>FSSH01000075.1_pt1 | contig 155951 bp, 162 predicted proteins | sample 1166101 | NCBI WGS metagenome assembly FSSH01 (sample SAMEA32972668, study PRJEB13176) | freshwater metagenome | biome: Drinking water system; feature: Biomass in drinking water that filtered by 0.45 um membrane; material: drinking water | place: USA | collected 2012-12-20 | depth 0 m
CACCAACTGAGTTGATGACGGGCGATCCTGAATTAGGGCACAATGCTCTAAGCCGATTTCCTTGCTGTAAAAACTAGGTTTCAAAACAATACTTATGTCGCTATGCTCCCGAAACAATCGGGGAGACGGCGATGCGCTTGGACGGCAGGATCAGGGCTTTGGCCGGCACCATGGCACCCATCGTCATCGGCTTTGGGCTGCTGTCAGCGTGCGCGAAGGTTGAACCCAACACGGAAGCCGCCGCTGGCCCGCCGGAAGTACGGATCGCCACTGTGGGTGCCGAACAACAGGCCGCGATCATTCGTGGCGTCGGCACGGTTGCACTGCGCAGAGAGGCTTCTTTGGGCTTCACCAGCGCGGGGCGGATTGCGCGGCTGACGGTGAATGAGGGGGATGCTGTCCGCAGCGGGCAGGTGCTGGCCGCACTGGATACAACCACCGTCGCCGCTGATCTTACCCGCGCGCGCGCCGAGCGGGAGCGGGCCGCCGCTGAATTTCGGCGCAGCACCGATCTGATGGCAAAGGGCTGGATTACGCGACTGCGGTTCGAAAATGCCCAGGCATCGCTGCAAGCCGCCGATGCCAGCGTCAGCGCGGCGCGATTCCAAGCCGCCAATGCCGTCATTGTCGCGCCCGGTGGCGGCGTGGTGCTCGCACGGCTTGCAGAGCCCGGGCAGGTTGTGGCGGCGGGCACGCCGGTGCTGGTGATTGGCGAGGTGGCGAGCGGCTATATTCTGCGCGTGCCCCTGTCTGATCGTGATGCAGCGCGGATCGTGGCGGGGGTTCCCGCGCAAGTTACCTTGGCAGCGCTGGGCAACCAGCCCATTGCCGGCCGGGTGATTGAGATTGCCGGGCGCGGCGACCGGGCGACCGGCACATTTGCGGTAGAGATTGCCCTGCCTGCCGATACGCGGCTGCGCTCGGGCCAGATTGGTGAAGCCGTGATCACGGCGGCGACGAAAACCGTTACCGCGCTGACGGTGCCCGCAACGGCGATTTTTTCCGCCCGCGCCGGGGAGGGTTTTGTCTATGTCGTTGACCGGGCCAGCCGCCGCGTGCGCCTGCGCCGCGTCACGATCGCTGATGCCACTGATCGCGGGATTGAAGTGACCGGCGGCCTTAGCCGGGGAGAGTTGATCGCCACATCACGGGTTGATCGGCTGAAAGACGGTCAGGTCGTCGCACCGATCGGCCAAATTCGATGAACATCACTGCCTTTGCGGTCCATCGCTGGCAGGTGACGATGCTCGTCTTCCTGCTGCTCGCGACGCTGGGTGCGTCGGCGTTTCTGTCCATTCCGCGATCGGTTGATCCGCATTTCCCGATTTCGGCAACCGTGGTGACGGTGATCCTGCCCGGCGCAGATGCCGGTGATGTTGAAGAAACCATCGCCAAGCCGCTGGAGGATGTGCTCCAGGGCCTTGATCACGTCCGCGAGATCCGATCGACCAGCACCGATGGCGCGGCGGTGCTGACGGTCGATTTCGAACATGGCACCGATGCCGAGCAATCGCTCGATCGGGTGGTGCGCGAAGTGAATGCGGTGCGCGATCAATTACCGCAGGGCATTCAGCGCATCGCGTTTCGCCGACCGCGCACGACCGAGGCAGGCGTGCTGCAGCTCGCGCTGGTCAGCGATCAGGCGAACTGGCTGCGGATGGCCAAATATGCCGATGATTTGCGGGATCGGTTGAATGTGGTGCCCGGCGTGCGATCGACAACCGTCGATGCGCTGGCCCGACCAGAGGTGCGCGTGGCGATTGATGCCGGGCGGCTGGCGGAGGCGCGGTTGCCGGCGTCCGCTGTCGCCAATGCGATCACCCAGGGCGGCATTGACCTTCCTGCGGGCGCGGTGAGCGGGGCAGGGCGGCGCTTCAATATCGACGCGGGCGGCGCGTATCGAAGTGTCGATGCGGTGCGAAACATCACGGTGCGGGCGGGCGACGGGCGATTGGTGCGCGTGGGCGATGTTGCGACGGTTGGCTGGGCGGAGGCAGAGCAGCTTCACATTGCCCGCTTCAACGGCAAGCGCGCGTTGTTCGTGACGGTGCGCCAAAAGGATGAGGTGGATGCGGGCACACTGCGCGATGCGCTGGTGGAGGCCGTGGACGGTTACCGCGCTGATTTGCCGCCTGACATCAAGCTGGAGGTGGCGTTTGACCAGAGCCGCGACATTGCCGTCAAGCTTGCGCAACTCGCGCGCGATTTCGCGATTGCGCTGGGGCTGGTGCTGATCACCATCTTCCCGCTGGGGTTCCGCCCATCGCTGATCGTGATGGTGTCGATTCCGCTCAGCCTGGCGATGGGCGTGCTGCTGCTATATTTGTTCGGCTATTCGCTCAATCAGATCAGCATTTCGGGCTTCATCATTTCACTGGGCCTGTTGGTCGACGATTCGATTGTGGTGACTGAGAATATCGAGCGGCACATCCGCGACGGTGATCCGCCGATTACGGCTGCCGTTACGGGCACGCGGGAGATTGGCGCGGCGGTGATGGGGGCGACCGGCGTGCTGCTGTTCGCGTTCCTGCCGCTTACGTTTTTGCCCGAAGGCGCGGGTGATTTTGTGCGCGGGCTGCCCATGGCGGTGATCCTGACCGTGGCGAGCTCGCTCGTCGTGTCGCTGACGATTATCCCCTTTATCGCCAGCCGGATGCTGAAGCCGCATGCGGCAGAGGGCAACGCCTTGCTGCGCGGCATCATGGGCGGCATCCACCGCTTTTACTCGCCATTGTTGCACATCGCGCTTGATCGACCACGCATCTGGTTCTGGGGCGCGCTGATCCTGTGCTTTGGCGCATTTGGGCTGGTGCCTGTGCTGGGGTTCAGCCTGTTTCCGTCAGCTGAGACGCCCTATTTCCTGGCGCGCGTTGAAACCCCAGAGGGCAGCAGCATCGCCGAGACCGATAAGGCGGTGCGCAACGTGTCCGCCATCATCGCCCGCGAAGGCGGGGTGGTGAACCGGATGGACAATGCCGGACGCGGTAACCCCCAGATTTTTTATAACATCTTCCCGCGCGAAGAACGCGCGCGGTACGGTGATATCTTCGTGACGATGAAGGAATGGGATCCGCGTTCCAGCCCCGGCATGTTGCGGCGGCTGCGCGAACGGCTGAGCAATTTCCCGGATGCGCGGGTGACGGTGGTGAATTTCGAAAACGGCCCGCCGGTAGAGGCCCCAATCGCCGTACGGGTGCGCGGGCCCGAGCTTGATGTCCTGAAAAAACTGTCTGATCAGGTGATTGCGGAACTGGAGAAGGTGCCTGGTCTGCGCGATATCGACAGCCCGGTTGCCTATGACCGGGTCGACATTGATCTGGGGCTGGACGAGGCCAAGGCGGGGTTGCTGGGCGTGGCCCCCGGTGAGGCGCGGCGCGCGGTGCGGCTGGCGATCAGCGGCGAACAGGCAAGCCGCTTGCGCGATGAAGAAGGGGATAGCTGGCCTGTCACCGTCCGCCTGCCATTGCCGGGCAACCAGCCGGTATCGGCGCTCGGGCAGGTATATGTGCCAACGCTTGCGGGCGGCAGCATCCCACTGCTGGAAATCGCCACGCCAACGCTGAAAAGCGTCGCGCCGCAGATCACCCGGCTGAAACTGCAGCGCACGGTGACGATCACCGCCTATAACCAGCCGGGCCAGCTGACATCAAAGCTGAGCACCATTGTTGACAAGCGGCTGAAAAACATCGCGCTCCCCAATGGCTACAGCCTGAGCCAGGGCGGCGAGGCAGAGGCTGCGGCGCGAAACTTTTCGGGCCTGGGCCCCATCATCCTGCTCGCCACCTTTGGCATTATCGGCGTGCTGGTGCTGGAATTCGGGCGGTTTAAGGAAACAGCCGTGGTGGCCGGCGTGGTGCCGCTGGGCACCTTTGGCGGGCTGGTTGCGCTGTTGTTGACCGGCAATTCGCTGTCGTTTCTGGCGATCATCGGGTTTGTCGCGCTGATCGGGATTGAGATTAAGAATTCGATCCTGCTCGTCGATTTTACCACCCAGTTGCGCGAACGTGGCATGGGTCTGCGCGAGGCGATTGAGAAGGCGGGCGAGATACGCTTCCTGCCCGTGTTGCTTACGTCCGTCACCGCCATTGGCGGGCTGATGCCGCTCGCGCTGGGCGGATCGGCGCTGTATTCGCCGCTCGCCTGGGTGATTATTGGCGGGCTGATCAGTTCGACGTTCCTCAGCCGGATCATCACGCCGGTGATGTATCTGCTGGCGGTGCGTGGGGATGAGAAGCGGGCGGTGGAGGCGACGGCCCCGGCCCCGGCCCCGGCCCCGGCCCCGGCCCCGGCCCCTACGATGTGAATGGCGGCTGCCAATGCCGTTCAGCATCAGCGCATCGGCGCTGGCGCAAAGATGTTTCTGGGTGGTTTTCACCCCAAGGAAATGTTCATGCGTAAATTAATCTTGTCGGTTGCGGTGCTGGGTTCGGCGCTTGCAGCAGTACCCGCCCTGGCCCAGGATTATCGTGGCCAATCCGTCTATCAGCAGGATGATCGCGGATATCGCGATAGTGACCGCGGTTACGGCAATGGTTATGGCAACCAATCGAGCCAGCGTCTCCGCCAGATCGGCATCCGGATTGATCGTAACATTCAGGCGGGCCGCCTTTCCCGTCGAGAGGCCGCTGCCCTGCGCCGCGAATATAATTATCTGGTCAGCCTTGATCGGCGCCTGCGCACTGGCGGGTTGACCCGCTGGGAACGCAACACGCTTGATCAGCGTACCACCCTGCTGGCGACGCGGCTTCAGCAGTATCGCGGCGATGGCTATGCCAACGCCTATGCAAATGGCAGCCGGATCGATGATCGGGATCAGCCGCGCGTGCGGCCTTATTGATCCTGCACCAGCGTGGTTGACGAAACTGGGGGCTGACCGATAAAAGTCGGCTCCGCAACGGGCGGTCATTGTGGCCGCCCGTTGTCGTTTCAGGTGTCGTTTCAGGAAAGATTTGCCATGCCAATCACCCCGCTCATGCCCGTTTACCCCCGGTGTGACGTGCGCCCGGTGCGCGGCGAGGGCTGTTACCTGATCGGCGAGCGCGGCGAGCGCTATCTCGATTTCGCCAGCGGCATTGCGGTCAACGCGCTTGGCCATGGCCACCCGAAGCTGGTCAAGGCGATTGCCGATCAAGCGGCGACACTGATGCATGTTTCGAACCTGTACGGATCGCCACAGGGCGAACGCTTTGCCCAGCGCATTGTCGACAACAGCTTTGCCGACACTGTCTTCTTTACCAATTCAGGCGCAGAGGCTGTGGAGTGCGCGATCAAGACCGCGCGGCGTTATCACTACGTCAATGGCAACCCACAGCGTCACAAGCTGATCACCTTCCACAGCGCGTTCCATGGCCGCACGATGGGCACGATCAGCGCGACCAATCAGGCCAAGATGCGCGATGGCTTCGAGCCATTACTGCCCGGCTTTGGCTATGCGCCGTTCAACGATCTGACCGCAGCGCTGGCGTTGATTGATGATGAGACGGCGGGTTTTCTGGTCGAAACCATTCAGGGCGAGGGTGGCGTTTCGGCGGGCACCGATGAATTCATCCAGGGCCTGCGCAAGGCGTGTGACGATCACGGCCTGTTGCTGGTGCTGGACGAAGTGCAGTGCGGCTATGGCCGGACGGGCAAGCTGTGGGCTTATGAGCATTATGGCATCACCCCTGATATTCTGGCGTCGGCCAAGGGGATTGGCGGCGGCTTTCCGCTGGGCGCGTGTTTGGCGACCGAGGAAGCGGCCAAGGGCATGGTTTTTGGCACCCACGGATCCACCTATGGCGGCAACCCGCTGGCGATGGCGGCGGGTGAGGCGATCCTGGATGTGATGCTGGAGCCCGGTTTCCTTGATCATGTGACGATGATGGGTGATCGATTGCGGCAGGCGCTGGAACAGATGATCCCCAACCACGACCATATTTTTGATAGCGTGCGCGGGCGCGGGTTGATGGCGGGACTGAAACTTAAGGACAGCGCCGTCAGCCGTGATTTCGTGGGCTATCTGCGCGATCACCACGGGTTGTTGACGGTCGCGGCGGGCGACAATGTCGTCCGCATCCTGCCGCCCTTGGTGATCGAACAGGCGCATATCGACGAGTTCGTGCAAAAGATGAGCGATGCGGCAAGGGCCTATGCCCCGGCTGTGGCGACGTGACCCGGCACTTCCTGAACCTTTCCGACGCCGGGCCTGACGGTGTCGCTGCGATGCTGGCCGATGCGCTTGATCGAAAGGCGGCGCGCAAGGGCTGGTCAAAGGGGCGGGCGGATGCTGACGCGCCGCTGGCCGGGCACACGCTGGCGATGATCTTTGAGAAAAATTCCACCCGCACCCGTGTGTCGTTTGACATGGCGATCCGGCAATTGGGTGGATCCAGCATCATCATGGAAGCCGGATCGATGCAGCTTGGCCGGGGGGAGAGCATCGCCGATACAGCGCGGGTTCTATCCGGCTATGTCGACGCGATCATGATCCGGACGGATGATCATGCCAAGGTTGTGGAAATGGCGCGTTATGCCAGTGTGCCCGTCATCAACGGGCTTACCGATGCATCGCACCCCTGCCAGATCATGGCCGATCTGTTGACGGTCATCGATAGCGGGCGCGCATTGCCGGGCCTGAAGGTGGCGTGGCTGGGGGATGGCAACAACGTTCTCGCCTCCATCGTCGAAGCGGCCGGGATGATGCACTTCGATGTCATCGCTGCCTGCCCGCAAGGTTTTCAACCAAGCGAGGAAGATCTGGCGATGGGGAAGGGGCGCGCGCGCTGCGTTGCCTCGCCACGCGAAGCGGTGGAGGGCGCAGACGTCATCATTACCGATACATGGATTTCGATGGGCCAGGCGCATGCGGAAACCAAACTCGGTGCAATGATGCCCTATCAGGTTACGCCGGCGCTGATGGCCACTGCCCGGCCCGATGCGGTGTTCCTGCATTGCCTGCCAGCGCACCGGGGTGAGGAAGTGACCGCTGATGTGATCGATGGTCCGCAATCGTTGATCTGGGCAGAGGCGGAAAACCGGCTTCACGCGCAAAAATCGGTGCTGCGCTGGTGCTTCGGCCAAATCGGCTGAGTTGTTTCGGGTCGCGGACTGCCTACCTACGCTACCGAAACGGAAGATAGATGACCGATACACACCAAACCGACATTGATCGTGCGCTGGGCTTTACCATCACGGATCGTCACGCGCGGGGCCGCATTGTGCGGCTTGGGCCGGTGCTCGACACCATATTAGCAGCCCATGCCTATCCCCCTGCGATTGAGGCATTGCTTGCAGAGGCACTGACGTTGACGGCACTTGTCGGGTCAACGCTGAAAGATGCCGGTGGGCAGCTGACGATGCAGACGCAGACCGAAAATGGCGTCGTGCGCCTGCTGGTGTGTGACTTTCGCGGCGGCGCTTTGCGCGGCTATGTCGATTTCGACCCGGATAAACTGGCCGATCAACCCGAACAGCCAAGCCTGTTCGCGCTATTTGGTGCCGGGTATCTGACGATGACCTTTGATCATGCCGAAACCGGCGAGCGGTACCAGGGCATCGTGCCGTTGGACGGCGATACGCTGGGCGCTGCGGTGGAGAGTTATTTCGTCCAGTCCGAGCAGATTCCCACGCTGGTGAAGGTTGGCTTTGCCAAAGGGGGGGATGGTCACCACAAATCGGGCGGCCTGTTCTTGCAGCATTTGCCCGAGGGGGAGGTGGGCCGCGACCGGATTCACACCAGGCTTGATCACCCTGAATGGGAGCATGTCGCGGTGCTTGGCAGCACCATGCGCGTGGATGAATTGACTGACGCTACGCTGCCGCTTGAAACATTGGTGTGGCGGCTGTTCAATGAGGAAAGCGAAGTGCGCATCCTGCCTGAACTCGCACTGTCAAAGGGTTGCCGGTGTTCGGTTGATTATATTGCACAGGTAATTGCGAAATTTCCCATCGAGGACCAGCGCGAGATGGCGGACGAAAATGGCGTGATCACCGTCGACTGCGCCTTTTGCTCGACAAAATTTCCCCTGCAGGTGGGGGCGATCGCGCATTAACCATTGTTGCATCCCGGCCAGCTTGCCAGCACATGTCGGGGATTGGGGTCTGAAGGCGATTCGGAACGGATCGTTTTTGGTGAGGGGGCAGACAATGCGATATGGATTCTGGCTGCGCCCGCTGATGGCGATCATGGCAGTATTTGCGGGGGCAGCATTCGCGGCGAAGCCCGCCGCAACCTCTCCAACCGTTGCTGTAGGGCAGATCCAACCCGGCCAATGGCAATTGCGAGAGGCAGGATCGACCGCTCCACCCCGGCTGGTGTGCCTGGGCGATGCCGATCAGCTGATCCAGCTGCAGCACCCCGGCATGGCCTGCGCACGATTCGTGGTGGATGATTTACCGCGTACCGCGACGGTGAACTATAGCTGCCCTGGTGCGGGGCATGGCCGCACCATGATCCACCTTGAAACGCCCAAGAGTTTCCACCTTGAAACGCAGGGAATCGTCAGCGGGGCGCCATTTGATATGGCGTTTGATGCACGGCGGCTGGGCGATTGCACGCCACCGGCCCGTTAACCCTGGGTATAGAATTGGTTGCTATACCAAAATCACGCTTCTGCACGTTTCTCCCTGAGGCAATGAAGCCCCCCTGGGCCGCCTGCAACAGGCGGCCCTTCTTTTGGTGATGATCGCTTGCGGCGCTGCGGCATTGCGACTAGCGACCCGCCCATCATGACCAACACAAAAAACATGGCCGTCGTGCTGCTTTCGGGTGGGCTGGATTCGATGGTGGCCGCTGCCAGTGCACGAGAAGCCGGGTTCGGGCTGCTGGCACTGTCGGTTGATTATAATCAGCGGCACCGGGTGGAACTGGACGCTGCTGCACGCATCGCCCAGTCATTGGGGGCAGTGCGCCATGTCGTCCTGCCGCTTGATCTGTCCGCATTTGGCGGATCGGCGCTGACCGCGGATATCGACGTGCCAAAGGACGGCGTTGGCCCGGGTATTCCCATCACCTATGTGCCCGCGCGCAACACCATTTTCCTCAGCCTGGCCCTGGGCTGGGCAGAAGCAATGGGCGGGCATGATCTGTTCATCGGCGTCAATGCGCTGGACTATTCCGGCTATCCCGATTGCCGGCCCGAATTCATTGCCAGTTTTGAAGCAATGGCCGCGCTGGCGACGCGTGACGGTGTGGAGGGGCGCGGGTTTACCGTCCACGCCCCACTGCAACACATGACCAAGGCCGACATTGTTCGGGAAGCGGCGCGGCTTGGCCTCGATGCCGGGCTCAGTTGGTCCTGCTATGATCCAACCCCACAGGGCGAGCATTGCGGGCTGTGCGATAGCTGTCGATTGCGGCAGCGCGGGTTTGATGAAGCCGGTATCGCTGATCCAACCCGTTACGCGACACGAGCGTAAGCCATGAGTTATGCCGTCAAGGAGATGTTCCTGACGCTGCAGGGCGAAGGTGTGAATGCCGGGCGGCGTGCGGTGTTCATCCGCTTTGCAGGCTGCAACCTTTGGTCCGGCCGCGAGGAGGACCGCGCAACGGCGGTGTGCCGGTTTTGCGACACTGATTTTGTCGGCATTGACGGGGCCGGGGGCGCGCGGTTTGCTGATGCCGCCGCGCTGGTCGATGCCGCTATGGGGCACTGGGGCGCGGGGACCAGTGATCGCTTCGTGGTGCTGACCGGTGGCGAACCGATGCTGCAGGTCGACGAAGCATTGGTGGACGCCTTACACGCCGCCGGCTTCCGGATTGCGATAGAAACCAACGGCACATTGGCCGTTCATCCCGGGATTGATTGGGTCTGCGTTAGCCCCAAGGCCGGCAGTATGGTGGTTCAGCAATCAGGCGACGAGCTGAAACTGGTCTGGCCGCAGCCTGGCACCGATATCGATGCAATCCAGCGCTGGCATTTCGGCCATTTCCTGCTCCAGCCGCTCGATAGCGATGCGCGCGACGCCAATCAGGCGGCCGCGATTGCGATGGTGCTGGCGCGACCGCAGTGGCGGCTATCGCTGCAAACGCACAAGCTGCTGGGGCTGCGTTAAGGGTAGGTGCCCCCTTCGTGCCCATTTCGTAGCCGCCTGCAGCAAGCGTGGTGCGCCGTCGCTAGAGCATAGTGCTTGAAATATGAATCGTCAGAAGCAATCCAGCCTATCCGCGAGCACGCCGCTGGATTGCTTCGCTGCGCTCGCAATGACGGACGATCCTGAATTACGGCACGATGCTCTAGCATTTGTTCGACGCGGATGACCGCTGCCAACCCCGGGTAGCTTCACCCGTGATCAGCAACGCCGTGCGTCATACATACGCGTCAGGGCATTTGCGAAAATCGAATCGGTCCTTTTTCCAGCAGGCTGGGTCCATCCGTAAAATCGGAATGGTGCGCAGGCTGTTGCGACCGCCCAGGGCCTGTTCCCCGCGCGCGACAAGGCTGTTGCGCAGTTCCCGCAGCCGGTTCGCCGCCAATATGTTCAATTCTCCGCGCGGCGTGAAGATCGCATCGCGTCCGACATGAGCGGCGGTCTGACAGAAATTATATTGCGCATAAACCGTTGTGAAACCAGAATAGATGCGCGTTTGATATTTGTCGAAGGCACTGGTCGCCGCCTTTGGCGCTTTGTTCTTGCGGGCGAAATATTTGGTCAGCGTGGCGAATGACTTCGCCAGTTCGGCTTTGTGATCAATCAGCACCGCGTTGTACGTCGGGATTGTCATCAACATCGGTTCAAAATCGCAACCAAGCGCAGAGACATTCAACGCCGCGCGCAACGACCAGACCAAGCTGGCGCGCAGTTCGTCGGCGGTCGCATCCGGCAGGGCGATAAACAGATCGGGTTCATCGCCGCGTACAGGAGCGCCACTATAATCATGATTCTTCATAAAAAACTGGGCAGAAGCGGGGCTCGCCACCGTCATCCCCATGGCCACTACGAGCAATACAACCAAACGCCACATCATTGTTCCACCTCGCCCGATACCCCCCGCGCGGCCCCTAAAGGCTTTTCGCGGGGACCCCAACTGTTTTTGCGCCAAGCGGTGATTTAACCGCGCCATTTGCCGATTCGCTGCGCCGCAGTCGCAGCGCCGCCATTACGTCGCCCGGGGTTAGCAAAGGCCTACCGGGTGCCGCCAATCATGGTTTGCCCGATCATGGTTAAGCCGATCCTGCTTTGGTACGCCCTGGCCAGCGCCTAAAATCGGGTGGCGTCAAAAAAGGGAGGCCATCAAGGCGTCAAGCACGGGGCTCGGCACCGAACCGAGTATCGCACCGCTTGGGGAAGGCCGTATCCACCCAACGATGGAGACTCAAAAAAAAGGCCGCCCGGCAAACCGGACGGCCCCTTTTTGTCGCCACGCTACCCAGTGGGCAGCCGCGGCAACCACCAATTACTTGGCTGCGTTGGTCGACATCATCGCGTCGTTCGACGACATCATGGCATCGTTCGACATCATCGCGTCGTTCGCCATCATCGCGCCGTCCGTTGCGGTCATGCTGTCAGTGGCCATCGCGTCGCCTTCGTTGGCGGTCATTTCGCTGACCATGGCGTTGTCGGTGGCCGTTTCGGTCTTCGGCGAGCAAGCCGAAATCATCAGTGCCGCACCGGCGATCATCGAACCGGCTACGACTTTGGAAATGAGTGCACGCATGTGGAAGCTCCCTAAGAAAATGGATCTGGATGGCTTAGACGCCTTTAATACCCAAACCGTAGGGGACATTAGACTTTTATCGCCCGGCCCTCAAGCCTCGTTTTACAGCGGCAAAGAAAGTCTATCCAGAAAGGCAGCGAATTCAAGCGATAACGCTGCATCAAGCGCCGCGAAATCGGGCGTTTTCCCGAGCTTTTCTATGCTGGTGACGCCAAAATCGGGCAGGCCGCACGGAATGATGCCATCAAAGTGCCCCAAATCCGGCATAACATTCACAGCAAACCCATGCAGCGTGACCCAGCGCTTCACGCGCACGCCAATCGCACCAATCTTGGCTTCATGCGCACCATCCCGCGTCCAAATGCCCACGCGGCCCGGCGCGGTGAAACTGGCGATGCCCAGCCGGGCAAGCGCGGCGATTACCCATTGTTCGATCGCATGCACAAAACCCCGCACATCGCGCCCGCGCCGGTTCAGATCCAGCATCACATAGCCGATCCGCTGGCCCGGCCCATGATAGGTATAGCGACCGCCGCGCCCGGTGACATGCACGGGAAAGCGCGGGTCAATCAGCTCTGCCGGGTCTGCGCTGGTGCCCGCGGTGTAAACGGCCGGGTGTTCGAGCAGCCAGATCAACTCGGATCCGTGCCCGGCGGCGATATCGGCGACGCGGGCGGCCATCATCTCGGCGGCAACCGCATAGTCGATCGGCTCAGGCTCGATCCGCCATTCCACGCTGTCGATCATGGCGGGTTTCCTGCGCCACAGATTGGCCGGGTGCAAGCGGGATGACAGTGCAGCGTGCCGAGCATTGGCAACCGGCGGGTCAATCGTCTAACAGGGCAGTCATCGGGGCGCATATGCCTTTTTGCGCGGAGGAAGCGGCCTTGAATTCCGTCAATATGGGAACAGTCTGGGATCGGGCGACCGAATTTCTGGGCGACAATATCGGTATGGTGACGCCGATCGCGCTGGCGGCAATCTTTGTTCCGGCCTCCATCAATGATGCCATCGCGCCGCTGGGTTCCGCCAATCCTGATTTGCAGGGCTGGGTCAACTTGGCGTCGCTGATATTGGCGGTGGTGTCGATTGGCGGCCAGTTGGCGATTATGGCGCTGGCGCTGGACGTCAGCCGCACGGCGGGGGAGGCGGCACGGACCGCGCTTGGCAAGCTGTTATGGGCGGCAGCGATCACGATCCTGCTCCTTTTCGGGCTTATGCTCGCGCTGATTCCGCTGGGGATCATCATGGTCGCGTCGGGGCTTGATATGGCGGGTTTTGCGACCAACGATCAGGCGGCGATTTCGGCGGCCGTGGCGCAACTGCCAGCCGGCGTGATCTGGGCGTCACTGGCTTATCTGCTGGCTTGGGCGGTGGGGACGATCTGGCTCAGCGCGCGGTTGACGCTGGCATTTCCGGCGCTGGTGGGCGAAAATCTGGGCCTGGGTGCCATTGGCCGATCATGGACGCTGACCAAAGGGCTGGTGCTGAAAATAATCGGCGTGCTGCTGCTGTATGTTATCGTCAGCGGGGTTGCAGCGCTGGCAGCGAAGGCGGCGTTTGGCGGCGTGTTTGGGTTAATCGCGGGCGGGGCACAACCCGGCAGCGTTGCCAGTGTGCTGACGTCGGTTGCCGTTGGTACAGTGGGCACCGCTTTTGAAGTGTTGCAGGCAGCGTTCGTCGCCAAGCTGTTCATCGCCGCGCACGAAGCTGCCGGCAGCCGATGAAAATCAACCTGCCGGGCGTGTTTACAGACGCCTGGGGCCTGTTCTCCCGGCACCGCGAGGTGGTGTTGACCGTGGCGGCGCAGTTCATTTTCCTGCCCACGCTTGCGCTGCTGCTGCTGGTGCCAATCGCGCCGCCATGGCCCGAATCCGGTGCGACTGAGCCGGAAATTCAGGCGGCCGCCAATCTGTTGGCGGCATGGATCGTCGACAATGGATTCATGTTCATGGCGGCAGGGCTGTTGTCGCTCTACGGCTCGCTTTCAATCACGGCGTTCCTGATCGATCCCGATAGCGATGATCTGCGCGGGGCGCTGGGGCGTGCGCTGGGGCTGATGCCGCGTTATGTGCTTGCCGCGCTGCTAATCCTGCTGCCAGCGTCGCTGGGGCTGTTCGTGCTGATCGTGCCGGGGCTGTACATTATGGGCCGCACGATGCTGATCGGCCCATTGTTGATCGTTGACCGACCTATAACGGCAACAGCGGCAATCATGCGCAGTATCAAACTAACGCGCGGCAACGGGCTGATGCTGGCGGGGTTGACCGGCATTGACCTGATCGCCGGGCAGTTCCTGCCGGGGCCGTTTCAACAATTGGACGTCGCGATGCGCGCCGCGCGGGCGGCGAACCCGATTACGATCACCATTGTCGATTCCGCTGCCGCCGCGCTGGCTGCCGCCGTCGCGCTGGCGACGATATTGGTGCGGATCGCGGTGTATCGGCAACTGGCGGCGCAGGTAAGGCAGTAGGGCTTCGGGGCGGGCGGCATGGCGCGCGTGTCGTTGGCAAGCGTTCTGTGCTTCCCCGGCGGGCTGCACTTATTGCCCGGTCGCGATTAATCAGCACTTCAGTAATCTGGTTCACGTGGCGCCCGTCATCCCCGCCCCGCCGTCGCGCAGCTCCCCCTAAGCCCAGGTCACCAACGGCGGTAGGCTCATCAAAATCGCGTCGATGTTGCCGCCGGTTTTCAGCCCGAACAGCGTGCCGCGATCATAGACCAGGTTGAATTCGGCGTAGCGGCCCCGCCATGTCAGCATCTCTGCGATATCGGCTTCGGTGAAGGGCGTGTTCATCCGCCGCCGCACAATGCGGGGGTAACTGTCTAAAAACGCGCGGCCAATGTCCTTGATGAATTCGAAATTTGCGTCGAAATCGCCTTCAAGATGATCAGCGAAAATCCCGCCCACGCCGCGGTGGCACTGGCGGTGGGGGATGTAGAAATATTCGTCCGCCCATTTTTTGTAGCGATCATAATAATCGGCACCATGGGGGTCGCAATGCGCCTTCAGCGTGGCGTGAAAATCTGCTGTATCTTCATCATAGGGCAGGGGCGGGTTCAGGTCTGCACCGCCGCCGAACCAGCGTTTGGTGGTGACGAGGAACCGGGTATTCATGTGGACGGCGGGCACATGCGGGTTGGCCATATGCGCGACCAAGCTGATCCCCGTGGCGAAAAAGCCGGGGTCTTCGGCGGCGCCGTGGATTGATTTGGCGAACTCGCCTTCAAACGTGCCGCCAACGGTGGAGACGTTGACACCCACTTTCTCAAATACCTTACCCTTCATCACCCCGCGCACGCCGCCGCCGCCGTGATCCCGGGTTGGATCCGTGCGATCCCAGGCCACATACTCAAAATCGGCGTCAGACCCGGCCTCGCGCTCAATCGCCACGAATTCGGCGCAGATGCTGTCGCGCAATTGTTCGAACCATGCGCGTGCGGTTGATTGCTGTTCATCGAGCGGAGCCATGTTTTCCCCTAATCTGCGTGGTCTGGTTGTGGTCGAGCGGGCATTTTAGTCGAGATGGCAGCCGTCCTTGGCGCGTTGTTCACTGATCCACGCCTCGACGCCATAGCCAAAGATGCGGAACCCCTTGATGTTCGCATTCTTCACCGTCAACCCCGCAAGGTTGACGTCGACGAACCGGGTGCGCGCCATCGCGCAGCTGGTAAACGATGCGTCGTTCATCTGCCGGTTAGAAAATTCATCCATCGCATCCCCCTCTGACGGACATCTCTGCCGGGCCCGTCTGCCGGATTATTCCGGCCAGCCATCCAGCTGGCGCAAAGCCTCCGCCACCCCAATCCCGGCCGCGACTGAGATGTTGAGCGAGCGCAATCCCGGGCGCAACGGAATCTTGACACGAAAATCGGCGCGCGCATGAACTTCTTCAGGAACACCGGCGCTTTCGGTGCCCAGCAACAGCGTGTCGCCGGGCTCAAAGCGCGCCGATGGCAACCGTGTTGCGCCTTTGGTTGTCAGCAGCACGATCCGCCCTGGCACGCTCGCCTCAAACGCCGCCCAATCGACATGGCGGGTAACATCAACCTGGGTGAGATAATCCATGCCGGAACGCGCCAAGGCACGGTCGGAAAAGGCAAATCCCATCGGCTCGATCAAGTCCACGGGCACATTCAGGCACGCGGCCAGCCGTAAAATCGTGCCGACATTGCCAGCGATTTCGGGCTGATACAGGGCCAGCCGCAGCGGCGCCGAAGCGGTGCCGCGATCTACAGGAGTGGTGCGCGCGATCATGGCCCCCGCATAGGCCTTATAGCCGTATCCCCTCAACCCGGATAAAATGCTGTTGGCATTGGATGAGCCAATAGCTATCAGGCCGCGATTCGACGGCGCGTCACGCTGGCGACTTCCAGGCAGTCAGATGGCTGGCGACAACATAGATTCGAACCGCAAGGGCAAGCGAATGGCAACGGTGAGCGAAGCGATTCCAACGGGTGAAACACCGGGGTCGTCCCATGACGAAGATCCGCGTCGCCGCGATTTCCTCAGTATTGCCGCGCTGTCCTTTGGCGGCGTGGGCGTGGTTGCCGTGCTCGTGCCGCTGGTCAACCAGATGAACCCGTCGGCAGACGTGCTCGCCCAGTCATCGACTGAAATTGATCTGTCGCAGATTCTGCCAGGCCAGGCAGTGAAGACATCGTTCCGCAAGCAGCCTTTGTTTGTGCGTAACCTGACCCCGGAAGAGATTGCGGAAGCCGATAAGGTTTCGGTTTCAACGCTGCGCGACCCCGAAACGCTGGCGCAGCGCACCAAGGAAGGCCATAAGAACTGGCTGATCACTTTGGGCGTGTGCACCCATCTGGGTTGTGTGCCGCTTGGCGCGGGTGAGGGCGAAGTGAAGGGCGAGTTGGGCGGCTATTTCTGCCCGTGCCACGGCTCAGTTTATGATACGGCGGCTCGCATCCGCAAGGGACCGGCGCCCAAGAATCTGGTCGTGCCAGACTATAAGTTTACATCAGACACCACTGTAACAGTCGGTTGAGGTCAGCATTATGAGCTTCCCCTGGGCAAAGCATTACACGCCAAAGGCGCCAATCATGAAGTGGATGGACGATCGTCTGCCACTGCCACGATTTGTGTATAATGCCGTTGGCGCGGGCTATCCGGTGCCACGCAACCTTAACTACTTCTGGAACTTCGGTGTGCTCGCTGGCGTCGCGCTGGTGCTGCAGATCGTTACCGGCATTGTGCTGGCGATGCATTTCGCGGCCAATGGCGCGATCGCGTTCAACTCGGTTGAACACATCATGCGCGATGTGAATTCGGGCTGGATGATCCGCTATGCGCACGCCAATGGCGCGTCGATGTTCCTGGCCGTGGTCTATATCCATATCGCCCGCGGGCTATATTACGGCTCGTATAAGGCACCTCGCGAGATGATCTGGCTGCTGGGTGTTGTGATCTTCCTGTTGATGATGGCCACCGCGTTCATGGGCTATGTGCTTCCCTGGGGCCAGATGAGCTTCTGGGGCGCGCAGGTGATCACTGGCTTCTTTTCGGCAATCCCGGTTGTGGGTGAATCGATCCGCATCTGGTTGCTGGGTGGATACACCCCGGACGATGCCACGCTGAACCGCTTCTTTTCGCTTCACTATCTGCTGCCGTTCGTCACGCTGGGTGTGATCATCCTGCACGTCTGGGCGCTGCACATTCCGGGATCGAACAACCCAACCGGCGTAGACGTGAAGGGCGAGCAGGATACCGTGCCGTTCCACCCATATTACACCGCAAAGGATGGTTTCGGGCTGGGCGTTTTTCTGACGATTTTCGCCGCGTTCATCTTTTTCATGCCGAATGCGCTTGGCCACCCGGATAACTATATCCCCGCCAACCCGCTGTCGACGCCAGCGCATATCGTGCCTGAATGGTATTTCCTGCCTTTCTACGCGATCCTGAAATCGTTCACCGTCGATCTGATCCTGCCCGCCAAATTGTGGGGCGTGCTCGCGATGTTCGGCTCGATCCTGCTGCTGTTTTTCTTGCCGTGGCTCGATTCATCGCCGGTTCGCTCGGCAAATTATCGGCCAACCTACCGCTTTTTCCTGGTGATCCTGCTCGTCGACGTGGTGGTGCTGGGCTATATTGGTGGTGCTGAGGCGAGTGGGCGGAACATCGTGATCGGCCAGATTGCCGCTGCTTATTATTTCGCGCATTTTCTGATCATCCTGCCGATCATCTCGGCAACCGAGCGTCCACGTCCATTGCCGAATTCGATCACTGAATCGGTCCTGGGCAAGCATGCAAAGTCGACTGACGGCAGCTTCGGCGCCGCGGTTCCGGCCGAATAAAGGGCACCCAGACCAATGGTTCGCATCATCTCCTTCATCGTTGGCTTGGGATTTGTCGGCGTTTTGGCGCTGTCACTTTTCGGCAGCATCAATGGCTTGATCACTGATCCAGCCAAGCCGACCGTCACCGAAGAATTCTACCGTGAGCACAAGGAAGTCGCCTTTACGAGCGACGGCCCGATGGGTAAGTTTGATCGCGCCCAGCTCCAGCGCGGGCTTCAGGTGTATAAGGAAGTTTGCGCGGCCTGCCACTCGCTCGGTCTGGTTGCGTTTCGTGACCTGACCAAGCTGGGCTATTCCGAAGGTCAGGTGAAGAAATTCGCTGCTGATTGGGGTGCCAAGGCGCAGGTGCAAGATCCCAAGACTGGTGACCGTACCGAGCGTCCGAATGTTCCTGCCGACAAGTTCCCAACGGTTTATTATCCTGGCCAGGGCGTACCGCCAGATCTGTCGCTGATCACCAAGGCGCGGCACGGTGGGCCAGCCTATATTTATTCACTGCTGACCGGATATGCCGATCAACCAGCGGCGCTGTTGAAGCATTTCCCTGATGCGAAGACGCCGGATGGCCTATATTACAACCCGTATTTCCCGAACCTCAATATTGCGATGCCGGCACCGCTTTCCGAAGGGTCGGTAACATATGCCGATGGTACCAAGAATTCGGTCGATCAAATGGCGAAAGATGTGTCGGCATTCCTGGTATGGACTGCAGAACCAGAGCTTGAGCAGCGCCACTCGACCGGGTTGGCCGTGCTTGGCTTCCTGCTTATCGGCACGATACTGGCTTACGGTTCCTACCGGACGGTCTGGCGGAATGTGAAGCATTGAGCGCGTCGGTGACCGCCAATGATGATCTGGCGGCGCTGATCCGCACGATCCCCGACTTTCCAAAGCCGGGTATCATGTTTCGCGATATCACCACGCTGCTGCTTGATCCCAAGGGGCTGGCAATGACGGTGGACCGCATGGTCGCCGCTGTGGACGGCCCGGTTGATCTGGTTGCGGGTATTGAGGCGCGCGGGTTTCTGTTCGCCGCTGCGATGGCGGGGCCGCTGAATGCGGGCGTGCTGTTGATCCGCAAGGACGGCAAGTTGCCCGGTGCGACCATCGCGGAGGATTACGCGCTGGAATATGGCACAGACCGGATTGCGATGCACGAAGACGCGCTCGTCCCCGGCCAGCGGGTGTTGCTGGTCGATGATCTGATCGCCACCGGCGGCACCGCCCGGGCGGCAATACGGCTGCTGCGAAAAGCAGGCGCCGCTGTTACGCAAGCGCAGTTTGTGGTTGATCTGCCCGATCTTGGCGGGGCGGATGCGCTGCGCTCAGATGGTATTGATGTGCATGCACTGGTGGCGTTCGGCGGGCACTGATCGCCGCTATTACCCCGCCGCCATTACCCCGCCGGCCGCGTCGCGATCAGCCCAATGGCAATCGTTGTCATCACCGCATCGCCATCCTGATTGCGCACCGTAATCTTGCTGCGGTAACTGCCCATCTCTGGTCGGCTGTTCGACGCCCGCTTGTCCAGAATTTCGGTTTCAATCGACAGCGTATCGCCGGGATAAACGGGCTTTAACCAGCGCAGCTCCTCCTGCCCGGGCGATCCCAATCCGGCCTGTTTGTGCGTTTTGAAATTTTCCACCAGCATCGACATCATCATGGCGCAGGTGTGCCAGCCGCTGGCGGATAGCCGCCCGAAATGCGTTTGCGCCGCTGCCTCATCCGATAAGTGAAAGGGTTGCGGATCAAAGCGTTGGGCAAAATCGATCACCTCGTCACGCGTGACGGCATAGTGCCCGAATGCTGCGCGCGTGCCGGGCTGGATATCTTCGAAATAGATCATGACGGCAGTGTTCAATGCAGCAACGCGCTTGGCAAGCCCTAACGCGGCGCTAAAGCCCCGCGAAAGGGCCTATCATCGCCGTCAAGGTCGCGGCCTGCGGGCAGCTTCAGCAACGTCCGCAGCATCGGTGCGACATCGACATTGTCAAAGCGGGGCAGGGTGCCGCTCGCGCGGATCGCCGGGCCGCTGGCGATGAACAGCGCCGCCATATCGGGCACCGCAGGGTCATAACCATGCGCGCCGCCGTCGCGGATCGGGCGATCAGCGGCGGGGGCCTTGTCCAGGATCAGCCAGCCGCTCTCCGCCAAACAGATATAGGTCGGGACGCGCGGGTGCTTGCCATAATGCAGCGCGGGTGGAATCTGCGCCTTGGGCCAGCATTGCATATGGGCGTTGGGCAGCGCGATGGCGGCGGCGAGCGCGGCTTCCTTGCCCGGCATCGGTTCAATTCCGGCATAGGTCCCGCCGCTGACGAAGCGAAAGCTGTCGGGGGCGGCAATCTGATCAAACCGGATGACGCGGGCAGGGCCGGTGGCGGCCATGCCATGATCAGCGACGATCACCAGATTGGCGGGCTGGCCCAGCACCGCCAGTTCAGCGCGCAGCCGCCCGATGGCGGCATCAGCATCGGCCACCACGTCGGTCGTCTTCGGACTGTCCGGGCCAAAGGCGTGCCCCGCCGAATCGACCGTGTCGAAATACAGCGTCAGGAACTGCGGCCGGGTTGCGAGCGGGCGGCGGAGCCAGTCGATCACCGCATCCACCCGCTGGCGGTTGCTCACCTCATGCCCATATTGCTGCCAGTCGCTGGGCCGCTGCCCGTCAAAGCTGATATTCGCGCCCGGCCAGAACATCGTGGCGGTGCGGATGCCGGCACGCTCAGCAGTGATCCAGATCGGCTCCGCCTGGGTCCACCAGAATGGCTCCTCGCTTTGCATCGTAAAGGTCATGCCGGGATGCGCGGCATCCTCCATCCGGTTGCCGACGATGCCGTGGCGGTCGGGGCGCAGGCCGGTCACCACCGTCCAGTGATTGGGAAAAGTGACGCTGGGGAAGGACGGCCGCATCGACGCGCTGATCCCGCTGGCGGCAAGCGCATTCAGATTGGGCGTCACCCCGCGCGTTAGATAATCAGGTTTGAACCCGTCGATGCTGATCAGGATGGTGACCGGGGCACGGGCCTCGCTGGGCGCGGCGATGGCAGCAGGGCGGGGCGCGCTGACGGGCGCGGTAGCGCAAGCTTGCAGGGCAGCGGCGAGCGCAACGGCGAACAGGCGGGTGGTGAGCTTCATGGCGTCGCTATGCCGCGGTGGTGAGTCATTCATGTGACATTTCTCGCTTCACCTCGCATCGTCATCCCGGACTTGTCCTGTGGCCCAGCGTTCCGCAAACGTATCTCTATGTTGTGATGAGACTCCGATAGCGCCCGGCGCTGGCCGAGTTGATGACGTGCGGTGTTTGGGAGGTTACTTCCCTCAAACATTAAACCTAAACAGCATCACGTCGCCGTCATGCACCACATAGTCCTTGCCCTCTTGCCGCAGCTTGCCCGCGTCGCGCGCGCCGGCTTCGCCTTTCAGGGCGATGTAATCGGCAAAGGCGATGGTTTCCGCGCGGATGAAGCCGCGTTCGAAATCGGTGTGGATTTCGCCTGCCGCCTGCGGGGCCTTGGCACCAACATGCACTGTCCAGGCGCGGGTTTCTTTGGGGCCGACGGTGAAAAAGGTTTGCAGCTTCAGCAGTTTGTACCCGGCTGTGATGACGCGGGCGAGGCCGGTTTCCTCCAGCCCCAGTTCGCTTAGAAACTCGCCGCGCTCCGCCGGGTCCATCGTGGCGATTTCAGCCTCGATCGCGGCGGAGACAACGACCGCCTCTGCCCCTTCGGCCTTGGCCTTTTCAAACACGCGGGCGGACAGCGCATTGCCGTTCGCCGCATCGCCCTCATCAACATTGCACACATAGAGCACGGGTTTTGAGGTGAGCAATTGCGCCTGGTGGAACACGCGCGCTTCGTCCTCGTCGCGGGGCTCGGTCAGCCGGGCGGGCTTGCCTTCGCGCAGCAGATCAAGCGCCTGGCCGAGCACGCTGGCGGCGATTTTGGCTTCCTTATCGCCCTGCATCGCCTTTTTCTGGGCGGCGGGGACGCGCTTTTCGAGCGATTCAAGGTCTGACAGCATCAGTTCGGTTTCGACCGTTTCGGCATCGGCGATGGGATCAACCTTGCCCTCGACATGCGTCACGTCGCCGTCCTCAAAACAGCGCAGGACGTGGACGATGGCGTCCACTTCACGGATGTTGCCCAGAAACTGGTTGCCCAGCCCTTCGCCCTTGCTCGCCCCGCGCACCAGCCCTGCAATGTCGACAAAGCCAAGCTGGGTTTCGATGATCTTGGCCGAGCCGGCAATGTCGGCGAGCTGTTGCAATCGCGGATCGGGCACCGCGACATTGCCGACATTGGGCTCAATCGTGCAAAATGGATAATTCGCCGCCTGCGCCGCTGCCGTCTCCGTCAGCGCGTTGAACAGGGTGGACTTGCCGACATTAGGCAGCCCGACGATACCGCAACGAAATCCCATGAATGATCCTTGATGATGGTGGCCGATGTCGGCCGATCTGTGGATGGCCCGATAGGCGGTTGGCGCGCGAAATGCCAGTGCGGGGTGGGGGGCTGGTTCTCCTCACCCCATTCGTCACCCCGGGCTCGACCCGGGGTCTCGCTGCCTTGCCCGGCCAAAGAAAAGCGCGACCCCGGATCAAGGCTCTTCAGAGCCTGTCGAAGGATCCGGGGTGACGGGGAGGGAAGCGTGACTGGTTTCGGCCAGTTGCGGTCGTTGATGTTGTGCTCCCGCGAAGGCGGGAGCCAAGGCTGGGTCCCCGCCTTCGCGGGGACACATCTGAAGTTGACGTGACCGCTAACCAGCAATAGCAGCCGTTACGGCCCCCCTACCACCGATAATTAAAACTCACGCTGATCCGCTCACCGCCGGACTTACCGGTCCCCTCATGCGGCATCACTTCATGCCGCAGCCAGCTTTCCCAAAGCAGCACGGTGCCGGGCTCTGGCTCGACATACACAAATGTCCGCAGATCCTCTGGCGCGTCGTTGCGGCGGGTGGGGGCGGCCATCATCATTGCCAGACGCGGGTCTTCGAGTTTCAGCGCGCCAGCACCCGGCGGCACCGCGACATAGACCGTACCCGATACCACGCTGTGCGGGTGGATATGCCCCGAATGCGTGGCGCCGGGCTTCATCACGTTTACCCATAAGCTGTCGAGCTTCAGCTTGCGCCCGCCGAGATCAAAGGCGCAATCATCGGCAAACGCGGCGACATGCTTGTCGAGCAGCTTCACCAGATCGCCCATGACCGGATCGCGCCGGGGCAGATCGTTCAGCGAGGCATAGCTGGTATAGCCGCGATAGCCGTTGACCTTGCTCCACGCGCGGCCCGCATGGTCTTCTTCCGCCAGTATCAGGCAGGATTGCGCCAGATCGTCGACCAGGCCTGCGTTGTTGAGTGCGCCCTGATACAGCCGGGTGGCGAATAGCGACCGGGTCGTCATGGCTGCTGCCTTAGCGCGACATCATTCATGAAACGCACATCGTCGCCCGCCGCCAGCCAATGCGCTTCGGCCGCAACCGCGCCCAGCATTTCGGCGAGATCATCCATTTCGGCCTTGGCGAAATTGCCCAGCACATGGCCGGTTACCTTGTCCTTGTGCCCCGGATGGCCGATCCCCAGCCGCACACGGCGAAAATTCTCGCCGATATGCGCGACGGTGGAGCGGATGCCGTTATGCCCGGCGGTGCCGCCGCCGCGTTTCACCTTGACGCGAAACGGATCGAGATCGAGCTCATCATAAAACACCGTCACGTCTTGCGGCTCCAGCTTATAAAAGCGCATCGCCTCGCCAATCGATTGGCCGCTGTCGTTCATGAAGGTGGCGGGTTTGAGCAGCAGCAGCTTTTCGCTGCCCCGTTCATGGGAAATCCGGGCCTCTATCGCCCAGCCCAGAAAGCGCTTTTTGGGCGCTTCAAAATCATGGAAATCGGCAAGGGCGTCCAGCGCCATAAACCCGGCATTGTGCCGGTGCAGCGCATATTGCGCGCCCGGATTGCCAAGGCCTGCCCAGAGTTGCACGGTTTAAGCCCTCTCCCTTGTTGGGGAGAGGGCCAATTCCTGTTGTTACTCGCCAGCGTCGGCAGCTTCGCCTTCGCTCGATTTGAGCGCTGACGGGGCGACGATGGTAGCGATGGTGAAGTCGCGGTCCTCGATTGTCACCTTGCTGCCCTTAGGCAGGGTAACAGCCGAGATGTGGATCGAATCACCCACATCAAACCCGGCGAGCGAGATTTCGACATCGTCCGGAATTTCCGATGCGTCGCATACCAGCTCGAGCTCGTGGCGAACGATGTTGAGCACACCGCCGCGCTTGATGCCAGGCGAGGTTTCTTCATGGGTGAAGCGTACGGGAACCTGCACGGTGACGGTCGAATGTTCGCCGATGCGCAGGAAATCGACATGAACGGGCCGGTCAGTAACCGGATCGAACGCGACATCCTTGGGCAGCGTCAAGGCGGCCGTGCCGGCAACGTCCAGGATCACGGTGGAATTCATGAAATGCCCGGTCATCAGAGCGCGCATCAGCGCCTTTTCCTCAAGATGAATCGAGACGGGTTCTTTCTTGTCGCCATAAATGACGGCGGGTACGCGGCCTTCACGACGGAGTGAACGGGAGGCTCCCTTGCCAACCTGTCCACGCGTCTCGGCTGCGAGCGTCAGCTGTTCGCTCATGTCAGTCTCCGATATGCATGTGTCACTTCCAGCCAAGCCTCCAGGGATGACCCTGACCGGAAGCAGCGGCGCTTAGCGGAACGGGGGGGCAAGCGCAAGTTCGCATTGGATTGCAGGTTACTGCACCCGCCGCAACGATAGCCCCGCCCGGCGGAGCATCGCCACCACCGATTCCCGGCCAGCCAGATGTCCCGCACCCACCGCGACAAACACCTTGCCCGGCATCCGCATTCGCCGGGCGATCCAGCGGCTCCAGCGTATGTTGCGATCGGTGAGCAGCGCGGCGTGCATTGCAGGGGCACCTGCAAACAGCCGATCATTGCTGCGGGCCATTGCGGCCACATTGCCCGCTGACCATGCCGCCAGTGTGCGGGCATATCCGTTGTGATCGGTGATCGCCAGCACGAGCAAACGGCGCTGATCGGCCGCGTTTAGCCCGTCGAACAACGCCAATTGGCTGCCTGCGGTTTCCAGTGCGCGCTGCGGACGACCGGCAAAGCGGCGTGCCAGCACGCGCTCAACGCCGTTGGCCGCGCTCGCCCCCGCTGCCCGCGCACGGCCATTTTCCAGCGCCAGCGCGACCGCCCAGCTTTCCTGCGCGTCAAGGACTGATGCCGTTTCACCTGCGTCGGCAATGGCGCGTTCCAGCGCCGGGCGCAGCCGGGCGGGGGCGCGGGCCGCGATGGTGGGCAGGCCGTTGCCATGCGCCAGTGCGGCAAATTGCGCGTCAATCGCCGCTGGATCGGGCGGGGGAATTTCAGTGACGAGCATATCGGCGCCATCAATCGCGTGGCGGATTGCCGGGGTTTCCCAAGTAACATCTGAGGGCAGGGCGTGGATCGTGCCGAATAGCCAGATGATCGTATCGGCATCGCGCACCACGAAAAGCGCCGGCCGCGCCGGGGAAGGGCGCGGCCGGCTGCATCCGGGCAATATGATCAGCGCGGCGATGAAGAGGGGCGAGATCAGCCGCAATCGCATTTGCCCGGCAACGCTCAATATTTGACCCGTGTCGCCGCCAGCTTGTGGGTGCCAAGCTGCACCTGAACACTGTCCTTGCCCGCCAGATGCCCCGCGCCGACCGCCATGAACACGGTGCCGGGCTTTTTCATGCGGTCATCGATCCAGTCGGCCCAGCGAATGTTGCGGTTGGTGAGCAGCGCATCGCGCAGTTCGGGGGTGTCCACGCCTTCATTCATCGTCATCGCCAGCGCATCGGGATCGCCCTTGGCCCATTGCGCGACCATCTTGTCGAGCGTTTCGCCAATCTTGGGTAAATCCTTCAACATCTGCTCAAGATAGTTGATCTGGGTGGCTTCGGGCAGGGTATCGAATACTTCAAGCTGCCCCCGGAAGGTTTCGAGTGCAGAAATAGGCTTGTTCGCGGCCTTTGCGGCGGCGGTGAGAATTGTTTCCGCGCCGCTATTGGGATCATAACCAAGCTTTGGCAGCGACACGAGCGACAGCGTGAGCGCGACGAACCAGGGCTTGAACACTTCGAGTTGGGCGGCAGGCAAGCCATTATCGGCCAATGCCTTTGCCAGCACGGAGCGCTCGGCCTCAGGCAGTTTTTGCGATAGTGGCGGGCCATCTGGATCGACGACCGTCGCCCTAATAATCTTCTGCGCCTCGGCGGGTTCAGGCTGGATCAGTTCGAGCACCAGTTCATCACTCTTGTCGAACGCCTTCTTCACGCCTTCATCGAACCAGCTAAGGCCCGGCTTCAGCACATGCACGGTGCCGAACAGATAAATCGTCGTGTCGTCATCCTTTACCACCCATAAGGCGGGGTCGGCATCTACCGTGGCGACGGGGGTAGTGGCGGGGGCGGCAGGAGCGGGGGCAGGCGCTGCCGTTTGGGCAATGGCGGGGGTGCCCATGATCAGCGCAAGGCTGGCGGTCACGCCAAGGAAACCCATTTTCATCACGTAAAACCTTTTGAAAATTGTTAGGTTGGGTAGCGCGTATCGGGCGTTCAAAAACGGAATTTGTGCCAGAAATAGGCGACCAATGTCGCCGCGACCGTGATCACGAACAGCGTATCGTGCATCGGTTCTGGCACCATCCCGCCTTTCCACAGCAGATACCAGCAGGGGTACAGCGTCATGTAGATATTCACGCCCCAAATGGCGCCGACATAGTTGTTCTTCAGCTCCAGCTCGTCGATGGACCGGTAATAACGCCAGCAACCACCCGCAATCAGCACCAGATAAAACACCACCGCGCCAATCGCGAAGGCTGGCGGGAATGTGCCGGTTCCTGCTGGCGCTTTATTTTCCACAAATGCGCCGACCAGCCCGAGCACGAAACCGCCGAGCATCAGCCCGCCAAGCGTCATCATCACCCGGCGCGACTGTGCCTTTGACGCCCGCTCGCCGGGACCAATTTCCCGGTTAGCCCCAATTTCCCGGTTAGCCCCAATTTCCCGGTTAGCCATTGTCGATTTCGCCATCATCGAAAATCTCCTCGATCCGCATGTCGAACAAACGGCCGATGCGGAACGCCAGGGGAAGTGAGGGATCGTACTTGCCGGTTTCGATCGCGTTAACGGCCTGGCGGGACACGCCCAGCCGACCACCAAGCTCTGCCTGGCTCCAGTCACGTTCCGCGCGCAAAACCTTCAGTCTGTTCTTCATCAATCCTGTCCACATGGGCGTGAACCCCGCATCGTCGTTGTCACTGTTGCCTGACCCAATGTCAAGCAACACTGACTAAATGCCCGCGATTCGCGGCAATGTCAAGCGACACTGACAATTGGTAATTGTCCCCTTACCCTAAAGCCATCCTGGCCTGGCATCCCATGCGTAAGCATTGACCCGCCACATCGCCCACGCCAAAGGTGCCAGCGTTCAATGTTGCACCTGCGAAAGTCGCCCCTTGGCCGTTCAACCGCCCAGTTCTCTGCAAAGTTCTCCGCTAAGCTTTCAGGCCATGATCCTGAAGCTCCATGAATATTGGAGCGCGCATGGCTGCCTGATTCTGCAAGCCTATGACATGGAAATGGGGGCGGGCACGTTCCACACCGCCACCACGCTGCGCGCGCTGGGGCCGGAGCCATGGAACGCGGCGTTCGTGCAGCCATGCCGCCGCCCCACTGATGGCCGCTACGGCGAAAACCCCAATCGGCTGCAGCATTATTACCAATATCAGGTGATCCTGAAACCCAGCCCGCCCAATTTGCAGGAGCTGTATCTGGGCAGCCTGGCCGCGATTGGCATCGATATGCTTAGCCATGATATCCGATTTGTGGAGGATGATTGGGAAAGCCCCACGCTGGGCGCCTGGGGGCTTGGCTGGGAAGTGTGGTGCGACGGGATGGAGGTGACGCAGTTCACCTATTTCCAGCAAATGGGCGGCTTTGATTGCAAGCCGGTGGCGGGCGAGCTGACCTACGGGCTGGAACGGCTGGCGATGTATATCCAGAACAAGGACAGCATTTACGATCTGGCGTATAATGACGCGGGCGTAACCTATGGCGACGTGTTCCTGGAAAATGAGCGCCAGATGTCGGCGTGGAATTTTGAGGTGGCGAACACCGACAGTCTGGTGGAGCAATTCCGCATGCACGCCGCCGAATGTGAAAACTCGCTGGCGGCAAAGCTGCCAATCGCCGCCTATGAACAGGCGATCAAGGCGAGCCATGTCTTCAACCTGTTGCAGGCGCGCGGGGTGATCTCCGTCGCCGAGCGCCAAGCCTATATGGGCCGCGTCCGCGATCTGGCGAAGGGCGCTTGCGGCGCATGGATGGAGAAAAACGGGTGGGCGGCGTGATGGCCCAGGAAAATCCTCCCCGGGACGGGGAGGTGGCGCGGAGCGCCGGAGGGGGTGTGCCGCAAAAACTACGCCGCCCGGAAGTGTACGAAGCACGCCGCGCGCGCCGTGAAATGAGCCTGCCAGAGGTTTTGTTGTGGCAGCGGCTGAAAGGCTCGCCGCAAGGCATTGCCTTTCGCAAGCAGCACCCGATCGGTTCCTATCGCGCCGATTTTTACTGCGCCGCCGCCAAGCTGGTGATCGAAGTGGACGGCATGGCCCACGATATGGGTGATCGGCCGCAGCGCGACACCGCGCGCAATGCCTGGCTTGCGGGGGCGGGGTACGAGATCGTCCGGATCGCTGCCGCTGATGTGTTGAAGAATGCCGATGAGGCGGCCCAGCGGATCGTCGCGCTTGCGGCAGCCCCCCTTCACCGCCAGCCTGAAGAAGGCTGGCGGTCCCCCTCCCCGCAAGCGGGGAGGATCGAAGAATGACTGACTTCCTCCTCGAACTGCGCTCAGAAGAAATTCCTGCCCGGATGCAAGCAAAGGCGCGCGATGATCTGGCGCGGTTGTTTTTGGCAGAACTTACGGCGGCGGGTCTGCCTGCACCGGCGATCACCACCTATGCCACCCCGCGCCGCCTGGCGTTGATCGCGCGGGATTTGCCGCTGGAAACAGCGGCGGTGTCCGAGGAAATCAAAGGCCCCAAATCCTCCGCGCCGCCGCAAGCGCTGGAGGGGTTTTTGCGCAAAACCGGCCTCACCCGCGATCAACTCGTTGAGCGCGACGGCATATTGTTCGCGGTGATCGACAAGCCCGGCCGCGCGACTGCCGATGTGCTGGCAGAGGCCATCCCGCGCATCATCCGCGCCTTCCCTTGGCCCAAATCGATGCGCTGGGGCGATGCCTCGCTGTCGACCGAAAGTCTGAAATGGGTGCGGCCCCTGCAGGGCATGATTGCGCTGCTAGACGGCGCCGTCGTCGACTTCGAGGTCGCGGGGATTGCGAGCGGGCGCGAGACGATGGGTCACCGCTTCCATTCCACCGGCGCGATCAGCATCGAAAGCGCGGCAACCTATGCCGAACAGCTACGCGATGCGCACGTCATCGTCGATCAGGATGAGCGCGCGAACATCATCGCGGTTGGCGCCAAAATGGCCGCGCGCAAGGCAGGCCTGACGCTGATCGAGGATGCCGGGCTGCTGGCGGAAAATGCCGGGCTCACCGAATGGCCGGTGCCGCTGCTCGGGCGCTTCGATGCGGCGTTTCTGGATGTGCCGCCCGAGGTGATCCAGCTGACGGCGCGGGTGAACCAGAAATATTTCGTGTGCGCTGATGCGGACGGGAAACTCGCCAACGCCTTCATCTGCACCGCCAATATCGATGCGGCGGATGGCGGCGCGAAGATTGTTGATGGCAACCGCAAGGTGCTGGCGGCGCGGCTGAGCGATGCGAAATTCTTCTACGACACCGATTTGAAGGTGAAGCTGGAGGATCAGGCGAAAAAGCTCGACCGGATCGTGTTTCATGAGAAGCTCGGCACCGTAGCGGATAAGGTCGCGCGCGTCGCGAAATTGGCCAGGTGGCTGGTGGAAGAGGGGATCGTCACCGAAAAGCCCCTCCCCTTCAGGGGAGGGGTTGGGGTGGGGGCTCTCCCCACTATCGCCGATCTCGGTGAGACTGATACCCCCCACCCCAACCCCTCCCCTGAAGGGGAGGGGCCAAAGGAACTCGCCACCCTCGCCGAACGCGCGGCAATGCTCTGCAAGGCCGATCTCGTCACCGGCATGGTCGGCGAATTCCCGGAACTGCAAGGCTTGATGGGCGGCTATTACGCAGCCGCACAGGGCGAAGACCCCCGCATCGCCGCCGCGATCCGCGATCACTACAAGCCGGTCGGGCAGGGCGATGACGTGCCCACCGATCCGGTGACCGTGGCGGTGAGTTTGGCGGATAAGCTGGATACGATTGCCTTGTTCTTTAGCATCGATCTGAAGCCGACCGGCTCTAAAGATCCGTTTGCCCTCAGACGAGCAGCAATCTCAGTTATCCGCCTGATACAAGTGAACGACATTTCCCTTGCATTGTTTTCCTTCTTTCGGTGGCACATTGGAAATTACCAAGCAAAGCGATTCAACGATTGGGATGCGCGATACCGGGGAAAATCCCCTTCTATTGTAGAGCTATTTCGGTCAGACGAGCCGGATCGTCTCATTACCGATGCAAAGAATGAGGCGCAGGCTGAATATTTCAGTTCCATCAATCCAATGGTCGAGCAGGTTACGACTGCCACGGAAGAACTGATCGACTTCTTCGCCGACCGCCTCAAAGTTCAGCAACGCGAGGCTGGTGTCCGGCATGACCTGATCGATGCGGTGTTCGCGCTTGGCGGGGAGGATGATCTCGTCCGGTTGCTCGCGCGGGTTCATGCGTTGCAGGCGTTTATCGGTACGGCGGACGGGGCGAACCTGCTCGCGGGGTATAAACGCGCGGCAAATATTTTGAAGAAGGAAGCGCCTTCTTCCCCCTCTCCCCAGCGGGGAGAGGGCCGGGGTGAGGGGGAGCGAGGCGCAGCCGAGCCTGCCCTATCGACGGCGGGACACCCTCACCCAACCAGTGACGGGTCGACCGTGCCCCGCACGGTCGAGGATCGTCCGGGGGACGATCCGACCCGGCACTCCCTCGAGGGAGAGGGCTTAGAAGGGTCTTTAGGCTACACCCCCGAACCCGCCGAGGCGGCGCTCATCGCGGCGCTTGATGTCGCCGAACCGGCGGCCAGCGCTGCGGTGGCGCGCGAAGATTTTGAAGCCGCGATGGCCGCGCTCGCCAGTCTGCGTTTGCCCATCGATGCGTTTTTTGAAACCGTGATCGTCAACGATCCCGATCAGGACAAGCGCGCGGCTCGGCTGGCGTTGCTGGCGCGGGTGCGGGATGCCGTTCACCAGGTAGCTGATTTTTCGAAGATTGAGGGTTGAGATGACCAAGTACGTGTACCGCTTCGGCGGTGGTGTTTCGGATGGCGCGGGCCTCAGCAAGGAATTGCTGGGCGGCAAGGGTGCTAATCTTGACGGTATGGCCTCAATCGGCCTGCCGGTGCCGCCGGGCTTCACGATCAGCACGGAGATGTGCACCCGCTATCTGCAGGAGGGCGAGGCATTCCCCGACAGCCTGCGCGCTGAAGTGGCGATGGGCCTGGCGCATATTGAGGGCGTGACGGGCAAGGCATTTGGTGATGCCGCCAACCCATTGCTGGTGTCGGTGCGGTCTGGCGCGCGCGTGTCGATGCCCGGCATGATGGATACCGTGCTGAACCTGGGGCTGAACGACGACACCGTCGAGGGCCTCGCCGCGGTGAGCGAAGACCCGCGCTTTGCGTGGGACAGTTATCGCCGCTTCGTCCAGATGTATTCGGACGTCGTGCTTGAACTCGATCATGACGCGTTCGAGGAAGCGCTTGAGATTGCCAAAGAAGATAATGGCTATTTCCTCGATACCGAGATGACCGCCGATGATTGGCGCGGGCTGGTGGCTGAATATAAGGCCATCGTTGCGCGGTTATGGGGCAAACCGTTTCCGCAGGATGTTCACGATCAGCTTTGGGGTGCTGTTGGCGCGGTATTCGGATCATGGCAGTCGGACCGGGCCAAAGTGTACCGCCGCTTGAACAATATCCCCGGCGACTGGGGTACGGCGGTGAATGTGCAGGCCATGGTGTTTGGCAATATGGGCGAAACCTCCGCTACCGGCGTTGCCTTCACCCGCGATCCCGCCAAGGGCGACCGCGCTTATTACGGCGAATTCCTGATCAATGCGCAGGGTGAAGATGTTGTCGCGGGCATCCGCACCCCGCAATATCTGACGCTGGCAGCGCGCGAGGCGGCGGGTGCCAAGCCGCTGAGCATGGAAGAGGCGATGCCCGAAACCTATGCCGAGCTGGCCAAGGTGTTTGACCTGCTGGAAGTGCATTACCGCGACATGCAGGATATCGAGTTTACCGTTGAGCGCGGCAAATTATGGATGCTGCAAACCCGATCAGGCAAGCGCACCGCCTCTGCCGCGCTGAAGATCGCGGTTGATATGGCCAATGAAGGGCTGATCACGCAGGAAGAGGCCGTGGCGCGGGTTGATCCGGCGGCGCTTGACCAGTTGTTGCACCCCACGCTTGATCCCAAGGCGGTGCGCGATGTGCTGACGCGCGGGCTGCCCGCCAGCCCCGGCGCGGCGTGCGGTGCGGCGGTATTCGACAGCGAAACCGCGCAAAACCGTGCTGAGCTCGGCGAAGCGGTGATCCTGGTGCGTACGGAAACATCGCCGGAGGATATTCACGGCATGCACGCAGCCAAGGGTATCCTGACGGCGCGGGGTGGGATGACCAGCCATGCCGCCGTTGTGGCACGCGGCATGGGGCGCCCCTGCGTTTCGGGCGCGGGCACCGTTTCCATCGACGCCAAGGCGCGGATGATGCGCGTGGCGGGCCGCGAAGTGCGCGAGGGCGAGATTATCACCATCGATGGCACGTCTGGAGAGGTGATGCTGGGCGAAGTGCCCACCGTGCAGCCGGTGCTGGCAGGCGATTTCGGCGTGCTGATGGGCTGGGCCGACCAGGTGCGCCGCATGAAAGTGCGCGCCAATGCCGAAACCCCGCTCGACTGCCGCACCGCGCGCGATTTTGGTGCCGAAGGCGTGGGGCTGTGTCGCACCGAACATATGTTCTTTGATGCAAAGCGGATCACGCTCGTCCGCCAGATGATTTTGGCGGATAGTGAGGCTGGCCGGCGCGCGGCGCTGGACAAATTGCTGCCTGAACAGCGCGCCGATTTCGCGCAGATTTTTGAAGTAATGGCAGGGCTGCCGGTGACGATCCGGCTGCTTGATCCACCTTTGCATGAATTTCTGCCGCATGAAGAAAGCGAGTTCGCCGATGTCGCCGCGGCGACCGGCATCGGCGTTGAGGCGCTGCGGCGGCGCGCAGGCGAGCTGCATGAATTCAACCCGATGCTCGGCCATCGCGGGTGTCGGCTGGGGGTAACCTATCCTGAAATCTACGAAATGCAGGCGCGCGCAATTTTTGAGGCAGCATGCGATGTGGCGGACGCAACCGGTGCTGCGCCAATTCCCGAAGTGATGATCCCGCTGGTCGCCACGCGCAAGGAACTGGAGCTGATGAAGGCCGTGGTCGATGCGCAGGCCCTGGCGGTGTTCGCAGAAAAGGGCCGCGTGCTTGAGTATCTGGTCGGCACGATGATCGAACTGCCGCGTGCCGCGTTGCTGGCCGCACAGATCGCCGAGGCGGGCGAGTTTTTCTCCTTCGGCACCAATGATCTGACGCAGACGGCGCTGGGCGTCAGCCGGGATGATGCCGGGCGGTTCCTGACGACCTATGTCGACAAGGGCATTTATGCGACCGATCCGTTTGTCAGCCTGGATGTGGAAGGCGTGGGCGAGCTCATCGAAATCGCTGTTGAGCGGGGCAGGCGCACCCGGCCCGATATCAAGCTGGGCATTTGCGGCGAACATGGCGGCGACCCGGCCAGCATCGCGTTCTGCGAAACCGTGGGGCTCGATTACGTGTCCGCCTCGCCCTACCGCGTTCCCATTGCAAGACTGGCGGCAGCACAAGCAGCGTTGAAAAACCGGCGCTGATCGGCAAGCGTGTGAAATGGCCCTTTGGGGCTGAGGGGATGATGGGATGAGGAACTGGGCACGCCTGCTGATTGGCGGCGTTTTAGGGGTGGTGATTGGCAGTGGATCGGCCATCTGGTCGGTGCGCGCAGGGTCATTGGGTGCACAAAACGCCATTGGCCCCTGGGTTACCGGGCGCGATTTCGGCACGGCGGCGGCAAGCGATTATACCCGCGCGGTCGTTGCGCTTCGCGGCTTGCTGGCGCTGCCTGCAAGCGAGGCACGATATTACACTGCTGGCACGGATAGTAGCGGCCAGCCACTGCGCGGCAACTGCACCTACCGGGTGACGGGCGGTGCGCTGCCCGCCAAATGGTGGAGCATCACGCTGTATGACCGCGCCGGCTATCTGGTGCCCAATCCAGCCAATATCTATTCGATTGGCAGTGCCAGCCTGACCGCCGATGAAACAGCACGCTGGACGGTGGTGATATCGCCCGCGCGCCAGCCTGGCCGGTGGTTGCCAACGGGGAGCGCCGAACCATTTGAGCTGACAATGCGCGCCTATCTGCCGGCGGACCGGGGCAAGGGTGATTTAACCGCCGCGCAATTGCCCAATATCAATCGGGAGCAATGCGCGTGATCCGGGGTTGGCTTGTTGCCATGGTGCTGGGTATCGTATGCGGCCTGCTCGCCTGGCATGCGACGATTGGTGCAATGCCCCGCGCGCTGATGGCGCTCGCGGTACGGCGCGTGGCAAGCGCGGGCGGCATCAACCGGATGACGCACGCCCCCATCGTCACCGCCAAATCGCGGGCAATTGTGCGGCCAAGCCCGGATCTGCTGTATTCCAGTTGCCCCTATGACGTGGGCGTGGGGCCGGTGCTGATTGATGTGCTGCCGATTGATGCGCCCTATTGGTCGCTATCGGTGTTCGACACGCTGACCAACACGGCGTTTGTCCGCAACAATCAGCAGACCAAGGGACAGCCGCTGCGAGTCGCGCTGATCCGCAAGGGGCAGGTGGTGCCAAAGGGATATTACCCGGTAATGCCAGCGGGCACCCGCGGCGTGGCGCTGATCCGCGTGTTGATTGATCGCAATGCCCCCATCGACGCTATTGACCGCGGAAGGCGGCAGTCAAACTGCCGGGTGGCAAACTGAAAAGCGTCAGCCCGCAGTGATTGATGCTGCCTGGTTGAGCGGCACCCGGTGGGCATATTGACGGTCTAGCTGGCGGTATCGGTAATTGATGATGGCACCAATTGCCGACGCAATCATCGATATGATCAAGAAATACGCGATTACCTGGCGTTCCATCGAAGCCTCCCAAAACCGTGAGCCCTGATGAACCCACCCGCGTAAAACCCGCGAATGGCCGCAATGTTTCCCCCCTAAAAATTTCGCAGACTATCTGCAGGCGCAATCGCCATGCGTCATCGCTTGGCGGGGATGCCCTATCTCATGATGCGATAACCGACCTGTCACTTGGCGTATGGAGCGCGTTGAGGGGGGCAAGGGGGCGCGGATCGCGAACGGCGATAACTGGTGGGGAGCAGTCCTAGAGAAGTAGGCCGTTCGACCGGATTGGAACGCGCGCTTCGACTATCTTCTGTCCGGTGTAGCTGCCGCCCCGAAACTGCAGGCACTGCGGCGTCTTAAAGTTGCCCTCGCGAGCGAATATGAGACTTCTCATCTCGAATGTCTGCTTCTTTGGATGGCTCTTCAAGAATTCGCGCATGGAGTTGGCATCGGCAAATTGCATGCCTTCTATAATCGGCTCTGTCCCTACATTGGTGTCTCGGCTAGTGGAACATTCGACAATGTAAACATGAGGATAGACTTCCCAGCGTGCAACGCGATTAATGTCTTCCCTCTTTATCAGCGCTCCGACCGTTACCCAAACTCCTGTTCCTGACGGGTGACTGGATGAGGCTTCGGATTCGCCATGAATCTCTTTCGCTGAGGCGATGCGGGCGATGGCCTGACTTGCGTCAATCTTGACCGAGCACCCAGATAGCAGCGTTGCGCAGCAAACAGCGAAGAATGGTGAGATCGGCTTCACATGGCCCGTATAACCATACCCGCCCGCTTCCGCTATTGGGGCGGTTGCTGCCGGGCAGCTTTCCGACCCGAAACTTGCCGGTCAGCTTTCAGGAGAACCGACGCGGGTTGAGCGTTCCGAACGGCGATAGGTGTTGGTTTGCGGCAACTTCAGCGTCGGTTGTGTCCCCGCGAAGGCGGGGACCCAGTCTGGGCTCCCGCCTTCGCGGGAGCACAATGTCAACGCCCGGCAATAGGGCGAAAGCCGCCGTCCAACACCTTCAACCTGGCAACCGCCCTAAGCCCCGATCAGCTCGTCCTCGCCTGATCCGATCAGCGCGGCTTGCAGGCGCCATTGCTGGTTAGCAATTTGGCCAGGGGGCAGGTTGAGCTGGATCTCAATCGCTTTCTCGTCTTCCGCGCTCAGCCGCTCGATATCCTCGATCTGGCGAACGCCCAGCGAGCCAAGCCCGGCTGCGAGTGTCGTATCAATGCCGCGAATTCGCGTCAGCGCATGCAACGTGGCGTCAATTTGCACCGGCTCATGATCATCCTCCGCAACCGCGTCGGGCACGGGATGTTCGGCTGCTGCTGCGGGCTCATCATGTGCTGCCAGCGGTATCGCGGCGGTCGACTCTGTCTCAAAATGGGGCAGAATTTCGGGATCGGTAATCGCTGCGGCGACCGCCGGCGCTGCGGTAGCTGCCATGATCGGCAGGGCGGCAACCGGTTCTTCGGGTGGGGCGGGGGCATGCGTTGCTGCATCAGCAACCGGTGCTGAATCAGCGGCTTGAATAACTGGTTCTGGACCCGCCTCGGCATGGTTCAACGCATCATGTTCGACCGGTTTTTCAGGCGGCGTGGCCGCCGCCAACGGCAAGCGCGCAAGCGGTGCAGCCGTAGCCGCAGCTGCCGCCGCAGCCGCCGCAGCGTCGCTGCGCATGCGCACAACCTCTTGCGACAGGGCGCTTTTCTGCGCCTCCAGCTCAGCAATCCGGCGGGTCTTTTCGATGTTCAGCCGATCAGTCTCGTCGCGATATTGGGCATAGAAACGTCGTTCGTCGTGAAAGCGTCGCCGCCATTTCCCCTCAAATGTTGACCCGAAATAGCCAAGCATCCAACCGACCACGATCAGGCCGCCCCACAGGGCATATTCTAACGGGGACTGGGGCAACATGGCTTGGCCTTCAGACAATGGTTTGCGTTAACCATTGTGCATTGTGACGGAAGTGCAATCAAGCGCTCTGCACATGCCAGCCCGCCACCGTGCGCGGCGGATTAAATTCCGCCCGAGAATGCGTCCGAGATGGAACAGGCAGCCGGCCCCAGAATCACGATGAACAAGGTGGGCAGGATGAACAGGATCAACGGGATCGTCATGATCGCGGGCAGGCGGGCGGCCTTTTCTTCGGCGCGCATCATGCGCTCGTTGCGGAATTCGGCGGAAAGCACACGCAGCGCAGAGGCAAGCGGGGTGCCGTATTTTTCGGTTTGGATCATCGTTGTCACAACGCCCTTCACCGCATCCAGCTTCACGCGCATTGCCAGATTTTCGAAGGCCTGACGCCGTTCAGACAGGAAACCGAGTTCGATTGCGGTCAAGGTGAATTCGTCGCCCAGCTCAGGATAGGCGCGGCCAAGCTCGCGGGCGACGCGTTGGAATGCGGCATCAACGGTCAAGCCAGCTTCGGCGCAGATCACCAGCAGATCCAGCGCATCCGGCAATCCCTTGCGGATGGCGTCGCACCGCTTGGTAATCTTGTTGCCGAGATAGAGATCGGGGGCCTTGTACGACAGGACAAAGCTCATCGCGACAAGGCCATAAGCCTTGATCGGCGACCAATCCGAAAACATGTCTGTGCCGTACACCAGGTACAGCATCATCCCGCCCAGCACGACCGGCATCACCATGCGCGCGAAAATGACGGCGACGGCATATTCCTTTGACCGGATACCTGCTTGCATAAGCTGAATCTGGGCGGATTTGACCTGGCTGTCCTGCAACACCTTCAGCGACTGGAGCACATCGCGGATGCGATCGGTGGTCAGGTTCTGCTTGACCAGCTTGGCGCGGCGCTTGGCAGTGGACGCGGTGATGCCGGCCTTTAACTGCTCGCGACGATCGTTGAGCGCCTTGACCCGCTTCGTCATCGGATCGCGCACGGTGGTAACGGCATAAATCGCCACGAGCACCATGAACGCGCACACGCCCGCCAACAGCGTGGCAACGCTGATTACGTCGACGCCCAAAATCGTCGGTCCGGCATTGGCAGCTTGAAATTGCACGCGCTGTTTTCCCGTCGCTAAATCTCGAAATTGACCATTTTGCTCATGATGAAGACGCCGATCCCCATCCACAGCAAGCCGCCGCCACCCGCGACCATCAACCGCGGCTCGACGAAAAAGCCCTGCATGTACGATCCGTTGATCATCCAGATCATGCCAAACACGATGAAGGGCAGCGATCCGACGATATAGGCCGAAGCCTTGGACTCAGATGACATCGCCTTGATCTTCAGCTTCATCTGGCCGCGCATGCGCAGCACGGTTGCCAGATTGGACAGCGTTTCGGCCAGATTGCCGCCGGTTTCGCGCTGAATGGCAATTGTGATCACGAAGAACTGGAACTCGGGCGTGCCCAGCCTGTCTGCCGTTTCCTGAAGTGCCACATCCATCGTGCGGCCGATTTTCATCTTGTCGGTGATCGAACGGAACTCTGCGCCCACCGGCCCGTCAATTTCAGCGCCCACCACGCCCATCGTCTCACCGATCGGCAGGCCTGACCGCAATCCGCGGACAAGCAGCTCAATCGCGTCAGGGAATTTGGCCGTAAATTTGGCGATGCGGCGCTTGATGAAAAAGCCGACCACCATATGCGGAATGCCAGCCCCGACGATAATGCCGATCATCAGCGCCAATAAAATTGGCAGCCCTTGTACCATCAGCAGCCCGGCGATCACCGTAAAGATGACCAGCGTAGCGGTGGCATATTGCCCGACGGTCCAGGTCTTGCCCGTTTTTGACAGCCGCTTTTTCAATTCTGTCGGGTTGGGGAGGAGCCGCATTGCGGCTGCATCCATCCGGCTGCTGCTATGCTGGGTGATGCGGCGCATATGCGCCTCCGCCACCGCGCCCGATGATCCATTATGCCGGTTGGTGAGCGACCGCAGGCGGCGGACCTTGGCGCGTTCGGGCGACGGCCCGGCAAACGCAAACGCAATCAGCCCCAGCACGACCAGCGCGCCAAGGCACATCATCATGAGGGGCAGTAAATCCATTCACTATGCCTTTGCTCAACCCATCACCCGGCAAGCGGGCAATGGCCCATCAACCCGCCTTGGCTGCGCGTTTCGGAATTAATCCGCGAAGGTTACCAAATTTGCCGATCAGCGAATTGGCGGCCGACGCCGGCTTGGCAGCCTTGCCACCCTTGATCGGCAGGTCGCCTGCAGCGCCGTCGGCGGCGAACAGCAATTGCTTGGCAAGGTCGCCAAGCGGGCTGATCGCCTTGGATGCTTTGCCCACATCAACCAGTGGCTTGCCCAGCTTGGCAGCCTGTGCGGCGGATTTTTGATCAAAGCCGATGGCGAAATCGATCTTGCGTTCGATCGACCCTTCGAAATCCTTGCGGCTTATCTCCAGCTGCGCATTCTGCTGCACCTTGTTGGCGACCACGAAGATCTGGGTTTGCGGGGCATTTGATTTCAGCCACGATAGAATGCGGATGGTGTCGCGGGCTGCGGCCAGGGTCAGTTCGGTCACCACCACTGCCAACTGAACATCGCTTATCAGGTGCGGGTGATTGACCAGCATGGCGCGCGGCAAATCTGTGATCGTGCATTCAAACGCCGATCGCATTTCTTCCTGCAACTGGTAAAAGGCCGATCCGTCACTCATCACGGGCGAGTTGATGGGGGCTTCTGCCGACAGGATGGCCAGTTTATCGCTTGCGCGCACCATGGCGCGTTCGATGAACAGGCCGTCGATGCGGCTGGGATTTTCGATGGCATCAGTCAGCCCGCGGCCGGGCTCCAGATCCAGCGCCAGCGCGCCAGTGCCGAAATGCACGTCCAGGTCTAGCAACGCAGTGGTGCGGCCCGCCTTTTCGCTGATCCACCACGCAAGCGATGTCGCGATCGACGATGCGCCAACCCCGCCCCGCGTGCCGATAATGGCGGCGGAGCAGTGCGGGCGCTCTGTGCTGGCATCGGTCAGCTTGGGGGCGTTGAGCAGCGCCTGCGCCGTGGCAAAGGCATCGCGCAGCATATCCGGATTGAACGGCTTCAGCAGGTAATCCTGAATGCCGCTGGCCACCAGATCGCGGTACAGCCGCACGTCATTCACTTGGCCCGCCGCAATCACGACCGTGCCGGGCTCACACACTTCGGCAAGCGCGTTGATGTCGTTCAGCGGATCACCGCTTTCTGACAGATCGACGAACAGGATGTGCGGGCTGGCCGACACCGACAGCGTTTGCACGGCATTGCGCAGGCCACCCTTGTTCACTTTTTCGGGCGCCCAGCCAAGCTCAACGGCGATTGGCCGCAATGATTCAGCCGTGGTTTCGTCGCAAACAAAGGCAACAAAGGGTTCACGTGTGCCGATACGACCCGGATTGAACGGAGCGTTCATTAGCTGTCACCCCCGCCGCTCGAGGAACCGCCGGCTGATCCGCCGCTGCTGCTGCCCGCTGCGGCACCGCCGCCACTGCCGGTTGCCCCGGTACCGCCTGATCCCGTACCCTTGCGCAGCGACTGGATGGCGCGCGTGCCGGTTGCAGGATCAGAGGTTGCCGATCCAGGCTGCCCGCGCACCAAATCATCGGGCTGGGCAACCATTGCTGCCAGGTTCGAATTGATCGCGCAGCCATGATTTGACGATGTATGCCCGTTGAAATTGCCGTTGCCGGTATCGTGATTGTCCGGGCAGCTTGGCACCGACGCCTTGGTGCGGCTGACGACGACGCGAACCGTGCCGGAGTTTGGCTGGGTCGCAGATACAGGCACTGAATCCGCCAGAAACAGGCCGTAACGCGCCAAGGCTGCGCTCACATCAACACGCGCGGCGCTGTTTGCGCCGGTGGGATCATCAAGCGCCACCCGGTCGCCATAACCAAGCCGGAGCGAGGCGAGCCAACCCGATAGACGCTGAAATTCGCCCGGCGAGGGGCGCCCATTATCGGTGTTCATGTCAAAAATATAATCAGCGCGTTGGACAACCGGTTGATGGGCCGATTCAAGCCCGCGATTATCGGCGATGGAGCCCGCGCAGCCGCCCATCAGCAGCGCCGGGGCGGCAAGGGCAATCATCGAAAGGCGCTTGAGCATGGTTTTCTCCCTGCGGTGATGCGCGATCATTTGAAGCTGAATCCTGGAGTGGCGCTGGTGCTGGCACCTTTGCGCGGGGTTGGAACAACGGCCTTCACGTCTTCACGACCCAATGGTTTCGGTGTCGGGCCAAGCGGCAACGGGCTCACCGCGCCGATGGTTGGCTCGCTTGATGCCGGGGCAACGCTTGGTTTTGGCCGATCATTGTTACCGCTGCTGCGGGAAAGGGCACCGGTGAATATCCGGTCGAGGTCGCCCGCTGCGGTATAGCCGTCGGTTGGCAGCACAATGTCATTCGCGTTAACCGGCTTCACCAGATACGGCGTGATGACGATCACCAGCTCGGTTTCGTCACGCTGGAAGCCGTTGGAGCGAAACAGCGCACCGAGCACGGGCACATCGCCCAATCCGGGCGCCTGCGTGATGGAGTTGTTATGGTTGTTCTGCAGCAAACCGGCAATCATCATGCTCTGGCCCGAACCAAGCTCAACGGTGGTTTCTGCCCGCCGGGTCGTCAGCGCGGGGATGGTCGTCCCGTTGATCGTAACGGCACCTGCCGATGTCAGCTGCGACACTTCTGGCCGGACGCGCAGGGAGATGCGGCCATCCGACAGCACGGTCGGCGTATAGACCAGGCTGATGCCATATTGCTTATATTCAACCGAAACAGCGCCAAGGCCCTGGCTGATCGGGATGGGAATTTCCCCGCCTGCCAGAAACGTTGATGTTTCGCCCGAAAGCGCGGTCAGATTTGGGTTGGCCAGTGTCGATACCAGCCCTTTACGCTCACCCAGATCAAGCGATGACAGCAGATCGAGCCCGAACACCTTGCCAGCAGCGCCAATCGTGGTGGCGTTGGCAAGGCCGTTTAGCAGGCTGGTCCCATCCGTTGCGGCTGTCCCGCCGGTAAACAGCGGCCCATTGGGGGCATATTGCGTTGCCGCGCGGCCCTGCGCGACGCCGAAGTTGAACCCGCCGCTGCTGTTCAATGTCTGCACATTGACGCCGATATTCTTGATAAAGCTGCGGCTGACCTCAGCAAATTTTACCTGCAGGTTCACTTGCAGCGGGGTGGCCGTTTTCAGGCGCACGAGCACGCGGGTCGCATCACCGACATAGGCCTGAACCAGCCGTTCGGCCTCTGCCGCATCATCAGGCTGCGACACCGTTCCGGTCAGCAGGACCAGACCGTTCATCGGCGTCGCCAAAATGTGCGCATCCGGCATGGCCAGCGACAGCATCTGGCTGACCGAATCGATGTTGGTGCCAACACGTACCGTGGTTGAATAGACAACGCCGCCACCCTTGGCGGTCGCGTAAACGGTGGTTTCGCCAGCCGTTTTGCCAAAGATATATAATTGGGTGGGCGAACGCACCTGGACATCGGCGATCGCATCATTGGCAATGAACAGATCGCTCATGGGGCGAGCCAGCGTGACCAGCCGTCCCCGGCCAATCGCAACTTCGACCAGCGATGTCGGCGAGGCGGCAACCGTCTGCGCGGCAATGGGGGCAGTGCTGCCCACCGAAGCGGCAACCATGGCAACCGCGAGCGGCCAGCCAATCGACTTTGCGGGCGTACGCATCCTAATTCTTCCCCCCGACCATCACTTCGGTCACGTTGTTACCGCGTGCGACGCGGACCGTTGGCCCTTTCGCGGCAGCGCCGCCGGGAAAGGGTGACGACGTGCCATTGGCACCGCCAACTTCACTGGCTGGTTTGCCGGGCACGGTGCTGCGCTGAAAACGCGATACGTCTGCACCGGTAGCAAAGGTGGAGCCGCCCGCGCTGGGGCTGCTCGCGATCTTCATGATCATGGCCTTTTCGGCCTTGGGGTCATTGCCGTCCGGCACAGAGACCGATCCGGATGCAATGGCTTCTTCAAGCTCAGCCGAATTGTCAGCAATGGAGCGCAGGGCGAGCGAGAGCGACCCCAGCGTTTGTGCCACCGTCAACTGTTCTGCCAGCTTGGGGGTTGCCTCCACGGTAACGCTCGAAAAGGTCCGGACCACGGACTTTCCGTCATCGCCAACCGTATTGTCGGTACGCTGATCGGTTGCCAGCACGCGCAGGTTGCGCAGCACGGTTTCGGAAACCTTCAGCGGCGGGCCATCGCCGCCCCCCGGCACCGTTTGCGTCAGCATCAAATCAATCCGGTCACCCGGAAACACAAAGCCTGCCACGGCGGCATTGGCCTGCACCGGTACCGTTACGGCGCGCATGCCTGGCCCCAGGGCCGCCGCCAGGAAGCCACGGTCGCCGGGCTTTACCAGCGCACCCTGGGTAATTGGCTGGCCAGCGGTGATCGCGTTGCGCACCACCGTGCCCTGCAGCGATTTCAAATCAGTTTCCCGTTTCAGGAAATAGGCGTTCCCGACGAGCTCTTTTGGCCAGGGCTGGAATTTCAGCGCGGTGGCATCAAGGATGGTGCCGATGGGCAGCGCGCGGGTGGCGACCAGCACTTCGGGTCCATCGACGACAGGTGCGGGCTGCACGGCGGCGGCGGCGGCATTGGCGGCGGGCGCGCTGGAGCCGGCGATCAGCGACCGGGCCATAAATGCTGTGAGCCCCGCCACAAACAGGGCTGCCACCAACAAAATGATTTTCCTACTATCCATAACGCCCTTGGCCTTTTCGGAAGCGAACCGGTTGATCCGCCGTTAAGCATTCACGTAAATTGGTTAAAAAGTGGTTCCTGCACCGCTAAAAGTCCGGCGATGGCGATGGCCACCCCGTACGGAATTTCGACCGGCGCCTTGTCTTGCCGCCGCCAGCGATCAATCATCATCACCACCGTCACGCCGCCGCCGACCAGTGACATCACGATCAACAGCCAGATCATGGGCTGCACCGGAAACCACAGCGCCAGCGCGCCGATCAGCTTCACATCGCCGCCACCCATCTGCCCCAGCGCAAATGCGCCGCAAAAAAAGGCGAAAATCACCAACGCAACGCCGATTTGAATCGCGACATCGGGCCACAATGTCATGCCGTTGACCCACCACCACGGTATGGCCATCAGTGCGATCACCGCATTTTTCCAATTGGCGATTGTGCGCAGCCGCGCATCCTCTATCCCTGCGGATATAAGCAGAAGTGCGAGTAGCACCGGCATCACGGCGACGAGGTAGCCCCAGTTCATCAAGCCCACCCCTAGACGGAACGGCTTTCTAAAAAGTAACCAGCCGCAATGACTTCATCTTTTTTATATCGCCGCGCGATTCCCGCCGCTGCCCGTATCACCCGCTGGACCGCTAGCGATGGCTGGGCGCTGCGCCGGTTTGATTGGCCCGCGGACGGCGCGGCGCGCGGCAGCATTTTGTTCTGCGGCGGGCGGGGCGACATTTTTGAAAAATATCTGGAATTATTTGCGCACTGGCACGGCCAAGGCTGGGGCATCACCTGGCTTGATTGGCGCGGGCAGGGGGGATCAGGACGGCTGACGCCCGATCCGCATGTCGGCCACATCAGCGATTTTGCGATTTATATCGCTGATTTTGCTAAATTTTATGCCGAATGGGCAGCCGAAGCAACGGGGCCGCGCGTGATGATGGGGCATTCGATGGGCGGGCATTTGCTGCTCCGCGCCGCTGTCGAGCGGGTTGCCGATCCCGATGCGCTGGTGCTTGTCGCGCCGATGCTCGGCTTGCGCAATGCGCTGGGCTCGGCACTGGGGGAGCGGCTGGCGCGGATGATTGGTGGGCTGGGCAACTCGGCGCGGCCTGCCTGGAAAACCAATGAAAAGCCGGGCGGGCTTGAAACCCGGCAAGCGCTGCTGACGCATGATGCCGAACGTTATGCCGACGAAATATGGTGGCAGGATGCTCATCCAGAGATCGTCACCGGGCCGCCAAGCTGGAAATGGGTGATTGAAGGGTTCGCCAGCACCCGTGCATTGCGCCAGTCGCCGGCACTGAAAACAATGCGGATCCCCACGCTGATGCTCGTGCCGATGGCCGACCAGCTGGTCGATGCCAAGGCAGCGATTGGGGTCGCGGCAAAACTGCCTGATTGCCGGGTGCTGCGTTTCGGCAAAGAGGCAGCGCATGAAGTGCTGCGCGAGGTTGATAGCGTCCGCAATCGGGCAATTGGTGAGATCGACATCTTCCTCGCCTCCCGCGCGCAACGCGACTGACGGGCAGAGCGTGGCCGATTTCGATATTCTGATCGTGGGGGCGGGCATTGCCGGGGCCAGCCTGGCCGCCGAACTCGCACCGCATGCCCGTGTGCTGTTGATCGAGGCAGAGGATATGCCGGGATATCATTCAACGGGGCGGTCGGCGGCATTCTGGCACGAAACGCTTGGCGGGCCGCTGGTTCAGCCGCTCACGATCGCTTCCTATCCGGTGCTGGCGGCGGGTGGTTTTTTGAAGCCGCGTGCCTCACTTGAAGTGGCAGAGGCAGAAGGCGTGCCGTTGCTCGACAAACTGGCCGCGGCCTTTGCGGGCAGCGGCGTGGGGCTGACCCGGCTTGATCATGATGGCGTGCGCCAATGGGTGCCGCGCGCGCGCCCCGTGCTGGTCGCGGGGCTGCTTGAATCGACCGGCGCGGATATTGATGTGGCGGGGCTGCATGGCAGCGTGTTGGGGGCGTTTCGCCGTGCGGGCGGCACGCTGGTTACCGGGCGGCGGATTGACCGGATTGATCGCGGCGGCGGCATTTGGCGGGTGCAGGCCGGGGACTGGAGCGCCAGCGCACCAGTCATCGTCAACGCCGCCGGTGCCTGGGCCGATGGGCTGGCCGAAATGGCGGGTGTAAGGCCGCTGGGCATTCAACCAAAGCGCCGAACCATTGCCCAGGTGCGCGTGACGACTGACGATGTGCCGGACAATCTGCCCCTCGTCATCGATATCGCCGGCAGCTATTATTTCCGGCCAGAGGGGCCGAACCGGCTTTGGCTGTGCCCGCATGATGAAACCCCGGTTGATGCAGGCGATGCCGCGCCGGAGGATATCGATGTGGCCATCGCCATTGATCGGTTTGAGACGGTGACCGATTGGAAGGTCGCCGCGGTAGAACGCAAATGGGCGGGCCTGCGCAGCTTTGCGCCTGACCGCCTGCCGGTGTTCGGCTTTGACCCCGACATGCCCGGCTTTTTCTGGTGCGCCGGGCAAGGCGGTGTTGGCATTCAGACAGCGCCTGCTGCTGCGATGCTCGGCGCGGCACTGGTGCTGGGCAGGTCTGTGCCAACCGAAATCAATGCGATTGATCCTGCCCCCTATGCGCCAAGTCGTTTCGGTCCACTGGCGTAATGATCACCGGCGGTTTAGGCTGTCGCACCGTCAACGCGAGAGGTGGAACATGGCCCATAAATTCGTGATCGAGAAGAACAAGGCCGGCGAGTTCGTCGCCAAGTTCAAATATAACAGCGAACTGATGTTCTGGACCGAAGGCTATTCCAGCAAGGCGGCAGCGGTAAACGCAATCGAATCAATCAAAAAGAACGGCCCCGGCGCGCCTACCGAGGAAGATCTGGACTAGACGTTGGATTTGCGCGGCTGATGGCCCCTGTATCAACGGATGCATCTTCAGCCGCCAGTACGGCGAGGTAGATGCTGAAATAAGTTCAGCATGACGGATAAGAGATGTACTGAATTGCAGTTCCACGACACTAGGGTGTGATGCACCTACGTTGAATCATCTCGTACCCCGTTCGCCCTGAGCGCAGTCGAAGCCTGTCCTGAGCGCCGCCGAAGGGGGCACGCGCAACGCCCCACCCTATCAAGCAGGGGACTTCGACTTCGCTCAGCCCGAACGGAGGTAACGTCAGTCAACCTAAGGTCATCAGACTCTAGCGCCGCAGTGCCGGGCGCTGGCTATCATGAATGCTGAGTCGCCAAAACGAATAGAACCCGAACGCGCAACCGAGGGGGGGATGGGTGGCGCGTTCGGGTCCAGTTCTTGGATAGCGAGAGCGGGGGGGCTAAAATCGCTATCCGAATATAAAACGTCGGATGCGGTTTGCGGTTCCATCGGTTCTCCAAAAAAGCGGCGCTGGCAATGTGTTTTCGAGCCGGTCACGAACCACCCGTTGCCGGGGAAGCCGGGTCGGGGGCGCCCCAATGATCGGGCACAGCCAGGATGGCGCGCAACTCCGCCCGTCAGTATCCGTCCCGGCCAGTCGTCGCGATCGCAATTTCATAGCTACCCACCAACGGATCGTGGTACAATTTGGCGCGCAACTGGCGGGACAAGCCCTCCATCACTCGCCCATATCGCTCGGCAAGTTCAACGCGCAGGGGATCGCTGTCAATCAGGGCGGGCGAGCTGATCCGCAGCGTCGCCAGCAAATGGTTCGGCGCGCTGTCCTCTGCGCCGGTCGCCTGTGCAGGGGGTTTCAACGATATGCGGATGGCAGCATCATGCTGCACCATCATCGCCAGTTCGATTATTTCGGTAAGCAGAAACGCGACGGCAGTCGCCACGTCTTGCGTCGATAAATAACTGTCCAGATCAAGCTGGATCGATAGCCCGGCCCGGTCGGGTGCCGTCGCGCGAATGTTTGACGCCAGGTCGCCGATCACGGATCGCAAGCTCAACCCGCGCGTTTCCTCCAGCTCGGCAAAATGGTTGCGGTGGACCACGGCCAGCGCATCCACGCGGCGCTGGATGGCGGCATAGGCCGATGTTGCTTCGGCACTGCGCGCGCCGCGCGCGTGGAAATTGATCAGACTGGAAATCACCTGCAAATTGTTTTTCACCCGGTGATGCACTTCGCGCGTCAACTTCGTCTGGCGCACAAGTCCCTCGGCAAGCCCGGCCTCATGCGCCACCACTGTCCGGCTGATCGTGCGGAACGTGTCGCCCAGTGCCCGTATTTCCTCGGCGGGCATTGATCTGGCCAGCCTCAAATCGAGCACTTCGCCGGGTTGGTAGCTGGCCACCAACGTGCGCAAATCGCGCAGCGGGCGGATCAGCAACCGATCAACCACAAACCAGCCAATGCCGGATGCCGCCGCCCACATAATTAACGGCAGGATCATTGCGACCACCAGCGCCGAGCTGATCGGCGCGCTGCGCAATGTCGTCTCAAACGTCAGCCCGGCAATGCCCAACGGCAGGCCAACCACCTCGGTACGATCAAACGCCGTCATGCTGGGCAATGCCTGCAGCGTCAGGCGTTGGCGGCCAAGCACCAGCATGGACGCATAGGGCGCGGTAAAGCCCACCGGGCGCGCGATATCCGCTAGCATCATCACCGGAAAAAACACTTTGGCAGTCACCGCTCTGCTGGGCGATATCATCGCCAGCGCGAGCCCGGTTTCCGGTTCCAGCCCTGCACTGATCGCGCCGGGGCGATCCGGCGGCGTTACCTGTACTGGGCTTGGCGCGGCGCTTCCGCACAAAATGCGGCCATCGCGGTCGGCAATCGTGAAGCGCAGGCCGGCGGCCAATTGCTGGCCGAAAACCCCCTGCGCTCGCGCACAGCTTGGGGTGTCGGCGCCATCTTCGTCCAACGCATTCAGCGCAACACGCAGCGCCGTCATGTCGCCGGCCAGCTCTATGTTCAGCGCGCTCGCACTTTCCTTCGCGGCGACCCGCGCGTGTGATGCAACCTCCAGATCGGCGGCGCGCGTGGTTTGCCGGGCGGCGAATTGCGCGATTAAGGCAAGCGGCAGCAACGCCACACTCAGGATCAGGAACAGTTTTGTGCCGGTGGGCAGGTGAGACAGCCCGGCAATCATTGGTCGCCTGTCAGGCACGTCAGCGCTGGGCAGGTCCATGGCGGACGACTATTCTAGCTTGCCCAGCAGATCGAGCATCTCGGGCGGAATTTGCTCGTTGATCGTTTCCTCATACACCGTGCGCAGGGCATCACCCATGGCCTGATCAACGCCGCGCGGTTTCGCTGGACGCCTGGGGATCGTCTTTTTCGGCGTGGTACGATCAGCGTTCAACGAAATCCCCCCAGAACAATGTTATACGGGCTGCATGGGCGGCAGCACGCGTGCCGGGGTGCTTTTTTACATGCAACCGCCAACAGAAGATGAAACCAAATTGCCGCTCGATTGTTCCGCCTGCGATGCAAAAACACAAATCTATTTTGTGGGGGATGCATTACAGTGTTTTTACAGTGTTTTTTTTGACAGGTCGCTGCCAGCCTTTGGAGGGCACGCCGCAGAGGAGAATTCGACGATCATGTCGCTTGGACAACAGCTTGCGCCGCATCTCCCTTTTCTTCGCCGTTATGCCCGCGCTCTTACCGGCAGCCAATCGCACGGCGACCATTATGTTCGCGCCTCGTTGGAAGCGATTGTGGCGGCACCAGGCGAATTTCCCCGGGATGTCGATCCGCGTTTGGGATTGTACCGCACATTTCAGGTGATCTGGGCATCGGCAAACGGCGAACAGGATGGCGACCGCGATATGGTGAGCGGGGGCGATGATGAGAGCATCGCCAGCGCGCGGCTCGCCCGGATGACGCCATTGTCGCGCCAGGCGCTGCTGTTGACGGCAATGGAGGGCTTTACGCCCGAAGATGCGGCCTATTTGATTGATGTTGGCCCGAACGACGTGGAAACGCTGGTCGACGATGCGCTGGCGGAAATTGAGCAGCAAACCCGTGCGCGCGTGCTGATTATTGAAGATGAGCCGATCATCGCGATGGATATCGAATCGATCGTGCGCGATCTGGGCCATGAAGTGACCGGCGTTGCCGTTACTCGTGATGAAGCGGTGGCGCTGGCAATGGAAGACCGGCCCGGCCTGGTCCTGGCCGATATTCAGCTGGCTGATGACAGTTCGGGCATTGATGCGGTGAAGGATATTCTGGTGCAGTTTGCGGTGCCGGTGATTTTCATCACCGCCTTTCCCGAACGGTTGTTGACGGGCGAACGGCCAGAGCCAACTTTTCTGATCACCAAACCGTTCCAGCGATCGACGGTGAAGGCGGCAATCGCGCAGGCGCTGTTCTTCAACGAAGCGACCGTGCCGACGGCCTGACAACAAGAAATAAAAACGATACGGACCCAAAACGGCTTTGGTGGGTTGAACCATCATGACCGATCCAGAACCACCCATCCATATCAGCGAGCAGGATGCGCGCGCTGGTGATACGCCACACATCGTCCGTTATGTGCTGGCGGTATCGTTAGCGCTGATCGTCGTCATATTTGCCGTGATGTTTATACGTTGAGAGGGGGACCGGGGATGACGACCAGCGATCAACGTTTCACCTGCTCCGGCATGGGCAGCCTGCCACTTGCTTGCGGCGCCATATCAGTGATTGGGGCCGCATGACCGCGCCGGTGGACATGGAGGACGACGACGACCTGCCACAGGCATTGCCTGAAGAGCGGGTGCCGTTGCCCGATGGCGAGTTCAAGGCGCAGCTTGCGCAGGTCATCCCACATCTGCGCGCCTTTGGGCGCTCGGTTTCGGGCAGCCGTGATCTGGCCGATGATCTGGTGCAGGAAACGCTGCTAAAGGCATGGGCGGCGCGCGCGCGCTTTCAGGCGGGCACCAATATGCGCGCCTGGACCTTTATCATCCTGCGCAACCTGTATCTGTCGCAAATGCGCCGATCGCGGTTTCGCGGGGAATGGGATGATCTTGTCGCGGATCGTATCCTTGCCGCACCGGCAGGGCAGGACAAGCAGGTCGAACTGGGCGACATGCAGCGCGCCTTGCTCCATCTGCCACAGCCGCAGCGCGAGGCGTTGATCCTGGTGGGCGCTGGCGGCTTTGCCTATGAAGAAGCGGCGGAGATTTGCGGCGTGGCCGTGGGCACGATCAAGAGCCGGGTCGCGCGCGGCCGGGTGGCGCTGGAAACTTTGCTGACTGATGGCTCGCTGCCGTCACGGCGCACGCACACTAACCCACCGGGCCGGACCGTGCTGGAAGTGTTGATGAACGACGTCGATGAACTGAGCCGGGACCGGGGCGCGTCGAACGGTTAGCGGTGCGTGTGCCGTTAGCCAGAGTGATAGCGCGTGGGCGGTCAGGTGGCAGAGCAAAATACTGCGCGCCGCCAGCTGCTACACCGGGTCGCGCTGATCACGCCAGGGCATGTTGAGGCGGGCCAATAGCGCCGCCATATCGGGTGGGATAATCTGCGCCGTGTGCGGTGCAAAGGCGTTGGTTAGTGCAGCGCCGATCGCGTCATAGCGATGGGGTGCGCCCACGGCGAAGGGTGGCTGATCGCCTGGCTCGCGGGGGGGAGATGCGTGAATCGACATGTCCGTTATAACGGCTTAGCCCCGGTTTTGTTGCCGTTCACGGTAATAACTGGGGTGTTTACATGATGATCGCTGATCGGAACTATCGGTGAGTGCCGCGTTGCCGGTCAGCACCCTGGCGTCAGCGCTGGAACGGGCGCAGGCGCATGCGCCGTTTCTGGCGCATTTGATTGATCGCGAACCCGTGCTCGCCGGGCAATTGGCAGCGGGTACGCTGGCTGATCCGCTGTCGGTGCGGGTCGATGATCCGGCGGTGCCGGTGGGCGAAAGGTTGCGGATTGAGCGGCGGCGGCTCGCGCTGCTGGTGGCAGTGGGTGATCTGGCGGGTGGGTTTGATCTGACCGCCGTTACCAAGGCGCTGTCCGATTTTGCTGATTACGCGCTGAATGCGGCCATTTGCGCTGCGATTGAAGAGCGTACGCCGGGCGCGGCGGCTAGTGGTTTTGCCGCAATCGCGCTCGGCAAACAGGGCAGCCATGAGCTGAATTATTCGTCCGATATCGATCCCATCCTGATTTTTGATCCCGCGACCCTGCCGTGCCGCCCCCGCGAGACGCCTGATGATGCCGCCGTCCGCATCGGTCGCCGGGTGATCGAGCTTCTTCAGGCGCGCGATGCCCATGGTTATGTGCTTCGGGTTGATTTGCGGCTGCGTCCGTCGCCTGAAATTACCCCAATTGTGCTGGGGGTGGATGCGGCGATTAGCTATTATGAGTCGCAGGCGCTCGCCTGGGAACGCGCGGCGTTTATTCGGGCGCGGGCGGCGGCGGGTGATGTGGCGCTGGGGCAGCGATTTCTGGCGGCGGTGCATCCTTTTGTGTGGCGGCGCGCGCTTGATTTTGGGGCGATCGGCGAGATTCGGGCCATGTCGCGCCGCATTCGCGATCATTATGCGCAGGGGCAGCTATTTGGCCCCGGCTATGATCTGAAGCGCGGGCGCGGCGGCATTCGAGAAGTAGAGTTTTTTACGCAAATTCATCAGCTTATCCACGGCGGTCGCGACACCAGCGTTCGCGCGGGTGCAACCTGTATTGCCCTGGGCCAATTGGCGACAGGCGGCTGGATTGATCCGGCCCAAGCCATCGTCCTGCGCGATGCGTACACGCTGCTGCGGACAATCGAGCACCGCGTGCAAATGGTCGATGATCGCCAGACGCACCAATTGCCGGTGGGGGCAGCGCTCGATTCACTGGCGCGGTTGCACGGGGTGGATGATGCCAATGCGCTGCTTGCCCTGCTGCGCCCGCATGTCGAGCAGGTCGGGGCTATTTATGACGGGCTGGAACCCGGCGGCGCACCGGCATTGGCGATTGATGGCGATCGGTTGCTGGCGGCATTGGCGGCGGCAGGGTTTGATGCCGGTGCAGCGCAAACGGCGCGCGCGCGGATCGATAGCTGGCGGGCAGGGGCCTATCCGGCGCTGCGCAGCGGGCCTGCGCGACTGGCGCTGGAAGCGGTATTGCCGGGGTTGATTGATGCGCTGGGCCAATCGCCAGATCCCGCGGGGGCGATCATCAGGCTCGACCATATTTTGGCGCGGCTTTCGAGCGCGATTAACTTCTTCCGATTGCTGGAGGCGCAACCGGCACTGGCGCGGTTGCTGGGCGCTATATTAAGCCACGCGCCGACGCTGGCCGATGCGCTGGGGCTGCGGCCGGAACTGCTCGACGGGCTGATCGATTCGTCGGCGCTCGATCCCGTCGGCAGCGTGGCGGTGCTGGCGGCGGAAATCGCGCCGCGTGCCGACATGGATTATCAGGCGCTGCTTGATCACGCCCGGCGCGTGGTGGGCGAAAAGCGGTTTGCGCTGGGCGTGCAGATTGTCGCCGGGGTCAGCGATCCGCTGGCGGTCGCATCAGGCTATGCGCGCGTGGCGGAGGCGGCGATTGCGGTGATTGTTGCGGCAACCATTGACGAATTTGCGCGACGCCATGGCCGGGTGCCGGACAGTGAACTGGTGATATTGGCGCTGGGCCGGATGGGCGGCGGGGTGCTGACCCACGCATCCGACCTTGATCTGGTATATTTGTTCACGGGCGATTATCTGGCTGAATCAGATGGCGAAAAGCCGTTAGGTGCAGTGCTTTACTACAATCGACTGGCGCAACGTGTGAGTGCCGCATTATCGGTGCCGACCGCCGCCGGGCCACTATATGAAATCGACACGCGGCTGCGCCCTTCAGGCACGCAGGGCCCGCTGGTCGTCTCCACCGCCGGCTTTGCGTTGTACCAGCAGGAAAGCGCATGGACGTGGGAGCATATGGCGCTCACCCGTGCCCGCCCGGTGTTCGGATCACCCGGTGCTCGCGCCGCGGTGGCAGATACAATTGCGGCGGTGCTGGCGGGTGCCCGCCCGGCGCGCGATGTGCTGGCCGATGCCGCCGCGATGCGGGCTGATATGGCAGCCCATAAGCCCCCTGCCGGGCCACTTGACGCCAAATTGCTGCCGGGCGGCCTGGTCGACCTGGAATTTACCGTGCATGCCGCGCAGCTTATCCACCGCACCGGTTTTGATCCTGATCTTGGCGGGGCAATTGATCAGCTTGTGGCGGGTGGCCTGTTGTCCCCGGCGATGCGCAGCGCGCATGATTTTTTGACCCGGTTGCTGGTTACGCTGCGCCTCGTCTCGCCGAACATGCAGCCGCCCGCTGCTGCCACCCAGGCGCTGATCGTGCGCGCGATGGCGGTCGCTGACTGGGCCGAACTGGTTGCGCTGCTGGATCGGACACGGCAGGAAGTGCGCGAAAACTGGCAACGCATCAGCAAAAAGGCAGCGTGACGATGGCACTGAGCGAAGGCGAAAAAATTCCCGATATCGAGCTGACGACATCAAGCGGCGGCAAGGTGAACCTGCGCAACTACACCGGCAAACCGTTCGTGCTGTATTTTTACCCCAAGGACGATACGTCGGGCTGCACCCGCGAAGCGCAGGATTTCAGCCAGCATCTCAAAGAGTTCGCTACCCTCGACACCGCCGTGCTTGGCGTGTCGAAGGATCCGCCCATCAAGCACCAGAAATTCATCGATAAATATGATCTCACCGTGCCGCTGGCCACGGACGACGACAGCAATGCGATGGAAGCATTTGGTGTCTGGGTGCAAAAAAGCATGTACGGCAAAACCTATATGGGCATTGACCGGTCGACCTTTCTTTTCGATGCCGAAGGCAAGCTGGCGCGCAGCTGGCGGCGGGTGAGGGTGCCTGGGCATGCCGTTGAGGTGCTCGAAGCGGTGCGTGATCTGCGCTGATGCGGCGGTAGCCTGCGCAATTTTCGGATGCGAATCGGGGCTGATTTTGTCCCATTCCCGGCGTTTTGGTCACTGATTCGGTCGAATCGATACCGCAACATTTTCATGCCAAAACGAACGGCGTCCTGATTCGATCCATAATTAACAATTTTTGAACGATTCGCCGCACGGCACCTTCGGTCCAACCCATGCGGCTTCCCCCGGCCTTGCTGTTCGCAGCGCGGGTTGCAAAGAGGGACCGTCGACGCAGCGGAGGGGCCGTAAGCGCGACGATAGCAGGGGCCATGTAGGTGGCCCCAGCAATCAGATCGCCGGGGATTCATGGGTAAGAAAACGACGATTTCGATTGCGGATCGCATTGCGCAGGTCCGGAGCCAGTTCAAGACACGGGATTTCATCTTTCACGATGGTCGCGATCTTCGCCGGTTCAGCATCGGGGGTAACACGCAGGCCGCACTTGCCGGGGTAGCAGGCATCACGCTGTGCTTTTCGGCTTATGGCGTTGCCAATGCCGCAGTGACTGCCGTGCAATTGAGCGGTGTCCTCCTAACGCCCGCCTCGCCCGAAGTGAAGGTTGCCCAGTTGCAGAATAAACTGGCCACGATGCAGGCCAATCTTGCGGCGGTGAAACATGCCGCCGAAGTGCATGCCAACCGGGTCGAACAGCGCCAGGCGCTGATCACTGCCGTGCTTGAAGGCAAGAAATCCGGCAAGATCGTGCTGGGCAATGAAACGATCGATCCACAAACCGCCGCCATTGCAGCCGATGTCGTCGCACCGTTCAAGCGTGTTGAGCAGCGTCAGCTGTCGATGGCCGTAAAGGCAAAGGCGCTGGTTGATCAGCGTTACGCGCTTGCCGCAAGCCATGTCCGCAAGCTGGGCATTTCCCCCGAACGTTTCGTTCCCGCCCGTCTGGCGGTGGGCGGACCCTATGAACCCGTGGAAGCCGGTGCTGATGCGCCAGACGCCCAGGCAGATATGCAATTCCGGTCGCTGTTCATGACGTGGAAGAAACTGGATTCGCTGGAACGTGGCGTTATCGCCATTCCATCGACCAAGCCTGTCATCCAGATGAACTTCACCAGCAATTTTGGCATCCGCAGCGATCCGTTCCACGGTACCGCAGCGATGCATGCCGGGGTTGATATCCCCGGTGCGATTGGCACGCCAATCTATGCCACGGCCGATGGCATCGTGTCGCGGTCTGAACGGGCAGGCGGCTATGGCAATTTGGTTGAGGTTGATCACGGTCGCGGTATCGCCACCCGCTATGGCCATTTGTCGAAGATTCTTGTCGGCGCAAACACCCGCGTCGTGCGTGGCCAGTTGATCGCGCTCATGGGGTCAACCGGTCGTTCAACCGGCAGCCATCTTCATTACGAAGTCCGCATTGACGGCCATGCCGTTAACCCGATGCCTTTCCTGCAATCACCGGATTTCCTGCGCTCTGTTCAGGATCGCGCACAGGTCAGCACCGGCGGCATTGGCGGTCCGCGCACCAGCAAGTAATTGGGCATTGGCAGTTTTGACCAATTGGGGGCGTGCGGCTTGCAGGGTCGCGCGCCCTTGCTGAATCTGATGACTACACAACTGCGGATCACGCTGTTGCCGTCATCTCCCCAAGCGCCTATCTGTAGGGCATGACGATGACCCAAGCCACCACCCAGACCCCCACGCAAACCAGCGACGTGACAATCACCGCCGCTGCTGCGGCCCGTGTTGCCGCAATCGCAGCCAAGCAGGGCAAGCCAGCGATCCTGCGGCTGGCGGTGGATGGCGGCGGGTGTTCGGGGTTCCAGTATAAGTTTGGTATGGCGGACGATGTCGCGGCGGATGACAGCATTGCCGAGTGCGACGGGGTAAAGCTGGTTGTCGATGCGATCAGCCTTGATCTGGTGCGCGGCTGCTCGGTGGATTTTGTCGAGACGCTGGGCGGCACTGCATTCCGGGTGGAAAATCCCCAGGCCGCATCAGGCTGTGGCTGCGGATCGAGCTTTGCGGTCTGATCCGCACAGACCCCGTATCCGATGAAAATCGTCTCCTATAATGTCAACGGCATCAAGGCGCGGCTGCCCCGGTTGATTGAATATCTGGCCGAACAGGCTCCGGATGTCGTTTGTCTGCAGGAATTGAAATCCAGCGACGAGACCTTTCCAGAGGCTGATATCCGCGCGGCGGGATATGGCGCGCTATGGCACGGGCAAAAGGCGTTTAACGGCGTGGCGGTGCTCGCCCGGGGGATTGATCCTATTGAACGGCAACGCGGCCTGGCGGGTGAGCCCGAAGACGAGCAGAGCCGCTATCTTGAGGCAGAGGTGAACGGCGTGATCATCGCGTCCATTTATCTGCCCAACGGCAATCCGCAGCCCGGGCCGAAATTTGACTATAAATTGCGCTGGATCGATCGGCTGGCGGCGCGCGCGCGTGTGTTGCTGGCAGAGGAGCGGCCCGTGGTGCTGGCGGGCGATTACAACGTGATCCCCAATGATGACGACTCCTATTCCGTGGCGGCCATGGCCGATGACGCGCTGATGCAGCCCGAGAGCCGCAGCGGGTTTCGGGCGCTGTTGGCGCAGGGCTGGACCGACGCACTGCGTACCCGGCATCCGCGCGGCGGCGTGTGGACGTTCTGGGATTATCAGGCAGGTGCCTGGCAGCGCGATGCCGGCTTCCGGATCGATCATCTGTTGCTAAGCCCGCAGGCAGCCGATCGCCTGATCGATGCCGATGTCGACAAGGCTTATCGCGGTCGCGAAAAGGCCAGCGACCATGCTCCGACCTGGGCGACGCTGGGCGCGGGTTGACCCGGCAGATCGGCTGGGCATCCCGGTGACGCGGGGCTGATAGGGCCCAGAAGCGCCCTTCACGGGAATTTTGCGAACAATTGGCGTTGTTTCCAAAGAGTCGGTGTATTGCCGTTACAACACAATAAGGCGGATAGTTTTATCTATCTGATAAATAACAGATAAATTATCTGGCATGGTTGATGCAAATGACTTTGTGCGGCGCCAATGAGCGCCGCGTACAAGATCAGGAGGTTCCCCCCATGTCAGTTCGTACCGCAACAATCCGCACCCTTGCCACGGCTGCCACCGCCGGTGTCGTGGCGACCCTGTTCACCGCGTCGAGCGCCTTTGCTGCGATTGCCCCGGCAAACACCACCACGGTGGAGGCGCCAGCCCCATTGGCCGCCGCGCCCGCCAAGGCGCAGCAGGGCCAGGACAAGCGCCGCTACTGTGCTCTCATCGAAATCACTGGTTCGCGGGTCGCGCACCGGATTTGCAAGACGCGCGCCGAGTGGGCCGCGCGCGGCCTTGATGTGGATCATCCTAACGGCTGATCGACGTCCGGGTTTCAGCATGGGTCGCGGCGGCTCCCCCTAGCCGTCGCGGCCCTGCTGATTACAGCGGGCGGTGGTAGATCTGGTAGATGCGGTTCACGCTGCCATTGAGCGTTTCGGCGATGGAGCGCATCCCCTGGTTATCGTCCAGAATCCAGCCAATTTCGCCGCGCGAGCCGCCGTAATTCTTCACCGACGCCCGGCGAATATATTCGATCATCATAAAGGCCAATTGGCTGGCCATGCGTGACGCCTGCAAATCCTTTATCACGCCCATCAATGGCACCCGCATCGTGCGAACCTGTGGTTTACGCAGCCATAGCAGCAACTTTGCCCAGCCAAATGGGAACAGCGATCCCTTTAACGGGGCAATCGCCTCGTTCAAATCAGGCAGCGTAATCATGAACGCGACGGGTTTGCCATCCAGTTCAGCGATCATGATCAGGTCTTCAAAAACGAGCGGTTTCAGCTTTTTGCCAACATCGTCAATCTCTGGCTGGGTCAGCGGCACGAAGCCCCAATTATCTGACCAGGCGTCGTTCAAAATGTCGACGATCAGCTTTGCTTCCTCGTCAAACCGCTTTTTGTCGACACCGCGGATGTGGATGCGGGGGTTTTTCTCCCCCGATTTGATGATGCGCTGCACGATCGGTGGAAATTCGACGGTGATGTCCAGTTCATAGGTGAACAGCTGTTTATACGGCAGGTACCCTGCAGCCTCGATCCAGGGTTGATACCGCGCAGGGTGGTGCCCCATCATCACCGTCGGCGGGTGATCATGCCCTTTGATCAGCAGCCCGGGTTCTTCCCAGATCGACAGGCTGACGGGGCCCACCGCGCGGGTCATCCCCTGTTTGCGCAACCAATCTTCTGCGGTGTTGATCAGCGCGCGGGCGACGGTGGCGTCGGTTGCTTCAAACAGCCCCCAAAAGCCGATACCGGGGCCAAAACCGCGATCCGGCGCCATATCCAGCGCGAGCATGTCAATGTGCGCCGATATCCGTCCGACGGGCTTGTCCCCCCGGGTGGCGACGAATAGTTGCGCGCGGGCATGGCTGAACCAGCCGTTTTTCTTCGGATCGATCATCCCGGCAACTTCGCTGCGCAGCGGCGGCACCCAGTTCGGATCGTCGCTGTTCAATGCATAGCCGATATCGATAAACGTCGTGCGATCACGGTTCGTGTTGACCGGGCGTATCGCGAGTGGATTGCTTGCCAAGATAACGGCCCCCGTACCGAATGGTTGTAGCGATTATGCCTGTGCAGTCCGTCCTTCGCCCGCGCGTGTCAAGCCGGGGGCATGTGGGGCGATTGTCGCATTTGCGGCAGGGGCGGGGGCGGGGGGCTGGTATCGCCACCATGCTGCCACTATTTTTGGGCAATGCATGATCCCATGACCAACGCCATTTCGCTTGATCGGCGCGAAGCCGACCCTGTTGATGTTCCCGCTGCAGCCCCTGCGGCGAAGCTGCGCATCGCCGATGACATGACAATGCTGCGCGCGGCGGCTGAATTGACGCGCGACATCACCGCGCCGCGCCCGGCGATTTACTGGACGGATATGATTGCCTCCGTCGTGATCGGCTATGGCGCGCTGGCAGCCGCGATTGCGCTGACATCACCGGCGCTGGCGGTGCTGGCAGGCGTGGTGGCCGTGCTGGCGCTGTACCGGGCGGGCAGCTTCATCCACGAATTGACGCATATCAAGCACAGCGCGGTCCCCGGTTTCCGGTTTGGCTGGAATCTGCTGGTTGGCGTGCCGCTGTTGGTGCCATCCTTCATGTATGAAGGCGTCCACAGCCTGCACCATGCCCGCACACGTTATGGTACCAGTGAAGACCCGGAATATCTGCCGCTCGCGCTGATGAAGCCGTGGTCGCTGCCGCTGTTCATCGCCGCATCGCTACTGGCACCAGTGGCGTTGCTGTTCCGCTTTGGCGTGCTGACGCCGCTGGCCGCAATGTTCCCGGCGGTGCGGCACAAGGTGGTGACGCGGATGTCGGCGCTATCGATCAACCCATCATTTGAACGCCGCCTGCCAGAGGGAGAGCTGCTGCGCCAATGGCGGTGGCAGGCCGCTGCGTGCAGTGTGTTCGCGATTGCGCTGTTGGCGGGCGTGGCAACGGGCGTGGTCCCGCTGCGTGGTTTCCTGATTTTCATGGCGGTCGCTTCTGCCGTTGCGGTGCTTAATCAGGTGCGCACATTAGTGGCGCATCTGTGGGAGAATGAGGGCGAGGCGATGACCGTTACCGCCCAGTATCTCGACAGCGTCAACGTGCCGCCGCCCGCGCTGTTGCCCGTGTTATGGGCACCGGTGGGCCTGCGCTATCACGCGCTGCACCACCTGACGCCTGCACTGCCCTATCACTCGCTGGCAGAGGCGCATCGGCGGCTGAAGGCGGCACTGGACGAAAACTCCCCCTATCACCGCGCCAATCATCCCGGGCTGCCGGGGCTGGTGCGCCGGATTGTCGTGAGCACAATGACGGTGGGCGGCGCGCGATAGCGGCGTTGGTTAGGGTGGGGTGGCTTTGCGGCTCCCCGCTCAACGCCCGCAGTTTTTCGTATTTGTTGGCTGGTGATACGCCACAACCATTATAATCCGGGGGGGGGCACAAGCTTACGCTGTAGGAGCGCTGGGCAAACTATCGCTCACGCCGCCGTGCCCGCTATTCCTCAGATCGCACCAGTACGATTTCGCCGATCAGCGCGAACAGGAAAAACGGTGCCCATGCCGCCAAAATGGGCGGGTAGGCGCCCAGATTGCCCATGGCGAGGGCGAAATTGTCGGCGACGAAATAGGCAAAGCCCAGCAGCATGCCGATGACGGCGCGGATGAACAGCTTGCCTGATCGTGCGATGCCAAATGCCGCAACCGCGCCAAGCAGTGGCATCAGCACCGATGAAAGCGGCCCGGAAATCTTGTGCCACATTGATCCTTCCAGCGCCTTGGTGGGGCGGCCGGCATCGTTCAGGTCGCTGATTGCGCCTCTCAGCGCGCCGAACGACAGGCCATTGGGATCGACATTGCTCAGCGTGAACTGATCCGGTCGCACCCCGCGCGCGACAACCACATTCCCCAGCGGCGTAATACGGCCGCTTGCCACGTCGAACCGGCTGGCCCGGTCCAGCCGCCATCCGCCCGGCACGCGCACGCCCGTGCCCGCACGGATGACGCCAATCAGGTTGCCTTGCTGGCGATCATAAATGGTGATGTCGAACAGACGGGCAGCAGCGCCCTTGCCCTTTACGGTATCAACCGCGATCAGATCATCCCCGTCGCGCACCCACACATTGCTCCGGTCGCCCCGGTCGATTGGCAGGGCGGCATATTGCACCTTTTGCCAGCGGTTCAGCGTGGCGGTGGCGCGCGACACGATCCGGTCGTTGAACGAGAATGACAGGATCGCCAGAATGAAGCTGGCAAGGATCAGCGGCGCCAGCACCTGGTGCGCAGAAAGACCGGAGCCCTTCAGCGCGACAATCTCGCTATTCTGGTTGAGCGTGCTGAGCGTCAATATGGTGCTGAGCAACACTGAAAACGGCAGGAACCGTTCAATAATCTGCGGCACCCGAAGCCCCACATAGCGCCAAATCTCGGCATCGCCATTGCCGGCTGCGGCCAGAATTCTGCCCGATTCACTCAGCAGATCAAGCGTTTGCAGCACCAGCACCAGCGCTGCAAGAATGGCAAATGTTCGAACAACGAACATCCGCACCATATATGTGGCAACGGTGCGAGAGGGGAAAAACTGTGATTGCATTATACCGCCTCTGGGCGTTTGTGCCCCGGCATCCGGCGCGCAATGGCTTTGCCGATCGACGCAAACCCCTTTTCCAGCGCGCCGATCGGTTGGCCGCCTGGCACATAAGCGATCTGATAATACATCCAGAATACCAGCCCGGCAAAAATCACGAACGGACCCCATAAGGCCAGGAAAGGATCGACAAGGCCCAGCCCGCCAACCGATTCGGCATATTCGTTCACCTTATGATAGCTGACGATCATCACGATGGAGATGAACACGCCCAGCGCAGACGTCGATCGCTTTGGCGGCACGCCCAGCGCGAGCGCGAGAAATGGCAGCAGGAACATGGTCGCGACTTCAACCAGCCTGAAATGCAGCGCTGACAGGCTGGTATCGCGCAGCATCGCGGGCGTATCCTTGGCGCCGCCGATCCGCACCAGTTCGGGCAACGTCAGTTCCAGGTTGCGGCCACCGCGCATGCGGAAGTTTTCCGATTTGGGCAGCGGAATGAACAAATCATGTGAAGTGAAAGTCAGCACGCCCGGCGCTGAAAAACCCGGATCGGCGCTGATCAGCGTGCCGTTGGTCAGCCGGAAGATAATCTCGTCGGGATTGTCGGTCGCCAGAAACTGGCCGCTGGCCGCCGTTACTGCGGTCCAGCCGCCCTTTGTGGTTTTGGCATGGACGAAAATGCCCGAAAGCTTGCGGCCCTGATCTTCGCTGCGTTCGATCCGCACCGTTGCGCCACGGGGGAAATTGGTGAACTCGCCGACCTTTATCGATGCGCCCAGCGCGCCGGTGCGCAGTTCAAACTGCAACCCTTCATAGGCGTAACGGGCATAGGGCTGAATAAAGCCAACAATCGCCAGGTTGACGATCGCGAGGCCAAACGCAAACATGAACGGCACGCGCAGCAGCCGGTTATAGCTGATCCCGACTGCGCGCATCACATCCAGTTCAGACGATGTGGCCAGCCGCCGAAACGCCAGCAACACGCCCAGCAAAAGGCCAATCGGGATGCCCAGTCCCAGATATTCCGGCACCAGATTGGCGAGCATTTGCCACACCACGCTGACCGGGCCACCCTCTGTTGCGACAAAATCAAACAGGATTCGCATGCGATCAAGCACCAGCAACATCAACGCGATGAAGAGGTTGGCGAGCAGCGGCACTGCGATCAGCCGGGCCATGTAGCGATCAATGGAATTCATGAAAAACAGGGCAGCCTAAACCAAAGGCCGGGCATTGGAATATGCACCGCCGCTTGGGCTATACCGTGCAACAACGGTGGCGTCAGCAGGCAAATCATGCTGCCAATGCACAGCCGACCCAAGTCGTTCAGGCGATCGCCCCCACCGCACGCCCGGCTGCCTGGAACAAGCCAAGGATTTTGGTCACCTGCTCCGTCGTATGTTCAGCGCACAGCGAACAGCGCAGCAGATAGGTGCCAGCGGGGGTTGCCGGCGGGCGAGCCATGTTGACGTATAAGCCATTGTCCAGCAGCGCCTGCCACATCATCACAGCTTGCGCCTGATCTTCCAATATGATCGCGATGATGGCTGATTGCGGGGTTTCTGTGCCCAGCTTGAAGCCCATTTCCCGCAAGCCGCCATGGAGGCGACGCGCATTTTCCCACAGATGTTGGCGCTTGTTGTGGGCGTGCATCAGCTTGCGGATCGATGTGGCCGCAGTGGCGACCACCGAGGGGGGCAGGCTGGCAGTGAAGATATAGGGGCGGCACACCATCCGCATTGCTTCGAACTTGGGGTGGTTCGACACGCAGAACCCGCCCACGGTGCCGACAGATTTGGAAAAGGTGCCGATGATGAAATCGACATCTTTGCCCAGATCAAGGTTCAGGTCTTCGTAAACGCCGCGGCCATGGGGGCCGAAAAAGCCCATTGAATGCGCTTCGTCCACCAGCACCATCGCGCCATGCTTGCGCGCCACGGCGACCATTTCCTTCAGCGGCGCGATATCACCAAGCATCGAATAGACGCCTTCCAGCACCACCAGCTTGCCGGGTTCGACGGGCAGGCGGCCCAGCCTTTTGTCGAGATCCTCCACCGAATTGTGGCGGAAGCGGACGATTTCGGCATTGCCCAGCGCACAGCCGTCATAAATCGATGCATGGCTGTCGGCATCTAGGATGATGTACTCACCCTTTGCCGCCAGCGTCGATATGATGCCCAGATTTGCCTGGTATCCGGTGGAGAACACCATCGCAGATGATGCGTCGTAAAACTCCTTCAGCGCGTCTTCGGCGTCGATATGGTCGCGGAACGTGCCGTTGAGCATCCGGCTGCCATTGGTGCCCGATCCAAACTGGTCCAGCGCATCCTTGCCGGCTTGGATCACATCGGGATCAAACGTCATCCCCATATAATTATAGGTGCCGAGCAGGATTGTTTCCTTGCCCTTGATCACGGCCTCAGTTGGCGATTTCACTTCGTCCATCACGATCGAGAACGGATCGCTGACGCCGGTATCGAGCAATGCCTGTTTTTCGGCGATCAGCGCATCGAATTTGCTGAACAGATCGCGTTCGGGCGCGACGGTGGCCGGGTGGATGGGCAGGGCGTCTGCAGCGGCAATGGCATCGCTCATCAAATCAACCCTTCAGCTTCACAACGGCATCGACCAGCTGGCCGATGGTTTCGATTTCTGCCTGCATGTTCATGGTGATGATGATATCAAAATCATCCTCAATAGCGGCCACGAAATCCATTACGGTCAGGCTGTCCCATTCCAGATCGCCCTGGAAAGTGGTTGCTTCGGACAGGGCGATTTCCTTTTTGTTGAACGGTTCAACCAGATCGGAAATCGTGTCGTAAATGGCGGTGCGGTCGCTCATGTCAGTCCTTGCAAGTCGGTGCTGTGGTCTAATGTCTGGCTGCCTTTGGCAACCAAATGCGGCGGCTTTCTGTTCAATCTATAGCAGGCGCTTGGCACGATACCATGCCGCCGTCTCTGCCAGCCCCTCTGCCGTGCCAATCTTGGGCTGCCATAAGGCGGCGTCCGGCCGTCTGGCGGGGTCCACGGTCCAGTCGGGATGGCACATATACCCCACCCGGTCCGCCGTCAGCTTGGCGCCCGATCCGCGCACCAGCCGATCAATCCGCGCGGCGAGCGACAGCAGCGCGCGCGGCAGCGGCAGCGGCATCACGCGCTGCCCGATTGCCGCGCCAATCGCCCGCCCCAGAAAATCGGCATGCGTCCAGCCGCCCGGCATGCCGTCATCAGGCTCTATCGTCAGGCGACCGGCGTCGTGTGTGGTCAGCACAAGCAGCAGCCGCGCGAGATCATCGACATGGATGACAGCCATTTTGCCCGGTGGGGGCATCAGCGCGATACCCATTTTGGCGATCTTGAACGTGTCGAGCATTTCCATATCGCCGGGGCCATAAACGGCAGGCGGACGCACGATGGTCCACGCAAGCGGGCTGGCCGCGACGCGGGCCTCGCTCTGTGCCTTTGACCAACCGTAATTTGACAGGCCGGGCTCGCGCGCGGCGAGTGAGGAGACGTGGACGAAGCGGGTGACGCCCGCCTTGATGGTGGCGTCGATCATGGCCTGGGTGCCAGTGATGTTGCCAGCGGCAAAGCCATCGCGGTCGGGGGCGTTGACCACGCCCGCCACGTGCAGCACCGCATCCGCACCTGTGACGAGGCGGGTGAGCGCATCATGTGTATTGAGTGCGCCTTCGACCCAAGTCACGCCGGGCTGCGCGGGTTGGGTGCGCCGAGCAAGGGCGCGCACCTGATGCCCGGCCTCCACCGCCCGTGCGATAACCTTGGCACCGACAAACCCTGTGCCGCCGGTAAGCGCGATGATCACAACATCGCCATATGGTTACGGTGGACCAGTGCTGCGCGGGGCGCATAGCCAAGGATGGCCGCCTGATCCTCGCTGCGGGTGCCGCACAGCCGCGCCGCGTCAACGGCGTCATATTCGCTCAGGCCGCGCGCCACGGGCGTGCCGCCCGGGCCGATGATGGCGACCAGATCGCCCCGCAGAAATCCGCCCGCCACACTGGTTACGCCGGCCGCCAAAAGGCTTTTGCCGCTGACCAGCGCTTTCACAGCCCCAGCATCGATACTGATATCGCCCTTGGCGGTTAGCCCGCCTGCGAGCCATGCCTTGCGCGCACCGGCACTGCGTTCCGCTGTAAACAAGGTGCCGCGCCCGGTTGCGGCAAGGGCCGCAAGCGGATGATCGATCCGGCCCGATGCAATCGCCAGCGCAATGCCCGCCCCGGTCGCGATTCGTGCGGCGGCGATTTTGGATGCCATACCGCCTGATCCCATGCCGGATGCGCTGTCCGCGCCCGCCATTGCCTCAATTGCGCCGTCAATCCGGTCGACCCGATTAATCAGCCGCGCACTGGCATGGGTTAGGGGGTTGGCATCGAACAGCCCGTCGACATCGGATAGCAGCACCACGCCCTGCGCGCCCGCCGCCTGCGCAATCCGCGCTGCCAGCCGGTCATTATCGCCAAACCGGATTTCCTCGGTCGCGACTGAATCATTCTCGTTCAGGATCGGCACCACCCCCAGCATCAACAGCCGGTTGAGCGTGGCCGAGGCATTCAGATAGCGCCGCCGGTCCTCCAGATCATCCAGCGTGACAAGCATCTGCGCGGCGGTGAGCGCCACAGCATCGAGCAGTTCCGCCCAAATCTGGCTCAGTGCGATCTGCCCGGTCGCAGCGGCAGCCTGCGCATCCTCCAGGCTGGCGCGCCCACCCTTGGGCAGTTTCAGCCGCCGGGCACCCAGCGCAATCGCGCCGGAGGATACAACCGCAATCTGCTGCCCCGCCTTGACCCGGTCTGCGATATCTGCGGCCAGCGTTGCCAGCCAATCGCGCCGCACCTGCCCGTCCGGCGTGACGAGCAGCGACGACCCGACCTTGATGATCAGGCGCGGGCAGGTGGTGGGGGAAAAGGCATCCATTGCCGGACAGCGTTAGCGTGGCGGCGAGATAAGGCCAATGGAGAAGCGCTCTTCGTCAGTTGCGCCCAAAAATCTCGCCATGGGGGATGATCAAGTTGAGCGACGGCAGATGCGCATCGACCGGCAGATCATGGCCAACGTCACTCCAACCGTTGGGACCAGTACGCTGAACGATCCGCAGCCGTTCGATCGCGATGTCGACGAAAACGACTGTGTCGACGCTTGGCAGCGCCTTATACTCATCGAGCTTCACCCGAAGGTCAGTGCGGGCAGTTCCGGCGGACAGGACTTCAAAGATGATCCGGGGATCGTCGAACGCCTTTAATTCATCGTTCTCCGGTCCATTCCGCCCGCAATAAACGGTGACGTCGGGATAGCGGATCGATCGACCATGCGTTCTTGTCGCCATATCGGCACTATAGGCAGTACAGCCCGTTCCACGCAGGCGCCGCGCGAGCGCGATCAGAATATTGGCCTGTACGGCGGCATGCCGTGCCGTTCCCCCCGCCATCATCCGGATCACGCCATCGTCAAGTTCAGCCTTGCGCTCCCCGAAATCGATGTCGAGGAACTCCTCAGCAGTCAAAAGCGGATAATCGGGATGCGTCGCCATGCGTTCCTTATACCATTCCAACCGACCGCCTGATAGCTGCCTTCAAATCGGCGACCATTCCGCCTGTTCCTCGGATGCGCCCGCAACCGGTGCGCCTTCAAGCGGGCCGATGGCGTCGACCAGCCGATCGAGCACCGCCGGAATGCCTTCGCCGCCCGCGCCGGACAGCAGCATCACTTCCGCCTTGCTGGCACGCTTTAGCTTGGTGGCGAGCTTTTTGATGTCGGCGGCGGGCAAGGCATCAATTTTGTTCAGGGCGATCACTTCCGGCTTGTCGATCAATCCGCCGCCGTAAGCATCAAGTTCTCCACGAACGATCCGGTAGTTTTCCACAGGGTTATCCTCGGTTGCATCCACAAGGTGGAGCAACACCTTGCACCGTTCGATATGGCCCAGGAACCGGTCGCCAATCCCTGCGCCGTCCGCCGCGCCCTCGATCAGGCCCGGAATGTCGGCGAGCACGAATTCGCGGTTGTGGTGGCTTACGACACCCAGTTGCGGGCGCGTGGTGGTGAACGGGTAATCGCCCACTTTCGCATTGGCATTGGTGGTGGCGTTGATGAAGGTCGATTTGCCCGCATTGGGCAGGCCCACCAAGCCGGCATCGGCGAGCAGTTTCAGCCGCAGCCACACCCAGCCCTCTTCGCCCGGCCAGCCCGTGCCATGCTGGCGCGGGGTGCGATTGGTGGAGGTTTTATAGCTGGCATTGCCGCGACCGCCATCGCCGCCGCGCATGAACACCGTGCGCTGGCCGGGAACGGTGAAGTCGGCAAGCACATGCTCACGATCTTCGCTTAGCACTTGCGTGCCAACCGGGACACGGATGATCAGGTCTTCGCCGCCCGCGCCGGTGCGGTTCTGACCGGCACCGCCCTTACCGCGCGGCGCACGGAAATGCTGGGTATAGCGAAAGTCGATCAGCGTGTTCAGCCCGGCGACCGCTTCAAAGATGATGTCGGCACCCTTGCCGCCATTGCCGCCATTGGGGCCACCATATTCGATGAATTTTTCACGGCGAAACGATACAGCGCCGGGGCCACCGGCGCCCGAACGGACGAAAATCTTGGCTTGATCGAGAAAATGCATGCGCGCTTCATAGCGCAATGCAGCATTTTATCCAGTGTGGCCCTAAACCTTGATCGGCAACCCGGCGGCGAGGCGGGACGCGATCAACTGCCGCGTGGCCAGTTCGCGGGCCATGCTGCGCGACAGGCCAAGCGCCTTGGCCATTGGCCCGCCAAGCAACGCATCGCCCAGCGCCATCAATACAAGCGTCAGTGTTTCTTCACGCAGGGCAGGGCCGTGCATTTCCTTGTCCTCAGCCAGCTGGTCGACCAGGCCGTGGATTGCCTCAAGGATCGGGTCTAACGCATCGACATTGCCGGACAGGATCATCCAACTGGCCAGCGCGCCCGCGCCCTCCTTGCCAAATGCGTCAAACGTCAGGTCCACCACTTCGCGCGGATCGTGATCGCCCGTGCGCGCCCGCATGATAGCAGCCGCGATTGTCGCGACGATGGTGCCCGCCATGTTAGTGATCAGCGCCTTTTGCAGCCCGGCCGCCGAACCGAAATGATGCAGCAAATTGGCATGGGTGCGCCCGATACGTGCAGCGACCGCCTTCAGCGTTACAGCCTGCGGCCCGGCCTCAAGCAGCAGGGCACGCGCAGCCTCCAACGCGTTGTCGCGGGATTCTTCGGGGGGCAGGCGGCGGCGGGCTATTGACACGGGTGTAAGTAATGCCTATTGACATGAGTGTAAGTTAATGTTTCAGATTCATTCTGTTCGGAGGTTTTTGTGGCGAAAGCAACCAGTCCTGACGATTTGACGATCACACCGCGCGATCTGCGATTTGGCCGGGGCAGCAAAATGGGCCGCTGGTGGCTGAACAATGATCCCTATGCGACCGCCTTTTATAATGCGCTTTCCGTCACCTTTCCCAAAGGCGAGGGCTATTTTATCGACAGCGTGCGCCAGTTTCGCGACGGCACGCCACCCAAGCTGACTGCCGAGATCAACGCCTTTATCAAGCAGGAAGTGGTCCATACGCGCGAGCATGTCGCGTTCAACCGGCATGTCGTTGATCAGGGCTATGACGTGACGCTGCTGGAACGCCATGTTGATGAGGCGCTGGCGCTGACCAAGGGACGTCCGGCGATTGCCAATCTGGCTGCCACCATGGCGCTGGAACATTTTACCGCGATCATCGCGCATGAACTTATCGCAACCCCTGCGCATCTGGCGGGCGGTGAGCAACAGCCAGCTTCCATGTGGCGTTGGCATGCTGCAGAGGAAATTGAGCATAAGGGGGTCGCTTATGACACCTGGCTGCACGCCACCCGCGATTGGCCGCGCTTCACCCGCTGGCGGGTCAAGGCGATCGTCATGCTGCTGACGACGTTCAAATTCTTTGAAGGCCGTCGCAAGGGCATGCTTGAACTGTTGCGCCAAGACGGGCTGACCGGCCCTGTCGTCTGGGCCAAGCTGGCCTGGTATGTGTTTGGCAACCCCGGCATGGGGCGCAAGGTGATGGGAGCGTGGGTGTCGTTTTTCCTCCCCGGTTTTCACCCATGGAACCATGATGACCGCAAGCTGATTGCGCTGGCGGAAAGCGATTATGAAGCGGCGGTCATGCCGCGAGCGGAAAGAGAATTAGCGGCGGCCTGACCCCTCGGGCGTTGCTGTTTATCCGTCCGGGCAGGGCATGGCCCCGCCCGGACGGTTTTTTATGTCACGCCGCCATGCGCTCCGGGTCTTCACACGACCCTTGCTCTGACAGGTCGAGTTCCAGCGTCGCGCATGGCTTGTCGATGCCGAGCGCCAAACAATGCCGCATTTCGACGCCCGTGGTGCGAAAGCCAAGCTTTGCGAGCACGCGCCCGGACGCGGGATTGTCCATGAAATGGCCCGATGTCAGCCGCTTCAGCCCCATTGCGTACCGCGCGATACCCAGCATCGCGTGGCCGGCCTCAGTGGCATAGCCGCGACCCCAGGCATCTGGGGTTAGCCAATAGCCAATCTCATGCGCGTCGCCGTCGGGATGAATGCCGATTCCGCCAACCAACCGCACATGACCGCCCTCATGCGCCAGAATGACGCGGCTGACCTCGCCCGGGCGAGATGTTTGCGAAAGCCAGTCGGCGGCGTGGTCGACCGTGTAGGGCCATGGCAGGCGCGCGAGCTTGAACGCTACCGCTTCATGCGCGATTGCGCTCGTCAGCGCAGGGGCGTCCTCTGGCCAGCCGGGGCGCAGCGTCAGTCTGGGTGTCCGAGCGAACATCAATACTCTCCTCGTCGGTCGGCTTGCCGCTCGCACGCCAGGATGACGTGTTCGCGACAAGGCTGATGAGGGAGCAAGAAAAAAAAGGGAGCCTGGGCGGACCCGGCTCCCTTGTTTGGTTGGCAGTGCCTGCGCGCTGCCCCGGATCACCCTGGTGGGTAACCCGGTTGGTTACCCGATGTTATTCGGCTGCAATCGCCATTGCCGGTGCTGCGACCGAGCAGAAGGTTCGGCCAAGTTTGCCCGAGTGGAATTCCACGCGACCTTCGATCAGCGCAAACAACGTGTGATCCTTGCCGATGCCGACATTGCGGCCCGGATAAAATTTGGTCCCGCGCTGACGCACCAGGATGTTGCCGGCGACAACTTCTTGTCCGCCGAACTTCTTCACGCCAAGGCGACGGCCTGCTGAGTCGCGACCGTTGCGCGAAGAGCCGCCTGCTTTCTTATGTGCCATTGTCTATCTTCCTCGAATTTTCGGTCGTCTTACGCTTCGGCGCTCTGGGCTTCGCCGTCAGGCGCTGCCTTCGTTGCCTTGGCGGGCTTCTTATCTTCGGCTGCACCGATGCTCAGGATCCGCAGGATCGTGTGCTGCTGGCGGTGGCCGTTGCGGCGGCGATAATTGTGGCGGCGGCGCTTTTTGAAGACGATAACCTTCTCGCCCTTTGCCTGCGCGATGATTTCGGCAGCGACCGTCAGGCCAGCAACCGACTTCAGTTCGGCGCCTTCGCCGGCCAACAGCACATCACCGAGCGTGATCGACGCACCGGCTTCACCGTCGAGCTTTTCGACGACGATCTTGTCTCCAGCGGCAACGCGGTATTGCTTGCCGCCCGTGCGCACGACTGCGAACATGGCTAAAATCTCTTTCCAATAGATCACCCCACGCACGGATGGCCGGCGCGGAAAGAAGGGCGACCTATGCGAAGGTCGTGATTCTGTCAACCACACAGGAGCATCGGACGGCAGGTTGGCCGCGTCAATGACGGCGAAATTGCCGACCGGGCGCCACGACGGCGATTCCATCGCTGTTATGTTGCTGCACAGCAACAGCCGCGTGACAATCGCATGACCATGGTAAACGCACTATTGTTACGCATCACCATAGCGCTAGGATATATTCGATACAGTTTTTGCTATTTTGACGAAATTTTTGGGGGGATTTTATGCGCATCCACTTATTGGCCCGCTTGGCTGTTTCGGCTTCGGTCATGGCGATTTCCCTGGCAGTGCCAGCGCACGCCCAATCGGCACCCGCTGCGGCGCAGGCAGCAGAGGATGAGGCGGATGACGCAGCCATTGTCGTTACCGGATCGCGCTTTGCCGGGCGGACCGCCGCTGACAGCACAGTGCCGATTGACGTGATCGCCGCCGAACAGCTCACGCGGGGCGGCGCAACCGAAACCAACAAGCTGCTGAACCAGCTCGTGCCTTCGTTCAACTTTCCCCAGCCGTCGCTGACCGACGGCACCGATTCGCTCCGCCCCGCCACGTTGCGCGGCTTGGCACCAGATCAAACATTGGTGCTGATCAACGGCAAGCGTCGCCATACCTCGGCGTTGCTCAACCTCAACGGCTCGGTTGGGCGTGGTTCGTCGGCGGTCGATCTCAACCAGATCCCTGCCGTTTCGATTGAGCGCATCGAAGTGCTGCGCGACGGCGCGTCGTCACAATATGGATCGGACGCAATTGCCGGTGTCATCAACATTCAGCTGAACAAGAAACCCGGTGTGCAGACGCTGGTCACCTATGGCCGGTATATCACAACGCTGGCAGGTGTTCGCGATGTGACCGGCGTTTTGGCGGGGCCAAACGGCATCCCGCTGATTGCAACCGCAGGCGGCGGCAACAACGATCTGCTGGCGCTGACCGATACCGGCCAGGACAAGACGATTGGCGACGGCAACACGGTGACAATAGCCGCACGGGTCGGCTTGCCCGTAGGCGATGACGGTTATCTCGTCTTTTCGGGCCAGTTCCGGGACCGCGACCCGACCAACCGGTCGGCCGCCGATCCGCGTCGCCAATATCCCACGATCGGCGATCCACGCGAACTGACGGTCAACCGTTTCAATCACCGCTATGGTGATGGCCAGGTCGAGGATTTCAACTTCTTCGTGAACGCCGGTTACGATCTGATGCCCGATATCGAGCTGTACGCTTTCGGCAGCTATGGCATTCGTGATGGCAATGGCGCTGGCTTTTTCCGCCGAGCCAATGATGCCCGTAATCGCGATTTCGCTGCCTCGACGACGACCTTCGTTCCCTTCTATGCCGATGGCTTCCTGCCGCTGATCAATTCGCAGATCGAGGACGTATCCGGTGCGGTTGGGCTGAAGGGTGAAATCGGCAACGGCGTTCTCGCTGATCTGTCGGTGGTCTACGGATCGAACCAGCTCGATTATCTCGTGTCGAACAGCTTCAACGTCTCGCTGGGCGGGATCAACAGCCCCCGGGTGTTCGATGCCGGTGGCATCGCGGCCGGGCAGACGGTGGTGAACCTCGATCTTAGCAAGCGGTTCGACGTCGGTTTTGTCGAAAGCTTTGGCATCGCGGTTGGTGGTGAATTCCGCGACGAGAACTTCAAGATCCGTGCGGGCCAAACATCGAGCTTCATCAACGGGCCATTCTCCGCCGTGCCGTTCAACGGTGCCGGTGGCGCGCAGGTGTTCCCGGGTTTCCGCCCGAACAATGCGGTTGACGTGTCGCGCAACAGCTTTGCCTTCTACGGCGAAATCGACACCAGCATCACCAAGACGCTGACGTTGCAGGTTGCCGGTCGTTACGAGCGCTTCTCGGATTTCGGCAGCACGGTGAATGGCAAGGTCGCCGCGCGCTGGGAATTCCTGCCCGGTTATGCAATTCGCGGATCGGTCTCGACTGGTTTCCGCGCGCCGAGCCTGGCACAGCAATTCTTCGCCACCACATCGACCAACAACGTCAACGGCACACTGATTGAAATCGGCACGTTCCCGGTTTCCGATCCTGTTGCCGTGGCGCTCGGATCGCGGCAGCTGGAAGCAGAAAAGGCGACCAACCTGGGCGGGGGGGTTGCGCTCAACCCGTTTGAAGGCTTCTCGCTGACGGCCGACTACTACAATATCCGCATTCGCGACCGCATTGTATTGACCGAAAATCTCCAGGGTGCAGCCGTGGTGTCCATCCTGAGCGCCGCTGGCATCAATAACGTCACCTCTGCCCGATTCTTCGTCAACGGTGTCAACACCAAGACGCAGGGCGTCGACATTGTCGCAACCTATGCGGCGCCTGATTTTGGCCTGGGCAATTTCCGCTTTACCGCCGGCTATAACTATAATGAGACGACGATCACGCGGCGTGCCGTGTTGCCGACGGTTCCTAATCAGATATTGTTCGGGCGCGTCGAATCACTCCGTCTCACCGATGGTCAGCCACAGGACAAACTGAACCTGTCGGTGGACTGGAGCCTGGATCGCTTCTCGGCCACGTTCCGCACCAATCGCTATGGATCGGTGCTCGCCGCCGGCAACACCGCGGCTACCGATTTCACGCTGACCCCAAAATGGGTCAGCGATGTGGAAGTTCGCGCGAAGATCTACCAGGGTATCGAACTCGCCGTTGGCGCTGACAATGTGTTCGACATCTATCCGGACCGCGTCCCGGCGGGCGGCGCGTTCGGCGTGAACGGTTTCTTCCTGCCTTATTCAAACCTGTCGCCTTTCGGCTTCAGCGGACGGTTCCTCTACGGCCGAATCTCCGCCGCCTTCTAGTCGTGGCGATATCGACAAAGTGAGAAAGGGGGCTGCGAAGCCCCCTTTTTTGTTCCAGCTGAGCTCATTGACGCACGTTGATGTTTTACGCTCTGTGCAGACGCACCACGGGTTGGAGGAGGCGCATCAATGACAAAATTTACGAGCCGGCTGGCCCAACGTGCCGATATTGATGCGCTGCGCGTGGTGATGCAGCGCGCAATCACTCAATTGCAAACGGACTTCCTAACCCCTGAACAAATCGCGGCCAGCCAGTTGGTGATGGGACTCGATACCCAACTTGTCACCGATCAAACCTATTTTGTGGTGGAAAGCGCAGGGACGATCGCGGGATGCGGCGGCTGGAGCTGGCGGGCCACACTGTATGGCGGGGATGACAGCATCGTGGTGCGCGCGCCACTGGCGCTTGATCCTGCACAGGACGCCGCCAAAATCCGGGCGATGTACACCGATCCCGCCTTTGCCAGGCGTGGCATTGGGCGGATGGTGTTGGGCTTGTGTGAAAACGCCGCGCGTGCCGCCGGATTTCGCCGTGCCGAGATGATGGCCACAATGGCAGGTGAGTTGCTATACCGCGCCGTCGGCTATCTGCCGGTTGAGGTGGTCAACTCAGCCCCCGTCAATGGCGTCACGGTGCCGCTGTTGCGGATGGAAAAGCGGCTTTAGCCCAACCCGGCCGCGCTAACCTTAGTGGCGGTGTTCACGCCGCAAATTGTACCGGCCATCGGCATAATCGGTAAACAGCCCGGAAATTGCGGGGTGATCGACCGGCTCTTCGCTGTCGTCGAGCACCAGATTCTGCTGGCTGACATAGGCAACATAGCTGCTTTCCACATTTTCGGCGAGCAGATGGTAAAAGGGCTGGTCCTTGCGCGGGCGGATATCGAGCGGGATCGCATCATACCATTCTTCGCTATTGGCAAAGACCGGGTCGACGTCAAAAATCACCCCGCGAAAATCAAAAACACGGTGCCGAACCACGTCGCCAATGGCAAAGTTTGCATGGGCAACCGGGGGCAGCACGATGCTGGAATCGGTGGGCAGGGCGGGGATGTGAGCGCGGTGCATGGGGGTAATCTAGTGGTTGTTCTGCGCTGCACAAGCGGCATGCTTGTATCGCGCGAATGATTGGGCTACGGCGCGCCCTCGTCGACCTGCGATTGTGCGTTTTTAGGCGCGTGATCGTGCGAAATTCCCTCACGGAGAGGTGGCAGAGAGGTCGAATGTACCGCACTCGAAATGCGGCGTGGGTGCAAGCTCACCGTGGGTTCGAATCCCACCCTCTCCGCCAGTTACCTATGTCTCGCAATGTCTAATCGATCCAAAGGGCTTAGGAAAACCTAGGCTTTCAGGCTTTCAGGCTTTCAGGCTTTCAGGCTTTACCTGTCCCTGACGCTGCCCTGCCATTCCCCACAAGCCCTAGATCAGTCCAGAATGTTAGCGGCCGCTCAATTGGACCAGGCTGACCGACGCTTGCCGGCCACTTGACTGCCCTCCACCCGTGGCGGTATCTGTGGATTGTCAAAGGGGGCTGCATGTCGTTGATCGAGCGGCTTTCGAGTAGAGAATTCGAAGTCGGGCTCTCGCCTGGGCAATTCATCTATTATTGGCTTGAGCGCGAGGCCTGTCACCGCTTTATGCGGCGCCCGCCTCCGGAATTGCCCGGCCCACGCTTGCTAAACCTGGGTTGCGGGCCGCATTTCTTCGAAGGCTGGATCAACGCCGACGATTATGCCTTTAAGCGCCGCATACGCGAGCGCCGATTTCGGCCCAACTGGCATCTGGATATCGCTCGGCCATGGGCGTGCCGCGACGGTTTTTTCGATGGCCTGTTTTGCGAACATGTGATCGAGCACCTTGCCTATTCGGAGGCCGTCCACGTATTTTGCGAGGCGTTTCGCAGCCTGAAGCCAGGGAGCTGGATTCGTATCAGCGTGCCCGATCTGGGAAAATATGTTCGCTACTACTCTAATGACAAACCCGGCTCTGACTTCAGGGAGTTTCCGGAACGCGCGCTCGCGATATCGTTCCTAACCCAGATGCACCTACACCGGTCGGCATGGGACGCAGCGTTGATGGTGCGGGTGCTTCAAGAAGTGGGCTTTGTCGACGCGCGGGAGGCGGGGTTCGGCGAGGGTTCTGATCCGCAGATCATCCGGGACGACCCCGACAAGGCGCATGAAAGCCTTTATGTGGAGGCGCGGAGGCCTTGATCTGTTGCCGGCTGCCAGAAACCGGCTAGGCCGTCGCTATGTCGACCAGCATCGGAGCCTAGTCTAAAAACAGGGTGACGGACTGGCGTTGTGGGAATTTGTGTGGGAGCAATTTTTCGAACCCGTAAAAAACTGACCAATAATAGGTACCGATAGACTAGATTCTGCGGGCACCCTGTCCGCCAATCTAGAATATTGCTGGGCACCGCGTCCGTCAGCGTCTGACCTTCTCGAACAGGTCGATGAGCTCGCTGAACTTGGCGCGCTGCTCGGTTGCGTCGCCCGATGCGATCGCCTCTGCCACACAGCACGCTGCGTGATCCTTCAGGATTTCGCTCTCTGCCTTTACCAACGCCGCCTTCACGGCTTGCACCTGATGCAGAATGTCGATGCAATAGCGATCGTCCGACACCATCTGCGCGACCCCGCGTACTTGCCCCTCGATCCGTTTCAGGCGGTTGACGATGTCGACCTTGTGCTTTCCCATCGTGTGCAGTCCCCGGCTTGAATACCTATGGGGGGTATAGTATCAGGCGTCGGAAGGATCGGCAACATCATGAAGCATGACATCTCTCGGCGAAGCGTCCTTGGCAGTCTTGGTCTTGGGGCATCGCTGCTCGCCACACCCGCATGGGCGCGTGGCCAGAATATGCATGCCGGGCATGGGGGACATGGCGGCGGGAGTGGGGGCAAAAAGCTGATCCCGGCGGGTTTCGACGAAGTGTCTGGCGATGTCATCAATCTCAGCATCGGTGCCGGCCACCGGATTATCGAAGGGCGGCGTGGTCCCGGCGTTGCGGTGAATGGCAGCGTGCCGGGTCCGCTGATCCGGCTGAGGGAAGGGCAAAATATCCGCCTGAACGTCATCAACACGCTTGATGTGGATAGCTCGGTTCACTGGCACGGGCTGCTGGTGCCGTTCCAATATGATGGCGTGCCGGGCATCAGCTTCCCTGGCATTTCCCCCGGCCAGACGTTTGCTTACGAATTTGCGGTCCGGCAATCCGGCACCTATTGGTATCACAGCCATTCCGGGCTGCAGGAGCAATCCGGGCACTATGGGCCGATGATCATCGAGCCGCGTGGCGGAGACAAGGTCCGCGTCGACCGCGACTATATCCTGCTGCTCAGCGAATTCACCACGCTCGACCCGCATTTTATCATGAAACGGCTGCGCACGGGCGGGGGCTATTTCAACTATCGCCAGAATACGCTGACCGATGACTATCCGATGTCAGCCGAGGAACGGCGGATGTGGGGCAAAATGCGGATGATGCCCACCGATATCGCCGATATTGGCGCGCCCACCTATCGTTTCCTCGCCAACGGGCGCGGGCCGTCTGAGGGGATGGAGTATCTGTTTCGCCCGGGTGAACGGGTGCGGCTGCGCATCATCAACGGATCGTCGCAAAGTTTTTTCAATGTCCGCATTCCCGGCCTGTCGATGACGGTGGTGGCAAGTGATGGTCAGCCGGTGCGCCCGGTTGAGGTTGATGAATTCCAGATCGGCACGGCCGAAACCTATGATGTGATCGTCGAGCCCGGCGCCGGTGTGGGCGCGGCGGCGGCCTATAGCATCGTCGCTGAATCGATGGAGCGGTCGGGCATGGCGCTGGCGACGCTGGCCAGCGCGCCGGGCGCGCGCGCTGCTGTGCCTGCGCTGCGGGCACCGCCCGTTCTTACCATGGGTGACATGGGGATGAATCACGGCGGTCGTATGAATAACGGCGCAATGGACCATGGCTCAATGGCCCATGGCAGCGCGCCTTCGGCCAAAGCCAGTCCGGACATGGCGATGAGCATGGACGGCATGAAGATGCGCGATACCACACTGTTGCCCCCCGATGTCGCGATCGGGCCGGGCATCGACATGGTATCGATGGCACCGGTCGACAAAATGGACGATCCGGGCCTGGGGCTGCGCGACGTGCAGCACCGGGTTTTGAACTACGCCATGCTGGCCGCGCGCGATCCGCATACCGAGGTGCGCGAGCCTTCGCGGCTGCTGGAGCTTCATCTGACCGGCAATATGGAACGCTATATGTGGTCGTTTGATGGGCGCATGTATTCGGCGGTCAGCGATATCCCCATTCGTTTCGCCTGGAACGAACGCGTCCGGGTAAAGCTCATCAACAATACGATGATGGCGCATCCCATCCACCTGCACGGCATGTTCTTTGAAATGGTCAATGGCCAGCCCGCCGCGTCGCAGCCCCGCAAAAACACCATGATCGTTCAACCCGGTGCCAGCGCGCAGTTTGATCTCACCGCGAATGAACCCGGCGACTGGGCGTTTCATTGCCATCTCCTCTACCACATGCACGGCGGGATGATGCAGACGGTGACCGTTGCGGGGCCAGGAGCAGTGACGTAATGCGCACGGCCTTGCGGGGTGCCGCAACGGCGGTTGCGGTGTCGTTTACAGCGCCTGCACTGGCGCAGGATCATGGCGGGCACGCGGCGCACGCTGCGCACGGGGCGCCAAAGCCGGCGAGCCAGGCTGCTGCGGCCCCGGTTAGTGATCCGCATGCCGGCCATGCCATGCCGCCCCCGCAACCCGTGCAGCCGCCACCACAGTCTGATCCGCATGCGGGCCATCCCATGCCAGCCGCGCAAGCAACGGTATCTGCCGGCGCCGATGCCATGACGGGTGTTGATCACGGCGAAGCCGCTGCGCCGTCCCCGGGCCCCGAAATGGAAACCCCGCCGCCGCCTGAGACAGGCAGCGGGCCGCCCCGCGCGGCCGATGCGATTTGGGGTGCAGATGCGATGCGCCCATCGCGTCGCGAATTGCAGAAAATGCACGGCGACTACCCGCTTCTATGGCTTCAGGCGGATCGCTTTGAAACGCAAATCGGCGATGGCGCTGACGGCTATCTGTGGGACGTGCAGGGTTATTATGGCGGCCCGACAAATCGTTTCTGGTTCAAGAGCGAAGGCGAGGGAGGGTTCGGTAAGCAGATCGACGACGCCGAGTTTCAAGTGCTTTACGCGCAGGCGATTGCGCCGTTTTTTGATGTGCAGGCAGGATTGCGGCACGACGTTGCCGGACCGGACACGACCTATGCTGTGCTTGGGATACAGGGCCTTGCGCCCTATATGTTTGAACTCGATGCCGCCCTGTTCCTGTCGCACCGCGGGGACCTTACCGCCCGCGTGGAGGCTGAGCTTGACCAGCGGATCACCCAGCGCCTGATCGTGCAGCCGCGTGCCGAGCTTAACCTTGCGGCGCAAGACGTACCGCAACTCGGCATTGGTGCGGGGCTCGACAGCATCGAGATCGGGGTTCGGCTCCGCTATGAAATTGTTCGGGAATTCGCACCCTATATTGGTGTGGAACAGCAATGGCGCACTGGCCGCGGGGCAGGCTATGCGCGCGCCGCCGGGGATGGCCCCAGCGCGACCAGGTTCATTATCGGCGTGCGGTTGTGGCTTTGATTCCGGTATATTTTGAAAGGAGCGATTACATGCGTTCACATTTTCCGTTCGCCACCCTGATTGCGCCGGCGCTATCGGCTTTGTTGGCACCAACAGCGGCTGTTGCGCAGGCGCGCGTTGTCGCCTCTACCCCTGTTGAGGGCGCCACAGTTGCGCGGCCGCGCACGGTCGCGCTAACATTCAGCGAGGCGATGTTGCCGCCCAGCGTGGCGACCAGCATTGTGATGACCGCAATGCCCGGCATGGCTGATCACCCGCCGATGACGATCCGCAATTTTCAATCAGCATGGTCGAACGAGAATCGCACCATCACGCTCACGCTGCGTCAGCCGTTGGTGATCGGTTCCTATGATTTGCGGTGGCAGGCGGCGGCCGCAGACGGCCGCCGGATGACCGGGAAGATTAGTTTTTCGGTTAAATGAACGGGTGAAGCTGGCGGCATGCGCATGGCGCTCCGCTTTGCCGAACATACGTCAAACACCCGGCTGGTAAGCGGCGCGCAGGCACCCCGCACGCGGCACTGGCCGTTGCATGCGCGCGCGTCTGTGCTTGCTCGCGCGGCTTGCGGCGATTAGGTTCGCGCTTCGTTCCGTTGAAAGGCTGGCTGTGGACCCGTTGGTAATCATCTTTGTGTTGGTGTTGCTGGTCTTGGGGCTGGGAATCGGCTGGGTGCTGGGCGGGCGCGGCGCGGCGCAGGCGCGGGCTGAGCGTGATACCCGTACCGAAGAGTTTCGGCGCGCCATCACCGATCTGGCCGGCGCAGAGGAGCGCGCCAAGGGCGTCGCCAGCCTGGCCGCATCGCTGGAACAGGTGCGCGAGGAGCGCGATGCAGCACGAACCGATCTTGCCACGCTGAAGGCGCAGGCCGGGGCTTTCGAGCAGCGGCTGGCCGAACTGCGCGAGGCCAAGGAGATGATGGCGGCGCAATTTGCCGATGTCTCCAACCGGCTGCTGAGCGAGGCGCAGGAGAATTTCCTGAAGCGCGCCGATGAACGCTTCAAGCAATCGGAGGAAACGGCGGGGCAAAATCTGCGGTCGATGCTGCAACCGGTCAGCGACCGGCTGACGCGCTATGAGGAAACGGTGAAGCAGGTTGAGGTTGATCGCAGCAGTGCGTTTGATCAGTTGAAGGGCCAGCTGGAGGGGCTGCGGATCGGCCAGGAAAAGGTGTCGAGCGAGGCGGCAAAGCTGGTCAATTCGCTGCGCAATGCGCCCAAATCGCGCGGGCGCTGGGGCGAGCAGCAGTTGAAAAACGTGCTGGAGACGTGCGGGCTGGCCGAACATACCGACTTCCAGACCGAAGTGAGCGTTGCGGGCGGCGATGATGAAGGCGGGCGGCTGCGCCCCGACGCCATCGTGCGCGTGCCGGGCGGTCGGGCGCTGGTGATCGACGCAAAGGTGTCGCTCAACGCCTATCAGGATGCGTTTGGCGCGGTGGATGAGGCAGAGCGACTAAAGGGGCTGGCGCTCCACGCTGCATCGATGCGGGCGCATGTGAATGGCTTGGGTAATAAAGCCTATTGGAGCCAGTTCGCCGATGCGCCCGATTATGTGATCATGTTCGTGCCGGGTGAGCACTTCCTGTCGGCGGCGCTGGAGCATGATCCGACGCTGTGGGATTTCGCGTTTGAAAAGCGCGTGCTGCTGGCGACCCCCACCAATCTAATCGCCATCGCGCGCACTGTATCGGCGGTGTGGCGGCAGGAAAAACTCGCCAAGGAAGCGCGCCAGATCGGCGAGCTCGGCAAGGAGCTGTATGATCGGCTGGCCAAGGCGGCGGGCGATTTGCGCAAGGTGGGCGGCGGGCTGACCAGCGCGGTGAATAACTACAACAGCTTCGTCTCAAGCTTCGAAAGCCGCGCGCTGGTGACCGCCCGCAAATTCCGCGACCTGAACATAGAGGCCGGCGCGCGCGACATCGAAGAAGTCCCCCCGGTGGAGGCACTCGCCCGGTACGGCGATGCGCTGCCGCTGATCGAGGACCTGGGTGAGGCGGTGGAGTAGCGCTTCACGAGTGCCCCTTCTCGAAAGAGGCGGCCCCCGCAGCGCATTTACGCTACAGGGGCCCGCGCTCAGTTGGGTGAATTACTTGACGATGATTGTAACGCCCTGCGCTGCCCAGCCTTCGCGGGTGAGGCACATCGTAACGGTTTTGCGCGTTTCACGGTCCTTGGACGGCATGCAAAGCTTGCTGCTGTCGTCCTTTAGGGCGCGGGCGGAAACAGTAATCGTTTCGGGCTTGGGTTCTTTGGGCGCGGCGAGGGCAGGGTAGGCGGTGGCGCTCAGCGCAAGGCCGAGCAAGGTAGCGCGAACGATCAAGCGTGCAGGGGAAGAAGCGGGTGACATGGGCGGGATATCCTTATGCGGTGTAACACAGGCGAGCAAAAGGCCTGCAGCTGTACTACTGCAGTAATGATGCCAAACACTTAAGTGTCTGATATATATACGATGTGGAGGATTTTGATCTAGCTCTGCCGATGCAGCCATGCCAATGATCGGCGCATTTTGCGACATTATCGTACATTTGGAACGGAAATATCAAAAGCACCCGCGCGCGTTATCGCCGCCCCAGCACCTCATACGCCATCACGGCTGTCGCCACTGCCGCGTTGAGGCTGTCGGCCTTGCCCAGCATCGGGATTTTGACGAGCAGGTCGCACGCCGCCGCATAGTCATCGGGCATGCCCTGCGCTTCGTTGCCGGTCAGCAGGAAGGTGGGTTTGGTGTAGGTCGCGGCGCGGTAATTGGTGTCGGTATCCAGGCTAAGGCCCACCAGCTGCCCCGGCCCGGCGCGCAGCCAGGGGAGGAATTCGGGCCATTCGCACTGCACCACTGGCACCGTGAACAGCGCCCCCATGCTCGCGCGCACCGCCTCTAGCGAGAACGGGTCAACACAGTCGCCGATCAGGATAAGCCCGCCTGCACCCACCGCATCACCGGTGCGCAAGATGGTGCCCAGATTGCCGGGATCGCGCAGCCGTTCGGCCACCAGCCAGATATCCGCACTCGCCCGGTCAAGCGAGGCCAGCGCGCGCGAAAATTCGGCAAACACGCCCACGACCGCCTGCGGGTTATCCTTGCCCGATAATTTCGACAGGATGTCTGGCACCGTCTCAATCGCCTCGCCGCCGTTCGCCTCAACATCGGCGATCAGCGCGCGGACCAGCGGGTGATCAGCACTGTCGCGCGCATAGAAAAGATAGTGCGGCAGCCGCCCGGTCTCGCGCGCCTCAGTAAGGATGCGCAGCCCCTCGGCCAGAAACAGCCCTTCCTCGCGGCGATGGCGCTTGTCGCGAAGGTTGCGGATTCGCTTGATCAGCGGGTTGGAATAGGCGGTAATTTCACGCGGCATTGGCGGGGTTAATCCTCGCCGAACTTGGCCTCGACCAGCTCGGCCAGTGCATCAACGGTGGCCTGCGCGCCTTCGCCTTCGGCGCTGATCGTAATGTGATCGCCCATCGCCGCGCCCAGCATCATCAGTCCCATGATCGACGTGCCGGTAACCGGCGAACCATCCTTCACGACCGCGACTTCAACCGGCTGCGCTGACGCCAGCGTAACGAACTTCGCGCTCGCCCGGGCGTGCAGGCCGCGACGATTGGTAATGGTAACGGTGCGGGCAATTTTGGTCACGCTGCGGCTTCGCCCAACACTTCGGACGCAACCGAGATATATTTACGCCCCGCTTCCCGCGCGGCGGCGACGGCATCGTTAACCTTCATCGATTTGCGCGCACCTTCCAGGCGGATCAGCATGGGCAGGTTAATGCCCGCGATCACTTCTACCCGGCCCGTTTCCATCAGCGAGATGGCCAGATTAGACGGCGTGCCGCCAAACAAATCGGTCAGCACAATCACGCCCTGGCCGGTTTCCACTTCGGTAATGGCGGCGGCAATGTCTGCGCGCCGGCCCTCCATATCATCCTCTGGACCGATCGAAATCGTGGCAATGCGCTCCTGCTTGCCGACGACGTGTTCCATCGCCGTCACAAATTCCTCGGCCAGACGGCCATGGGTAACGAGTACCAGCCCGATCATCGCCGCCCGATCACTTCAGCATAATCCCCGTTTTCACCATATCTGTGGCCGTCATACGATCACCGGTATCGTCGGCGCGCCTTCAAGCGCGTCCTGCGATGCCGCCGCCAAATCGCGGTGCGTAACCGTGGGCGAAAATCCCGCGCCGTGCAACTGCTTCGCCATGCGTTCGGCAACATGCACTGATCTGTGCCTCCCCCCGGTACAGCCGAACGCTATGGTAACATAGGATTTTCCTTCGGCGCGGTAGCGTGGCAGCAATAACAGGATCAACGCATCAATTGCGGCCATGGCGGCATCATAGGCCGGATCGGCGGCGACATAGGCGCTCACGTCTGCGTCAAGGCCGGTGCCGGGGCGCAGCGCATCGTCCCAGTGCGGGTTGCGCAGAAAACGCATGTCGAGCACCAGATCGGCATTGCGCGGCAGCCCGCGCGCAAAGCCGAACGACATGACCGATAATGTGGGTGCGCCCAGGCCGTCGCGCCCAAAACTGGCGCGAATCTGTTGCGCCAGCGCGTTGCTCGACAGATCGGTCGTATCGATCAGCCGATTCGCCCAGCGCCGCAGCGGGGCCAGCAGCTCACGCTCGCGCGCGATGCCGTCCGATGCTGGCCGATCCAGCGCCAGCGGGTGCCGCCGCCGCGTTTCCGAATAGCGCCGTTCCAGCTCGCCGCCCGCGCAATCGAGGAACAGCGTGCCAATGTCATGCCCGTGATCGGCCTGGAGCTTTTTGATGCGTTTGACGATCTTGTCGGGATCAAAGCCGCGCGTTTGTGCGCCGATGCCAATTGCTAGCGGTCGATCATCTTCGCCTGATCCTGCCGGCAATTCGGTCGATAACAGCCGATCGAGCAGCAGCAGCGGCAGATTATCCACCACTTCCCAGCCCAAATCCTCCAGCGTTTTCAGCGTGGTCGATTTGCCTGCGCCCGACATGCCGGTAACCAGCAGGATATGCTTGGGTGACGGGGTCATGGCGTGGATGACGCAAGGCGCTTCAGCGCCAGCTCAACCTTGATCGGGACGGATGCGTCATGCCCGTTCATCGCCACGACCGGCACGTCGACGCCCGCGATCCGGCGCGTCTGGGGTTCGGGCGGCATCCGTTCGACTTCGTCGACCAGTTCGATCAGCAGGGAAACGGCCACCCGGTCACGATACGGCATGTCCACTATGCCCAGCCCGCGTACCTCGATTTTACCGGCAATGGTGGCGGGCGGGGTGGCGAGCAGCTTGCGGGCAGATCGCATCAACACGGTGTAATCATCGCTGACCAGCGCTGCGCCGCGATCAATCAGCCGCAGCGCCAGATCGGATTTCCCCGCGCCGGATCGCCCCTCGATCAGCACGGCATGCTCGCCAATCGCGACGCATGATGCGTGGAGTGTTTCAGAAGAAACAATGGCCATTACGGCTCCTGATCCAAAGCGTGCGAAGGTCGAAAGCGTACTAAATCAATGCGTTTCGGCGCAAGGCAATCTGACAACAAAGCGTGCGCCGCTCAGGGCATCATGGCGCGATTCGACCGCGATTTCGCCTTGATGGCCCTCAACGATGGTCCGCGCAATGGCAAGGCCTAGCCCGGAATGCTTGCCAAATTCTTCATTTTCGGGGCGGATTGACTGGAAACGCCGAAACACCTGGTCACGCGCTTCGGGGGGAACGCCGGGGCCGGCATCTTCCACTTCCACCACTATGTCGCGGCCGTCGCGCTCCACCCCGATGCCGATCAGGCCATTGTCGGGGGAAAAGGATATGGCATTGTCGATCAGGTTTTCGAACACGCGTTCGAGCCGCCCATCCTCGCCCATGATCACCACCGGCCCGTCGATGCGGCGATCAAACTGCAACTGCACCCCGCGTTCAATGCCGCGATCGGTGCGCGCGGCCAGCAAAGCGCCGATCATCGCGCCGATATCAACAGGCTCAAATTTCGCGCGGCTCAGCTGGGCGTCAAGCCGTGATGCCTCCGATATGTCGCTGATCAGCCGATCAAGCCGGTGCACATCGTCACGCACAATCGCCAGCAGCCGCGCCTGCAACGCTGGATCGCGCACATTGCCCAGCCCCTCAACCGCCGATCGCAGCGAGGCGAGCGGGTTTTTCATTTCGTGCGTCACGTCGGCGGCAAAAGCCTCTGTGGCGTCGATCCGCGCGCGCAGCGCCTGGCTCATATCCGAAAGCGCGCGCGCCAACATGCCAATTTCGTCCCCGCGAGAGGGGAGGCGGGGCACCACGACTTCGCGGGCACGCCCCAAACGCACACGTACCGCGGCGCGCGCCAGGCGTCGCAAGGGACGGACGATGGTCCGGGCCAAAAACAGCGACAACAAAATCGATGCGATCGTCACCACCAACAGCACGATGCTGAGCCGGAATCGCTCGATCCGCACCGTTGCGGTAATGTCGCGCGCGTTCACCGCCGTCATCACCGCTTCATTTCCCGGCAGGGGCGCGGCGGCGGTGATGACGGGCGTGCGATCCGGCGCGCGCCATACCGTGGCCACCGGCGCATGGCTGCGCTGTGCGGCCGGCACGTCCGGCCATGTCTGGCCGATGCGGCGTTCGCGGTACAATGGCGCGCGTTCAGCGCCCACGACCGTATCGATCATGGCATCCAGAAACCGGCCTGCCGTGGGGCCCCAGCCTTCCTTGTCGGGATCGATCAGCGCGAAATTACGCAGGCCCATCGCCCGCGTATCCCGGGTCTGCGCGCCCTGTGCGTCGAACAGGCGAATGCGCGTGCCCGTGCTCTGCGCGAGTTCAAGCGCCAGGGCGGGCCGCCGATCAGCGCTGGCGGCAGCCAGGGCCTCGCCAATCAGCCGCGCCTCGCGCTCCGCCTGGGCCACGCGGCTGTCGACGATTCGGCTGCGATAGCTGTCGAGGTAGAAAAATCCGCCCGCCAGCATCGCCAGCGCAAAAATGTTGACCGCGAGGATGCGCCGGGTGAGCGAAACCCGGCCCGACCAGCGCAACGACAGGTCGTTATCATTCTCGTCATTCTTCCGAGAATCGATAGCCTGCGCCATATAGCGTCTCAATCGCATCGAATTCCGGAGCCACTTGGCGGAATTTGCGGCGAACGCGTTTAATATGGCTGTCGATCGTCCGGTCATCGACATAGATGTCGTCCTGATAAGCCGCGTCCATAAGCTGGTTGCGAGTCTTCACGATTCCCGGCCGCTGCGCCAGCGTTTCCAGGATAAGAAATTCGGTAACCGTCAGCGTGACGGGCAAATCTTCCCATGTCACGCGGTGGCGCGCCGGGTCCATCGCCAGCCGACCGCGCTGTAGAATTTCGGTTGGCGCGGCCTCTTCACCGGGCGCGGGTGGCTTGGTCAGCTCGGCGCGGCGCAGGATGGCGCGGATGCGCGCGATCAGCAGCCGCTGCGAAAATGGCTTGGCGATATAGTCGTCCGCGCCCATCGCCAGCCCCAGCGCCTCGTCCAGCTCGTCATCCTTGCTGGTCAGGAAGATCACCGGCAGCGCGCTTTTCTCGCGCAGGCGGCGTAGCAGCTCCAGCCCGTCCATGCGCGGCATTTTGATGTCAAAGATCGCCAGATCGGGTGGGTTGTCGATCAACGCCTTCAGCGCGGTTTCTCCATCGGAATAGACCCGCGTCAGAAACCCTTCGGCCTGCAGCGCGATCGACACCGAGGTGAGGATGTTGCGATCATCATCGACGAGCGCGATTGTAGCCGTCATCGGCAACCAAATCCTTTGTTACAGCCAAACGACTTAGGCCAAAGCGCGATGCGGCTCAACTGCCCCGAGTGCGAGCCGAGTGCGAGCCGCGCGGGGGCCGCGTGCGGGCCGACGGCGATTGGCCTATCGCCGCACTGTTTGACCGGCTGCTCGATGGGCGATATGCGCGACGATATTAAGATTTATCGCTGCAAGCGATGCCGCTTTTCAGGAGAGAATATCGTGACTGAGCGTACCCCCCATAAGGGCCTGGAGGCCCAGGGTTTCGCCACCAATGCGCAGGTTCACTGGAATCTGATCACCCCGCCGCTGGTCGAACAGGCGATTGCGCGTGGTGAAGGGCATCTCGCCAATGGCGGCGCGCTGGTGGTTGCAACGGGCGCGAAAACGGGTCGATCGGCGACGGATAAGTTCATCGTGCGCGATGCCGAAACGGAAAACACCGTCTGGTGGGGCAAATCAAACGCCGCGATGGACCCGGCCCATTTTGCCGCGCTGAAAGCCGATTTCGTGGCGGCGCTGGCGCAAAAGGACACGCTGTTCGTGCAGGATCTGTTTGGCGGGTCGCAGCCTGAACACCGTGTGCGGGTGCGCGTCATTAACGAGCTGGCGTGGCACAATCTGTTCATTCGCACGATGCTGGTTCGGCCTGAGGAATCCGCGCTGCCGGGTTTTGACCCTGAATATACCATTATCGATCTGCCCAGCTTCCGCGCAGACCCTGCGCGCCACGGCTGCCGCAGCGAAACCGTGATCGCGGTGAACTTCACCGAAAAGCTGATCCTGATCGGCGGCACCGCTTATGCGGGTGAGATGAAGAAGAGCGTGTTTGGGCTGCTCAACTATCTGCTGCCTGTCGACGGCATTATGCCGATGCATTGTTCCGCCAATATCGGCCCCAAGGGCGATACTGCGGTGTTTTTCGGGCTGTCTGGCACCGGCAAGACGACGCTGAGCGCCGATGCCAGCCGCACGCTGATTGGCGATGACGAACATGGCTGGTCCGACACGGCTGTCTTTAACTTCGAAGGCGGTTGCTATGCCAAGATGATCCGCTTGTCGGCAGATGCCGAACCGGAAATCTATGCGACCACCAAGCGGTTCGGCACGGTGCTGGAAAATGTGGTGATGAACGCAGACACGCGTGAGCTTGATCTCGATGATGCGACATTGGCTGAGAACAGCCGGGGTTCATACCCGATTGATTTCATCCCCAATGCGTCCGAACATAATATGGGCCCAGTGCCGCAGAATATCGTGATGCTGACGGCGGACGCGTATGGCGTATTGCCGCCCATCGCCAAGCTGACGCCCGATCAGGCAATGTACCATTTCCTGTCGGGCTACACCGCGCGCGTTGCCGGCACCGAAATTGGCGTGACAGAGCCTGATGCGACCTTTTCCACCTGTTTTGGTGCGCCCTTCATGCCGCGCCACCCGAGCGTTTACGGCAATCTGCTGAAGGAGCGGATCGCCAAGGGCGGGGTCGATTGCTGGTTGGTCAACACCGGCTGGACCGGCGGCAAGGCGACGATGCCGGGGATCAGCCGCATGCCGATCAAGGCGACGCGCGCGCTGCTCAATGCGGCACTCGACGGCAGCCTGAACGACGCCGAATTCCGCACCGATCCCAATTTCGGGTTCAAGGTGCCGACCAGCGTGCCGGGTGTCGACAGCGCCATCCTCGATCCGCGCGAAGCCTGGGCGGACAAGCAAGCCTATGACGCGACTGCCGCCAAGCTGGTCGATCAATTCGTCGAAAACTTCGCGCAATTCGCAGACCATGTCGACGAAGGCGTTCGACAATGTGCGCCCAAGGTAAGCCAACCCGCCTGACCGGCCCGATCATCCGGGCCTTCGCAACAGAAAGCCCGAATCATGACCGACCCGATACCCGCCCTGCCACCCCGCCTGTTCGAGTCCGACGCCGCAGTCCGGCACGTCGGGCAGGGGCTGTTGGCACGCACGCTGCCGCGCCCGGAATGGACGCATGAAGGACATCTGGCAGCGACGATGTGGCTGGTGGTTGAGCGACCCGATATCGACCTGGACGCCGATCTGCGCGGCATTATCTCTGCCTATAATGAAAGCGTGGGTGGGGTGAATGATGCGGCGCAGGGGTATCACCACACGATCACCTGCTGCTTCTTGAATGCCGTGCGCGACCATGCCCGCGAAACCGCCGGGCAGGGGCTGGCCGAACGCGTCAATGCACTGCTGCTGTCGCCGAGAGGCCAGCGCGACTGGCCGCTGCGGTTCTATACGCGCGAACTCTTGTTCTCGGTTGAGGCGCGGCTGGGGTTTGTCGCGGGCGATGTGGTCGGCGCGCAGTGACCAATTGAGGGCGCAATACTGGGGTAAACTAAGCCTGTTGCTGCGCTGCAAAGACTGATAATGTTCTTTTTATGTACCATAAATTTCAACCGTCACGCGCGGCTGCGTTGGCGGCGTTAGAAGCATTTTTGCCGCAGGCCGGGCGTCGTTACACCGAACAGCGCAATTTCGATCATGGGCCTGATAATCGTGCCAACATATCAATGCTGTCGCCCTATATCCGGCATCGGATGATCACCGAGCAGGAGGTGATCAAGCGCGTGCTGAGCCGCCACCGTTTCGCCGATGCGGAAAAATTTATTCAAGAGGTTTGCTGGCGAACCTATTGGAAGGGCTGGCTGCAAATGCGGCCATCCGTCTGGGCGCAATATCAGGCAGATGTTGCCAGCTTATCCCGGCCTGCGGGCTATGACGCCGCTTGTGCAGGCACGACCGGGATTGCGTGTTTTGATGCTTGGGCGGATGAGCTGAAGCAGACCGGCTACCTCCACAATCATGCGCGGATGTGGTTTGCCAGCCTTTGGATTTTTACGCTGGGCCTGCCGTGGCAACTGGGCGCGGATTTCTTTTACCACCATTTGCTGGATGGCGATCCGGCATCGAACACGCTGTCATGGCGCTGGGTGGCCGGTTTGCAGACGGCGGGCAAAACCTATCTGGCGCAGGCCGATAACATCGCCAAATTCACCAATGGGCGCTTTTCGCCAAAGCCCTTTGTCCATGGCCCGGGGCCGCTGATGGAAATGCCAATTGCCCCAACGCCGATTCCGGCCGCGTTGCCGCTGCCAAAGGGCGCTGTTGGCCTGTTGCTGACCGAGGAGGATTTGCATCCCGAGAGCCTTGATCTTGGCAGCTTGCGCATAACGGCATTGGCCGCCGCGACCCTGCCCCCAACCCGGTCCGCGATGGTCAGCGGGTTTGCCAAAGCGGCGCTGGGTGAGGCGCTTGCGCGCAGTGCAGCGCTGTCGCGGGCATCCAGTACCATGCTAACCAGTTTCGAAAGTGATGATGTGATTGCATGGGCGCAGGCGCACAAGCTGAAAGCCATTGTCACGCCCTTTGCGCCCACCGGCCCGGTCAGCGATCAACTGGCAGCAATCGCGCCCGTGCTTGCGGCTGCCGGAATCGCGTTGGTGCCCGTGCGGCGCGATTGGGACAGCGCGGCCTGGCCGCATGCGGCAAAGGGATTTTTCGCCTTTAAGGAAAAGATACCCGGGTTGATCGGGGCTTGATCGGGGCTTGATCGGGGCATGACGGTTGGTTGACGACCGAGCAGCGTAACACTGGCACCGCGCGGTTAACCGGCAAACCCGATAAAGGTCGTGGCTTCTTCGACCGGGCGTCGCTCTGATACCACGGCATTGGCGGGGAAGTCGTGATCGGGCCAGCCCAGCGCGATGCTTTTCATGATGACCTGATCGGCGGGAATGCCGGCATGTTCGCGCACGACGGGGGATTGCATGATGCCCTGGCTGTTGATCACCGTGCCCAAGCCGCGCGACCATGCCGCGTTGACCAGCGCGGTGGCAACCGCGCCGCAATCAAAGGCGGTATCGTCGCTGCCCGCCAGATCGCGGTCATAGGTGATGATGACGCACACAGGCGCGTCGAACTGGCGAAACCCCCGCAACACCCAATCGGTGCGCGCAGCCTGATCGTCACGGGCGATCCCCATGGCGGTAAAAAGCTGCTTGGCAACGCCAATCTGGCGTTCACGGTGCGGCCCGGCAAAGGCTTGTCCGGTCCGAAACTCGCGCGATTGCGGCACGCCGGCCACCATCCGTTCGGTATTCCCGGCGCGGATCCGGTCCAGCGCCTCACCCGTGATCACATAGAAATGATAGGGCTGGGTGTTCATTGATGAAGGCGCGCGCATCGCCAGCGCCAGCACTTCTGCGATCAGCGCCTGTGGCACTGGTTCTGGTTTATAACCGCGAATGCTTCGCCGCCCCAGAATCACGTCATCAAAATACACAAACCCCTCCTCTGCGGTGAACCCGCCATTTCTGCCCGCCAACACCGTGGATTTGGCAGCAATCAAGCGGTAAAGGAACCTCGCAATCGGCAAAATCCCCGAAGAGCAAAGGAATTATGCGACATGTTCAGCCATATCATGGTCGGTGCCAACGATCTTAGCGCTTCCAAGAAATTTTATGATGCCACGCTCGGCGCGCTTGGGTATCCGGCGGGCAACCAGGATGACAAGGGCCGGGTGTTCTGGGTCAACCCCACCGGAATTTTTTCCATCTCCACGCCGATTGATGGCGAGCCTGCCTGCCACGGCAATGGTTCCACGGTTGGCTTTGCAGCCGCCACACCCGAAGCCGCCGATGCGTGGCACGCCGCCGGGCTGGCTGCAGGCGGCACCGCCTGCGAAGATGCACCCGGCATCCGTCAGGGCGCAATGGGGGCATTGTACCTCGCGTATCTGCGCGATCCCGATGGCAATAAATTGTGCGCGCTGCACCGTGTAAAGGCGTAATCTAGCCAAGGCACCCGGCTGCACCGTCCCCGGTGCGGTCGGGCGTCCGTTAGCTGGCGCTCATCCCGCGGGCACCCGGCTGCGCCCGGCGGCGACGGCTGCCGCGCTTGCCAACGCATCGGCGCGTTCATTTTCGGGGTGGCCGGCATGGCCCTTTACCCATTGCCATTCAATCCGATGTGGTTTGGCGGCGGCGAGCAGCGCTTGCCAGATATCAGCGTTTTTCACTGGCTTCTTGTCGGCGGTCTTCCAGCCATTGCGCTGCCAGCCCTTGATCCATTTGGTCAGGCCATCCATCACATAACGACTGTCGGTGTAAAGCGTCACCGCACACGGCCGCTTTAGCGCGCCTAGCGCCTCCACCACCGCCATCATTTCCATGCGGTTGTTGGTGGTAAGCTGCTCGCCACCAGACAGTTCGCGCTCCTTGTCGCCCATGCGTAATATCGCACCCCAGCCGCCCGGGCCGGGATTGCCCTTGCACGCGCCGTCGGTGAAAATCTCTACCTTGGGGAGTTCGGTCATTGCAGCGTCGGCAACAGGGTGGCGAGATTGGGATCATAGAAACGCACCCGCCGCCAAAACGACAGGGGGTCCTTGCGCGTCACCAGCGCATCGGCGGGCGTATTGAGCCAGTCCCAGGCGCGCGACAGGGTGAAGCGAATGCATGCGCCGACCGCGAGATCGTTGAAGGCCGAGTGTTCGTCGTCGTTGAGCGGGAAGTGACGCGAATACCCCTCAATCAGCGCCGTGCCGACCGCCGCGTCATGTTGCCTGCCGGTCGTGTCGAACGACCAAGCGGTGTGCATGACCGCCAGATCGTAGAGGCGGATGTCGTTGCAGGCGAAGTAGAAATCGATCAGCCCTGTCACCCGGTCGCCGAGCATCAGGACATTGTCGGGAAACAGATCGGCATGGATCGCGCACCGGTCCAACCCGTCCTGGTCAAAGGTCGCCGCGAGATCACCGATCGCAAAGCCAAGGTCGCGGTGAAGGCCGGGCGCGATCGTATCGAGGCTGGTCCCGCACTGCTCGTACAGCGCCTGCCAGTTTGGCTGGCTCATTGAATTTTCGCGAAATCCAGTAAAGTCGGCGACCGCCATATGCAGCTGCCCCAGTGCTTCCCCCGCCGCGAACGCCTGGGCAGCAGTCGGATGGGTGAGCGACACGCCCGGCAGAAACTTGATCAGGCAGGCGGTTCGCTCGGCCAATTGCTGAATCTCGTTGCCTTGCCGGTCCTTGATCGCGGGCGGCACCGGTAGGCCCTTGTCGGCAAGGTGGTCGAGCAAAGCCATGAAAAAGGGTAGGTCGCCTGAATCGACGCGCTTTTCATATAGTGTCAGGATGAAGCGGCCCTTGGTCGTATCGACCAGGTAATTGCTGTTCTCCACACCCTCGGCGATGCCCTTGGCCGACACCAGTTCGCCCACGTCATAGCGCGTCAGGAAATCGGCCAGCGCCTCGGCAGAGACGTGGGTGTACACCGCCACCGGATCATGCCCCCCGGATCAGGCGGGGACTTCAAGGCCGCGGGGCAGCTTGAACGATATTGTTTCGCGGGTCGTTTCTTCCTCGCGCTCAGTGATCGTGTAGCGTTCGGCCAGCCGTGACACGAGTTCGCGAACCAGCACTTCTGGCGCAGAGGCGCCGGCGGAGATGCCCAGGGTTTTTACGCCCTCCAGCCAGGCGAAATCGAGGTCTTCTGCGCGCGGGATCAGCTTGGCCGGAATGCCGTGCCGTTCTGCGACTTCCACCAGCCGAAGCGAGTTGGACGAATTGGTCGCGCCAATCACCAGCATCGCATCACATTGTGTGGCGATGGCCTTTACTGCTGCCTGCCGGTTGGACGTGGCGTAGCAGATATCCTCACCGCGTGGTGCCTTGATGCCGGGGAAACGCTCAACCAGCTTGGCGACGATATCGGCTGTATCGTCTACCGACAGCGTCGTTTGCGTCAGGAACGACAGGTTGTTGGGGTCATCGGGAACAAAGGCGACCGCGTCCTCAATCGTTTCGATCAGCGTCATTGCGCCCGGCGGCACCTGGCCAAAGGTGCCGATGACTTCAGGGTGGCCGGCATGGCCAACAAAGATGATGTGACGGCCTGCCTCGACCAGCCGTTCGGCCTGGCGGTGGACCTTTGACACGAGCGGGCAGGTGGCGTCGAGATAGGCCAGGCCGCGATCCTCCGCCTCGATGGGCACCGATTTGGGCACGCCGTGCGCGGAAAACACCACGGGCACACCGTCTGGCATCTCATCGAGTTCCTCGACAAAGATCGCGCCTTTTTCGCGCAGCGTGTCGACCACATATTTATTGTGGACGATTTCGTGACGGACATAGACCGGCGCGCCATATTTCTCGATCGCGAGTTCAACGATGTGGATGGCGCGGTCGACCCCCGCGCAAAAGCCGCGCGGTGCGGCGATCAAAAGGTCGAGGGTGGGTTTGAGGGCGCTAGTCATAGGTCATTCCTACGCGATTGCTTGCGCGTGCGAAAGCCGGTTCCTATGCTATACGCCTTAAAGGCTTCCGCTTCTGCAGGCGGCGGCCCCGTTCTCGTCAAATCCCGTTTTTGTTAAAAGAGGTGCGTACGCTTGTGACAGCCCGGAAAATCGCTCTCCCCGTCGCCCTTGCCCTGGTTTCCATCGGGCTTTCCTCAGGCTGTACCCAAACCGGTGAAGTCACCCTGGGCGGTATCACGGCAATCCGTACCGCGTGCCCTGCCGTCGCGGTGCCCGCCGGGACGGGGGATATTACCCTGTTCAACCCGGCATCGAGCCAGGATCTATCCGCGCTCGACGTTACGGCGTTGATGACCGACGTCCGATCAGCGTGCACGGATGTGGGGGAAAATGTGCAGACGGTCGTCAGCTTTGAGGTGCGCGCGCGCCGCAGCAATGCTCAGGGCGCGCGTGACGTAACCTTGCCCTATTTCATCACCGTGGTGCAGGGCGGCACGGCGGTGGTCGCCAAGCGGATCGGCCGGGTGTCGGTGCATTTTGACGATGGCCAGCAGCGCGCAACGGTGACCGGGCAGGCAACAGCCAATGTCCTGCGTTCAGCGGCAACCCTGTCGCGGGAGATTCGCAAATCACTCACCCGGATTCGCAAGGCCGGGGCCGATGACGCAGCGGTTGACCCGCTGTCCCGCCCCGAAATCCGTCAAGCGGTGCAGCGCGCAAGCTTTGAAGCGCTGGTGGGTTTCCAGCTAACCGACGACCAGCTGAAGTTTAACGTCACACGGTAAGCGGCACCCGATTGACTCGCCTGTTGCGGCGCGGCAAAGCTGCGTCATCGATGGCGGGCAACCGGCATGGGTAAGCGCGGGAGAGCGTTTCGGGTAACCCCAAAGGTTGGCCGAAACCGCCGAAGGAGCAACCGCCCCGGAATCTCTCAGGCAATCGGGACCGCGCTGACCTGAAACGATACTCTGGAAAGCGGCAGCGCGGCGTTCGCTCTGCCCACCGAAGGGGTAAGCCGGCCTGGCATAAAGCGGGCGGCGAAAGCTCTCAGGTTCCGTGACAGAGGGGGCGACGTGTCGCAGCCGGGAAACCGCGCTCGGCCAGTCGTAACCCCCATGTGCGGAAAAGGCCTGTCATGAGCGACCAGATCGAATTTATCGATACCGTCGAAAACCTGCCGCTTGACGCATGGCACCGAGCGCGCGGCGCGCGAATGGTTGAGTTCGCCGAATATTACATGCCAATCCAATATGATGGCATCATGGCCGAACATTTGTGGACGCGCGAAAATGCGGGCCTGTTTGATGTCAGCCATATGGGGCAATTGCTGTTTGCCGCAGACGGGGACCGCGCCGATGTGGCGGCGGCGCTTGAGGCGACGTTGCCCGGCGACATCAAGGGGCTGGCGGCGGGCAAGATGCGGTATTCGCTGCTGCTGGCCGATAATGGGGGTATCCTGGACGACCTGATGGTCACGCGGCTGCCCGATGGAGCAACGTTCGACGCCGCGTTCTACATGGTCGTCAATGGCGCTGTGAAGGCGGATGACATCGCCCATTTCGCTGAGCATTTGCCCGATGATGTTCGGCTGAACCACCTCGACGAACAGGCGCTGCTGGCGCTGCAGGGGCCAAAGGCGGTGGACGCGCTGGCGCGGATCGTGCCGGGTGTTGAGGCGCTGATATTCATGACGGCGGCGGGGTTCGACTGGAACGGCACGCCGCTATGGGTTAGCCGGTCGGGCTATACCGGCGAGGATGGCTTTGAAATTTCCGTGCCTGCCGACGCGGTTGAGGCACTCGCCGATGCATTGTGTGCGCAGCCGGAAGTGAAGCCCATCGGGCTGGGCGCGCGCGATTCGCTGCGGCTTGAGGCGGGGTTGCCGCTCTACGGGCATGATCTTAGTCCAGAGACGACGCCGGTCATGGCCGATCTGGGTTTTGCCCTGTCAAAGCGCCGCCGCGAAGAGGGCGGGTTCCCGGGCGCCGAACGCATTCTGGCAGAGCGCGCTGCGGGTGCCGCCACAAAGCGCGTTGGCCTGATGATCGATGGCAAACAGCCGGTGCGCGAGGGTGCCGAGGTGATCGGCGCCGATAACGTGCCGGTCGGCAAGCTAACCTCTGGCGGGTTCGCCCCCAGCGTCGGCGCGCCGATTGCGATGGCCTATCTGCCCGCAGACATAGCGGCACCCGGTACGCAGGTTCGTATTGCCCAGCGCGGCAAAATCCATATCGGCACCGTGACCGCGATGCCCTTCATCCCCCACCGCTACTTTCGAGGAGCAGCGAAATGAGCCGTTATTTCACCGAAGACCATGAATGGGTTGAGCTTGACGGCGAAATCGGCACCGTCGGCATCACCGAATACGCCCAGGAACAGCTTGGCGATATCGTGTTCGTCGACACGCCTGAAGAGGGCAAGGAACTGACCAAGGGTGACGAGGCCGCCGTGGTCGAATCGGTAAAGGCTGCGTCCGACGTCTATTCGCCAGTGTCCGGCACGGTGATTGAGGGCAATGCCGCGCTCGCTGATTCGCCAGCACTCGTCAACGAAGATGCCGAAGGTGATGGCTGGTTCTTCAAGATCACGCTGAGCGATCCGAGCGAGGTCGAATCGATGATGGACGAAGTCGCCTACGAAGCATTCGTCGCCAGGCTTTGATGTGCCTAAGCCCCTGCCGCTTGCGGTAGGGTGACGGGGTAATGGCGATCCGCAATTCCCGCATCCGGTTGAAGCTGCCCACACCCTATCCCTAGTCCGAAGGCAAGGGGCCCTAAAGGCGGGGGGGCCAGGAGAAAATAATGCGTTATCTGCCGCTTACCAATACTGATCGCCAGGCAATGCTGGGTACCATTGGAGTGTCCTCGATCGACGATCTGTTCGTCGATGTGCCTGAAGTGGCGCAGCTTGATGGCCCCATTCAGGGCCTGCCGATGCACGCCAGCGAAATGGCGGTCGAGCGGCACATGACGGCGCTGTCGCGGCAAAATCTGGTTGCGGGGGATGTGCCGTTTTTTCTGGGCTGCGGGGCGTATAAGCATCATGTGCCGGCGTCGGTTGATCACATCATCCAGCGCGGCGAGTTCCTGACCGCCTATACTCCGTATCAGCCGGAAATCGCGCAGGGCACGCTGCAGATGCTGTTCGAGTTTCAGTCTCAGGTCGCCCGCCTGCTCGGCACTGATGTGGCAAACGCATCCATGTATGATGGCTCAACGGCGTGCTGGGAGGCGATCGTGATGGCGCGGCGCATCACCAAGCGCGGCAAGGCTATCCTGTCATCAGGCCTGCATCCGCATTATGTGTCAGTTGCCAAGACGATGGCGACCTTTACCGGCGACGCGCTGGAAACCGCAGCGCCGCTGTTGAGCGCTGCGACTGATTCAGACGCGCTGATTGCGGCAATTGATGACGATACGTCGTGCGTTGTCGTTCAATATCCCGATATTCTGGGCCGCATCACTGATCTCGCGCCGATTGCGGCGGCTTGCCACGCCAAAAAGGCGTTGCTGATCGCGGTGGTGACCGAGCCGGTTGCGCTGGGCGCGATCAAGTCGCCGGGCGAAATGGACGCCGATATTGTGGTGGGTGAGGGGCAGTCGCTCGGTGTTGGCCTGCAATTTGGCGGGCCTTATGTCGGGCTGTTCGGCTGCAAGGAAAAATACCTGCGCCAGATGCCGGGGCGGTTGTGCGGTGAGACCGTCGACGCGACCGGCAAGCGCGGTTTCGTGCTGACGCTCAGCACGCGGGAACAACATATTCGCCGTGAAAAGGCCACGTCAAATATTTGTACAAATTCAGGACTTTGTGCGCTGGCCTTTAGTGTTCACATGACATTGCTGGGGGAAAAGGGGCTGCGCAGCATGGCGGCGATCAACCACCAGAATGCCATTGCGGCGGCTGACAGGTTGGTACAGATTCCCGGTGTAACCCTTGTAAATGACAGCTTTTTCAATGAATTCACCGTGAAGCTGCCTAAAGCTGCACGCGCGATTGTGCGCAAGCTGGCTGAGCGCCGGATATTGGCGGGGGTATCGCTTGGCAGGCTGTATCCGGGCCATCCGGCGTTGGAAAACGGGCTGGTCGTCGCGGTGACTGAGATGACGAGCGCTGACGATATTGAAGCATTGGCGACCGCGCTGACGGAGGTTTTGGCATGACGATCAACGCAAGCGGCTGGCGGCCCAGCATGGTCGGTGGCGCAACCGAAGGCCCCGCGACGTTTACGGGCAACAAGGCGCTGATGCTCGACGAAGCGCTGATTTTCGAGATCGGCTCGACGGAAACGACGGGTGTCGACTTTGCCCCTGTCGGAACGGCGGTGTCGCGATTGGGTGGGCTGGAACGCCGCGTCGAAATCGGCCTGCCCGGCCTGTCTGAGCCCGAAGCGGTGCGCCATTACACGCGTCTAAGCCGCCAGAATTACGCGATTGATTTGGGCTTTTTCCCGCTCGGCAGTTGCACAATGAAGCACAATCCGCGGCTGAATGAGCGGATGGCTCGGCTCCCCGGTTTTGCCGATATCCACCCACTCCAGCCCGTTGATACGGTGCAAGGTGCGCTGGGCGTGATCAACGAACTGGCGCACTGGCTGATCACGCTAACCGGCATGGAAGCCGTGGCGATGAGCCCGAAAGCAGGCGCGCATGGAGAGCTTTGCGGCATTCTGGCAATCCGCGCTGCATTGGAAGCGCGCGGAGAGGGGCATCGAAAGATTATCCTGGTGCCGGAATCGGCGCATGGCACCAACCCGGCAACCGCTGCCTTTGCGGGCTATCAGGTAGAGGATATTCCCGCGACGCCAGAGGGTCGGGTTGATCTGGCAGCGCTGACGGCGCGGCTTGGGCCGGATGTGGCGGGGGTGATGATCACCAACCCCAACACCTGCGGCCTGTTTGAGCGCGACATGCGGGCAATTTCAGACGCGGTGCATGCTGCTGGCGGCCTGGTCTATTGCGATGGCGCGAATTTCAACGCCATTGTCGGGCGCGTCCGCCCCGGCGATCTGGGCATTGATGCGATGCACATCAACCTGCACAAAACCTTTTCGACCCCGCATGGCGGCGGTGGACCGGGATCCGGGCCGGTGGTGCTATCCGCCGCCCTTGCGCCCTTCGCGCCGCTGCCATTTGTGGAAAAGCAGGGCGACCATTTCGTCCTGATCGAAGAAGAAACCTCGGGCGATCACCATGCGGGCAGTTTTGGCCGGATGGTCGCGTTTCATGGCCAGATGGGCATGTTCACCCGCGCGCTGACTTATATCATGAGCCACGGGGCGGATGGCCTGCGGCAAGTGGCGGAGGACGCGGTGCTGAACGCCAATTATGTGCTGCGCAGCCTTGAGGACGTGCTCGATGCGCCGTTCGCGCATAGCGGGCCATGCATGCATGAGGCGTTGTTCAGCGATAATGGCATGGCGGAAGGCTTCTCCACGCTCGATATCGCCAAGGGGCTGATCGACGAAGGTTTCCACCCGATGACGGTGTATTTCCCGCTGGTCGTGCACGGCGCAATGCTGGTTGAGCCGACCGAGACCGAGAGCAAGGCCGCGCTCGACCAGTTCATCGGTGCGCTGCGCCACGTGGCGGAACGCGCCAAGGCGGGCGATCCCGCGCTGAAAACCGCGCCGCATTACGCCCCGCGTGCGCGGCTGGATGAAACACTGGCAGCACGCAAACCCGTGCTGGTGTGGAAACCCGCCCCGCTGGCCGCAGCGGCAGAATAAGGTGACCTGGCCCGCCATCTTCCAGATCGTCAACACCACCGCGCTGCTGCTGTGGCTGGTGTTAATTCTGGCACCGCGCTGGCGGGGCGGGATTGGGCAGTTGCGGATTGCAGGGGCGGGCGGGCTCAGCCTGTTTTATGTCGTGCTGATCACGACCGCGCTGACAATCGGGTTTGGCGACACTGGCGGCCCGGCTCCCGATTTCACGACCATTGCGGGCATTCGCGCGATTTTCGCCACCGATGGCGGCGTGGTAACGGGCTGGACGCATTATCTGGCGCTTGATCTGTTTACCGGGCTGTGGATTGCGGAAGATGCTGATCGGCGCGGCATGGGCCGGGTGGTGCAGGCCCCGATATTGGCGCTCACCTTCCTGGCTGGGCCTGCGGGATTATTCCTGTATCTGTTGGTGTCGCGCGCATTTGGGCGGTCAACGGGGGGCTGACATGCCGGTTCATACTGCCGATCCGAAACAGTGGATTGGCTATGTCATTGCCGCAGTCATTATGTCCTTTGTGCTGGCATTCAGGATGCGGCGGATGAGCCGGCTGCGTCCGCTGAAGATCGAGCGGTTGTGGATTGTTCCGGCGCTTTTTCTGGCGTTGGCCAGCGTCATCCTGTTCGAATTTCCGCCAGTTGGCGTGCAATGGGCGCTGTGCGGCGCCGCGTTGCTGGTGGGCGCTGCGCTTGGCTGGCAGCGCGGCAAACTGATGCATATTGAGGTTGATCCGCAAACGCATGAACTGAACCAGCGCGCCTCTGCCGGGGCGCTGATCCTGCTGGTCGCGCTGGTCGCGGTGCGCATCGGCGCGCGTAATCTGGTGGGGCAGGGCGGTGTGCTCCACATCAACGCGCTGGTGCTGGCCGATATGCTGATTGTGATGGCGCTTGGGCTGTTCACCGCGCAACGCATTGAAATATATCTGCGCGCGCGGCGGTTGATCGCCTCGGTGCGCCCCGCCAACGCCTGAAGCGGTGTCGCGGCCACGCCGCCCGGCTGGCACTGATTGCTGAAGAAGCTGGGCTTTATTGGTACGCTGCGATTAACCTTACGTCAAAAACCGCATATTGCACCATGCGGTGCGAACCGTTAGCCCATATGCGTAGTAACATTGAGGGCGTTTGGACATGGCGGTGCCTGATCGGAGGATATCAGTTGATCCCCGACTATGGCGGGACTGGGTATCAGTACCTGCAGCCAATGATTATCAGCCACATTTTCTGGCCGGCGGCTTTCTGGAAAGCTTTACCGATACCAATTCGGCGATGTACCAGCCCGCGCTCGACCATCATCTTGTGGTGCTGCATCAGCGCGGGGCAAAACGGGTTCAACGCGATGGCGGCGGTGGCCAGCGGATCGTGGATGTGGAGCTGAATGCCACCACGACGGTGGAGGCAGGCAGTGTTTATCGCTGGCGGACAGAGGGGCCGATTGGGTTTGCGCATCTGTACGTCGCGCCGGATTATTTCTCCACGCTGGTCGCCGAAACCTATGGCCGCGCCCCATCAGCCGTCAGCTTTGCGGAGACGATTGGTCGCCCCGATCCCCATGCCGCCAATCTGTTTGGACTGCTGCTCGACAGGCGCGGTGAACCTGATTGGGCGCTGTCGGCGGATTGTTATTTTGATGCCTTGCTGGTCAGGCTTGCAGCGACATCGCACTGGGGTGGCGAGTTTCGGCAATATCGTCGAATGGCGCTGAGCCCGCACACCATATCGCGGGTTCGGGATTTTGTTCGCAGCAATATCGGGGTGCGTATCTCGCTGACGGATCTGGCCGAAGTGGCTGGCTATAGCCGGTTCCACTTTGTCCGCGCCTTCAAGGAGAGCACCGGCCTGCCGCCCTATGCCTATGTCATCCGTGAACGGATTGCAGTGGCGCAGGAGATGATCCGCGCAGGCAACATGCCCATTGCCGAGGCGGCACGGCTGTGCGGCTTTACCACCCATGCCCATTTTTCCACCCAGTTCCGATCCATCACCGGGACAACCCCGGCAGAGTATCGCCGCCGCTTCGGGGGGATGGGGGAATAGCGGCGGCGATGGGGGGAATCAGCAGTGTCCGAAGGCGTCAAAATCCCTGGACGAGTTGAACGATGAAGCGTTGTTGAAACGAATCCCGCGTGCTGGTGACGGGAAATTCCACCCCGGCGAGCAGGAACAGATTGCCACCAACATGGGTACGCATGCCGGGCGTCAGGCTGACGAATGATCGGCCCCCGCCATTGGTTGGTTCGCGCCAATTCGTGGCCAGATACCAGCTGAGATCGCCAAATGGGGCCTCGCTATGCTTGGTGATCGTTTGGCCGAATGTTGCGTTCAAGACAAAGTTATCAGGGCGTCCGCGATCGGCAAATTCATAACCGACCCTGCCGCGCAGCGAAAATCCACGGCCAACATCGCTCCAGAAATTGAGCTGGGGCTGGGCGGCAAACACCTGATTGCCAAGCTGCAGCGTGCCGGTTGGCAACCGCCAGCCCACGCCTGCGTTGATCGATAAGTTTCTGGATTCGTGCAGCATCACCTGTGTCGTCAGCGTGATATCGCCAAAATCGCGGATATTGCCCGATTGCTGGAAGAACGGCACTTCGAGCCCGGCCCAAAGCCGCCGTGAAATTGGGTGATGGAAGCGCGCGAGCACCGTATGCTGATCGGTGCCGTTGCCGTTGACATAATCATAGGCAAGATGCGCTTCCCGCGTGAAAAACCCGTCTGCCGTGGCGAGCCAACCCTGGCGCGGTGCGCCGCTGTCACCATTGGGAACGGGGATCCATTTTTCGGTCAGTTCATCGCCGAAACGATTGAAATCGAGCGGGGTCCATTCGGTGGGCGGTGCTGCATCGGCTTCGGCCGCCGCCGGGGGTGCGACAGGCGGCGCAGCATCCACATCGGCTGCCGACGCGCTTGCAACTGGCAGCGCCGTAACGAGCGCAGCAAGCGCAAGCCCCGCAAGGCGGTGGGAAAGGATCGACATAGGCTGCATCACGAATACTCCTGAAGACGAGCCATCTTTTAGGGCGGCATTCAGGCGCGCTGCTTTCAAACACGGGACGATTTGTCCGTAAATTGCTATGATCGTGCGCGGGCGCGCCGATAGCGGTCCGGCGATGTGCCAAAAGCTTTTGAGAAGGCCGCGGTAAAGTGCGACTGGCTGGCAAAGCCGCACGAAAGCGCCAGCTCGGCCAGCTCCATCTTGCTGTCTGTCAGCAGGCGCTGCGCCCGCGCCAATCGCCGAGAGCACACAAAATGATAGGGCGTTTCACCGGTCGTCAATTTGAAGACGCGGGAAAAATGGAACGGTGACAGATCAGCGATCTTTGCCAGATCCTCCAGGCTCAATGGCTGGTCTAGGCCTGCTTCGATAAAAGCAATCACCCGGTGCAGCTTTGCCTGCGACATATACACGCGGCTACAAATGCCCGGATCAACCGGCTGATTGCCGCGCACCAACATGCTGGCAATTGCCCGCAAAACGCCACTGATCATCAATTCCGACCCAAAACCTGGCGCGCGAAGTTCGTTATCCACCAGCGAGATCAGCCGGCGCAATCGCTCATTTTGCGCGGATGCCATTGCGGGAATGCCGGTGATGCCCATTTCGGCCATTACGCCGGGTAACAGCGCATCGGGAAGGAAAAGCATCAGCGAACCGCTCGACGCCGGATATTCTATTTCAATATCCATGCCGCGCGGGACAAAGCCGATATTGCCGCGCTGCAAATCCCGACGGAATGATCTGCCATCCAGCTGCCCGACCACCTGTCCGCCTGATCCCAGGCTGACGACCAGTGTATCGCGTAAAGAGGTGTGGACTGCCGTCGCCCTGCCTTGGCACTGAACGCCCAGATGTTCGACCACGGCCAACGGGCTGGCGCAGGTAGACAGTGCATCGGCGATCGGCGGCGCACTGAATTGGACGGAATCATATTCGATATGGCCTGTGGCGGCATGAAACGTCGTAACGCCAGAGCTTAACTGAGCCATGATGCCTTTCCCCCGCCAGCGTTATGGGCGCCGCGTCAGTGATCTGGCCAATATGGGCACAAATAGGCGCGGCAATATGCGCCCTGATCGCGATTGATGACGGCAATTTATCATGCAGCGTGCCGCGTTATCCAGCGCACGGGCGGGGGTAAGGGCACGAAAACCGCAACATCACGCAATCACGGATGGCGCGTGGATCGGCATGGTGCCCGCTTCAGTGGACTGCCGCGTCCGATCCGATCGGCAGTCGCAAGCTAGAAACCGCGCGAATGTCAGCATGTGCCAGGCCAGCCCCGATAAGCGGCAACTGGTTGACGCGCGCGACCACTTCATCCACCGGATCCGCGCAGATCAAGGTCAGCTCGCTGCGGTCATGGGTAGCAAAGGCAAGGATAAACTGGCCTGTTTTGGCCCATTCCATCAGCATTTCAAATTCGGTCGATGCGTAAAATGCCGATGCATCGGGGTCATCGACCGCGCTGGCGATCGTAACCAACGTCAGCGGCGGGGGGGGCGAATACCCAAGCGAAGATGATCGTTGCGCAATCCAGGACGACAGGTGCTTCCATGGCATATCGATCTCCCCGATATGGCAATTTAGGCTGAGATTATTTTCGTAGCTATCGCGATGTTGCGCTCAATTTCGCATTATCGATGTCATGAACATGTCGCAAATGGCGCGACCGCAAGGAATGACAAAACAGGCGGCAAAGCGAAAGCAATTACCCCGATGTGCTTGGCAAAAGACGGGTTGGGATCACCAGGCTAGTCTGCGTTGGCCCGCGTTATGAAACCAGGGAGCTGGCACATGCCAACACGATTTTCGAAACACGCTATAACATTGGCCTCCAGTAGCGCGCTTGTCGCGATGCTCGCGGCGGCGCCGCTGTCGGCGGAGGTTGTTGTTCGCGGCAAGGAGGGCAAGCCCCTCGATGAAATCCGCCAGGCGCCAGCGTCGATCTATCCCGATCTGCGCACCATCGTCGCCCAGCCATCGCCATCCGAAATCAAGCCCGAGTTTCTCGGCCCCGTGGTGATGATGAAGTCCGCACACATCGATCTCGAAAAGGGCACCGCCACGCTCCCCTTACGCAAGGGCAAGCTGAAGAACGGCACGCCTGTCTGGTTCATCATCACCGATACGACCGATGAGAATCTGTCGAACCTCCATGGCGTCAACTACGCGCCCAAAATGGCTTACGGGCTGTCCGGGAACGCAGCGCGCCACGCCACGATCGAAAAGGATGGCAGCTTCACCTTCAACACCGGCAGCGTCGATTTCAAGCCTGTGCTGTCGGTCGTCCCCGGTGCCGCTGCCAACCCGTTCCCGCCCAAGAGCTTCCAGCCCGGCAGCGTCGGCGATGCGACCTACACGCCGATGGTCTATATCGACAATTCGGCGAAATCGGTGCTGATGAACGCCCCGGTCGTTTCGCAAGCGTCCGAAGCTGAGCTGAACGCGATGTGCGGCGGCAATGTCGATAAGTCGAAGGTCCATGACAAAGTCGTCGCGATCTGCCCGCGCGATGAAACCGTCACGCTGTCGTTGACGCTTGGCTTCACCTTCGACAAGCCGATCCAGTATCTATCGACCGAAGCCAACAACCCGCTGGTCGCGGCTCTGGAAAACGCTACCTTTACGCCAGCGCTGGAAGACCTGCCGTTCGCGTTGGAAGACGCGTCGCCCGGCGAATCGGCTGAGCGCATCGTCGTTGTCGTCAACGGGCCGCGCGGCCTGGATAACCCGCACCGCCAGGGCCTGGAAAGCGCGCTCACCGATGGTCGCGGCCCGCTCAACATCCTCGGCGGCATTCCCACGATCAACCTGGACTATTCGCCGATGTGGCGGGTGTTCCCGGCGGTCTGGTCGGCCGAGGCCATCCAGAAGGGCTATCGCTACCGGATGACCAGCGCACTGCAGGCTGCGGAAATGTCGACCCGCGGCTTCCTGAAGAGCCTTGATGGCGGCCCCTTCCGCGCGGTTGGGTTCGTCGTGAACTGCCCTGTCGTGTATCGTATCAACTAATGACACCCCCGCTTGGACGTTAAGCGATGGACACCCTTATACCCCGTAGGGCCATCGTTGGGGTGGCGCTCATATTGAGCGCCACTCCCGTCCTTGCACAATCTGCTCAGTCGACGCCGCCGGTTCCGGCGGATCAGCGATCCGCCGACGCTCCGGCTGATACCGACGCGATGTCATCCGAGCAGATGGCTGACATGGTCGACGGTATGACCGTCGCCGACGCACTCGACATGATGGCAATGGCCGATATTCCGGCGGATATCGTCGTCACCGGCACCCGTCTCCGCTTCCGCGCGAGCGAAATATCCTCAAGCACGGTCCTGACTGGCGAAGCGCTGGCTACCCAGGCGCGTTCGACGATTGGCGAAACATTAGCCCATCTGCCCGGTGCCTCATCAACCTCATTCGGGCCTAGCGCGTCGCGGCCTGTTCTGCGGGGTTTTCAGGGAGAGCGGGCGCGATTGCTGATCGACGGCATCGGCACGCTAGATGCGTCGAACACCAGCCCCGATCATGCCGTCGCGCTCAACCCGCTGGTTGCGGACCGGATCGAAGTGCTGCGCGGGCCGATCGCGCTCCTTTATGCCTCCGGGTCCATTGGCGGGGTAGTCAACAGCGTCAGCGGCCGGATCGCGCAACGCACGCCGCGTGACGGCGTTGATGCAGTACTCGCGGCTGGCTTTGGCAGCGCCGCCGATGAACGCTCGCTCGGTCTTCGAATCGATGCCGCTGCAACTTCCAAGGTCGTTGTCCATCTTGACGGGCAATATTTCGGTGCTGAGCCGATCCGGACCGGCGGCCTCGTCCTTGGGCCGGTGCCGGGCGCACAGGCGCGTGAGTCTTCTGATCCGATGATCGCTGGCCTGGCCGCGCTGCGGGGAACACTGCCGAATACGCAGGCCGAGACCTGGGAGATTGCCGGTGGCGCGTCGCTGATATTGCCGAACGGACATATTGGCTTTTCGTTCGGCAATTATGAGAGCCTTTATGGCTTGCCGACGCGCTTCTCGCTCGATCCTGCCAATCCAGTGCCTGATACCGTTATCGATCTTGATCAGCAGCGCGTTGATGTGCGCTTCGAAGTCGACGGAAACGGTGTGTTGCAGATCGTACGCGGACGATTCGGTTGGGCGGATTACCAGCATAATGAAGTGATCGTTGGCGGGCCGGTTACGGCAACCTTTCAGAACATCGGTCATGAATCGCGGCTGGAGGCGGTGCTTGGCGCACCCGGCACCGCCTTGAAATCCACGATTGGCGGGCAATTTTATTCGCGCGACTTTCGCGTTGTCGGCACCGCGCCGTTGCTGCCGCCCACCGAAACCGAGCAATTGGCGTTATTCACGCTGCAAGAGCTAAAGCTTGGGGCGCTGAAGCTAGAGGCATCAGCGCGATATGAGCATCTCGGCATCACCGCCTCAGTTGATCCGATTTTGGCGAATCCAACCGCTGATCGCGTTTTCGACCTGTTTTCATTGGCCGGGGGCGTAAATTATGCGCTGGCCGGTGGCTGGCACATCGCGCTGAGCGGCCATTTTTCGCAGCGTGCGCCTGTTGTGGAAGAGTTGTTCACCCAAGGGGTAGATCCGGGGACGCAGGGCCAATTGATCGGCAACCCTGCGCTTGGCATCGAAACATCGGCTGGCCTTGAAGCAATTTTGCGCGGGAAGGGGCGCGGCTGGTCAGGCAGTGCGACCTTTTATTACACCAGCTTCTCAAATTACATCTTCGCTCGTGAATCCGGGGTCGTGATCGACGGGTTGCCGGTGTTTCAGTTTCTTGAGCAGGCGGCGGACTATCTGGGGTTTGAGGTGCAGGGTTCGGTGGATGTAGTACGAATCGATCAATGGGCCGTCCAGCTGGATGGGCTGATTGATTATACGCGCGCCACCCTCTCCGATGGATCGCCGGTGCCTCGAATTCCACCGCTGCGGCTGCTGCTTGGCGCACAGACCGGGTCTGCCGCGCTGAACGGCCGGGCGGAAGTGGAATATGTGTTCGATCAGCGCCGCATTTCGGCATTTGAAACGACAACCAATGGTTTTGCGATGGTCAATCTGTCGGTGGCGTGGCGGCCTTTGGGGCCGGGCTCAATGTTTCAGTTTCGGTTGTCAGCGAACAACTTGCTTGACGCCACCGGACGACGACATGCCAGCCTGTTGAAAGATTTTGCTCCCCTTGGCGGTCGAGATGTGCGTGTTGGGCTTCGCTTCGCGTTCTGAACTGCCAAATCGGCGAGTATAAAAGGCGAGGTGGGTGTTTTGGGGCGCCTAACCGCAACGCCGTCACCCGGCTACCAAACTGCGCGTTGTTTTTGAAATGGTGACCCCTACGAGAATCGAACTCGTGCTTTCGCCGTGAGAGGGCGACGTCCTAACCGCTAGACGAAGGGGCCGTTTGTAGCTGAACGGGCGATCTACGAGTGCGCCCGATTGCCGTCAAGCCTCGCGCGAGGACTCGCCCTCAACCCCGACCGACAAGCTGGGCCATCGCGCGATCACGCTGCCGCGCGGCGCCGTTCCTCCATTTCGACATTCAGCATCTCGGCGAGCAGGAAGGCGAGCTCCAGGCTCTGTCCGGCATTCAGACGCGGGTCGCAGTGCGTGTGGTATCGATCCGCCAAATCCATCTGCGTCACGTCCATCGCGCCGCCAGTGCATTCAGTGACGTTTTGCCCCGTCATTTCGACGTGAATCCCGCCCGCAATTGACCCTTCTGCGCGATGTACGGCAAAAAAGCCGCGAACTTCTGCCAAAATGCGATCAAAAGGTCGCGTTTTATAGCCATTATTGGTCTTGATGACGTTGCCGTGCATCGGATCGCAGCTCCACACCACCGGGTGCCCCGCCTGTTGCACCGCGCGGACCAGCTTGGGCAGCCCGGCCTCGATCTTGTCATGGCCATACCGCGTGATCAGCGTCATCCGCCCCGCCACCCGCGCCGGATTCAGCGTATCGAGCAGCCGCAGCAGCGCATCAGGCTCCAGGCTTGGACCGCATTTCATGCCAATCGGATTGCCCACCCCGCGCAAGAATTCGACATGCGCTGATCCTTCAAATCGCGTGCGATCGCCGATCCACAGCATGTGCGCCGAAGTGTCATACCAATCGCCGGTCAGCGAATCCTGTCGCGTCATCGCCTGCTCATAGGGGAGCAGCAGCGCTTCGTGGCTGGTATAGAATTGCGTGCCCTTTAGTTGCGGCACCGTTTCCGGGTTGATCCCGCAAGCTTCCATGAATTCAAGCGCTTCGCCGATTCGGTCGGCGACGTCGGCGAACTTCTTCGCCCAGGGGCTGCGACCCATGAAATCATGCGTCCAGCGGTGCACCTGGTGCAGGTTGGCATAGCCACCACTGGCAAAGGCGCGCAGCAGGTTAAGCGTGGCGGCGGATTGCAGATATCCCTGCACCATCCGTTTGGGATCAGGCGCGCGGCCTTCCGGCGTGAAGGCGATATCGTTGACGTTATCGCCCCGGTAACTGGGCAGTTCCACGCCGTCGATCACCTCGGTATCGGCAGAGCGCGGCTTGGCGAACTGGCCGGCCATGCGCCCCAGCTTTACCGTCGGCAGTTTGGAGGCAAAGGTGAGCACGACTGCCATCTGCAGCAACACGCGGAAGGTGTCGCGGATGTTGTTGGGGTGAAATTCGGCAAAGCTTTCAGCGCAATCGCCGCCCTGCAGCAGGAAAGCCTTACCTTCCACCACGCGGGCCAGATCGACCGTCAGGTCGCGCGCCTCGCCCGCAAAGACCAGCGGAGGATAGGTGCGCAGCGTATCCGTCGCCGCGGTCAGCGCAGCGGGATCGGGATAGTGTGGCAGCTGGCGCGCTTCATGCGTGGTCCAGCTTTCGGGGGCCCAATTGGCGGCCATGATCATGTGTCCAGTCGTAGGGAAATTCGGCCAATGCCCATGCGCGTAATCAGCGATGCGCGCAATGCTGGAATGGACTTCGGCGGTATCAGGATTGGTGTTGCGTCAATAGCCTGCGTCGAGATCAACCACGTTCGTCATTGCTTCCCCCGCCATGAAAGCGCGCAAATTCTGGAGAAACAAGGCGGTTGCGCGCTGGAACATCTTCGTTTGGCTGCGGCCTGACAGGTGCATGGTGTGGATGGTATTGGGCGCGGACCATAGCGGGTGTTCCGGCGGCAACGGTTCCGGCGTGACAACGTCGAGGAACGCACCAGCGATGCGGCGCTTGGTGAGGGCGTCGATCAGCGCATCCTGATCGACCATGTCGCCGCGCGCGATGTTGATCAGCCATGCGCTGTTTTTCATCGCGGTCAGTTCGGGCGCGCCGATCAACGTTTTCGTCTGGTCCGTGGAGGGCGCGGCGAGGATCACCCAGTCGAAATCGCCAATTTTGTCCGCCCATTGATCAGGCGTCAGCGTGCCATCGCGCCCTGACCGGGTGACGCCGGTGATGCCCACGCCAAACGCCGCCAGCCGATCACCGATTAGCTTGCCGATGGCACCATAGCCGATGATCAGCGCGGTGGTGTCGAGTAGTTCGATCTGGCCGGGCGCCGCAATCGTCCATTCGTGGCGGTCCGCAATCCGCACCACTTCGTCAAAGCGCTTCGCAGCGGCGAGCACGCCCATCACCGCATATTCCGCCACCGCGACGGCGTTAATGCCAACGCCATTGGTCAGCACCGTCCCGCGCGCCTTCAACAGCGGTAGCGGAAAGGCATCCAGCCCCGCATAGATGGTGCTGACCCATTTCAGCTTTTCACCCGCCGCCACCGCATCGGCGGTCCATGCCGGACGCTGCATATCAACCCAGGCGATATCGGCATCGGCGACCATTGCGGTGGCCTCTTCGTGATTGGCGAACCACGCAACGTCGAGCCCGGCGGGCAATTGCGGTTCGATGAGTGGACGGGCGAGGGCGGGGAGGACAGCTTTCATATCGTACCCTTTTCCTTCAGTTCTGCCGTCACCTTGAACTCGTTTCAGGGTCCGCTGCGCCTCAGCCGCGAGGGGCATGGGGCGCGGTGGATGCTGAAACAAGTTCAGCATGACACCAAGTGGCTATGGAGCGCAATTTCCCAGCCTGGGTCAGATGCTGATTTTCCAATCCCACTCCAGTGGATCGCCGTCCATCACCTCGACCCCCGCGGCGGTCAGCGCGTCGCGGATGGCGTCGGAAACGGCGAAATCCTTTGCGACGCGAGCCTCTTTGCGGGCGGCGAGCTGGGTTTCGATGTCGGTTTCGGTCAGGGCGGCAGAAGCGGGGCGGACGCGAAGGTCGGCGCGAGTGAGCAACGCTAATCCCAACCCAAATGCTTTATCAAAGTCGCCCAGCGCAGCCAGCCGATCAGTCGGAGACAATTTCTTGTCGGCGAGCATCTCATCAAGGACGGGCAGGGCGCGAGCGGTGTTCAGATCATCTGACACCGCCTCGTCGAGCCGCGCTCGATAGGGGGCCGCATCTCCCTTTGCCGTCCCATCATCGCGTGAGCGGAGCCCCTCGACAGCCATTACCAGTCGCTTCAGCCGCACGCTGGCCGCCGCCAGATTGTCCCACGTAAACTCAAGCTCGCTGCGATAATGCGCCTGCAGGCACATCAGGCGATAGGCGAGGGGGTGGAAGCCAGCATCGATCAGCGTCTGCAGCCGCAGGAAATCGCCGCTCGATTTGGACATTTTGCCGCGCCGATCGACCAGAAAATTATTGTGCATCCAGATGCGTGCGCCCGTGAAGGTCGGGTCGCTATCCGCGCACCCGCAAAACGCCTGGTTCTGGGCGATTTCATTGGGGTGATGAATCTCGCGGTGATCGATGCCGCCGGTGTGAATGTCGAACGGGTGGCCAAGGTGCTGCAGGCTCATCACCGAGCATTCGAGGTGCCAGCCCGGCGCGCCCCGCCCCCAAGGCGAGTCCCATTCCATCTGGCGCTGTTCGCCGGGTGGTGATTTGCGCCAGATCGCAAAATCCGCCGCGTGGCGCTTACCGGATACGGGATCGATCCGGCTTTCGCCTTCATCCGTCGCGGCACGCGCAAGCGCGCCATAATGCGGCACTTTCGAGGTGTCGAAATACAGCCCACCCTCAATCTCGTAGCAATCAGCTTCGATCTTTTTCGCGAAATCGATCATTTGCGGAATGTGATCGGTGGCGACGGTCCATTCAGTGGTGGTGGTGATGTTCAACCGGGCCACATCTTGCTTGAACGCATCGGTGTAATGCGCAGCGATTTCCCAGATCGATTTGGCCTGCGCCGCAGCGGCCTTTTCCATTTTGTCGTCGCCGGCATCGGCGTCGCTGGTCAAATGCCCGACATCGGTAATGTTGATGATGTGCTTGGTCGGAAACCCTTTCCACCGCAGCACCCGCCCCAGCGTGTCGGCAAACAGGAAGGCGCGCATGTTGCCGATATGCTGGTAGTTATACACCGTCGGCCCGCAGGTGTAGACGCGCACGTCATCAGGCCGGATTGGCTCGAACGTTTCGACCTGTCGGGAAAGGCTGTTATAAAGCTTCAGCGGCGTATCAGTCATCGCGCGGCCATAGCGGCGTGTGCCGCGCGCCGCAATTCGCTGCCAATTGACTTGATATGCCGGTGCCACGCTGTTAGGGGCTGCCCGATACGGCGCGGAGTCACCTCTACGACGACGTTAATCTATTTATCCGGAGACCTGGGCGTTTATGCAAATCATCGTTCGCGACAATAACGTCGATCAGGCGCTGCGCGCCCTGAAAAAGAAGCTGCAGCGCGAAGGCGTTTATCGTGAGATGAAGCTGCGCCGTCATTACGAAAAGCCATCGGAAAAGCGGGCGCGTGAGCGGGCCGCCGCTGTACGCCGTGCGCGCAAGCTGGAGCGTAAGCGCCTGGAGCGTGACGGCGCACGGTAAGCTACCGGTCGTTCAGGATGCGGGGCCGGTGCCCTGCATCCGCTGATGATACTCAAAATTGCTGGAAACGTCCCCATGTCGATCACCGCCGTGCCAATTCCGCCTACCAAGCGTGGAACGTTGACGTTGCTGTGGGTGGGGATTGCGCTGGCCGTGGCGCTGGCGGGGATGCTCGCCTTTTTCGGTACCGCCCGCGCGGTAGCCGACAAGGGCGATAACGCCACGTTCTTGGCCTATAACAAAACGCAGGCTGGCGTGGTGGAAACCGAATCGGGCCTGCAATACCGCGTGATCAAGGAAGGCGCCGGCGATCTTCAGCCGACCGATACTGATGTCGCGTTGATCAACTACACCGGATCGCTGCGGGATGGCAGCGTGTTCGATGCTTCCAAACAGCCGACACCTCTTCCCGTCGCCGGCGTTGTGAAGGGCTTTTCGGAAGCACTGAAGGCGATGAAGAAGGGCGGTAAAATCCGCGCCTGGATCAAGCCTGAGCTGGGCTATGGCGAACAATCGCCCGATCCTGCCAAGTTGCCGCCCGGCTCGATCCTGATCTTTGATATCGAACTGATCGAATTCCTGCCCGAAAGCGTGCTGCGTCAGGCGCAGCAGCAACAGCAGATGCAGCAGCAATTGCAGCAGCAGATTCAAGGTGGTCCACCACAGCCGCAGGGCGCGCCGCAACCCACGCGGTAATTTGGCAGGGCGGCTCCCAGTTCGCTCAGTCCGAACGGCTTGGTAGCGGCGAAAAATAACCGCTACCGGGTCTTTCGGGTGCGCAGTACGTTATCGTGAATGCACCTTGCGCACTTGCACCGTGTCGATGGCGCGCGCAGAGCGACCGCGAGAGGTGATGTCGCCATGTTCGATAGTTTCGACCCGATTATTCTCGCGCGGATTCAGTTCGCCTTCACCGTCAGCTTTCATTTTATCTTTCCCGCTTTCTCGATCGGGCTGGCCAGCTATCTGGCGGTGCTGGAGGGGCTGTGGCTGCGCACCAAGAACATGGTTTACCTCGACCTGTTCAAATTCTGGCTCAAGATTTTCGCCGTCACGTTCGCAATGGGCGTCGTGTCCGGCATCGTCATGTCCTATCAATTCGGGACCAACTGGGCGGTGTTTTCAGACAAGACCGGGCCGATTTTGGGGCCATTGCTCGCTTATGAGGTGCTGACGGCATTTTTCCTGGAAGCCGGTTTTCTCGGGGTCATGCTGTTCGGGATGAGCAAGGTCGGGCCGAAGCTGCACTTTGCCGCCACCCTGATGGTTGCGGTGGGCACGTTCATCTCGGCATTCTGGATTCTCTCCGCGAACAGCTGGATGCAGACGCCGCAGGGGTGGGGCATTAACGACAAGGGGCAGTTTGTCATGGTCGATGGCTGGCTGTCAGTCATCTTCAACCCCAGCTTCCCGTATCGGCTGGTCCACACGGTGATGGGCGCGTATTTAACGACCGCGCTGGTGGTGGGTGCGGTGGGTGCGTGGCACTTACTGAAAGACAATGCTGAGCCGCATGCGCGCAAAATGTTCGCGATGGCGATGGGGATGATCATGGTGGTCGCCCCGTTGCAGATTTTGGCGGGTGACGAGCATGGGCTGAACACTCTGGAGTATCAGCCCGCCAAGATCATGGCGATGGAGGGGCATTACAAAAATCATCCAAATGGCGCGCCGCTCATTCTGTTCGGCATTCCGAATTCGGCTGAACGCCGGATCGATTATGCGATTGAGATTCCAAAGGCTTCGTCACTGATTCTGAAGCACGATATGAACGCGCCGCTCGCCGGGTTGGAGAGCATGCCGCTGGATAAGCAACCGCCGGTGGCAATCCTGTTCTGGTCGTTTCGGGTGATGGTGGGCCTGGGGTTGGCGATGCTGGCACTGGGCATCTGGGGGCTTATCGCACGGGTGAGGGGTACGCTGTACAATTGGGTGTGGCTGCACCGGCTTGCGCTGGTGATGGGGCCTGCGGGCTTTGTTGCGGTAATTGCCGGGTGGATCACAACCGAAGTCGGACGCCAGCCCTATACGGTGTATGGCCTGCTCCGCACCGTCGACAGTGCGTCACCGCTGGCCGCGCCCGCCGTGGCCGCATCGCTGATCGCCTTCGTGGTCGTATATTTCGCGGTGTTCGGCGTCGGCACCTGGTACATATTAAAGCTGATGGCGGCGGGTGTGCATGTCGGCGAAGCCGAGGATGATGGCGCGCCGATCCGCACTGGTGGTGTCGGGTCAGCCGGCTCAGCGCACGAATTTGCGGAGCAGATCGCATGAACATCAACTATGATCTGTCGACGATTTGGGCGTTCATCATCGCCTTTGCCGTGTTCGCCTATGTGGTGCTCGATGGCTTTGACCTGGGCATTGGCATCCTGTTTCCCGAATTCGCGGTGGGCAAGGAACGCGATCAGGCGATGAACGCGATCGCGCCGGTGTGGGATGGCAACGAGACTTGGCTGGTGCTGGGCGGCGGCGGGTTGTTCGCGGCGTTTCCGCTCGCCTATGCGATCATCATGCCCGCGCTATACCCGCCGATTATCGCGATGCTGCTGGGGCTGGTGTTTCGAGGCGTGGCGTTTGAATTTCGGTGGCGCGACCCCAGCCACCGCAAATTCTGGGACGCGGCGTTTACGGGTGGGTCGATTATTGCTGCGCTGTCACAAGGCATTATCCTTGGCGCGCTGTTGCAGGGGGTGGCGGTGACAGGCCGGGCCTATTCGGGCGGGTGGCTTGATTGGCTCACGCCGTTCTCGCTCCTTACCGGGGGTAGCGTGGTGGCCGGCTATGCGCTGTTGGGCGCGTGCTGGCTGATCGCGAAGACCGAGGGACAGACGCAGGCACATGCTTACCGTCTTGCGCGCAAATTCGGGCTGGTCACGCTGGCCGCAATTGCTGCCGTCAGCGCCGCGACTCCCTTTCTCGATCAGGATTATTACAGCCGCTGGCTTACCTTCCCCAACATATTACTGGTTGCACCGGTGCCAGTTATGGTCGCGGCGCTGGGTGTTTATTTCTGGAGAGCGTTAGGCAAAAACGCGCAGATTGTGCCGTTCGTTACTGTACTTGGCTTGTTTGCGCTCAGCTTTGCCGGGCTTGGGATCAGCATGTTCCCTTATATTATCCCGCCCAGCGTTTCGATCTGGGATGCCGCCGCACCGGAGAACAGCCAAATCTTTATGCTGATCGGCGTGGGACTGATGATGCCGCTGATCCTTGGCTATACTGGCTGGGCCTATTGGGTGTTCCGCGGCAAGGTGGGCGAGGGGTATCATTAATGGCACCCGAGGCGCCACGCCCTGTGTTGTGGCGGCAATTGGCCTGGATGGCGGCAATCTGGGCAGCGAGCGTGGCCGCGTTGGCAGTGGTCGCCAAACTGCTGCGCTGGTGGCTGGTGCCGTGATGAAATGGCGGCCTATCGCAGCCGAAGTTCACCACGATCGATCGCGCTTAGAAACGTTGCATAGGCGTCGGCCAACCCCGCTTCGAGGCTGAAACGCGGTTTCCAGCCCGTCGCGAACAGCTTGCTGACGTCAAGCAGCTTGCGCGGTGTGCCGTCGGGTTTTGACGGATCGGTGATGATCGCGGCATCGAGCCCGACGACATCCAAAATCGTCTGCGTGACGGCATAAATCGTGGTGTCTTGCCCGGTGCCTACGTTGATGTGCTGCGCTGCTGAATAGGTTTTGAGAAGATGGACGAGCGCGTCGGCTGCATCGTCGACATGCATGAATTCGCGGTACACCTGCCCCGTGCCCCAAATCTCTACGCTCGATGCGCCTGCCAGCTTCGCTTCGTGCGCCTTTCGGATCAGCGCCGGGATCACATGCCCATTGTCGAGGTTATAATTGTCGCCGGGACCGTACAGATTGGTGGGCATCGCCGAAATAAAGTCAGCACCATATTCGCTACGATACGCCTCGCATAGTTTCAGCCCCGCGATCTTCGCCAGCGCATAAGCTTCGTTGGTTGGCTCCAGCGCCGATGTCAGCAGTGCGTCTTCAGTAATCGGCTGGTCCGCAAATTTGGGATAGATGCACGAAGATCCCAGAAACAGAAGCTTTTCGACCCCAGCATTGTACGATGCCGCGATCACATTATTCTGAATGATCAAATTATCGAGCATGAATTCAACCGGATAGGTCTTATTCGCCATAATTCCCCCGACCTTGGCCGCTGCGAGAATGACGGCATCCGGCCGCGTTTTACGGATGAAGAGATCGACGGCAGCTTCGTTGCGCAGGTCAAGATCAGCGCGAGCGGCGGTGACAACGGTACAATTTTCGCGAGCGAGCCTTCGCACCAAGGCTGACCCGACCATGCCGTTGTGCCCAGCTATAAAAACTGTCTTTCTATCAATAGAAAACGACATTATTCTGCCTCAGAGCTGTGTAATTTAATCGCGCATAATTATATTGCGAACAATTTCGTAATATGAATAAATTTTATTTATCGCCTTAAAATTTAAAGGTTTATTTTACGCCCAGAGGGTGTGATTTTTATTTGGAACCAAACCCGGTAGCGACCGTGATGATTGTTCTAAGGAAGATGAGTGCATCAAGCGACAGCGAAAAATATTTGATATAGTAAAAATCATACCCCAGCTTGCGATGGACATCAGACAGCCCCGTCACATGGCCCTGATTTACCTGCGCCCAGCCGCTGATGCCGGGCGGTACGGCGTGGCGATAGCTGTAAAATGGCAGTTGCTGTTCGTACCAGCTGGATAGCGGCACGGCTTCGGGGCGCGGGCCGATCCAGCTCATTTCACCGCGCAGCACATTGAGCACCTGGGGCAGTTCATCGATCCGGGTCCGGCGCAGCCACCCGCCCAGTCGGGTAATCCGCGCATCATCAACTTGGGTCATCGCGGCTTCCAGATCACCCTTGTCGGCGGGCTGAACGGCCATTGTTCGCAGCTTGATGACAATAAAAGGCTTGCCGCGATAACCAGTGCGCTGTTGCCGGAACAGCACGGGACCGGGCGAATCGAGCTTGATCAGCACACCACAAATCACAAGCACGAGCGCCACAATCGGAAGGGCGATCAGCGCAGTCGTAAAATCGATCAGGCGCTTTACCTTCATATATGCATTGTTCGGGATCAGCGACCCAAAGCTGTTTTCGGAAAGATGTTCCAGCTCAACGCGACCGGTCAGTACCTCACGCATCTGCTTGACGTGGAATACGGGGATGCCCGCCAACGTCGCATCCGCGAGCAGCCTGACCCAATCGGCACTCAGATTAGCGCGGAAATCGGCCACAATTGCAGCAACGGCCTGCGGCAATTGTGTGGGATCGGTTAGAAACGTCCAGTTCGCCGTCTCAATATCCGTCAAATCGTCAACATCGCCGTCTGGGACGATCGCAAACACTGGCTTCGAACGACGCGACTCTCGGTATGAAACGAAAAAGAACAACCCAATCGACACTGCCAGGCTAGCAATAAATACCGAGCGGACATAATCTGCCTTGAACAACAGCAGGACAGCGGTGACGCCCAGATAGCTGAAGCCGAAGGACGGCAGAGTGTAAGCATAGCCGAGCACACCCGGCAGGATGACTAGCCGTCGAAATACGAGAATCCCGCCGACCAGGCTGGCTATGCACGCCAATAACGTGTTCCGTCCCGATGGACTAAACACAAATTCACTTAGGCCGGAACCTGCCCGCAGCGCGACCGGCATTGCCACAGCCAGAAGCAGGCCCACCAGCAACTGATAACGAAGCCGACCCAGTCCTGCCGGCCTTACCTGTTGAACGGCCGCTGTCGTCACTTTTAACATTACGACACGCTTCCCCCGGGACTGGTCTCACCCGCGCGACACCCCCGCGCGACACCAATATAAGGTACGTGTGATACTCGCAAAAATACGCACAAAACACCCTAAACCGCACGCAATAGGCGTTCGGCTACACCCCATGCCTTCTGGGAGCAGATACGCAAATTTTGCCGAACGTGCGGCTTGCCCGATCAGCCGGCTAGGCGAAGGTCGGGCTTTGGCAGGGATGCTGGGGGCTGATCAGGCCAGATGCCGCGCGTGTCGTACACCAGTTTATCGGCGCGCTCATCAAGCGGCACCGATCTGAACACCTCATGATCGACCAGCACGATCATGATCGGGCAGGTTTCGATCGCGGTATCGATGTCGATCAATTGTGCGGCGGTGCCATCAAATGCTGGCGGCAGCGCATCGGCATAGGGTTCGACAATGCGGATCCGATCGCCGAAAAGCTTGGCGAGGTCTGCGGCTACTTTCAGCGCGGGGCTTTCGCGAAAATCGTCAATATTGGCCTTGAATGCTAACCCAAGGCAGGCGACGGGCACACCCGGCAATCGCTCGATCAGATCAATCGCGCGGGCAATGGTGTGCACTACCTTGCCGTCATTCACTTCGCGCGCAGTGCGGATCAGGGGAGATTGCTCAGGGGCCGCGCTGACCAGGAACCACGGGTCCACCGCGATGCAATGCCCGCCAACACCGGGGCCAGGCGACAAAATGTTCACGCGGGGATGGCGATTGGCAAGGCGGATCACCTCCCACACATCCACGCCCATTGTATCGGCGATCAAGCTGAGTTCATTGGCGAAGGCAATGTTGACGTCGCGAAAGGCGTTTTCGGTCAGCTTGGTCATCTCGGCCGCGCGACTCGTCGTGGTGACACAGGCGCCGCGCACGAAGCGGCGATAAAAAGCCAACGCCTTGCGCGCGCACCGCGGGGTAATGCCGCCAATGACCCGGTCATTGTCGATCAGTTCAACCAGAATGCGCCCCGGCAAGACGCGTTCGGGGCAATAGGCGATCGCGATATCGGCAGCTTCGCCTGATTTGCCCGGTACCTTCAAATCAGGGCGCAACGTGGCCAACAGGTCGCGCACCTTTTCGGTGGTGCCGACAGGGGAAGTTGATTCGAGGATGACGACGTCACCAGCCTTCAGCACGGTTGCAATCGTAGTGGCAGCTTGCAGAACATAGCCGATATTGGGCGCGTGGTTCTCACCAAAGGGGGTCGGCACGGCGATGACGAATATGTCGGCGGGCTCAATCATTGTTGCGGCCCGCAAATTGCCGCGCGCCACCACGCCGGAGACGAGCCCGTCAAGATCGACTTCCTCGATATGGACCTTGCCCGAATTGACGGTGTCGACCACGCTTTGGGTTACATCGACGCCGAGCACCTGCACACCGGTTCGCGCGATGACGGCGGCTGTGGGCAGCCCGATATAGCCGAGACCGAGTACCGCGACCTTTAGATCAGAGTCCGAAACCATCCGCTACAACCTTTGCAATCCGAATCGATGCGTGGCCGTCGCCGAACGGGTTGTGCGCGCGCGCCATCGCTTGATGAGACGCATTGTCGTCGAGCAGGGTGAAGATTTCGGAAACGATCCGATCTTCGTTGGTGCCAATCAGCTTTGCGGTGCCCGCGGTGATCCCTTCAGGGCGCTCGGTCGTTTCGCGCATGACCAGCACAGGCTTGCCAAGCGCGGGTGCTTCTTCCTGAACGCCGCCCGAATCGGTCAGGACGATGTGGCATAGCCCCAGCGCACGAACGAAATGCGGGTAATCGAGAGGATCGATCCGCGCGATGTTCGGCCGGTCGCCCAGCACCGCGTCCATCACACCGATGACATTGGGATTGGGATGCACCGGAAAAATGACCGCGACATCATCGCGTTCGGCGATCCGTTTGATGGCGCGGGCGATGCTTTCCATGCCACCGCCGAAATTTTCGCGGCGGTGGGTCGTGACGAGGATGATCCGCTTGTCGGCAAAGCGCCCGGCGATATTGTCCAGCCCAGCGCCCAGCGCTGGGTCAGCCGCCAACCTGGCGCTGGTCGCGTGAAGCGCATCGATCACCGTATTGCCCGTTACATATACCGTTGCCGGTGCGATGTTTTCCCGCAACAACGCATCAGCTGCCGTTTGCGTAGGGGCAAAGTGCTGGTCGGCGATGGGGGCAACGATGCGCCGGTTCACCTCCTCAGGGAAGGGATGATAGATATCACCCGACCGCAAACCTGCCTCGACATGGCCGACTGGAATACGCCGGTAATAAGCCGCCAGCGCGCCGACCATCGCGGTTGCGGTATCGCCTTGAACGATCACCCGGTCCGGCTGCTCAGCGTCCATTACCTCGCCAAGGCTGGTCAGCAGCCTTGCCGTTAGCCGGTCAAGCGTCTGGCCCGGCTCCATCAGGTCCAGATCAATGTCCGGCGTGATCCCCGCAATGCCGAGAACCTGATCCAGTAGACCGCGGTGCTGTGCCGTAACGCACGTTCGCACCTGCAGACCCGGCACATGCTTCAAGGCGCCGATCACCGGAAACAACTTGATTGCCTCTGGTCGGGTGCCGAAGATCAAAAGGACGCGGGGCGAGCGATTGGATGTCATATCGATGCCTTAATCTGCGCTGCTTAAAGCCGCGCTAACGATGCTGTCGCGTCGCCGTGCCCTTTGACAGGATTTGCCAGTCGCACGCTACGCGGTTACGGGCGGCACTTCGATGGAGACGACAATGACGTTCAAGCCCCTGCGCAAGGCAGTATTTCCGGTCGGCGGGCTCGGAACACGGTTTCTGCCCGCGACCAAGGCGCTGCCAAAGGAAATGCTGCCGGTCGTCGATCGCCCGTTGATCCAATATGCCGTTGATGAAGCGTTGGATGCAGGCATTGAGCAGATGATCTTCGTCACCGGGCGCGGAAAATCGGCGATCGAGGATCATTTCGACATCGCTTATGAGCTGGAAGCGACGATGGCTGCCCGCGGCAAATCGATGGAATTGCTCCACCAGACCCGCCTTACGCCCGGCGCTGTCGCCTATGTTCGCCAGCAGGAGCCGATGGGCCTGGGCCATGCCGTATGGTGCGCCCGCGATATCGTTGGCGACGAACCGTTTGCGGTGTTGCTCGCGGATGATTTCATGGTCGGTACGCCCGGTTGCCTGCGCCAAATGGTGGAAGCGTACAACAAAACCGGCGGCAACATGATTTGCGCGCAGGAAGTTGCCGATGAGCAGACCGACAAATACGGCGTGATAACCCCCGGCCACCGCGCTGGCGCGCTGACCGAGGTGAAGGGCCTGGTGGAAAAGCCTGCGCCGGGCACTGCGCCGTCAAACCTGGCGGTCATCGGTCGCTATATCCTGCAGCCAGAAGTGATGCGGGTATTGGAAACCCAGGAAAAAGGCGCTGGTGGTGAAATCCAGCTCACCGATGCAATGGCCCGCATGATTGGTCACCAGCCATTCCACGGGCTAACATTTAACGGCACCCGTTATGATTGCGGCGACAAGGCGGGCTTCATTCAGGCCAATCTGGCGCTGGCGCTGTCGCGCGACGATATTGGCCCGGCGGTTCGGGCCTTTGCTGCGGATCTGCTCGCCCGGAGTTGAGCTGCGCGCGAAAATCATCGTTTCTAGAGATGGTTAGCAAAATCTACTGACGCTCAGGGCGGCTAATCGCAAGGTTCGCTTAAGATTTGGCCGGTAAATTCCCCAAGGATATTTCCAAGGGTAATTTCCAGCAAGGGCAATGCCATGTCGAGAATTTCGTCGATTTTCGGTGCCGGGTGCAATCGGTGGTAACGCGGGCACCAATCCGCATCACCTATACGCCGCCTGAGCGGACGATTTTAGTGACGGGTGGGGCCGGGTTTGTCGGTTCGGCGGTGTGCCGGTTGCTCGCCAGCAATGGCTCTTTGCGGGTAATCAACCTCGATTCGCTCGTCGACTCGGTCGATGCAGAGGCGCTTGCGGTGCCTGCTGAGCAACCCAATTACCGCTTTGTTGAGGGCGATATTCTTGATCGCGCGCTTGTTGCCGGGGTGATGGCGCAAGAGGCCGTAGATGGCGTCATCCATCTTGCCGCCGAAAGCCGGGCGGATCGGGCTGTGGGCGATATGCCGCCCTTTATCGATACCAATGTTGGTGGCACCTATCAGATGCTGGAGGCGTCGCTGGAGCATTGGCGCACGCTGTTGCCAGACGCGCGCGCGCGTTTCCGTTTCCACCACGTATCGACAAACGCGGTGTTCGGTGATCGCTCCGCGGGGTCTGGCGCCGTTGATGAAACCGCGCCTTATCAGCCAACATCGCCGGTCGCCGCCGTGCGCGCGGCCGCAGACCATCTGGTGCGCGCGTGGCACGCCAGCTTTGGCCTGCCGGTGGTGCTGTCACACGCCAATGCGGGTTATGGCCCCTGGCAAAAGCCCGGCAAGGTAATTCCGCATGCGGTTATCGCTGCAATTGAGGGCATCTCGGTGCCCATTTATGGTGCCGGTTCAGAAGTTCGCGACTGGATGCATGTTGAGGATTATGCGCGCGCCTTGCAGGCGGTGTTTTTCCACGGGCAGAACGGCCAGTCCTATTCGATCGGCGGGCGCGAAGAGCATAACAATCTGGCGGTCGTGGCGATCATTTGCGACCTGCTCGACCGACTCGAACCGCGCGCGGATGGTCGCCGGCGGCGGTCGTTGATTACCTTTTTGCATGATCGGCGATTGGCGGACCGGCGGCATGCCGTGGACCCTAGCCGCATTGAACGCGAATTGGGTTGGCGGCCCGAGATTCCATTTGTGGAAGGGCTGACCGAGGTGATTGATACCTATCATAATCGCGCACGGCTGGCGCTGGGACGGGCTGCCGCGGGTTGAAATACGGCGGGCATCAACCCCGACCCCGGAAAAGGAGGCGCTAACAAAGGCCACCGCAACCGCCGCTAAATCGTTACCAGCCGTTCATCCCGGAGATCGGCGAGCAGGGCCATCATTCCGCCTGCCTCCACACCCGCTGCCAGATCGTCCATCGCCAAACCCGCCACCGCAAGGCCGGTCTGGCACGCGATCAGAATCACGCCGCTGGCCAGCGCCATCGCGAGCAGCCCAAGCCGGTCAGGCAGCCCTGCGGCCGCAAGCGTGACGCTGTCGTCATCGGTGCGCTCAGCACGCGCCAGCAGCGCAACGCTGGCCTCATGGCAATACAAGCGCACCTTCCCACCCAACGCTGTCTGCGCCACGGCAAGCGTCAGTGCGGCGCGGAACCGTGCTGGATCGGGGGAGGCGACAATGATCGCCAGCCCCTTCATTGCTGTGGCCTTGGCCGGCAGGTGGAGCAGCCGGGATCCTTGGGCAGCGACAGCGTACGAAACCGGAATTCGAGCGCGTCGACGATCAGCAGCTTGCCAGCCGTTTCTTCACCAAACGGCACGATTGCGCGCATCACTTCCATCGCGGCCATACTTCCCACCATGCCGGTCATTGCGCCCAACACGCCCTGGTCCGCGCAACTGGCATCGGCACGGTCGGGATCATTCCCCACAAAGCAGCGGTAACAGGGCAGCGTTGGTTCCCATCCGCGGTAGACGCTCAATTGCCCCTCAAACTGCGCCACAGCAGCTGACACAAGCGGGATGCAGAGGCCAAGCGCGGCATCGGCCACCGCCAGCCGGGTGGCGAAGTTATCGCACCCGTCCAGCACCACAGTGGCCCCGGCGAGCAGCTTGGCGGCGTTTTGCGTGGTGATCCGCTGCACCACCGGCACCACGGCGACATCGAGGTTGAGCCGAGCAATGGCATCCGCCGCCGCTTGCGCTTTGGCGCGCCCGATATCGGCGGTGCCGAACAGAGTCTGGCGTTGCAGATTGCTGAGATCGACGTGATCGTCGTCAATGATCGTCAGCCGCCCGATTCCCGCCGCGGCCAGATATTGCAGCGCGGGCGAGCCGATTCCGCCCGCGCCAATGACCACCACATGGCTGTTGAGTAGCCGCGCCTGCCCACCCCCGCCAATCTCACGCAGCACAATGTGGCGGGCGTATCGATCAAGCTGGGCGTCGGAGAGCATCACACCCCGGTCGATCCGAAACCGCCCATTCCCCGCTCGGTTTCATCCAGGCTGGTCACTTCGTTCAGGGTCGCGCGCTGGACGGCGGCGGGGACGAGCTGAGCAATCCGGTCGCCGCGCGCGATGGCAAAGGCCGCATCGCCCAGATTGGCGAGGATGATCTTCACTTCGCCGCGATAATCGCTGTCGATCGTGCCGGGCGAATTCAGGCAGGTAATGCCATGTTTGAGCGCGAGGCCGGAACGCGGGCGCACCTGCACCTCAAAACCGTCCGGAATGGCGATCGCGAACCCGGTAGCAACCGCATGCCGCGCGCCCGGTGCCAGCGTTAGCGCTTCCGCCGCCACAACGTCCATTCCGGCAGCGCCAGCAGTTGCATAAGCGGGCAGGGGAAGGTCTGCGCCGTTAGCCAGCCGGTGAATGGCGATGGTGATGGGGTTCATACCGTCATTCCTTTGGTAGTGGCCAATACTGCATCCGCAATCCGTGCAGCCAGCCGCTCGGCAACGGCTTCCTTGGGCATCCGTTCCCAGCTTTCGGTGCCGGATGCGGTGATCAGGTGAATGGCGTTGGCATCGCCGCCCATCACATCGCCTGATACGTCGTTGGCGACGATCCAGTCCGCGCCCTTGCGGACGCGCTTGGCGGTGGCGTGATCGATGACGCGTTCGGTTTCGGCCGCAAAGCCGATCAGCAGCCGGGGGCGCTGCGGGCTGCGGGCCAAAGTCGCCAGGATGTCAGGATTCTCGACCAGCATCAGCGTGGGCGCCCGGCTGCCCTTCTTGATCTTTTGCACCGTCGGGGTAACGCGCCAGTCAGCAACGGCGGCGACCATGACGGCGGCATCGGCGGGCAGGGCTGCATCAACGGCAGCGGCCATTTGCAGCGCGGTTTCCACGTCGATCCGGTTTACCCCCGGGGGTGTGGGCAGCGAGACCGGCCCGGCAATCAGCGTGACGCGCGCGCCCAGCTTTGCCAGCGCTTCTGCAATCGAAAAACCCTGTCGCCCGGATGATCGGTTGGCCAGATAGCGCACCGGATCAATCGGCTCATGCGTTGGCCCGGCGGTGACGATGATGTGCGTGGCCGCAAGCATTGTCGTTCAGCCCGCCAGCGCGTGCAGGATCGCCGCGAGAATCGCTTCAGGCTCGGGCAGGCGACCAGCGCCGAACTCACCGCACGCCATTGGTCCTTCATCCGGCTCTATCACCGTAATACCATCGGCGCGCAGTTGCGCCACGTTGCGGCGCGTGGCGGGGTGTTCCCACATCCGCACGTTCATGGCCGGCGCAGCGAGCACGGGCTTGTCGGTGGCGAGCAGCAGGGTGGTGGCCAGATCATCGGCAATGCCCGCCGCCATCTTGGCCATCAGATCGGCCGTGGCGGGCGCGATGACGACCAGATCGGCCTGGCGGCTCAACTGGATATGGCCCATCTCAGCCTCATCCTTCAAATCCCATAGGCTGGTGTGAACGGGATTTTCAGATAGCGCCGCCAGCGTCATCGGGGTGATGAACTGCGCGCCACCCGCCGTCAGCACGCAGCGCACGCCGATATCTGCCTTGCGCGCCAGCCTGATCAGCTCGCACGCCTTATACGCCGCAATGCCGCCGCCGACGATCAGGAGGATGTTTTTCATCGGACGCTTCTTGTCACGGTAATGCGGCGGCTGTCGAGCGCGGCGACGGTCAGATCGCGAACGCCATCTGGTGCAAAGGCGAGGCCCACCAATATCGTCGGCGCGACAAGCAGGCCCCAGTAGAAGGTGTCGGGTCGTCCAAACAGGCTGAGGAGAACCGCATAGGCTGCAAAAACCGCAAGCGCGCGTACCGCCAGCGGATCGCGCCAGCTCGCCCAACCGAAGAGCGCAAAGCCCACCAGCAGGGCAGACAGCCATGCGGGTGCAAGGTTTAGCGCGGTGGCAATCGACATGGTTTTGACAAAAAATCCAAAACCAAGCAGCCCCACCCAACCCGGCGATGCAGGGTCCGCCGGGCCAACCACCTGCGCAACGGCATAAGCGTGGGCGGCGACCACGGCCGCAAGCACGCCTAGCGTCACTGCCCAGCCCATCGCCTCACGCCGTTGCCCGTCAATCACGGCCATGCCCAGCACCACGACCACATACAGCGCCGCCGTTTCGCGCACCAGCATCGCGATTGTCGCGACCGCAGCGGCGGTAATCCAGTTGCCCGGTCGCCGCAGTGCCAAGGATAGCGCGATCAGCAAGCCTGCCCAAATCTCATGAAAAGCGGTGAGCGAGGGCTGCACAAACGCCACCATACCCCCCACCAGCAACACCAGCGCAATCGCCAGCGGGGGCGGCCTGGTGATCGCTTGGCGCAGCCGGATGAACCATGCGGCAACCACGCCCGCTGCCAGTGCATAGAGCAGCATCAATGTCAGCGGGGCGGGCAGTGCTGCTTGCACCATTGCAAGCGTTGGCAATCGAAAGGTGACAAACGGCCGCAGCGGGTAATCACCTGCGCGCAGCGCGGTGGCGGTTACCGCATAATAATCACCCCCGCCGCGGACGCCTGCGATGATTGTTTCGTACAAAATGACATCGGCTTGATCATTGGCGCGGTTGGCGGGATCCCGGCTTACCGGTGGTGGCCCCGCCACGAACAGCGCGCTGAGGCACAGCAGCAGGAACAGGCCAAGCAGGATCAAGCCAGATTTGGCGCGCGGTGCCTTCAGCGCCGCAAAGCGGCTTGGCGAGGCAAGCCATAAGGGCGCGCGCGGCCGGGCCATCCTATCCCAGCAGCACCCACATCGCCGCGACGCTAAGGCCGGAGGCGAAAAGCGCGACGGCGGCATAGCGCCAACCGCCGCCAATCCGCACCACCTGTATTTCCTGCAGTGGCGGGGCAGGGGGGGCGCCGCCTGCATTGGGGAAATGGCGCTCGATGTTGCGGATCAACTGCGGCAGGCGAGCCAGCGTCTTGAAATCAGCGGTCAGCCGGTCAGCGACAAAAGTTTCGGGGCCAAGTTCGGTCCGTATCCATTCGCGCACAAAGGGGGCGGCGGTTTCCCACATGTTGATATCGGGATCGAGCGCGGTCGCCACACCCTCCACCATGACCATCGTTTTCTGCAGCAGCAGCAGGTGCGGCTGCGTCTTCATGTCGAAATCGCGGGTGATATTGAACAACCCGTCGAGCATATTGCCGACCGACATCTCCTTTACCGACATGCCCCGCATCGGCTCCCCCACTGCCCGAAGCGCCGTGGCGAATTCGGCAACGTCGTGGTGCTGCGGCACATAGCCGGCCTCAAAATGGATTTCAGCGACCCGGCGATAGTTGCCGGTAATCAGGCCGTACAGAATCTCTGCCAGCCACACCCGGGCGCGCCGATCAATCCGGCCCATGATGCCAAAATCGATTGCGGCGATCCGGTTGCCGGGCAGAACGAACAAATTGCCCTGGTGCAAATCGGCGTGGAAAAAACCTTCCGCAATCGCCTGGCGCAGGAAAGCATGGACCAGAATATGCGCCAATCGGGCCGGATCATGCCCGGCTGCCAGCACCGCTGCGCGGTTCGACATCTTGATGCCGTCAATCCATTCAAGCGTCAGCACGCCGCCGGTCGTGCGCTGCCAATCGATTTTGGGGACAATGAAATCAGGTTCTGCCGTCATCGCTTCGGCAAGTTCTGATGCGGAGGCGGCTTCGCGCCGCAGGTCAAGCTCGCGCGTGGTCCAGCGCTTGAATGTCTCGATGACCAGCCGGGGCTGGAGCCGGGCAAGCTCACCGCCCATCGATTCAAGCTGGGCAGCGGCCCATTGATAGGTGTCAATGGCGCGGGCGAATTCTTCCTCAACGCCGGGGCGCAGCACCTTGATTGCCACGGTGCGGCCGTCGGTCGTCACGCCGCGGTGGACCTGGGCGATGGACGCTGCACCGACCGGCACTGGGTCAATCGAGGCGAAAAGCGTGTCGAGCGGGCGACCAAAACTGTTGATCATGGCCGTGCGGATCACGTCGAAGGATACGGGGGGCAGGGCATCCTGCAACCGCTGTAAATCCTTCGCCGCCGCTTCGCCCACAATGTCAGGCCTGGTGGCAAGCGTCTGGCCGAATTTGATCGCGGCGGGGCCGATTGCCTGCAGCGCATCGGCATAGCCCGGCGTCGCGGGCAGCCGCACGCCGAACCGCGCGATGCGGGCAAGGCGACGCACGCCCGCCGGAGTATTGGGATCACGCTCAATCCCCTGCAGCGCGCCGTGCCGTGCGAGCGTGCGGCCCCATTTCAGGAGCCGCCAGAGGTGCTTAGCGGGGGCAGTCATCGAACATTCCTCCCCGGCACGGGGAGGGGGACCAGCACAGCTGGTGGAGGGGGGGCGCCTCGCAGCGCAGCGGCGGTGGAGAGCCCCCTCCACCACGCCGCTTCGCGTCGCGGTCCCCCTCCCCGTGCCGGGGAGGATTTGATTGACGACATCAAATCTTCCAGCCGCTGTGAATTGCCACCAGCCCGCCGAGCATTGGCTCCACCTTGGTCTGAATAAAGCCCGCATCGCCGATCATCCGTTCAAATGTCGGCATATCGGGAAACCGGCGGATCGATTCGATCAGGTAGCGGTAGCTGTCTTCATCCTTCGCGAGCAGCTTGCCGAGTTGGGGGACCAGCTTGTGCGAATACAGGTCATACACCTCCGCAAAGCCCGGCCACAGCGTGGTCGAGAACTCCAGGCAAAAGAACCGCCCGCCGCGCTTCAGCACACGGTGCGCCTCTCCCAGCGCCTTGGGGATGTCCGTCACGTTGCGGATACCGAACGCGATCGTATAGGCATCGAAAAAGCGATCGGGGAACACCAACGTCTCAGCATTCGCCTCCGTCCAGACCAGCCCATCAATGCCGCGCTTGGCCGCGCGTTCAATGCCCACTTCGAGCATCGCTGGGTTGATATCGGCTACGGTAATCGCTGCCCCTGAAGGGGCCATGCGAAAGGCAATGTCGCCCGTGCCGCCCGCCATATCGAGAATTGCATCGCCCGCGTGCGGTTGGACACGGCGCACGAATCGGTCCTTCCACAACCGGTGCATGCCTGCCGACATCGCGTCGTTCATCAGGTCGTAGGAGGGCGCGACGCTTTTGAACACGTCGCCCACCCGGGCGGTTTTTTCGGATGCGGCAATGTCTTCATAGCCGAAGGAGACGGTATCAGCGATTGGGTCAGTCATTCGGTCGCTCTAGCTTGGCCTTGTGGGCGGGGCAAACCCAACCTAGCTGCATTATTGAAATGCCCGAACTTCCCGAAGTTGAAACCACCGTTTTAGGATTGCGCCCCGTACTGGAGGGCGAGCAGATTGCGCGCGTGCTGCTGCGCCGGGCCGATCTGCGCCGCCCTTTCCCCGTTGATCTGGGGCAACGGCTGACGGGCGCGCGGGTGACAGCGTTGCACCGCCGCGCCAAATATGGGCTGATCGACACTGATCGCGGCGACACGATGATCTTTCACCTTGGCATGTCAGGCCGGTGGCGAGTCGATCCGTCTGAAACGCTGACGCATGATCATCTGGTGCTGACGACGGGGGCGGGGCGCACCCTGGCGCTCAACGATGCGCGCCGCTTTGGTTCGGTTGATCTGGTCCCGACGGCGGATCTGGCCGCATATCCGCCCTTCGCGGTCATGGGGCCGGAACCATTGGGGCCAGATTTTACTGCAACTTATCTCCGCACCGCGCTGGAGGGTCGGGCGGCCCCGATTAAGGCGATGCTGCTGGATCAGCGGATCGTGGCGGGGCTGGGCAATATCTATGTTTGCGAAGCGCTGCACATGGCGGGCATCGCGCCCTCATGCGCTGCCGGGCGAATCGCCGATACGCGCCTGGGGGCGTTGGTGGAGGCTGTTCGCGAGGTGCTGGCAGCGGCGATTACGGCGGGCGGTTCCACGTTACGCGACTATGCCCGGCCTGACGGCGAACTCGGGTATTTTTCGAAGCAATGGCGCGTTTATGGCCGCGAAGGAGAGGCGTGTGGCTGTGGCGCGCTGGTGCTGCGGCGGCCAGAAGGCGGACGATCAACCTTTTGGTGCAGTAAATGCCAGCGCTGAGTGGTTGACCAGAGCGCAGGCCGGGGTTAAGAGGCGCGCTTTCGAAGGGCGATCGGGACTTCTTCCCCCGCCCTTTTTCATTGAAAAGGTTCGAGGACGGCATGGCGAATACGCCACAAGCGAAAAAGCGTATCCGGCGGAACGACCGCCGTGCGGAGATCAACACCAATCGCGTCGGGCGTATCCGCACCTTTGTGAAAAAGGTCGAAGCTGCACTCGATTCGGGCGACAAGGTTGCCGCGACATCGGCACTGGCCGCAGCCCAGCCAGAATTGGCGCGTGGCGTGGCCAAGGGCGTGCTGCACAAGAACACCGCATCGCGAAAGTTCGCGCGGCTTACCAAGCGCGTGTCCGCACTCGCATAAGTCATTACGGTTTGGTTACAATTCGCCCGTCGGGAGCGTCCCGGCGGGCTTTTTGTCGTAACTGCGATCTGATTCTGTTCGATAATGGCACGGCGCCTGCAATAATCGAGCTTTCCCATACCGTTGATTTCAAAACCGCGGATTCACCACGATTCGCGATCATTGCAGATTAGTGACAAATTTAATATTCTTTATAAACAATATCTTGTGCGATTTTTGACGCGTTTGTGCGGCTGAACGCGAGTCAACGACTTTATTTCAAATTCTTGACATAAACTGCTCTTGCTCGACTCGGCGATGTGCTCATAATCAGCGTTCGCCGCAGAGATCATCTCACCGGCGCTACGATTATCTTCAACGCCAGGCGGATGCGATTCCGACTGCGGGGTAAATTTATAGTGTGAAAATAGGGCGGCTGAGCATGTGACTCGGGCGAGTGGAGAGTTGCGTGTGACGATTGCCGGTGCATTTAAGGCGACCCCAACGACTGATGTTGAAAAGGCTTGGGTACGAATTCGCGGGCATTTGCGCGAATCGGCTGGCACCCGGCTGTTCGACCAGTGGTTGAAGCCGCTGGCGCTTGGGCTAAGCGACGAGCCTGATACGGTGCGGCTGACGCTGCCATCGGCCTTCATGACCAATTGGGTGCGCAACAATTATGCTGAGCGGCTAGCGCAGGAATTCCGCGCACTGTTGCCCCAGATCAATTCCGTGATCATTGAGACAGCAACGGAAGCCGCGCCGCTGCCGGTGCTGAAGGCAGTTGACCTTCAACCGCCCGTATCGCCCGAACCAGGTCCAATAGCGGCAATGGCGGGCGCGCGCCCCGCGCTGGACCCGCGTTTCACCTTTGACCGTTTTGTTGTCGACGCATCTAACCGTGTTGCCATGAATGCGGCGCAGGCGCTTGCTGAACCCGGGCCACCGCGTTTCAGCCCATTATTCCTGCACAGCGGCACGGGCATGGGCAAAACGCACCTGATGCACGCGATTGGCGCGGCCTTTCTGGCGGCGCAGCCTGCTGCCAATGTGATTTATATGTCGGCTGAGCGTTTCATGTTTGAATTCGTTCAGGCGATGCGGGCGCGCGATACCTTTGCATTCAAGGCGCGGCTGCGCTCGGTTGATTTGCTGATGATTGATGATCTGCAGTTCATCGCTGGAAAGGATGCAACGCAGGAAGAGTTTTTCTACACGATCAACGAAGTGGTAAGCGCGGGCAAGCGGCTGGTCGTCAGCGCTGATCGCTGCCCACAGGCGCTGGACGGGGTGGAGGCGAGAATATTGTCGCGCCTGTCGGTGGGTTTTGTCGCTGACATCAAACCGGCTGAGCTCGCGCTGCGCAGAGCCGTGCTGGCTCGCAAGCTGGTCGATATGCCTGAAGCGCGGGTGCCGGCCGATGTGCTGGAGATGCTCGCGGTTCGGCTAACGTCGAACATTCGCGAGCTGGAGGGCGCGCTGAACCGGCTGGTCGCCTATGCTCAGTTGACGGGCGAGACGATCGATATGGATTTCACCCACGCGACGCTGGGCGATGTGCTGCGCGGCGTGCAAAAGCGCGTGACAATCGACGAGATCCAGCGCGCGGTATCAACCTATTTCGAGTTGAAGCCGATTGAGCTGGTGTCCGCCCGCAGGGCTCGGGTTGTCGCGCGGCCACGCCAGATCGCGATGTACCTTGCCAAGCGTCTCACCACGCGTTCCTTGCCGGAAATTGGTCGCAAATTTGGGGGGCGCGACCATTCGACTGTCATCCATGCCGTGCGCCGCATCGAACAATTGCGTGACAGCGATACCGATGTCGACAGCGCGGTGCGGGTGCTGCTCCGCGAGCTTGAGGGCTGAGGCCATCGACGGGCGGATTATAGCGCTACGCCCCTATCACTGGTACATAACAAAAAAGGCCTCCGGTTTGCGACCGGAAGCCTTTTTCTGTTCTTGGCGCGAGCGCTTATTTTTTGCGCTGCGGTGCGATCGTGATTTTCACGGTTTCGCCCGAATTGCCGGGAAAGCCAGTGAACATCGCTTCGACCAGATTGGGCACGATCTTGGGCAGATCATCGGTGTCCGATTGGGCGCGCGCGGTACCTTCAAATACCCGCTGGCCGTTATCGGTGCGTTCGATCTGCAGATCTAACTCGCTGGTAAAGACGGTATAGCTATACACGTCATTAAACCCGCCGCCGAACAGGAACGGATCGTTGAAGCCATAGATGAAGTTGCCGCGCCCGAAGCCGCCATAGCCACCAAAGCCGCGACCGCCAAAGCCGCCAAATCCACCGAAGCCGCCATAGCCAAGGCCGCTCGAACGGACGCGTTCGCGGCCACGATCCACATCATAATGCATCTTCACGATTAGCTGTGCCTGGCCGGGGTTGCTGGCAGGCTGATACCCTTGTTCCACCAGCCGCGCGCTGACGAGTCGAGCATATTGCCCAAACTCCAGTCCACCCTGAAGTTGCGGGTTGCTGGCCTGCACCACAAAGGTCTGGCCTGCGGCCGGCCCGGGAAGTGCCTGAAAACGCGATACTTTGGCGCTGAACGGCGTTGCGCAGCTTGATAAAACAAGGACGGCAGCAACAGCGAGGAATGATTTCTTCATGGGCTCATCCTTCGGGAGACACAAAAAATTACAAATAAACAAATGCTTACATAGCTTGTCACGGCGCTGATGAACGTTAGTTGAACGCCCTTGTCTGTAAGACCTAGTCGTTAAACCTGCAATCCGATTGCGCGCTGCGCCGCCAACAATATGGGCGCGGCAAGCGTGCTTGCACGGGCTGCGCCGTCGACCAGGGCGCCACCCACTGCACCGCGATCATTCAGCAAGTGCATCAAGCGTTCACGGATCGGCGCGAGCACTGATATGGCAAGGTCAGCAAGCGCCGGCTTGAATGCGCCGAAACCCTGGCCCGCAAAATCGGCCAAAACCGCGTCCGTTGAACGATTGGCCAGGGCGGCATAGATGGTCACCAGATTGCGGGCCTCTGCCCGATCGACCAGCGCGGCGAAGCTATCCGGCAGCGGTTCTGCATCGGTTTTTGCCTTGCGGAATTTCTGGGCAACCACATCATCGCTGTCGACCAGGTTGATGCGCGATCCTTCTGAAGGGTCGGACTTCGACATTTTGGCGGTGCCATCGCGCAGGCTCATGATGCGCGGCGCGGCCTTGCTGATCAGTGGTTCGGGCAGCGGGAACAGGTCGACCGCGTAGTCGGTGTTGAACTTGGTGGCGATGTCGCGCGCCAGCTCCAGATGTTGTTTCTGGTCGTCGCCCACCGGCACATGCGTGGCCTGGTAAAGCAGCACATCGGCAGCCTGAAGCACGGGATAGCCGAAATAGCCCACGCTCTGGCTAGATCCATCCTTGCCGGCCTTGTCCTTCCACTGCGTCATCCGGTTGAGCCAGCCCATCCGCGCGGTGCCGTTCAAAATCCAGGCAAGCTCGCTATGTGCAGGTACACGAGCCTGATTGAACAGGATCGACTTGTCGGGATCAATCCCGCAGGCCATCAAGGTCGCCGCCATCTCGATCGTTGCATTGGCGAGTTCGGCTGGCACGACGGGCTGGGTCAGCGCATGCAGATCAGCGAGAAAAAACAGGCAGTCGCCGCCTCCTGCCGCCACTTCATCCTGCATCGCCACCCATTGCCGGATTGCGCCCAGATAGTTGCCCAAATGGAGATTGCCGGTTGGCTGAATGCCAGAAACAACGCGCATCAAGGGGCCTTTTTGGTTGGAGTTTCGGGTGCAGCGGATCCACGTCGCCGTATCACCGCCAGCAGATCGGATGGGCGATAGGCGCGAAGCATGAAGCAAGCGATTGCATAAACGCCGCCGCCAATTCCCACCAGTGCCAGCATCGCCCACCACCGCGTCATCCCGGTGCCCAGTGTATAGGGCGCAAAACGATCATTGAGGAAATACATGATCGCGCCCATCGCCAGCGCAGCCCCACCAAGCCGCCAGAACCGCTTACGCAATTGGGTGTCAGGCACAAAATGGCCACGCTTCGCAAGAGTGCGGTACAGCATGGCGAGGTTGACCAGGCTGGCAATCGCGGTCGCCAGTGGTGGCCCCATATGCTTGAGCGGACCAATCAGCGCGAGGTTCAGGACAAAGTTAATGCCAATCGCAATCGTTGCATAGCGCACCGGCGTTTTGGTATCGGCGCGCGCATAATATCCTGGCGTCAGTACCTTCACCAGGATGTAAGCGGGCAGCCCCAGCGAAAACGCCGCAAGGGCCTGTGCGGTGGCGATCGTGTCATCAGGTGTGAACTTGCCGTGCTGGAACAGCGCTGCAACAATTGGCACGCCGCACACGATAAGCGCGACGGTCGCCGGCAGGGTGAAGAACAGCGCCAGCTCCATGCCCCGATTCTGGGTATCCATTGCCTGCGCTTCATCGCCGGCGCCAAGCTGGCGCGAGATGGTGGGCAGCAGCACGGTGCCCAAAGCGATTCCAATCAGGCCGAGCGGCAACTGGTTAAGCCGGTCAGCATAATAGATGTATGATACTGATCCCTCGGCGAGCAGGCTGGCCGCGAGTGCGGTCGAAACGACCAGGTTGATCTGCACCGCACCAGCCCCCGCCGCCGCCGGGCCGATCAGCGCGAGCAGGCGCTTTACCTCGGGGGTCAGGCGGGGCAGGCGCGGGCGCAGGTTTACGCCATTGCGGAGGCACGCAATCCATAGCCACAGCAGCTGGAGCCCGCCCGATACTGTCACTGCAACCGCCTGGTTTCGCGCGGTCGCCAGCGGATCTGCGGTATGGAAGAAAAGCAGCGCGGCGATCAGCGTAAGGTTCAGCAGGATGGGGGCGGCGGCATTTACCCAAAATTTCTGCATTGAATTCAGAATGCCGCCCAGCAGCGACACGAGTGATATCAACAGCAGATAGGGCAGGGTGATGCGGGACAGCGCGACCGCAAAGGCGAATTGATCCGGCTTTGCGTTACCGAACCCGCCTGATAATCCCCATGTGATTGGCCAGGCGAATATCTCCATCACGATCGTCAGCACGATCAGAATTGGCAACAGCACCGACAGCGCATCTTCTGCAAAGCTAAGCCCTGCCGCCAGGCTGCCGCCTTTTTCCGATACTTTTTTGTTGAACATCGGAATGAAGGCAGCGCTGAATGCCCCTTCGGCAAACAGTGCGCGAAACATATTGGGCAGGCGAAACGCGACCAGAAATGCGTCCGACGCAAAGCTGGCACCAACAAAACGCGCGAACAGCGCATCGCGCACGAGCCCCAGCACCCGGCTGGCAAGCGTTAGCCCGCCAACCGAGCCCAGAGCGCGCGTCAGGTTCATGTCGACAGGGCTGCCGACGTCCGGAGATCAGGCGTGGCCGATATCCTCAATCGGCAGGTCCGCACCCGGCTGGCCCTGCGCCTGCGAAAGGTACAGCGCGTTGAAATCAATGGGTTCGAGCAGCAGCGGCTGAAAACCGCCGTCGCGCACGGTGTCAGCCAGAATGCGGCGGGCAAATGGGAACAATAGTCGCGGCGCTTCACCCAGCAGGAACGGCTGAAGATGTTCGACAGGGATGTTGCGCAGGCCAAACAGACCGGCGAAGCTGAGGTCGACGACAAACGCTACGCCGTCATCGGTTTCTGAACGGACGTCGATTTTCAGGATAACTTCGTGCACGTCTTCAGCCACTTGCACCGTGCCGATATTGAACTGCACATCAATGCGCGGCATCGATTGGCTCTGGTAGATGGCCGGGGCGTTCGGATTTTCGAACGACAGGTCCTTCACATATTGTGAGATGATCCCGGCAGCGGGCGTGGTATCCGCACCATTGGCCATGGGTGCGCCGCCATTTTCCTGGTCGTCCATTGATCGATCTTTCTTCATAAGGGGTTGGGCCGCCCGGTGGCGTCACTGATTTGCCAATGCGCGACGCGCCTAGCAGGGGTGCGGCATTGATTCAACGCTATGCGCCAAAGCCCGTAATTCGCCTATTTGAAACCCGGCGTTGATGCGCCTATGTTAGGGCTTCGCCGAACACTGGAGGCAGAGTGGTTTACGTAGTAATTTTAGCGATGATTGCGGGTTTTCTTGCATTGCGCCTGTACATGGTGCTCGGCAAGCGGACCGGGCATGAGCAACCGCTGCCCAAGCCGGCCGAAGAGCGCGTCGGCATTGCCCCGGTAACGGCGCGCGCAATCGAGCCAACCGCCGACCGGCCTGATATTACGAATCGCCATATCGAGCCAGGTGCCGAACAAGGCGTGCGTGCAATTATTTCGGCTGATTCATCATTTGATGTTGGCCAGTTCATTGACGGTGCAAAATCTGCCTATCGCATGATTCTTGAGGCTTATTGGAAGGGGGATACCGATACCCTCAACTGGCTGGTCGATGACGAGGTGCGCCAAAGCTTTGTTGAGGCTATCGAAGCGCGGGCAGCAGCGGGCCATGTTCTCGACAATCGCTTGGTCAGCATCGAACGCGCGGTCATCACCGATGCGGTGCTGACGGGACGCAACGCCCGGATCATGGTGCGTCTGGAGGCGGATATTGCCGCAATCACACGCGATGCCGATGGTAACATGGTATCCGGTTCGATGAGTGATGCTGTGGAAACGCGCGAAATCTGGACCTTTGGCCGCACGTTGAAAAGCAGCGATCCAAACTGGAAACTTGTCGAAACCGACGAGGCATAGGATTGTGGTGATCAAGGGGTGGAAGCTGGCAGCTTTTGCCTTGCTGCTGGCGGGATGCAGCGGGCAGGTTATGCCGCCGTCACCAGGCGTTACCCCGCCGAGCGGGCCGAATGTGCGCCCAGCGCCCACCCCGACGCCATCCGCGCCAGAAGTGCCGAACGCGCTTGCCGCTGGTGTGCTGGCCGGCCCGTTAATTCGCGAACTGCCGATCAGCCGGGACCATGCGGTTCGCGCGCTGGCGGCGTTCCGCACGTCATGTCCCAGCCTGATCAAGCGCACCGATGCCAGCGGGCTCACCCAGGGCGCGGATTGGCAGCCGGCATGTAGCGCAGCCAACATGACCGCTGATGACGAAGCTCGTGCGTTTTTTGAACGCAATTTCGAAACGGCGAAGATCGGCGACGGCAAGGCCTTCGCCACCGGCTATTACGAACCGGAAATCGCCGGATCGCGCGATCGCCGGCCCGGCTATGACGTGCCAATCTATGCACGACCAACCACGCTGATCGACGTCGACCTGGGGCTTTTTTCCGATAATTTGAAAGGCCGCAAGATTCGTGGCCGGGTCAACGGATCAAGCTTTGTGCCCTATTACGACCGCGCTGAAATAGAAGCCGGCGCAATTGATCGTCAGGCGCCTGTTATCGCCTGGGCTGCCGACCCCATTGAAATATTTTTTCTGCAAATTCAAGGTTCTGGACGGTTGCGGTTGCCCGACGGCGGCGTAATGCAGATTGGCTATGATAGCCAGAACGGTCGCGATTACACCGGCATTGGGGCGTTGATGCGCCAGCGCGGGCTGCTCGAACCGGGCCAAGCATCGATGCAGGGCATTGTCGCCTGGCTGCGCGCGCATCCGGAAGAGGGGCGGGCGATCATGCGGGAAAACAAGAGCTTCGTATTCTTTCGCGAACAGCAAACCGCCGCGAAGGGCGCGCTTGGCTATGTTGTTACAGGCGGGGTAAGCGCGGCGGTTGATCCAAAATTTGTGCCGCTCGGCGCGCCCATTTTGCTGGCAATGGATCGCCCGGAGGCCTCTCGGCTGTGGATTGCGCAGGATACCGGCGGTGCCATTCGCGGTGCGAACCGTGTCGATACCTTCTGGGGAGCCGGGCCGGAGGCAAGCAGCATTGCAGGCGGCATGTCAGCCCGGGGCACGGCGTTTGTGCTCGTGCCGCGTGGAACGCTCGCCCGGCTTTTGTCGGGGAGCCCGAATGGCGGAGCGCCGCTTAACCCCTGACGAGGCTGCTTTGTGGCGGCGGGTGATGGCCACTGTACGGCCAGCGCGCCCGCCGTCTGCAAAGCCGAGCACGGCCTGCCCCGCAGTGCCAACGGGTACGTCAGCCGGTCCCGTTGCTGGGTCGGTGAAGGGGACAGCCAAATCTCCCCCTCCACCACGGGTGCGACCGGCAGAAGCTATGCTGCTGAAGCCGCAGCCCAAGCCCGGCACCACGCTTGATGCAAGCTGGGACCGCAAGCTCGCGACCGGCAACGCGGCGCCCGATAGTGTGATCGACTTGCACGGCCACACGCTCCAATCGGCCTATGGTGAACTGGATGCCGGGCTTGATCGGGCGATTGCCCGCGGCGACCGGATATTGCTGTTGATCACGGGCAAGCCGCCGCGTCCCGAAAGCGAAAGGCCGCATGCGCGCGGTCGCATTCGTGAAGCCGTCGGCGATTGGCTGGCGGCGTCGCGTCACGCGGCGAACATTGCATCGGTTCGGCCTGCACACCCCCGCCACGGCGGGGCAGGCGCGCTGTATATCGTCTTGCGCCGCACCCGAAACGAACGAAAATATTAACCTTTTGATGGCAGTAAATGCCTTCGGTCGGGCGTTATGCGCCCATCATTCAAAAGGGTTTTGCACCGCGATGGGAGGAGCTTCGCTCAAAAGTCGCGCCGTCACATTTGCGTTGGCGACGGGTGCTGCCTCCTTCATTCTGGCGCTGGCCGCGACGTCCAATGGCCAGATCGATTCCGGCAGTGTCGCCCGCGCGCTGATTCCCGCAATTGTGTGCGCAGTCATGTCTTGGGCGTCGGCTGAGCGCGCGATTTCTGCCACGGCAGGCGCGATTGACGCAGCGATTGCCCGGCTCGCTGGTGCGGCAAATGGTGACCTAGAAGGCAAGATTCCGCCCGAAATTGGCGAGAATGTGCCGCAATTGGCGCATGCAATGGAAGGATTGTTCCAACAAATCGCCGCAAATCTCGAAAATGTGCACCGTTTGGCGATGTTTGACCCCGTTACGGGCCTGCCGAACCGGACCCATTTTCGTCGCAGCTGCGAACGCATGTTGACGGACATGCCGATGGGCAAAGCGGCGGCATTATTTTTCATTGATCTCGATCGGTTCAAGTCCGTCAACGACACGATGGGCCATGCGATGGGGGACATGCTGTTGGGCATGGTTGCCAATCGGTTGCGCGCGGTTGCTGATCGGGTGACAGCAGAAAAGGCACTCGACGCTGGTCAGCCGCTGCTGGGCCGGTTGGCGGGCGATGAGTTTACGATGTTTTTCCCCGACATCGCTGATTCAAGCGAAGCGGCGCGGATCAGTCGAGGGGTGTTGTTTGCGCTGGCCGAACCATTTGATCTGGGCGGACATGATGTGGAGATCGGCGCGTCCATTGGTATCGCGCTGCGGCCGGAGCACGGCGCGACGCTGACCGATTTGATGCGCGCAGCCGATGCCGCCATGTATCATGCCAAGGCGACCGGCAGGGGTCGCGCCGAACATTTCACCGAATCACTCGCCGCGCAGATCGCCGATCGTGCACAGCTTGAGCTGGACTTGCGTGAGGCGATTTCGCTCAACCAGTTTGCCCTGGTATTCCAGCCACAGGTCAGCACGATGGATGGCCGCATTGTGGCGGCAGAGGCTTTGCTGCGGTGGCGCCACCCCACTTTGGGCGTAAAACTGCCCGGCACGTTCATCAAACGCGCCGAAGAAACCGGGCTGATTGTCGAGATCGGCGAATGGGTGATCGCGACCGTCGCCGATACGATTGCGCGTTGGGGGGCGATGGGCATTGAACAGCGGCTCGCCATCAACATCTCGCCCCGCCAGCTCGATCACGCCAGCTTCTTTCGTCGGCTGCGCGAAGCAATGGTTGCGGCCAATGCGCCCGCAAGGCTCCTGGAGCTTGAAATCACGGAAACGCTGGCGATGCATTGCAGCGAAGAGGTGATCGAGGCCATTTCCATGCTGCGCGCCGATGGCGCGACCATCGCGATTGATGATTTTGGGACCGGCTATTCAAACCTTGCCCGGTTGCGAGATTTGCCCGTCGATCGGGTAAAGCTTGATCGCAGCCTGATTGAACATATCGCGGTAAAGCCCGAAGCGCGCACGATCGTGCAGGCGGTGATCGGGCTGATCCACGGGCTTGGCTGCGAAGCGGTTGCCGAGGGAATAGAAAATCAGGCCCAGGCAGATGTTTTGCGCGTGATCGGCTGTGATGTGATTCAGGGATATGCGATTGCCTATCCCATGGCCGAGGACGATTTTATCGCCTGGTCGCGCACTGAAAAGCGTCAGCTGCTCGCTGGCTGAAGAGCCTGCGAAATAATGTCGGCATAAATGTCGGTCAGCAGCGCCAGATCGTCAATCGCCACTGCCTCATCAAGCTTGTGCATGGTCGCATTTACCAGCCCGAATTCAACCACCGGGCATATTTTTGATAAGAACCGCGCATCCGATGTGCCGCCGGTGGTGGACAAGCTTGGCTGATGCCCGGTGTGCCGGGCAATGGCATTGGCGATCAGCGACGAAAACATGCCCGGCAGCGTCAGAAATGCTTCGCCCGAAATCCGGGCAGTGACGACGGCACCGGGGGCATGCGCCGTTGCCAGCGCCGTAATCCGTTCAACCAGCGCATCGCCGCGTTGCTGATCATTGAACCGGATGCTCAGGCGGGCGCTCGCCTTGGCGGGGATGACATTGGTGGCCGGATTGCCGACGGTCAGGTCTGTCACTTCGATATTCGACGGCTGAAACCAGTCGTTGCCCTGATCAAGGACAATGGCGTTAATTTCCGCCACCAGCGCGACCAGCCGCCGGATCGGGTTGTCGGCCAGATGCGGATAGGCGACATGGCCCTGTTTGCCGGGCACATCGATCCAGATGTTCACTGATCCGCGTCGCCCGATCTTGATCATGTCACCCAGCCGGTCAACCGACGTGGGTTCGCCCACCAGGCACAGATCGGGGCAGATGCCGCGCGCCGCCATGCGTTCAATCAGGGCGACGGTGCCGTGCGTGGCGGGGCCTTCCTCGTCACCGGTGATGATCATGCTGATCGTTCCGGCATCGGCGGGGATGCGTGCCACCGCGCCCACAAAGGCGGCGATGGCTCCCTTCATATCCACAGCGCCACGCCCGTATAGCAGCCCGCCGCGAACTTCCGGTTCAAACGGATTGCCCGTCCAGCCAGTGCCCGGCGGCACCACATCCAGATGACCGGCAAAGGCGAAATGCTGCCCCGCGCCGCCGCCGCTCCCGCCCCCGCGCACCGCAAGCAGATTTTCAACCGGACCGTCCGGCGCAGTGCCAACAACGAACCGTTCGACCGAAAAGCCCAGCGGCAGCAGCGCGTTTTCGAGCACGTCGAACACCGCTGAACCAGCGGGCGTGACGCTGTCACACGCGATCAGCGACGCGGTTAGGGCGGTAACGTCGATGGGCGGGGCCATTATCTGGTTTAAACGCCGGCGGGGCGTTCATATTTGTCGATCACCCATTCTTCTTCCTGGGCGGCGCCAATCCAGTCCTGCATCCAGCGATGGCCGATGATTGCATCGACATAGGCTTGCGCAAATCGGGGGGTGGGCAGGCCATAAGTGACGATGCGGGTGCACACCGGCGCGAACATGATGTCGACCGCACCGAACGCGCCGAACAGATATGGCTGTTCGCCGCCAAAACGGGCGCGCGCCTGCGCCCATAGCTCAAATATGCGCGAAAGCTCTGTGGCCACCTCGTCATCGGGCGCCACCGGTTCGAAGGTTTGGCGAACGTTCATGCCGTGGCGACTGCGCAAAGCGGCATAGCCCGAATGCATTTCCGCCGCCATCGACCGCGCCAGCCCGCGCGCGGCCAAGTCGGCTGGCCAAAAGCGCGTGCCGCCGGTTTGGCTGTCGAGATAATCGACGATCGCCAGGCTGTCCCACACCACCGCATCGCCATCCCATAGCGTTGGCACTTTGCCAGCGGAGGGGGCCAGATCAGGTGCCTTGCGTCGTGCCGCCCAATCATCGTCAAACATCGGCACAACGACTTCGTCGAATGCCAGGCCTGATTGCTTGCAGGCAAGCCAGCCGCGCAGCGACCAGGATGAATAGGCTTTGTTGCCGATGATGAGTTTGAGCATGGAAGATCGAATAGCGCCGCGCCGGGACGGCGGCAACCAAGCGTTGATGGACGCAGGCTGAAAAACAGCCCGAAGCGCAGTTGCAGTCTGGCTTAGCTCGCGCCGAAAGCCGCCTCCGCGATATCGTGCAGGCCAAGGCTTTTGAGCACCAGTGCGCCCTCTACAGCCACCATGAGCCGGGCGGCATCAATCGCCCGCGCTTCCGGCGTTGGGCCGTCGATTTGCATCATACCCCAGGCAAAGAAACCCCTGCCGATCTGGGCGCCGATGGTGCGATACTCGGGGTCACCGCGCGCAGACAGGCTCGCGACTTCAAGCCAGATTCGCATGTACGGCCAAAGCGTATCATCAAACAGGATCGCGAGCAGCTGCCCACGCAGCACCTCCACCGGCAATGGCGAAGGCGAACGGTGCTGATCGAGCATGGTTACCAGGCGCGCGGCAATACGCTCCAGCACGGCGGCAATCACCTCTGCCTTGTCCTTGAAGTAATAAAGCAGCATCCGGTCGCTGATCCCCGCCGCCTTGGCCAGCGGCCGCAGGCTTGATGCGGACAGCCCCGCTGCCAGCACATGATCGGCCAATTTATCGACCAGCATTTCGCGACGTTCGTCAGACTTGATCACGATGCCGCTATTCTCCGTTGCGCGTTGGTGAGTCATGCCGATTGCGCAGGCCAAATGTCCAGCCCCGACGCCGTAAAGGGTTTCTCGCCCAACGAAGCCGAAACTATCCTGTGGTGCTGAATTCACCCCTAAGCGTGCCTTTCTTTCCAGTTTGAGCAGCTTAGCCGATTGGTGTGATGCTCTGCTGCAACACTGCGTATGGATTGTCATCGATCCGAAACAATGTCGTTGCGGCTTTGTCACAGATGTCGATAGGATTTTGCATTGGCGCAATCTGGCGCCGGATCCGCCGGGCAAACGCCCGCGGAACACGCCAGATTTCACGCTCACACAAACAGGTGCCCGTCATCCTCGGGCCAGTCGCGGAGAATTGAAATGATGATGAACAATGCCAACGGAACGGGTTTTGCAGTGCTCGCGCGACGGGCTCTGGGCCACTGGGGCAGCGTGTCGGTGATGGCGATGGCCGCGCTGATGGCGGCAAGCCCTGCGGCTGCCCAGACTCAGCCTAGCGCCGATGCGCCTGCCAAGGCCGAAGTCGCAGACGCGAATGGCATTGATATCGTTGTTACCGCCCGCCGCCGCGAGGAAAGCCTGCTCGACACGCCGATCGCGATCAGCGCCTTTGGCGGTGAAACGCTGAAGGCCCTTAATGCGCGTAATCTGGAAGATGTGGGCAAATATGTCCCCAACCTGACGATCAGCCGATACGGCGTCGGCAACACCGCACAGGCCGCGATCTTCATTCGCGCCATCGGGCTTCAGGATCACTTGATCACCACTGATCCGGGCGTTGGTGTGTATCTTGATGGCGTCTACCTTGGTCGCCAGCTTGGATCGAACCTGTCGCTGCAGAATATCGAGCGGGTGGAAGTGCTGCGTGGTCCGCAGGGCACGCTTTATGGCCGCAATACGCTGGGCGGTGCGGTTAACATCATCACCCGCAAGCCGGGCAGCGAAGAGTCGGTTGAGGTTGATGCGCAGGTCGGTTCGCGCGGGCGGATTAACGGCAGCTTTTATGCCGATACGCGCGTAGCCCCAACGCTCGCAGTGTCGATCAATGGCAGCTATCAAAGCCGTGGCGGCGTTGGCGATGCCGTTAACGTGTCCAATCCCAGCGCGCGGATTGGCGAGCAGAATGATTTCAGCGGTCGCGCGGCTGCTTACTAGACGCCGAGCGACAGTTTTTCGGTGCTGACCGCGGTCGATTTCGTGCGCTCACGCGGCGGGCAGTCGCCGTACAAGGTTGATATCTATGATCCGATCGCCGCTGGCTTCACCCAAGCGACGCAGGTGCGCCCGGACGATTCGGGCACCGATGTCCCCGGACTTGAATCGACCTCGCTCGATCTGTTCGGCGCATCGATCACCGCCGAGTTGAAGCTGAGTGACGAGCTGACGACCAAATTCATCACCAGCTATCGCCAGACCAAGTACACCGGTGGTCTTTCCGACACCGACAATATTTCGCGCCAGTCGGTTTTCCCGGAAAGCGGTGATGCGGAACAGGTATCGACCGAACTGCAGCTGAATGGCGAGTTCGGCGCGTTCAACTTCGTCACCGGTCTCTATTATTTCTATGAAGATGGCAGCAACGATTCGTCGCCAGCGTTTTTCTTCGGCGGCAATAGCAGTTTTACGCTTCAGCAAACCACCAACAGCTATGCGGCTTATGCCAATGGCAGTTACAACATCACCGACAAGCTCTCGATCGGCGCGGGTGTGCGCTATTCGAGTGATGACAAGCGCGCGACCGCGCAATTCACCAGCTTTCCTGGCCCCGTCACACGCACGGCCAGCTATGATGAAGTGACCGCGCAGGGCAACATCACCTATAAGTTCGACGATAACGTCTCGGTCTATGGCACGATCCAGCTTGGCTATCAGCCGGGCAGCTTCACGCCGCGTCCCTTTGGTGGCCCGGCATCGTTCAACGCATCACCCGAGACGACCGCAACCAATTACGAAATCGGCTTGAAGGGCCGCATTACCCCCAATTGGGTGGTGCTGCTGTCGGCATTCAACACCAACTATAATGATCGTGGGCTGCCCTATTCGTTCATCAACGCGAACGGATTTAACACCGTGATCATCGCCGCCGATGCGCGGGCACGCGGGATCGAGGCGGAATCAACCGTCACCTTTGGCGGTTTGCGCCTGAAGGGATCGCTCGGCTATCTCGACAGCAAGATCACCAGTGTGAACTCGCTGCCGCCTGCGTTCTTCCCGACGGGCGGCACGCCGGTCGCTGGTGCGCCGACCGCGCTCAGCCCCGAATTCACCGGGGCGGTAACGGCAAGCTACACCTTCGATCTGGCGAATGGCGGCTCGATCACCGCGCAGGGCGATTATTCCTATCGCGGCGAGCAGTTCGGCCAGCCCGTCGCCCGCGCCAGTGAGCTGATCGACGCGCGCAGCCTGGTGGGCTTCAACCTGAAATATGAAAACGAAGCCCGTGATCTGAGCTTCAGCATCTATGGCAGCAACATTTTCAACAAGGTCTATGATCAGGGCCGGTTGGACCAGGGCGGCTTTGTGGGCGTTGTGGTGAGCAATGACCGCAGCGAGTTCGGTGTGCGGCTGACCAAGAAGTTCCGGTAAACCGGGCTGCGATGACCGGGGTGGCGCAGGCCGCCCCGGTGATTGTGGGCGCTGACCAAGCCGACAACCCGTCCGCCACTGGGCCCCGGCCTTCGCCGGGGAAGCGGTGAGGGGGCAGATGGCGCGAACAAAACGCGATCGTCACCCACGCGCGTAGCGAAGCAATCCAGGGTCACCGTCTGCGGCGCGGCTGGATGTTTCGCTACGCTCGTGGGTGACGGAAGTTGCTGAAACGGCAGGCTATCCGCCTGCCTAACCAATCGCTTCAATTACCGCCGCGCGCAATTCGGGGATGCCGAAGCCGACCTCGCTTGAGGTTGCCATGATGTCGGGATGCGCGGCGGGCCGTTTGCGGGCTTCGGCGGCGGTGGCTTCGGTGATTTTCAGCAATTCGGTGGGCTTGATCTTGTCTGCCTTGGTCAGGATCAGGCGATAGCTGACGGCCGCTTTGTCGAGCATTTCCATGATTTCATGGTCGACATCCTTCAGCCCGTGGCGCGAATCGACCAGCACCAGCACGCGCTTCAACACTTGCCGACCGCGCAGGAAATCATTGATCAGGAACCGCCATTTCTTGACCATGTCCTTGGGCGCCTTGGCAAAGCCATAGCCCGGCATATCCACCAGCCGCAGCTTCAGCGGATCGCCCACGTCGAAGAAGTTCAACTCCTGCGTGCGGCCCGGCGTGTTCGATGTGCGCGCCAGCGAATTGCGCCCGGTGAGCGCATTCAACAGCGACGACTTGCCGACATTGGATCGCCCCGCAAACGCGATTTCGGGCACGTCTGGATCTGGAATAAACTCCAGCGTGGGTGCAGACTTCAAGAAGCTGATCGGCCCGGCAAAGGTGATCCGTGCCGCCTCGATCAGATCCTCGTCAAATTCAGCCATGCGCCATCATTTCTTGGTTGCCGGGACAAGCATCTCGGGGTGTCGCGCATAGAGCATCCGCTGCTGCAGGATCGTCAGTACGTTCGACGTGATCCAGTAAAGCTGCAACCCGACGGCAAATGGTGCCATCACGAACATCAACATCCACGGCATGATCGCGAACACCTGTTTCTGGGCTTCATCCATTGGCGCGGGGTTGAGCTTGAACTGGAAGTACATCGAAATGCCCAGCATGATCGGGATGATCCCAATCGCGATAAAAACCGGGGGCGTGAAAGGGAGCAGGCCGAACAGGTTTATCGGCGTCAACGGATCGGGTGCGGCCAGATCGCGAATCCACAGCACAAACGGCTGGTGCCGCATTTCGGTTGAGAGCAGCAGCACCTTGTACAGCGCGTACATGATGGGAATCTGCAACAGGGTAGGGCCACAGCCGCCCAGCGGGTTCACCCCTTCGGTTTTGTACAGCGCCATGATTTCCTGCTGCTGGCGCGGCTTATCGTCCTTATAGCGTTCCTGCAGCAGCTTCATCTTGGGCTGGATCGCCTTCATTTTCGCCATGGAGGCGAACTGGCGCTGGGCGATCGGGAACAGCAGCCCCCGAATCGTCACCGTCAGCAAAATGATTGCGACGCCGAAATTGCTCACCAGCCGGAACAGAAAGTCGAGATAATAGAAGATCGGCTTTTCGACGATGCGGAACCAGCCCCAGTCGATTGCCTTGTCAAAATTGGCGATGTTGCCGCCATCCTGATATTTGTCGATCAGTCGCACTTCCTTGGCACCGGCGAAAAAGCGCGAAGATGTGCTGGCGGTTTTGCCGGGCGCGATCTTTACCGGGGTGCTGGCGTAATCGGCCTGGAACACATCGCCCGATGCACGAAACCCCGAATGCACTTGCGCGCCTTGATCAGGGATCAGCGCGGTCAGCCAATACAGGTCGCCAAAGCCCAGCCAGCCGCCCTTGGCATCAAAGTAATTGGCACCAGCCTTGGCCGTGGTGCCGCCGATCGCGTCAAAAAACCCTGGCTCTTCACCACGAAGGTTGGGATAGCCGATGTCGTAGTTCGCGCCCGGCCCGAACACGCCGATCGGCCCGACATGGTTCACCCAGGTATCGATATCCGTTGGCACGCCAGTCCGTGAAATCAGGCCATAAGGGCGCAAAGTGACGGGGGTGGTGCCACCGTTGCCGGCAATCTGTTCAACCGTGAACAGATAATCATTGTCGACCGCGATCTTGATCTGAAAGCGCAGTCCCTGCGGGTTGGCCCAGCTAAGCGTCACCGGGCGGCCCGGCGTCAGGGTTGTCGCATCGGCGGTCCAGACGCTGTTCTTGTCGGGCGCGGCGACGCCGTCACCCGACCAACCAAAGCCTGCAAAATAGCTGTGCGTCGTGCCCGATGGCGACAGCAGCCGCACCGGCGGGGAATTCTTTTTGATCGTCTCTGCATGGCGTAACAGCACAAGATCGTCGAGCCGCGCGCCCTTCAGGTTGATGGAGCCCTTTAGCGACGGCGTGATAACTGCCACACGCGGGGTTTCCGCCAGCACGACGGCGCGGTCGCGCGTCGCCTTTACCGCGTCGACGGCAGGGGCTGTTGCATTGGAGGTAACGGGGCCGGTTGGCGCGGGGCCTGGCAGCACGCGCGCGATCGGGGGGCGCTTGGGTTGCGGAAACAGACTCTGCGACACAATCGGCCAGCCGACCAGGATCAGCGCGGCAATCGCCAGAAACAGCACCATGTTGCGATTTTCTTGGTTCACTGAAGACTGTCCCGATCGTGAATTTTTGTGCGTTTAAGGAACGGGATCATATCCGGATCCCCCCCAGGGATGGCAGCGCGCGATCCGTTTTGCCGCGAGCCAACTCCCCTTCAGCGCGCCATAGCGGCGAAGTGCAGTGATTGCATAGGCCGAACAGGACGGCGCATAGCGGCAGGACGGCGGCAGGATGACCGACGGCCCCAATTGCCAGCCCCGTGTGAGCAGAATCAGCAGCCGGGCGATCATCTGGCCGGCCCGCGGGCAACCTTGGCGAGCGCCTTGGCCAGATCGGCCTGCAACACCGCAAAATCGCGCTTCAGCCCATCTGAACGGCCAATCAGCACATGATCATGGCCCCGCAACCCTGCCTTGGGCAACACATCACGCGCCAATGCGCGCAACCGCCGCTTCAGGCGATTGCGCACCACCGAATTGCCGATTTTTTTGGTAACGGTAAAGCCAATCCGCATGTCGGCCACACCATCAGCCCGGTCGCGCGCGAGCAGCACAAAGCCCGGCATTGGCGCACGCTTACCAGCATTCGCCGCAAGGAAATCGCGGCGAATTTTCAGGCCGTGGATAATGGCCCCGGACACTTCGGGCCGCAAAGCCACTTCGGTCCCCAACGCCACTTCAGCCCGCACCAGCACTTAAGCCCGCACCACAGGGGCAGGGCTGTTGCCGGCTATTATGCCGAAAGCTTCTTGCGACCGCGTGCGCGGCGCGCACGGAGGATGTTGCGACCGCCCACCGTTGCCGTCCGCGCGCGGAAGCCGTGGCGGCGTGCACGCACCAGATTGCTCGGCTGAAAGGTCCGCTTCATCACTCATTCCCTGATCATCGAAAATACAAAAAGGCCACCAAAAACGACGGCCGACTGGCGAAAGCCTTTAGGGGAGCCCCGCAGCCAAGTCAACGATGACAACAGATCAGGTCCGGCGACCACTGATGAAATCTCTGGCCGTCCGCCAAAAACTGGCAAAGGCCGACAATTTTTTGCCATCCTTGCCCAGCGGGCGGTCCCGTTCGAATCGGCGCAAGGCGCTCGCGCGGCGCAGGCCAAGATCGGCATAATAGCCAAGCGGCGGCCAACGGCGCTTCGCCCGCACAAATACACGCTTTGCGATGGCCGAATTCTGCAACATCAACGCAAGCCCTGCCGCAAATACGAAAACGCCGCCGGGGCCGGGGATAACGCCGACCAGCGGCGATACCAGAATGATCAGCGCACCAACCAACGTCAGGCCAAGCCGGACGGCGGCGCTACGCGGGCGGATTTGATGCGCTATCGACACAGATGCCGATGTGGGGGTGGTGTGTTGTTTTTGCAAGACAGTCTTCCGCAAGCTTCCTTCATTTAAGAAAGCGGGTATGAACAGAGCATTAGCCGGATGGCGCGCGCCTGACGGGGGGCGGAGGGGCAATGGTCGCGATCGTATCGACAGTGGCGTATCTTGGGCTTGAGGCGCGCGGGGTGGAAGTGCAGGTGCAGGTCGCGCCCGGTTTGCCCGCCTTCAATATCGTGGGGCTGGCGGACAAGGCCGTCGCTGAAAGCCGCGAGCGCGTGCGTGCAGCCATTGCTGCACTAGGCCTGGCGCTGCCGCCCAAGCGGATCACCGTTAATCTGTCACCCGCTGATCTGCCCAAGGAAGGGTCGCATTACGATCTGCCCATCGCGCTGGGCGTGCTGGGCGCCATGGGCGTGGTGGATGCCGAAACGCTGGCCGATTATGTGGTGGTGGGCGAACTTGGTCTGGACGCACGGATCGCGACTTCGCCCGGCGTGCTGCTGGCAGCGCTGCACGCCTCGGCTGAGTCAAAGGGGCTGGTGTGCCCTGCCGCGCAAGGGCCGGAAGCGGCGTGGGCGGGATCAATAGAGGTTATTGCAGCACCCGATCTCCTCTCGCTGCTCAACCATTTCAAGGGCCACGGCCTGCTCGCCACGCCCGAGCCGGGGGTCGCCGAACTCGCCGATCATGGCCCCGATCTGCGGCAGGTAAAGGGGCAGGAAACCGCCAAGCGCGCGCTGGAGATTGCAGCGGCGGGCGGGCACAATCTGCTGATGGTCGGCCCGCCGGGTTCGGGCAAATCCCTGATGGCGTCGTGCCTGCCGGGGATTTTACCGCCGCTCGATTCGAGCGAGGCGCTGGAGGTTTCCATGGTCGCATCGGTTGCCGGAACGCTTCAGGGCGGGCGGCTTACCCGGTCGCGGCCCTATCGTGCGCCGCATCATTCGGCATCGATGGCAGCACTGGTCGGTGGCGGGTTGAAGGTGAAGCCGGGTGAGGTGAGTCTGGCGCATCTGGGCGTGCTATTCCTTGATGAACTGCCCGAGTTTCAGCGCGCGGTGCTGGATTCGCTGCGCCAGCCGCTGGAGACCGGCACGGTCAGCGTTGCGCGGGCGAATGCGCACGTCACCTTTCCAGCGCGGGTGCAGTTGGTCGCGGCGATGAACCCGTGTCGCTGCGGCCATTTGGGCGATGCAGCGCTCGCCTGTTCGCGGGCGCCCCGGTGCGCCGCTGATTATCAGGCCAAGGTGTCGGGGCCACTCCTCGACCGGATTGACCTGCATGTCGATGTGGCAGCGGTGAGCGCCGCCGATCTTGTGCTGCCGCCCCCAGCCGAAGGATCGGCAGAAGTCGCCGCGCGGGTGGCCGCAGCCCGCGCTATCCAGCGTGCGCGCTATGCAGCCACCACCGCGCGCACCAATGCCGAGGCAGATGGCCCGGTGCTGGAGGCGGTCGCGACCCCGGATGACGCTGGCAGGAAGTTGCTGGCGCAGGCGGCAGAGGCAATGCGGCTATCCGCGCGCGGCTACACCCGGATTTTGCGGGTGGCGAGGACGATCGCCGATTTGGCGGGGAGCGAGGGGGTGGGGCGCATTCATGTGGCGGAAGCGCTTAGCTACCGTAGGCAGGCGCCGCGGAGTTAGGGAGGGCGAGTCCCTAAATCGTTGGCCGATAATGGTGGAAAGCGGACCTACACCGACCAGAGCCGGTCGAACTCCGCCGGTTCTATATCGGTCGCTATTGATGGTGCGATTTGGGCTAGGTCGAAAACGCCGTACTTAGCGCGCGTTGGTGCGCCGGGATGCCGGTGGACTGCATTGCCACTTTCGTCGTAGCCAAGCTCGCGTGTGACCGTGCCTTGCTCATCAACTTCGGTGAGGATGCGCGATAAGCCCCACGCATCCGCAAGCCCCGTAACCTCATCTTCAGTCCAAAGTAGAATACGCCGCATGGGGTGACCATAGCTGAGCAGGTAATGTCCGCAAATGGGCGATTACGACCTTCTCTCATTCGTCACCCCGGACTTGATCCGGGGTCCCGCTTTTCTGCGGTCGGGCAAGGCAGCGGGACCCCGGGTCTAGCCCGGGGTGACGGCTCGGGTTCGGGCACGACGCCCTAGCGTTTACCCAGCCCGCTCAATCCCCAAAATCTCGATCGCATCTGCCGTTCCTGCAAAATCCAACACCTCACCCACTTCGCCGCCAATGAGCGCGCGGGCGAGGGGAGCGGTGAAGGGGATTTTGTCTGTCACCCCCTCGGCTTCGTCGCTGCCGACCAGCATCACCCCGCGCGCCGCGCCGTTCAGCGTGAACCGCACGCGCGACCCGAACGCGACACGGTCCGGCGGCGGGGGCGGGGCAAGTTGCGCGCTGGTTTTGCGCGTGATCCAATAGCGGCGCTGACGTTTGGCATCGGCCAGTGCAACCTCGTCCGTCTCGGCAGCGACCATCGCCTCCGCCGTCGCCAGCCGCGCCTCAATCAGCGCCAGCCCGGCGGCGGTTACCAGATTGGGGCCGGGCGGGATCGGCAGCTCGAATTTGGGCTCGAGCACTTCCTCATCGCTGTCGCGGCGAAACGCGACGCTCATCGGGGCATGCAAGGGGTGTGGTTCATGCGCGATTATGGTCCCGGTAGATTGACGAATGCAACGTCCGCCAACGGGCTAGGGACTGGGCCGGGCACTGGACCCGGCAAAGACTTGCGATCCCGCGCGGCTTGGGTTAGCGACCACAGCGTTGCGGGCGTGGTGGAACTGGTAGACGCGCCGGACTCAAAATCCGGTTCCGAAAGGAGTGTCGGTTCGATTCCGACCGCCCGCACCATCCTTGTAATTCGAAAGCCATGCTTTCAATCCACAAGGAAAACCTGATCATGCCCCGCAGCGCCAGCCGCGTATCAAGAGCGCGAGCAATGCCGGATTATTGAGGGTCGCTCGCGGCCCGCCTTGCGCTGTTCGAGCACGTCGATCTGGACGAGCGTCTTTAGGTTCCTTGCTGCCGATTGACGCCGCGCAATACCAGCCTCGACCTTGCTGCTGATGCGTCCAGACGGGGTGGGCAGCCCCGCCACCAGGGGCACGAAGACGAACCTCGACTCTACTTAATGGCGGAGGAGAAATGGGGCGCAGGCCACTCGCTGCGGGAGCCTACCAGGCCATAAGAACGCTAATCCGCGCCTATGGCGGCGGCAACGTGCACGACAGAGCAGTGCCACAGGGCAGTTTTGCGCAACATCGGTCGTTCGGCGCAATCCCGGCTAAGCCTGGCAATCGATTCAAGTGTATTGAGGCTAAACGTCCGGGTCCGCTGGCGCGCATGGATTGGAGGAAACGAGGCATGCAAAACCCTACCCGGATCGATCCCGCTTCAGCCAAAACCCAAGGCCTGGTCAACGTCGGCGATGACGGTGCAGTAGTGCAGATCCCGTTGAGCAACGCCGGGTTCGACAATGATGCCGTGGCCCAGATTGGGCTCAACATTTTTGTCGATTATCTCAATCATATCGCGGGCCGCGACATCGATTTCCCGTCGGCGAATTCAAAGGTTGCGCTGGCGACATGGCCGGGGCGCCTGAAGGCAACTTCGCGAACGTCTTCGTTCTGGCGTGCACGGGCCACACGCTGCATCTGATCTCAACCAAAGGATTTCTAGATGACGAATCCCATCGAAATCGCCGAAGCCGCCTCGAATGCGTCGAACGCCCATGGCAAGATCATCGATTCGATCGACCAGTTCTTTGCCGAGGGCTGCGTCTTCATCGAACCCGATGGTTCGAGTCGGTCCACAATGAAGGATCAACTCGCCAGCCTCAAACGCTCGGAAAGCACCACGTTCCACGGCCAGACGGGTGGTTACAATTTTTCGGTTGGCGTGCGGACGTCCAAGATGACCGCCGACAATGGCAGCCCGAATGTGGGGAACGATACATTCGAGCGCTACTGGCGTGATGGCAAGATATTGTCCTAGAATACTTCACTCAGGCCTGATTGCTTGCGAGGTGCTTCAGCCTGGAAAATCAACATCGCGAATAGGCTGAGCGTTTTTTGTAAGGATCAAGCTCAAACAGTGCGACGAAAGCCTTCGACCAATGAATGACGATTTTCAAATATTGTCTGGGATACGGACACATCGACCAGAGTTAGGATGTGCAATTCACGGGAATGACTAGCTTAATGGCCTCCCACTTTAAGTTTGTTCCGCTCGTGATGGTTCTTGCGACCGGGGCTTCGGCCTCGGTCGCAATTTTTTCTCAACCCAGAACGCAAACGATTCGTGCAGATCGCCATAAGATCGCGCTTGATCGTCCGGTCGATCACGGAATTTCGAAGGAGCGTCTGACGCTGACCGCCGCGCCCACGCGCTTTAAAACACTCGCCGCACGATCAGGCGGAGCACATCTTCGCGCATCAGCCGCTGTCACGGTTGAAGCGCAAGCGAACTATATACAGTATAGGCCAATCAACGTTAATATGAGCTGAGGAGCACAACATGGATAATCTGGCAATCGTTCGACGCTTCACTACCGAATTTCTTGGCCGCGCCGATCTTATGGCTGCAGAGGCGACCATGCATCCCGATATTCGTGGCGTTACCGGCTTGAAGCCGATCGGGCCGATCGAGGGTATTGATGAATATAAGGCAATTCTGACCGGCTTTGTCGATGCCTTTCCAGCGGAATCACCCGTTGAGATCATCGACCAGTTTGAATCGGCGGATGGAACCCGCGTGGTGACGCGCTTTC
>FSSH01000065.1_pt1 | contig 153367 bp, 143 predicted proteins | sample 1166101 | NCBI WGS metagenome assembly FSSH01 (sample SAMEA32972668, study PRJEB13176) | freshwater metagenome | biome: Drinking water system; feature: Biomass in drinking water that filtered by 0.45 um membrane; material: drinking water | place: USA | collected 2012-12-20 | depth 0 m
AACACCAACTGAGTTGATGACGATTCATATTTCAAGCACGATGCTCTAGCCGCGCATCAGCCGCGCATCGCGCCCGACATGGGCTCGGTCGTGACGGGATAGCCAATGCCTTCGGGGATGCACAACAGCGTCTCGGCACCGCGCGTCTCTACCCACGGCGTCACGGTGGTGACGGGATGGCTGCGGGCATGGTCCACTGCGGCTGCAAAGCTGGCAAACTGGGCCAATCGCTCCAGATTACGCCGGGTGGGGAAAATGATGGTTGCGCGCCCGGCATCGGCATCATCAATCACACGTTGTGCGCTCATCCAGAAAACGCGGCTATTCTCGGTCGCATCGACAATCGGTTCCGGCGCGCCGTGGGGCAATGCGGCCAGGAAAAACAGCGTATCGAAAATCCGCATATTTGCGTGGGCGGGCAACCACCGCGCAAACGGCACCAGCGCTGCTGTATCCAGCGACAGGCCCAGCCCGGCCAGCAACGCCCCAAATGGCTCGCCCGCATGCAGCCCCGAACGCAGTGCCGTCAGCTGCGCTGCATCCGGCATCGGCGCTAGCCCGACGGCAATCCCAGCTTCTTCGATTGTCTCGCGAATCGCCGCGATGCGCGCGGCCCCATGCTCGTCATCGCCGATATGGATCGCTGCCAGCGCATAATCCTCTGGATCAATCCGCCCGCCGGGGAAAACCAAAGCACCGCCTGCAAACACCATTGCCCGTGCCCGCTCAACGATCAGCAGATCGGGCGGGCCATCGGCGCGGTCGCGGAACAGGACAAGCGTGGCGGCAGGAATCGCTGGGGGGAGCTGGGTATCATCGGCCATAAAGTCGACCGTAGATCAGAACCGCGCCTGATCCTATGGTGCCTTTGGCCCGGGTGCATCGGTGGCAACGGGCTCTTCGCCCAGTCCGCCGGCTTCAACCGGCGCTTGCGCGAAAATTTCCCACACCGCCATGAACAAGGCAGCGATCACGGGCCCCAGCACAAAGCCGTTAAAGCCCATCAGCTGGAACCCGCCCAGGGTCGAAATCAGCACGAGATAATCGGGCATCCGCGCCTCGCGACCCACCAAAATGGGGCGCACGACATTGTCCACGCTGCTGATGATGAAGAATCCGCACAGGAACAGCACCGCGGCTTCCCACATATTGCCGGTGGCGAGCAGATATGCCGATGCGGGCACCCACACAAACGCAGTGCCGATCGCTGGAAACAGCGAGAATATGCCCATCGCCACGCCCCATAACAGCGCGCCGCTGATGCCCAGCATCCAGAAAATCAGCCCCCCGATCAGGCCCTGCAGGATCGCGACGATCACGCTGCCCTTAATCGTCGCGCGCACCACCGCAACAAACCGGGTGACCAGCAAGGTGCGCTGTTCTGACGCGAGCGGCAGGCACCGTTCAATCTTGCCGATCAGGACATTGCCGTCGCGCAACAGGAAAAACGTCAGGTAGAGCATGACACCCAGCGACAGGAAAAACCCCAGCGCGCTTTGCCCGACATTCAGCGCCTGACTGGCCAGTGTTTGAAAGCTGCTCGTGACGCCCTGGCCGATCTTGGCCTGGACAGCGGCGATATCGTTCAAGCCGCGCGCTGCCAGCCAGTCGCGTGCCATCTGGGGCAGATTGCGCTCCGCTTCAGTGAAGATGCGGCTCAGGTCGATCTCACCGCGCTGGAATTTGGCATAACCGGTTGATGCTTCGTTGATCAGCGCGGCGCTCAGCAGCAGGGCGGGCACAATCACGACCGCAATAATCACCGTCAGCGTCATCATCGCGACCAGGCTGGGCCTGCCCGGCATGCGTTTTAACAGCCAATTATTGAATGGCGCGAACAGGATCGTCGCAATGACGCCCCACAGGATCGCTCCGATAAACGGCCCCACCAGCCAGGCAAACGCCACCGATGCGCCAATCACCAGCAGCAGCAGGAACCCTTGTTCAAGCGGCGAACGCGTATCGCTCATCACGCTGCTGCCTGCATCATTGCCAACGCCCTTGCCCACAGCACCGACGACGGGCGCAGTTGTGGTTGCGGGTGGCGGACCCCGGTCAGGGTGATTAGTGGGGGAAACATCATAAAGCGCCAATACGATGCGCATGCCCTGTGACGCAACACTGGCCGGGAACCGGGCAGGCCGGGCGCGGGCATCGCCATCACGGCTGCGCTCCTGTCGAAATTTGCCACCCGGCCCGGTTGCATTTTGCGCGGCTTTGCGCATACCGCCAATTCGAAAATCAAAACGCAGGAGAGCAAGATGGCCCATGCATGGACGCTGAAATCACGCCCGAACGGCACCCCAACGCAGGATAATTTTGCGCTGGTGGATATCGCAACGCCTTCGGTCGAGCCGGGCATGGTGCGGATCGCCAATCGCTGGCTGTCGGTTGATCCCTATATGCGCGGCCGCATGAACGACGTGAAAAGCTACACGCCGCCCTTCGCGCTGGGTGAGGCGATGCAAGGCGGAGCCGTTGGCGAAGTTGTGGAGAGCGCGGCTGAAGGCTTTGCTGTGGGCGATATGGTGCTCCACATGGCGGGCTGGCGCGATGAGGCGGTGCTGCCTGCTGCACAGGTGCAGAAACTGCCGCCGCTTGGCGTCGACCCGCAGGCATTTCTGGGCCAGTTCGGCATGCCGGGGATGACCGCGTATTTTGGCCTGCTCGACGTGGCGAGCGCCAAGGCGGGTGATACCGTGTTCGTTTCGGCAGGCGCGGGTGCGGTGGGATCAACATTGGTCCAGATCGCAAAGGCCAAGGGCATGACCGTCATCGCATCGGCGGGCGGCGCAGATAAATGCGCCTGGGTATCCTCGCTCGGGGCGGATCACGTTATCGACTATAAGGAAGGCGGCAGCCTGGTGAAAAAGCTGATGGCGGCCGCACCAAACGGCATCGATGTGTATTTCGACAATGTCGGCGGCGAGCATCTGGATGCGGCACTCGCGGTGGCGAATGAGCGCGCGCGGTTTGCCATTTGCGGGATGATCGACGTGTATAACAGTGGTGCCGCGACTGAACTACGCTATGCCGCCCGCATCATCGGCGCGCGCATCCGCATTCAGGGCTTCATCGTCAGCGATTACATGGCGCGCGCAGCAGAGTTCTACACCGATATGGCGGGCATGCTGGCGGCGGGTAAGCTAACCCGCGAAGAAACGGTGCATGATGGCCTGGCGAGTATGCCCGACGCCTTTCTTGGTCTGTTTTCAGGCGGCAACAAGGGCAAGATGCTGGTGCGGGTCTAATCAGCTTGGGATTTGCGCGGTCGTCCATGGCGACCGCGCTGCCCAGCCCAGCTTTGTATACAGCGCGCGCCCCATCTCGGTTGCGGCAAGGATGCCGCGGCGGCCCCCGTTTTCTGCTGCCGCCGCACCCAGTGCCGTCATCACTGCCTTGCCAAGCCCGCGCCGCCGGTGCGCTTCGTCGACGATGATGCGATCGTGCAATGCGACGCCGTCGATGATGGTCAGCAGCCCGCGTGCTGCCTGCGCGCCGAACGGATCGATAATTTTTGCGGCTAGGACTTCGTCCTGCTCGGTCAGTATTAGGGTATAGCCATCGGCAAGCCCTGCCTGTGCCGTTGGCAAGCGGGCCAGCGTCATCATCGTACCGGTCTGTTCGACATGCCAGTGGCCGGGCAGCAGGGCGCGGACGATATCGGCGGCGATTGGCGCTTTCAGATGGACCAGCGGCACGCTGATGCCTGCCGCAACCGCCGCCATCCCGTTGGGCGCTTGCGTGAACACATAGCGCTGATGTTGATCAGGCAAGCCCGCCTCAACACGCAGCACTGTGCCCTCGACAATGGGGGCTGGAACGCCGCGTGTTTTGCTCCAGCCGATGGCAAAGCGGACGATATCGTCGGACTCGATCAATTCGCGCCGCTGAACGTATCGCACTGCGCCGGATCGCCGGTATCCAGCCCGCGCTTCAGCCACTTCATCCGATCGGCGGAACTGCCATGGGTGAAGCTGTCGGGCACCACGCGGCCCTGCGCCTCGCGCTGGAGCGTGTCGTCGCCGATTGCCTGTGCCGCCGTCAGCCCTTCCTCGACATCGCCGGGATCAAGCCGGGTGCGGTTGGCGGCACCCCATACGCCTGCAAAGCAATCCGCCTGCAGTTCAAGTTTTACTGACAGGGCGTTCCCCTCGGAGCGGCTTGCGCTCGATTGCGCGCGGCGGACCTGATCCGATGTGCCCAGCAGCGTCTGGATATGATGGCCAAATTCATGCGCCATCACGTAATTCGCCGCAAAATCACCCTTTGCCCCGAACCGGTTGGCGAGTTCATCGAAAAAGCTGGTGTCCAGGTAAATGCCGTTGTCGCTGGGGCAATAGAAAGGCCCCATCGCTGCCTGCGCCGCGCCGCAGCCCGATTGCCCCTGGCCACCGTAAAATTGCAGCGATGGTGCGCGGTATGGCTGGCCCGCCTGGGCGAACAGGGCTTTCCACGTTTTGTTGGCTGAGGTGAAAGCGTCGCATGCCGCTTCGCTAGCCGCATCAACCTTGCAGGCCCGTTGCGCCGCAGTCTGTCCACCCACCACCGATCCAGCAGGCGTTTGACCCACCTGGCCGGTTGGTACCAGCCCGCTACCCGATATCAACGGCAACCCGCCGCCCATAAAGAACACCACCGCCAACAGCACCGCCACGCCGCCGCAGCCAAATCGGCTGAATATCAGCGGCAGCAACCCCAGCAGCATGCCGCCACCGCCACCGCCGCCAAAACCCATGCCGCCGTCCCGCCCGCGCTGGTCGCCAACGTCAATATTGGGGTCAAAATCATCGAGCCGCATGGCCAAAGCCTTATCTGGTGATCGCGTGCACCCTGAATGCGTAATGCCGCCAGCGGTTGCAAGCAGCTAGCGCGATTTGCACCAATCGCGTGCGATCACTGCGCCGGTCACCAAAGTGTCGTTGATTACTGCTGCAATGCGGCGCATTCCTGCATCCCATGGCAGATCAACAGCATGAGACCGTCAATCGCCGCCGCCACGCCGGCGCAATGCCGCTGCCTGATACAGTGGCGCTGGTGCTGCAGGGCGGCGGTGCCCTGGGCAGTTATCAGGCCGGTGTGATCGAAGGGATGCAGGCCGCCGGGATTGAGGTTGATTGGGTCGCCGGCATTTCGATCGGCGCGATCAACGCCGCCATTGTCGCGGGCAATCCGCCCGAACGCCGGGTCGAAAGGCTGAAGGCGTTTTGGGACAAGATGACGAGCAGCCTGCCGAGCTTTCCGATCTTTCCCAATGATATGGTGCGCGAATTCGTCCATGAATGGTCAGCCGGCATGGTGCTGGCGACGGGGGTGCCCGGATTTTTCACCCCCCGGCTGGTGCCGCCCAATTTCGCGCCGCCGGGCTCTGCGGGCGCGCTTAGCTATTATGATAGTGCCCCGTTGAAGGCGACGCTCGATTCGCTGATCGACTGGGATTTGGTGAATGACGGTCCGGTCCGGCTGTCGGTGGGCGCGGTGGATGTAATCAGCGGTAATTTCCGCTATTTCGACAGCGCGATTGAGCGGCTTGATGCGCGCCACATCATGGCATCCGGGGCGCTGCCGCCGGGGTTGCCGCCGATCGAGATTGACGGCAGCCTGTGGTGGGATGGCGGCCTTGTGTCCAATACCCCGCTCAGCCACGTGCTCGATCATCAGCGCGACGGTATGCTGGTGTTTCAGGTTGATCTGTTCTCCGCCGCGACGGAGGCACCGCGCACCATTATGGACGTGATGGCGCGTGAAAAGGAAATCCGATTTTCCAGCCGCACCCGGCAAGTGTCGGATCAGGTGATGAAATTGCGGCAGGAACGCGAAACCATACGCCGCCTGCTCGCCAAACTGCCTGCAGCCATGCATGACGATGCCGATGTGCAAGCGCTGGCAGCCGCTGCGGCGGAACAGCCCGTCAATCTCGTCCAGCTGATCTACCGCGCTAATGCTTGGGAAGGCGGGTCGCGCGATTTTGAATTTTCGGCCCGCACGATGCGGGAGCATTGGGACGCAGGGCTGGCATCGACGAATCAGGCAATGAACAACGCCCAGCTGGTGACCGAAAACATCCTGACCGGCAAAAGTGCAGCATTTGATTTGTGCCCAAAGCGCGGGTTGAAGCGTTCTGGCCCTGAACTCGACTGTTAACTCGACTGCTAACTCGACTGCTAACCCGATCGCGATACGGAGACGACAAACATGTTCCTGAAGGGCAAAACTGCGCTCATCACTGGCTCCACGTCGGGCATTGGGCTTGCCTATGCCAAGGCGTTCGCCGCGCAAGGGGCCAGCGTGATGATCAACGGCTTTGGCGATGCCGCCGCCATTGAATCGGAACGCGCAGCACTGGAGGCGATCAGCGGTGCGGCGGCGTTATATGACGATGCTGACATGACCGATCCGGACGCCATCGCCGCAATGGTCGCCCGCTGCAACGCAGAGCTTGGCGGGCCGGATATCGTCGTCAACAATGCCGGTATCCAGCATGTCAGCCCGATTGAGGATTTCCCCGCCGATACGTTTGAAGCGATCATCAAGATCAACATGACGTCTGCGTGGTACCTGATTCGCGCTGCCGTGCCGCACATGAAGGCGCGTGGGTGGGGCCGGATCATCTCGACGGCGTCGGCACATTCGCTGGTCGCCAGTCCGAACAAATCGGCTTATGTCATGGCCAAACACGGTATTATTGGCCTGACCAAAACGGTCGCGCTTGAAGTGGCAACGCATGGCATCACCGTCAACGCTATCAGCCCCGGCTATGTCTGGACCCCGCTGGTCGAAAAGCAGATTCCCGATACGATGGCGACACGCGGGCTGACGCGCGATCAGGTGATCAACGATGTGCTGCTCGCGGCGCAGCCGACCAAGGAATTTGTGACATCGGAACAGGTGGCGGCGCTGGCGCTGTATCTTTGCCGGGATGAAGCAAAGGCGATAACCGGAACTAATCTGTCGATGGACGGCGGTTGGACAGCGGCATGATGCGGCACCGACCGAGACAGACCGGGATGCTGCTACTTTTTGGCGGATCGCTGATGCTGGCCGCATGTGGCGGTCGTAATACAACATCGGCCCCTGCGAATGCGCCAACGGTGCCAGAAGTGCTGAATTGGCAATCGGTGGTAACCAAGGCGGATCGCTTGCGGCTGCGCAATTGGCGCGAGGCTTGGGCAACGGGGCTTGAACGGGCGCGCCAGAACGATGCGCAAAAGTTAGCGGCCGAGGGCGCATTGTTTGATGCAGACCATTCTCTGCCAGGCGCCGTGCCGCCGCCGGGCAAGTATCGCTGCCGTGTTTTCAAGCTTGGTGCGCAAGGCACCGCAATGGCCGAGTTCACCAGCGCGCCGGGTACGGATTGTTCGGTTGATCAGAATGGCGGCGTGTCGCGTTTTTACAAAAGAAATGGTCCGCAACGCGCCGTTGGCACTATATTTGACGGCAATAATGGCCGAGCGATTTTTCTCGGCACGCTTCAGTTGGGCGATGAAGGGCGTGCAATGGATTATGGCCGCGATACGGCGCGGGATTTGGCTGGATATGTCGACCGGATTGGCGACAGGCGATGGCGGATCCTTTTGCCCTATCCCCGGTTTGAGTCGGTTGTCGAGGTGGTTGAACTGATCCCCGCGCCTTAGGGGCTGGGCACCATTGCTTGTGATGTCCGCTGCAAAGTTGTAAATCTTTCACAACCCTGCCAGCGATTATGCGGTGGGCGCGTGGAGACGGGGCGGCATGGCTGAACGCAAGATTTTTGCCGGCCACGCCGTGCGCCGGTTGCGGCGTCAGGCCGGGTTGACGCAATCGGCCATGGCCGAGGATCTGGCGATCTCCCCCAGCTATCTCAACCTGGTTGAACGCAACCAGCGCCCGCTGTCGGCGGCATTGCTGGTCAAACTGCTCGACCGGTTTGATTTTGATCCGCGCGCACTGACCGCAGCCGAGCCGGGCGGGGGTGAGGCGGCGATGCGGCGGCGGCTCGCTGATCCCATGTTTGCCGATCTCGATATTGATCGCAGCGAGCTGGAGGAATGGCTGGCAGGCGCGCCGGGCGGGGCAGAGGCATTTGCGCGCGCCTTTGACCAAATCGGCGCGGGCGGAGCCGTTGCCACGACCGGGCCTGATCCGGTTGCGCAGGTGCGGCGGGAGATTGAGCATTGGCGCAACCATTTCCCTGATCTGGACGCTGCCGCCGAACAACTGGCCGATGACATGCGGCTGGGTGCGGGTGACTTGTACGGTGCCGTCGCGGATCGGCTGCGGGTGAAACACCAATTATCGATCCGGGTGCTGCCGGTGGAGGTGATGCCCGATATGCTGCGTCGGCTCGATCTGCATGCCCGCCAGCTGCAATTGTCGGAATTGCTCGACCCGGCCTCGCGCGCTTTTGCCGCCACATTCCAGCTTGCCCAGATTGAGGCGCGGGCAGAGATTGACGCCCTGGTGGCGGGCGCTGGCTTTACCGATCGGGCGGCAGAACGGCTGCACCGCCGCCACCTCGCCAGCTACTTCGCGGCCGCTGTCATGATGCCCTATGCCCGGTTTCTGCGGGCGTGCGAGGCGACCGGATATGACATCGAATTGCTGCAACGCCGGTTTGGTGCAGGGTTCGAACAGGTCGCGCACCGCTTGACGACGCTGCAACGGGTGGGCGCGCGCGGTCTGCCGTTTTTCATGGTGCGGATTGATCGCGCAGGTCAGGCGTCGAAGCGATTTTCCGGCGCAAGCAACGCCGCGCTGGTCGAGGCTGATGGCCGGTGCCCATTGTGGCGGTTGCATCACGCGTTTGAACGGCCAGGGTCGTTGACGGTGCAGTTGGTGGAACTGCAAGATGGTGGCCGCTGGCTGACGATGGCGCGCACCGTGACGCCGCAGGGGCATCGATATGGCGCCACCGGGGCTGAATTCGCGGTTGGGCTGGGCGTGGATGCGGCGCTGGCGGGATCATTGGCGATTGCGCGCGGCGTTGATCTGGCGGGCGATGCGACGCCGATCGGGCTTGGGTGCCGCGCCTGTTTGCGGGTCGATTGCCCACAGCGTTCCGCCCCGCCTGCAGGCCGCATGCTGATCGTCAACGAGAATGAACGCCGCCTGTCGCCGATCAGTTTTGCCGGTGACTGATAACCCCGCTTTTGCGCTGCATAGCAACAAATGCTGGACTTTGCCCCCCCGGATGGCGGAAAGGCCCGCCAATCTGAGATTGAGGGCAGCATGAATCATACCGTCGAAAAAGTGTTGTGGGTGAAGCATTGGAACGAGAGCCTGTTCTCGTTCGCGGTCACGCGGCCGCCCAGTTTTCGGTTTCAGAGCGGCCAGTTCGTGATGCTCGGCCTGATGGTTGAAGGCAAACCGCTGTTGCGCGCTTACTCGATGGCGTCGCAGCATTATGCCGAGGAGCTCGAATTTTTGAGCATCATCGTGCAGGATGGCCCGCTGACGTCTCGCTTGCAGCACATCAAGGAAGGCGACGAGATTCTGCTGGCGGCCAAATCGGTGGGAAGCCTTGTGCTCGATGCGCTGTTGCCGGGCAAAAACCTGCACATGATCGGCACGGGCACGGGCCTTGCGCCCTGGCTCAGCCTGGCGCGCGATCCCGATGTGTATGACCGTTTCGACACCGTGTCGGTGCAGCACACCGTGCGCAGCGCGAGCGACCTGGCCTATTTCGACATGTTGTCGAGCAAGCTGGCCGATGATCCGCTGGTATCAGAACAAGCGGCGGTAAAATTCCACTATGATTGGTCCGCCACCCGCGATCCCGCCGGCCCCGGCCATGACAATCGCCGCATTACAGATCGCATTCTTGATGGCAGCTACAAGCTTGATCCCGAGACAGACCGGGTGATGCTGTGCGGTTCCATGGCGATGATCAAGGAAACGGCATCGATCCTTGAAGGCCTGGGCTTTACGGAAGGCGCAATGTCAGGCCCGGGCACGTTCGTGCTGGAACGCGCATTTGTTGGCTAAGACGGGTTAAGCCCCCGCCAGCGTTAACCGATCGCGCTGATCCGCCGTCAGCGACAACGCCATTGCGCCGGTCAGCTCGTCCATTTGGGCCACGCTGGTGGCGCTGGCGATGGGGGCAGTGATGCCGGGCTGGGCGGCGAGCCAGGCCAAAGCGATCTGCGCCAGCGTCGCGCCGGTTTCCTCGGCAACGCTGTCCATCGCGGCGAGCACACCCAGCTTTCCATCAATCATTGGCTGCATCCGCCCACCGCGCACGCTTTTGCTCAGGTCAGCATTGCTGCGATATTTGCCCGTCAAAAAGCCTGAGGCGAGGCCGTAATAAGGCACCACGCCGATATTGTGCGTGACGCACAGGTCTTGCAACTCGCCCTCAAATTTACGGCGGCTGACAAGGTTATATTCGGGCTGCAGCGCATGATAATGCGGCAGACGGTGCGCGGTCGCCAGATCAAGCGCTGATTTCAGCCGAGCAGCGGAAAAGTTTGACGCGCCAACCACGCGAATCTTGCCCGCGTCGATCAGCTTGCTAAACGCCTCCAGCGCTGCCTCCTGCGGCACATCTTCATCGTCCTGATGCGCGAAATACAGGTCGATTGTATCGATACCCAGCCGCGTAAGCGATGCATCGCACGCCGCCGCGATACGGGCGGGCGCCAGCTTTGCCCCGCCCTCACCGGGCAGCATGCCGACCTTGGTTGCGATCTGCACCGCGCCGCGCTTGCCGCTTGCCTTCAGCCATTCACCGATGACCGTTTCGGATTCACCGCCTTTGTGGCCCGGTGCCCATGCCGAATAAACGTCGGCGGTGTCGATCATCGTCCCGCCGCCCGCGACAAACGCATCGAGCACGGCAAAACTGGTGGTCTTGTCCGCCGTCCACCCAAACACATTGCCGCCCAGCACCAGCGGCGCGATGGAAAGATCGGTGGCACCAAGGCGGCGAAGTTCGGTCATCGGGTTTCCTGATCGCTGGCGTTGTCTGCAACCATATCGGCCGACACGCTATTGTCATCCAACATCGCTGCCGCTTCGTTCAGCGCCTGCGCCTCGCCGGGCGAGGCACCGCTTTCATCGGTTGCCGGGGCATTACAGGCGGCGAGCAGCAGGGCCAGCAAAGGTATCGCGCGTTTCACGGGATTATTCGTCAATCTCATTCCCGGCGGCGTCGGCCACATTGCCAATTTTCACACCCGCCCGGTCAATGGCGTTTTCAGCAGCGCCAAAGGCCTGATCGGCGGCGGCATCGGTATCGTTGATCGCCTCGCTCATCGTGGCATTGGCGTCTGCGGTAATGGCTTCTGCGGCCTCGGCGGATTCGTTTTGCGCATTGGGCGAACATGCGGCCAGCCCAATGGCGGCTGCGGCCATGATCGTAACATTGGTCAGCTTTTTCATCGCGGGTCCTTTTTCAGATCGGTAATGTGGCGGGATGGGTTCAGGTGCGACAACGCATAAAGGCTAAACCAGGGTGCATGATGGCGCAATCAGGATGCGCGGCGGCGGGAATCATTGACGACATATAAAGATATCTTTATATCCTATCAGCAATGACCCTCGCCCTCGATATTTTCCGCGCGCTCGCCGATGCGAGCCGATTGCGCATCATGGCGTTGTTGCAGTCAATGGAGCTGTCCGTCGGTGAACTGGCGCAGGTGCTGGGGCAGAGCCAACCGCGCGTCTCGCGGCATGTGAAAATTCTGTGCGATGCCGGGCTGGCGGAACGCCGCAAGGAAGGGAGCTGGGTGTTTCTGGCGCTGGGCGATGCCGCGCTGGTGCAGCCCGTGCTCGCCGCACTCGATAGCTGGGGCAGCCGCGCGCCTGATCATTGGGCAGTCGCCGATGCCGCTCGGCTGGCGGCAGTGCGGGCAGATCGTGCAGCAGCTGCCAATGCCTGGTTTGAGGCAAATGCCGGCCAATGGGACGCCATCCGATCCCTCCACATCGCAGAGAGCGAGGTTGAGGCGGCGATTATCCGGGTGCTCGGCGACAAACCGATTGGCCAGTTGATCGATATCGGCACCGGCACCGGGCGGATGCTGGAATTGTTCGGGCCACAGGCGGCCCATGTGCTGGGCATTGACCGCAGTTCTGAAATGCTCCGGCTGGCCCGGGCCAAACTGGCTGAGCGCGGTCTTGATCGCGCTGATCTGCGCCAGGCCGATCTTTATGCGCTGCCGCTGGCGGATGGGCAGGCCGATGTCGCCATCCTGCATCACGTGCTGCATTTTGCGCAGCAACCCGGTGCCGCAATTGCAGAGGCGGCGCGGGTATTGAACCCCGGCGGCAGGCTGTTGATTGCTGATTTCGCACCGCATGACCGCGAAGAATTGCGCGCGCGCGATGCGCATACGCGGCTTGGCTTTTCGGATGATCAGGTGGCGAACTGGTTCGATGCGGCGGGGCTGTCGCTGTCGCAGGTCGAAACGCTCGAAGGCGGTCAGCTTACCGTCAAATTATGGCTTGGTCGCAAAACCGGCAATGAGCCAAAGCAGGTGAAGGCAGCATGACAATCCCGGTTTCCCACATCGAAGAAGCACGCCGCGCGCTGGATGCGCCGTTGTTCGCTGATCTGGCGGGCGACGCGAATGTGTCGTTCGAATTCTTCCCGCCCAAAACGGAAAAGATGGAACAGGCGCTGTGGGAAACGGTGCAGACGCTGGAGCCGTTCGGCCCGCGATTTGTGTCAGTCACATACGGCGCGGGCGGATCAACGCGGGAGCGCACGCACGCCACGGTCGCGCGCATTCAGCGCGAAACCTCACTGGGTGCCGCTGCTCACCTGACCTGTGTCGAAGCGAGCCGTGACGAGATTGACGAGATTGCCGATGCCTATTGGCAGGCAGGCGTGCGCCACATCGTCGCGCTGCGCGGCGATGCGCCGGGCGCGGGCGGTTTTGTGCCGCACCCGCAGGGCTATACCAACGCGGCTGATCTGGTGGCGGGGCTAAAGCGGCTGCACCCCTTTGAAATTTCGGTTGCTGCCTACCCCGAACGCCACCCGGACTCGCGCGATCAGGCCGAGGATCTGGATAATCTGAAGCGCAAGCTGGATGCGGGCGCAACACGCGGCATTACCCAGTTTTTCTTTGAAGCAGAAACCTTCTTCCGCTTTCGTGACGATGCGGTGGCAGCGGGGATCGACGCTGAAATGGTACCCGGCATCATGCCGGTCACCAATTTTGCCAGCATCCTGAAAATGTCGGCGATGTGCGGCACCGCCGTGCCACCCTGGCTTGGCCGGTTGTTTGAGGGGCTGGAGGATCATGCAACCAGCCGCCAGTTGATCGCCGCCACGCTGGCAGCTGAACTCTGTCGCAACCTGTATATCGGCGGCGTGCGCGACCTGCATTTCTACACGCTCAACCGCGCGGAACTCAGCTTTGCAATCTGCCATCTGCTGGGCCTGCGGGCGAAGGTGGCACCAGTGGCCGTTGACGCGGTGGCTTGAAAAATCAAGCCCCTCCCCTTCAGGGCAGGGGCTTTAGGAGAAAATGATGACTGCCCGTAACCAACTTCTCGCCCAGGCCGCCCAGCGCATTTTGCTGACCGATGGCGCATTCGGCACCGAGATTCAGAACTGGAAACTGGTTGAGGCCGATTATGCCGGCGACCTGAAGCTGGCCAAGGACCAGAAAGGCAATAATGACATCCTTGCCATCACCAAGCCCGATGTGCCGGAAACGATCACCCGCGCTTATCTGGATGCTGGCTCCGACATCGTGTCGACCAACACGTTCAGCGCGAACCTGATCAGCCAGGCCGATTATGGTGCCGAACATCTGGTGCGCGACATTAACGTCGCCTCTGCCCGCATCGCGCGCAGGCTGGCCGATGAATATGCCGCCAGGGATGGCCGCCCGCGCTTTGTGGCAGGCGCCATCGGGCCGACCAACAAGACGCTGTCGCTAAGCCCCGACGTCAACGATCCCGGTTACCGCGAGATTGATTTTGATTATCTGAAGGACGTGTATCTGGAACAGGTAATCGCCCTGGTCGAAGGCGGGGTTGATTTCATTCTGATCGAAACCGTGTTCGATACGCTGAACGCCAAGGCCGGGATTATGGCGGTGATTGAGGCGGGTGAGGTGCTTGGCCGCGACCTGCCAATCATGCTGTCGATGACGCTGACCGATTTGTCAGGCCGCAACCTTTCCGGCCATACGGTGGAGGCGTTCTGGCACGCGGTGCGGCATGCCAAGCCGGTGACGATTGGCCTGAACTGCTCCTTCGGTGCGCAGCAATTGCGCCCGCATGTGAAGACGCTGGCGGCAATCGCCGATACGCTGATCATGATCTACCCGAATGCTGGCCTGCCCAATGAACTCGGCGAATATGATGAACTGCCAGAGCAAACCGCCGCGCTGGTGAAGGAATGGGCAGAGGCTGGCCAGGTCAACATTCTGGGCGGCTGTTGCGGATCAAGCCCCGCGCACATCGCGGCGATGTCGCGTGCGGTGGCTGGCCTGCCCGCGCGCGCAGTGCCGGTGCCGCCAGTGGTGACGCGGCTTGCCGGGCTGGAGCCAATGACGATGGCGGCTTGAACCAAACCCCCCTCCCGCTTGCGGGAGGGGTAGGGGGTGGGCCTGAACCACCCCGAACGTCACTCGCTTGTAGCAAGTTACACACCCACCCCCAGCCCCTCCCGCAAGCGGGAGGGGGGAAGACAGACAGCATGACCACCTTCTCCTCCACCAACTTCGTTAATATCGGCGAACGCACCAACGTTACCGGCTCAGCCGCGTTCAAAAAGCTGATCATGGCGGATAACTATGCCGCCGCCGTCGAAGTCGCGCGCCAGCAGGTCGAGAACGGCGCGCAGGTGCTTGATGTCAACATGGATGAAGGGCTGCTCGACGCGCATCACGCGATGACGACCTTTTTAAAGCTGATCGCCGCCGAGCCCGATATCGCGCGCATCCCCTTCATGATCGACTCATCGAAATGGTCGGTGATCGAGGCCGGGCTGAAATGCGTTTCCGGCAAGCCAATCGTCAATTCGATCAGCATGAAGGAAGGCGAAGCGCAGTTTCTGGAACAGGCGCGCAAGGTGATGGCGTACGGCGCCGCCGTGGTCGTGATGGCGTTTGATGAGGTTGGCCAGGCCGACACCAAGGAACGCAAGGTCGAGATTTGCGAGCGCGCCTACACGCTGCTGACCGGCATCGGCTTTCCGCCCGAAGATATCATCTTTGATCCCAACATTTTCGCCGTGGCAACCGGGATTGACGAGCATCGCCGCTACGCCATCGATTTCATTGAGGCATGTACGCAGATCAAGGCGCGCTGCCCGCACGTCCATATCTCTGGCGGGTTATCCAATCTGTCGTTCAGCTTTCGCGGCAACGAGCCCGTGCGTCGGGCGATGCACAGCGTGTTCCTGTACCACGCCATCCCCGCTGGCCTCGACATGGCAATTGTCAACGCAGGCCAGCTCGACATTTACGACGACATCAATCCAGCACTGCGCGAAGCGTGCGAGGACGTGATCTGGGACCGGCGTGACGACGCTACCGACAATCTGATTACGCTCGCCGAAAGCTTTCGCGGCACCGATGCGGTGGCCGAAAAGGCGGCGGAGGAATGGCGCGGCTGGCCCGTCAACAAGCGGCTGGAACATGCGCTCGTCAAGGGCATCGACCTGTATGTCGTCGACGATACCGAGGAAGCGCGCCAGGGCTTTGCCCGCCCGATCGAGGTCATCGAAGGGCCTTTGATGGACGGCATGAACGTGGTCGGCGACCTGTTTGGCTCCGGCAAAATGTTCCTGCCGCAGGTGGTGAAAAGTGCGCGTGTGATGAAAAAGGCGGTCGCGCATCTGCTGCCGTTCATCGAAGCCGCCAAGGAACCCGGCGCGCGCGGCAAGGGCAAGATCATCATGGCGACCGTGAAGGGCGATGTGCATGATATCGGCAAGAACATCGTCGGCGTGGTGCTGCAGTGCAACGGTTTCGACGTGGTCGATATGGGCGTGATGGTGCCCTGGTCCGACATATTGAAGGCCGCGAACGAGAATGATGCGGACATGATTGGCCTGTCCGGGCTGATCACTCCGTCGCTCGACGAGATGGTCACGGTAGCTGAGGAAATGAAGCGGGCGGGCATGACGATGCCGCTGCTGATCGGCGGTGCGACAACATCAAAGGTCCACACCGCGCTGCGCATCGCGCCAGCATATGACGGGCCGGTGGTGCATGTGCTGGATGCCAGCCGCGCGGTGGGCGTTGCCTCCACCCTGGTGAGTGACACGATCCGCGACGAATTCGTTCAGAAAACGGCGGATGAGTATGAGGCAGTGCGCGTCGCCCGCGCCAGCAAGGGCAAGAATGCGCTGGCCTCGCTGGAGGATGCCCGCAACAACGCGTTTGAGGCGGATATGGCGCTGAAGCCGCCGCACCCCAAAAAGCCCGGCGTGCATGTGTTTCGCGACTGGGATTTGCACCAGCTGCGCGATCTGATCGACTGGACGCCGTTTTTCCAGGCATGGGAACTTGCCGGCAACTACCCTGCGATCCTGACCGACGACGTGGTCGGCGAAAGCGCGACGAGCCTGTTTGCCGACGCCAATGCGATGCTCGACAAGATCATCGCCGAAAAATGGCTGTATGCGCGCGGCGTTGCCGGGCTGTGGCCGTGCCGACGCGAGGGGGATGACGTGATCATCCATCTCGACAATGAGGATCATGTCCGCCTGCCATTCCTGCGCCAGCAGATCGTGAAGCGGGAAGGGCGCCCAAATATGTGCCTAGCCGATTTCGTCAGCCATGATGGCGACTGGATTGGCGGTTTTGCGGTCAGCATCCACGGCATCGAGCCGCATCTGGCGCGCTTCAAGGCAGCGATCGACGATTATTCGGATATTTTGCTGAAGGCACTGGCGGACCGGCTGGCGGAAGCCTTTGCAGAGGCGCTGCACCAGCATGTCCGCATGGACCTATGGGGCTATGCCCCCGATGAGCAATTGACCAACGACGCGCTGATCCGCGAGCAATATCGCGGCATCCGCCCCGCACCCGGCTATCCCGCCTGCCCCGATCACAGCCTGAAGCCGACATTGTTCAAGCTGCTGGATGCCCACCACGCGACCGGCATCTCGCTGACCGAGAGCTTCGCGATGCTGCCAACAGCGGCAGTATCGGGCTTCTACTTCGGGCACCCGCAGGCGGAATATTTCGGCGTCGCGCGGATCGGCCCCGATCAGGTGGCTGATTACGCCGCGCGTCGGGGGATTGACTTGGCGACGGCGGAGCGGTGGCTCAGGCCGAACCTGGATTGAGGACCGGTCCGGATCGGGACAGTTGGCCGACGGGTTAATACCCTTCGCGTCGGAGCAGTGCGATTAACCCTTTTCCTAGCTAGCCCGGACGCTCGATCACGCGATAGGCGGGGAGCCAAGGAGTTCATCCCATGCGCTTGTTGCTGCCGATCCTCGCCATTGCGCTAACGGCGCCTGCCGCAGCGCAGTCCGCTGCCGCGCCCTTCACCGTCCAGGAAACCGGGCAGGGTTTTGCCAAGCTCGACGATGCGTTGATGTCCATTCGCGGCCAGAACGCGACGATCCTGATTGCGCCGGGCACCTACCGGCAATGCGCGATCCAGCAGGCGGGGCGGATCACCTTTCAGGCGGTGCAGCCGGGCAGTGTGATCTTCGACGGCGTGGCGTGTGAGGGAAAGGCGGCGCTGGTGCTGCGCGGCGAGGGATCGGTGGTCGACGGCATCATTTTTCGCAACATCCGCGTGCCCGATGGCAATGGCGCTGGCATCCGCATCGAACTCGGCGACCTCACCGTGCGCAACGCGATGTTCCTTGATAGTCAGGAAGGGATATTGGGCGCGCAAGATGCACCGCGCGCGCTGACCATCGACCGGTCGACCTTTGCCGGGCTTGGCCAGTGCGACGAAACCCCCGATTGCGCGCACAGCGTATATCTGGCGACGACAGGGCTGGTGACGATCACCCGGTCCCGCTTTGAGCGCGGGCGTGGTGGCCATTATGTAAAGCTGCGCGCGCCGCGCGTGTCGATTACCGACAACAGCTTTGATGATAGCCGGGGCACCAAGACCAACTACATGATCGATCTGCCCGAAGGCGGCACGGGGCTGATCGCAAACAACACCTTCGTGCAGGGGCCGCAAAAGGAAAACTGGACCGGCTTCATCGTCATCGCGGCCGAGGCGCGCAAATATCGCTCCGCTGGGTTGCGGGTGGAGGGCAACACTGCCAGCCTTGCCCCCGGCCAAACCAAAAGCCCCGCTTTCCTCGCCGACATCAGCCACGAACAACTCGCGCTGGGCACGAACACGCTGGGTGCGGGCGTGCGGGCGTTTGAGCGGCGGTAAGGGGATGTTCGGGGATAATGATCTCCTGTCATTGCGAGCGCAGCGAAGCAATCCAGCGGCGTGCTCGCGGATAGGCTGGATTGCTTCGCTGCGCTCGCAATGACGATGCTTTGGTTATCTCACGGGAGAGATTATCGGCAGCTATCCCCCGCGCTCGCGTCCAAATCCAAACACCGGCCATCTACTTCAGGCACGCCCAGTTTCAGCCCGATTGTCGCTGCCAGTGTCGGCGCGATGTCCACCGTTTCCACCGCCAGCGGTTGTTCAAACCCCGCCATGCCCTTGCGCCAGAACAATATCGGCACGCGGCGGTCATAATCCCAGAAGGAGCCGTGCGTCGCGACATAACCGCCCAGCGGGTTGGCGATGGGGGTGATCCGGGGCTTCAGCGCGACCACGATGTCGCCTGATCTTGCGGGGTGAAAGCTTGCCTTGGCGCGCTGCACCAGCGTCCAGGTTTCGGCAGGGCCAGTTGCAGCGGCGGCGGTGATGATGTCGGCACGGGCAAATGCAGCGGCGACTTGCGGGTGCGCGCGGTACAGCGCCAGCGCTTCGGCTTGCACCGCATCAAACGTCTTTTTCGGCAGCTTGGGGTCAATCCAGATATCGCCGACCGGATCGCCATATAGCAACTGCCCGGTCAGCCCCAGCTTGGCGGCAACGGCATCGCCAATCGCCTTTGGGTTCAGCGCGGGATCGATTCGGGCCGCGCCGGGCACGGCGTGTTCATCATTGCGTTCGGGCAGATCATGCCCGCCATGATCGGCGGTCAGCACCACTTCGTAATCGATCTTCATCGTATCCAGCACGGCAAAGAACGTGCTCATGGTCTGGTCTAGCTGCGTCAATTGCAGGCACATCTCGCTGCCTTCGGTGCCATAGGTGTGGCCGACATAGTCCGTTGCCGACGCACCAATCGCGATCAGATCAGTCGTCGCCCCGCCGCCCAGTTTCATGTCGCGGATCAGCCCTGCGGCCATCGCGAACAACGCCTCATCCGATTCAGGGGAGGCGCGGAAGGCGCGGGAGTCGCCCGCTTTTCGATCAAAGCGGCCGGTGCCCACCGTTTTGCCGCCGCCGATGCTGACGGCGCGGTTGCGGGTTTCGCAAAAGGCAGGCATGTCCATCGGCGCTTGCGCCTCTGCCAGCCGCGCCACAATGGCGTCATTGGTTTGCTGGACGACCGCCGGGGTCGCGCGCCCGGCATAGCTGGCGTATTTCTTGCCATCCCACCACCAAAGTTCGTCAACCTGGTGCCCCCCCATCATCACTGCCGCGCGATCCTTACCGGCGACGGAGACGACACGGGTGGCGGGGTTCGCCATTTTCATCCGCTCGCCCAGCGTTGGCACCAGCAGATGCTTGTCGGACACGGTGTAGATAATGGATGTGCTGCCGGGCACGCTCTCATCCTCAGCGCAATAAACGCTCTTGTCAGCGCGCGCGGTTTTCATATCGACCCAGTTATTGGCGATAATGCCAGCACGGCCAGCGCGAACGCCCGTCAAGATCGTGGCATGGCCGGGGCACGTTTCGGTCGCGGCATGGCTTTGATAGCCCGACGGGAACACCGCGCCCTTGAGCAGCCGGTTAAAGCCGCCGGTGAAGTGGTTGCGATATTCGGCAAACAAGTCGGCGGAAAGCTGATCGACCGCGATGGCGATAATCAGCTTTGGCGCGGTTTGCGGGCTGGCGGGTGCTGTGGGCGCGCTGGTAGGTGCGGCGTTGTCCTGCGCAGCGGCATTGGCTGTAACCAATGCGAGCGCGCTGGCGAATAGCATGGCAACTCTTTTCATCACGTCTCTCCCGATCGGGTGCACCGCAGCCGGCTTTTCGGCTATGCGCCGGGACCGGGGCTGAAAACAAGGATTGCCGCATGCGCGCACTGGGTTTCTTTATCGTGACACTGCTCGCCTGGCTGGCGACAATCGGCACGGCGATGGCGCAGGCGCCCGATCCTTATTCAAAGGGGCCGCATCTGGCGACGGCGCTCATCGCAGAGAGCATGACGCCAGCCGCGGGCAGCATGGTAACGCTGGCGGTGGATGTCACGCCGCAGCCGGGCTGGCATGGCTATTGGCAGAACCCCGGCGATGCGGGCTTTCCGGCCAAGTTTGATTGGTCGCTGCCTGCGGGCGTGCGGGCCGGCACGCCGCTATATCCGGTGCCGACCACGCTGATCATCGCCGGGCTGATGAACTATGTGTTCGAACAACATTATACCTTGCTGGTCACGCTGCAGATTCCGGCGGGGCTGGCCCCAGGCACCGCGCTGCCCATCAAGGTGCGCACCAATTATCTGGTCTGCACTGAAGAAATCTGCGTTCCCGAAGCCGCCGATCTCGCGGTTGATCTGGTGATTGGGGACGGGGCGATTACCCCTGCAGCGCGCGCGCAGTTTGACGGGTTTCGCCAGGCGCTCCCGAAGTCGATCGGCATGGCGGCGCAATATCAGGTTACCGGCAAAACGGTGCGCATCGGGATCCCTTATCCGGCCGCCGGGCCGCTCGACAAAGCGTATTTCTTTCCCGTTACCGCAGGCGCGATCGATTATGCCGCCCCGCAACAGGTGATGCGCGACGGCGATCGGCTCGTCATCGAAACCGGCGTTATCAAGGCGGGCAATGATGCAATCAACGGTGTGCTGCGGATTGGCAATGCGCGCGGACTGATGGTCAGCGCAACGCCGGGCGTGGTTGCGCCGGTTGCGGGCGGCCCAGCCGCCAGTGGCGCGTTCACGCCTGACATGGTTGTCGCCACGCTGATCGCGCTTGGCGGCGCATTGCTGGGCGGGTTGATCCTGAACATCATGCCCTGCGTGTTCCCCATTCTGAGCCTGAAGGCGCTAAGCCTGGCCAAGGGCAGCGTTGATGAACGTGGCGCACGGCGAGAGGCGCTGGCCTATACAGCCGGTGTGCTCGCGGTGATCATGGGGCTGGGTGCGACAATTCTGGCATTGCGCGCGGGCGGTGCGGCGGTTGGCTGGGCATTCCAGTTGCAGAACCCCGCGACCATCGTGGTGCTGTTGCTGCTGGTGGTAGCGCTGACGCTCAATCTGGCCGGGTTGTTCGAGATTCCGACGCCCGCCTTCGTCAATTCCTCAAGCGGAGCCAGTGGCGCATTTGCCACCGGGGCGCTTGCCGCGATCATCGCGACGCCGTGCACCGGCCCGTTCATGGGCGCGGCTTTGGGTGCGGCTTTGGTGCTGCCTGCACCTGCTGCGATGGCGGTATTCGCCGGGCTGGGGATTGGCCTGGCGCTGCCATTTCTTGCCATCGGCTATATTCCCGCACTCCGCCGGGCACTGCCAAAGCCTGGTGCGTGGATGGAAACGTTCCGCCAGCTACTGGCCGTCCCCATGGGGCTGACCGCGATCTGGCTCGCCTGGGTGCTCGGCGGCGAAGCGGGCAATGACGGTGTTGCGCTGGGGCTGATCGGCGCGCTTGGCGTTGGCATCGTGCTGTTCGTGATCGGCAAGCGCCAGCATAAGGGGCTGTCTGCGCATTGGATCAACGTCATCTTGCTGATCGGCGTCGTTGCGGGCAGCGGCTATCTGGTGCGCGCCGTGCCAAAGGGGGCGGCGGCCGCCACCGCACTTGCGGCGGAGAACAAACAGGCGTTTTCAGAAGCGAAACTGGCTGAGGCACGCGCCAAGGGCCAGCCCGTCTTCGCCTATTTCACCGCCGACTGGTGCCTGACGTGCAAAGTGAATGAGCGCGTCGCAATCGACACTGATCAGGTGAAGGCGGCATTTGCCAAGCATGACGTGGCGGTGATGGTGGGCGACTGGACCGACGGCGACCCCGTGCTGGGCCGCTTCATCGAACAGCATAACCGCGCAGGCGTGCCGCTGTACCTTTACTATAAGCCCGGCGCGAGCGAACCAGAAATCCTGCCGCAAGTGTTGACCCCCGGCATGTTGAGCGCGCTGGCCGAAGGCTGATCGGGGCGATATGCGCGGGCCATGAAGATTTACTTCGATGGCGGGTGCAGGCCCAATCCCGGCGCGATGGAAACCGCTGTTGTGGCGCAAGGGTGCGCTGATGTGCGGCAGAATATCGGCCATGGCAGCAGCTTTGATGCCGAATGGTTGGCGCTGATCCACGCGGTAGAGGTGGCGGTGGCGATTGGCGCGTCGAACGTGGTGCTGCTGGGCGATGCCGCGACGGTGGTTAGTCAGGCGATTGGGCGCACCAAATGCCGGGGCGTTGCCATCGCCCATCGCGCGCGGTTTATGGCGAGCATCCCAGCGGGCTTGGCGGTGAAAGTGCGACAGATAAAGCGCACCCAGAACCTTGCCGGCATTGCCTTGTCGCGGTTGCATGATCGGTGAGCGACGCGCCCATCCTCTACAGCTTTCGCCGCTGCCCCTATGCGATGCGGGCGCGGATGGCGTTGATTGTCAGCGGCACGCCCGTCGAACTTCGCGAGGTGGCGCTCCGCGGCAAACCCGCCGAGATGATCGCCGCATCGCCCAAGGCGACCGTGCCGGTGCTGGTGCTGGCGGGCGGCGAGGTGATCGACGAGAGTATCGACATCATGCGCTGGACGCTGACGCAGAACGATCCCGAAGATTGGCTGGCGGGCAATGACGTCGCGCTGATCGCTGCCAATGACGGCGCGTTCAAGCACCACCTCGATCGCTACAAATATCCCGATCGTCACTGCACCGACCCGATCGAACATCGAGATTCCGGGCTGGCGATGCTGGCCGATCTTGATAATCGGCTGGGTGCCCACGCCAATCTGTGCCGCGACACGCCCGCGCTGACGGATATCGCGATCATGCCGTTCGTGCGCCAGTTCGCGGCGGTGGATCAGGGCTGGTTCTATCGCCAGCCCCTGCCGCAGCTTCAAGCCTGGCTCGCCCGCCACACCAGCTCCGCATTGTTCGATCAGGCGATGCTGCGGGTGAAGCCCTGGGCACCCGGCGATGCGCCGGTGATGCTCAATCCGATAAGCTGATCGCCACCGCCTCCGCCACCTTGATGCCGTCCACCGCCGCAGACAGGATGCCACCTGCATAGCCTGCACCTTCCCCCGCCGGGAACAGCCCCTTGGTATTCAGGCTTTGCAGGTCATCGCCCCGGGTAAAGCGCACCGGCGATGACGTGCGCGTTTCCACGCCGGTCATCACCACATCGGGGTGGTCATAACCGGGTATCTGCCGCCCAAAAACCGGGATCGCCTCGCGCATCGCGGTGATGGCGTACTCCGGCAGGCATTCGGCCAGGTCGGTCATCGTCACGCCGGGCCGGTACGAGGGGGTGACGCTGCCCAGTTTTTCCGATGGCCTTGCTGCCAGAAAATCGCCGAGCAATTGTGCAGGGGCCTTGTAGTTCGATCCGCCCGCAACATAGGCCAGCGATTCCCAGTGGCGTTGGAAATCGAGCCCCGCCAGCGGATCGCCGGGGTAATCGCGCGCGGGATCAATTGCGACGACAAAGCCCGAATTGGCGTTACGTTCGTTGCGCGAATATTGGCTCATCCCGTTGGTGGCGACGCGGCCTTCTTCGGATGTTGCGGCCACCACCGTGCCGCCAGGGCACATGCAGAAACTATAAACGGTGCGCCCGTTCAAACAATGGTGGGAGATGTGATATTCCGCCGCCCCCAGCACCGGATGCCCGGCGTGAATGCCGAACCGCGACTTATCAATCCACGATTGCGGGTGCTCAATCCGCACGCCGATGGAAAACGGCTTGGCCTCCACAAACACGCCCGCTGCGTGGAGCATCGCGAAACTGTCGCGCGCGCTATGGCCGATCGCGAGCACCACCCGGTCGGCCGCCAGATAGTCGCCATTGTGCAAATGCAGCCCGCGCACGCGCCGTTCGCCGGTGGAATCGGTGGCGATGTCGATGCCGTCGACGCGCGTTTCAAAGCGGTATTCGCCGCCCAGCGCCTCTATCGTTGCGCGGATATTCTCCACCATCGTCACCAGCCGGAACGTGCCGATATGCGGGTGCGCTTCGGTAAGGATTTCAGCAGGAGCCCCGGCCTTGACGAATTCGGTCAGCACCTTGCGATCAAGATGTCGGTTATCCTTGATCCGGCTATAGAGTTTACCGTCGGAAAAAGTCCCCGCGCCGCCCTCCCCAAATTGCGCGTTCGATTCCGGGTTCAGCACGCCGCGCCGCCACAGGCCCCAGGTATCCTTGGTGCGTTCGCGCACCACCTTGCCGCGATCGAGGATGATCGGGCGATACCCCATTTGCGCCAGGATCAGCCCGGCGAACAGCCCGCACGGCCCAGTGCCGATCACCACGGGGCGGCGCACGCCGGGCGGCGCGTTCCCGATCTGATGATAGCGGGTATCGGGCGTCCGCTGGACGCGCTTGTCCTTGCGGCACCGCGCGAGCACGGCATCCTCGCCCTTCACATTCACGTCGATTGAATAGACGAGCTGGATATCAGCCTTGTTCCGCGCGTCATGCGCGCGCCGCGCGACCACATATTTGATCAGCTCACGCGGGGTGATGCGCAGCCGCTTGCAGATCGCGGCGGGCAGGGCTTCGTCAGGGTGGTGGAGCGGCAGGGCAATTTCGGTCAGGCGGAGCATGGCCCCGCCTGTACCGGTTCAAGCCAGGGGACGCCATGCACTGATATGGCTTCCTGTGCGGGCAATATCCCCATCCGTTCGTGTCGAGCGAAGTCGAGACACCCTGCTCAGCGCTCGTGGCATGTTTCTCGACTTCGCTCGAAACGAACGGGGTTGGAGAAATCTGAATAAAACGTCTCAGGCCGCCGTCGCTCCTTCAAGGCTTTCCGCTCGCCGCCCCGCCACTGCTTCAAACCGCGCATGATATTTGGGGTTTTCAGTGCCCATCATCCGGTCCCACCAGGTGAAGTACAGCCCGAAATTAGAGCCACCTTCGGTGTGGTGCAGATCATGATGCGTCGTCGTGGTCAGCCAGCCCGTCCAGCGTGACCGGGTAAAGCCTGGCCAGGCAAGCTCAAAACCCGAATGACCAATCACGTTGCGCGCGATCTGGTGGCCAAGGAAGATGAAGACCGCCAGCCCGTATAGCGGCGTGACCAGCGACAGCATGATCAGCATGAAGGGGATGTAAATCGCCTCTGCCACCGCCTCCAACGGGGCAAAGCTGTACGCTGCCCAGCTCGTCGGTGTGCGTGAAATATGGTGCGTCGCATGCGCGCGGCGAAACAGCCACTTATGGTGCAGCGAACGGTGCATCCAGTAAAACCAGAAATCATGCAGCACGATCATCGCCAGCACCTGCGCAAGCAGGATCGGCAGGTTTTCGGCCTGGCGTTCAATCGGGATGATGCCGCCGCGCACCAGCGCAAAGGTGATCAGGTTCACTACGGCGAACACGCAGATCGTTTGCACCGATTGGCCAAATTCACGCCGCCGATCGGCAAAGCTGGCCACCCGTGATTGGATGCGACGATGCGCGATCCACCGGTGCAGCAGCGCGTACAGGATGGTCAGCCCTGCCGCGCCGATCAGGTAACGCACGAATTCAATCTCTATACTATGAACGAGGCGCTGGCCGATCATCAGGGCGAAATCAATCACGGGCGATTCTCCATTGGGGTGATGTATCGGCTTTGACCCGGATTTGTGAACGGTATCTGCGCATTGCCGAAAAATGATGATCGATTTCGGAATCGACCGGTTATTTTCAGTTCTGCAAGATGTTCGCGCGGCGATAATCGCTGGGGGCCTGGCCTGCCTCTTCGCGAAAGGCGCGGTTGAACGGGGCCAGACTGCCATAGCCCAAATCCATCGCCATCGTCAGGATTGGCAAGTCGACATGGGCTGGATCAGCCAGCATCGCCTTTGCCTCGGCAATGCGGTGGTGGTTGAGGAAAGCAGAGAAGTTACGATAGCCCAACCGCTGGTTGATCAGCGCGCGTAACCGGTGTTCGGGCGTGCCCAGATGATCGGCCAGCGCGCCAATGCTCAGGCCCGATTCGCGGTAAATGCCCGCAATGATTGCCGCATCCAGCTTTTGCTTCAGCACATGGTCTGACGGGCTAAGCCTGGGGGCAGACGGCGCGTCGTTGACAGCGGGGTTGAACAGGATGTCGGGGTCGCTTTGCAGCAATGCCGTGCCCATCGCCATGGTTGCGACCAGAATGGCGAACGCCTGCGGCGCGGAGACCATCGTGCCATTATACCGGAAGCCAAAGACCATCTCGAGCAGCAGCACCATCACCGCCAACGTGCCGACAACGATGACGAACCCGACGCGCAGCCGCCGCCGCTTTTCGATCAGGTCATCACCACGCTCACGCACCGCGATCAAGATGGCGTGCGCGGTCATGGCGAGCGATGCGCTGCGCTGGATGATGCCGATCCACAGCCCCATGCCGCTGTTGTTCTCAAACCGCGCAATGCCAAACCCGATCCAGCAGCCAATAAGGGTGAGCAGTCCCAGCATGACGGCGAGCCGGTTGAAAGGCCGCTCGAACAGCAAATGCGCAAACACCCACAGCATCATCGGGGTGGCTTGCGCTGCCAACTGCACGAATGCCCAAAAAGGCCCGCGCGTCTCCATGCGAATCGGTGTGGCCAGCGTCAGATAGGCGCAAATGCAAACCAGCAGGCCAACCGTTGCTGCCCGTATCGGGCGCGGCGCTTGGCCCCTGCCGATCACGAGCGCGATCAGCAGCAATTGCCCAATCGCCAGCATGCGCATCGCGCTATCGATCAGGATCAGGCGGTCCATTGGCGCGTTTATGCAGGCCGTTGGTCGCTACGTCCATCGTTCGCGCTGCTTGGCACCCTGATCACGTTGCGGTGCGTTGATTGGGTCTGGCCGCGTTAGGGCTTCGTATTTGGAGTGACAGAATGAATCGATCAATGATGGCCCCCTTCATGCTGGGCGCAATCCTGATTGCGGCAAATTTGGCCGGTTGCGGCGAGCAAAAGCCCGATTTCGATCCCAACACTGTCGTGCTCGCGCCGAACGGGAAGACGTTGCCGACGGGGCAGGCCACGCCCGCACCATCAGCCGCGCAAATGGCATTGTTGCCGTTTGAGGGCAGCTGGGGCCGCACAGCTGCCGATTGTGACCTGAGCCGGGATGATCGGAGGGGTACGCTGAAAATCGAAAAGGGCAGGGTGGATTATTACGCCGCTGGCGGGCCAATTGACCGCATCGTGGCATATTCCCCGTCGAGCATCACGGTCGATCTGCGGCTGACGGGTTTTGGCCAGGCAGCAATGGTGCGGACGACCTATAGTTTGCGGGTGGCCGGCACGCGGTTGCTGCGCACCGATGGATCGCCGCCCGCGCAGGTGGAATACACCCGTTGCTAACGGCAAAACCCGGCGCAGCGCGCTTTAGCGTCGCGGAGAGACACCGCCGGGGCCAACCGGTTCCACGCTGCGGGATTGTTGCGATCCGTATGCTGAGGGCGAAGCGCTGCTGGTGCATCCTGGCGTGCGGGCGCAATTGTCCAGCCGGGCTCCCTGGTCGGTGCTGTCATCAAACGCCACGCAGCCGCCAAGGGATATCCCCAGCATAATGGGGGCCAGAATAATCCGAAATGCGCCAACCAATCGCTTCTTATTCATGACGGCTTCTCCTGATAAGTATCGCAGAAGATGAAAGTAATTCTTGGCCGAAAAATGGCATGGCCCCGATCAAGCGCCCTAACCTGTCGGGGGCTGGGAATCAGCCGGGCACGGCGCTAGAGCAACGGGATGACCCAATTCGACCTTACCGACGATCAGCGCGAGATTCAGGATCTGGCGCGCAAATTTACGGCTGATCGCATCACGCCCTTTGCCGGGGAATGGGACGAAAAGCACATCTTCCCGCGCGCCACGATCAAGGAAGCGGCAGCGCTTGGCTTTGCCGCGATTTATGTCAGCGAGGAATCGGGCGGCATCAATCTGGGGCGGCTGGAGGCGGCGCTGATCATGGAGGCGATGGCCTATGGCTGCCCGTCCACCAGCGCGTTCATCAGCATTCACAACATGGCCGCGTGGATGATCGACCGGTTCGGCGGGGCGGAGGTGAAGGCAAAGTATCTGCCTGATCTCGTGTCGATGGAAACGATCGCCAGCTATTGCCTGACCGAGCCGGGCAGCGGATCAGACGCGGCGGCGCTAAAGACGCGTGCGGTGCGGGACGGCGACCATTATGTCGTCACCGGCACCAAGCAGTTCATCAGCGGCGCAGGCGAAAACGACATCTACGTCACGATGGTGCGCACTGGGGAGGAGGGACCAAAGGGCATCTCCTGCCTGGTGATCGAGAAGAACATGCCCGGCGTGTCGTTCGGCGCGAATGAACGCAAGCTTGGCTGGCATTCGCAGCCCACACGGCAAGTGATCCTTGAGGATGTGCGCGTCCCGGTGGCGAACCGCGTTGGCGGCGAAGGGGAGGGGTTCCGCATCGCGATGATGGGGCTTGATGGCGGGCGGCTGAACATTGGTGCCTGCTCGCTTGGCGGCGCGCAACGCTGCCTTGACGAAGCGATTGGCTATACCCGTGATCGCAAGCAGTTTGGCACCGCGATCAGCGATTTTCAGAACACCCAGTTCATGCTCGCCGATATGGCAACGGAGCTGGAGGCGGCGCGTGCGCTGCTGTACATGGCGGCTGCCAAGGTGACCGCGAATGCGCCCGACAAGACGAAGTTTGCCGCAATGGCCAAGCGGCTGGCGACCGACACAGGATCTGCGGTGGTGGATCGCGCGCTGCAATTGCACGGCGGCTATGGCTATCTGATGGATTATCCTATCGAACGCTTTTGGCGCGATCTGCGGGTGCATTCGATTCTGGAGGGCACCAACCAGGTGATGCGGATGATCGTCGGTCGCGAGTTGACGCGGCAGTGAGCGACGCGAACCTGTTCATGGTAACGATGGTGGTCCCTGATTGTGATCAGGCGATCGCTCACTTTACCAACGACTGGGGATTTGCGCTGGCGAACGACACGCATCACGCATCGGGCAAACGCTGGATTGAAATTGCACCGGCTGGCGGCGCGCGCCTCCGGCTTGCAGAGGCAAATTGCCCTGAACAGACGGCAGCAATCGGGCGGCAGACCGGCGGGCTGGTGTCGTTTTTCGTCAAAACCCATGATTTCGACACCGATGTGTCAAACTGGCTGGCGCGCGGTATCACCTTGCTGGAACCAGAGCGGCTTGAGCCATATGGACGGATCGTGGTGCTCGCCGACGTGTATGGCAATCGCTGGGATGTGATTGAGGCTGATGAAGGGCCGACAGAATCCCTTGTCTCCGCGCAGAGGACGTAGTGAGTGATGATGCGCGGGAGCAATCGGCATGACCAATGATGTGATCGCCGACGTGCAAGGCCGTACCGGCCGAATTCGGCTCAACCGCCCTGCTGCGATCCACGCGCTGAACACGCCGATGTGCGCGGCGATGCTGGCGGCGTTGGAAAGCTGGCGAGTCGATACGCGGGTTGAGGCGGTGCTGATCGATCATGCTCCCTCGCCGGATGACGACCCAAAAAAATCGCGCGGCTTTTGTGCGGGCGGCGATATCCGCATGCTCGCGACAAGCGGCGCGGCGGACGGCGTTGAGGCGCGGCAGTTTTTCCACACCGAATATCAGATGAACCACAAGCTGTTCACCTATGTGAAGCCGGTGATTGCCTTTATGGACGGGATCACGATGGGCGGTGGCGTTGGCATATCGCTGCCCTGCCAATACCGCGTCGCGACAGAAAATACCCGGCTGGCAATGCCCGAAACCGGGATCGGCCTGTTCCCCGATGTGGGCGGCGGTTGGTATCTTTCCCGCTTGCCGGGGCGGATGGGGCAGTTTCTGGCGCTGACCGGGCACCGGCTCGACGGGGCGGAGTGTTTGGCGTTGGGGCTCGCCACCCATTATCTGCCTGCCGCCGCGCTTGATGCGGCAAAGGCGCGGATCGTTGCCGATCCGTCGGCAATAGAGGCCATTCTCGCCGATCTGTCCGTCGCGCCGCCAGCGGCAAAAATTCTTGTCCATCAGCCCGCGATTGATCGCCTGTTCGCCGCCGATACGCTCGAAACTGTGTTTGCAGCCCTCGCCGCCGATCCATCTGATTGGGCGCGTGCGCAAAGCGCGCTTCTTTCGTCCAAATCGCCGCAAACAATGAAAGTTTCGCTCCGTTTGCTGCACGAAGGGGCACAAATGCGCGATTTTGCTGCCGAAATGCGCCAGGAATATGCCGTTGGCTGCCGCGTTGTGCAGCGCCATGACTTTATCGAGGGCGTTCGCGCGGTGATTATCGACAAGGATAATGCGCCGCGCTGGAACCCCGCCACGCCTGAGGAGGTCAGCGATCACCTGATCAACCAGATTTTCGCGCCCTTGCCGGACGACGAGGCCTGGACGCCCCATAATTAACAACCCTCCCGGCTCACCCCGGCCTTGAGCCGGGGGCCCGCTGCCTCTGGGTGGCGCGAAAAAGCGGGGCCCCGGGACAAGTCCGGGGAGACGAAAGAGAGAAAATGATGACCAGTTACGAAACCCTCCTCGTCGAACAGCGCGGCGCCGTCACGCTCATCACGCTGAACCGTCCGCAGGCGCTAAACGCGCTGAACAGCCAGGTGCTCGCAGAATTGATCGCCGCGCTGGAGGCATTTGATGCCGACGCGTCGCAGGGATGCGCCGTGCTGACCGGCAGTGAAAAGGCGTTCGCGGCAGGCGCGGACATCAAGGAAATGCAGGCGATGGGCTTTGCCGACATGTTCGGTACCAATCACTTCGCTGGCTATGACCGCGTAACCGCCACCCGCAAGCCGATTATCGCCGCCGTGGCCGGCTATGCGCTGGGGGGTGGGTGCGAGGTCGCGATGATGTGCGATTTCATCCTGGCCGCTGACACCGCCAAGTTTGGCCAACCTGAAATCAAGCTCGCCGTCTCCCCCGGCATGGGCGGATCGCAGCGGCTGGCCCGCGCCGTCGGCAAGGCCAAGGCAATGGAAATGTGCCTGACGGGCCGGATGATGGACGCCGCCGAGGCCGAGCGCGCCGGCCTGGTCAGCCGCGTCATCCCTGCCGCCGATCTGATCGACGAAGCGGTGAAGACGGCAGCGACGATTGCCGCAATGGCCCCGCTTGCGGTCAAGGCGAACAAGGAAATGGTCAATACCGCGTTTGAAACGGGCCTGACGCAGGGCATCCTTTTCGAACGCCGGTTGTTCCATGGCCTGTTTGGTACAGCGGACCAGAAAGAGGGTATGGCGGCCTTTGTGGAAAAACGCGCGGGCGTTTGGACGGGGAAATAACATGACAAGCATTGCGTTTATCGGCCTGGGCAACATGGGCTGCGGCATGGCGGCGAACCTGGCCAAGGCCGGGCATGACGTGCGCGCGTTTGATTTGTCGCCTGATGCGCTGGATCGCGCCCGGGCGGCGGGTTGCTTGCCGGTTGCCAGCGCTGCGGCGGCGGTGGAAGGCGCGGAAGTGGTGGTGACGATGTTGCCCGCCGGTAGCCATGTGGAGATGGTGTGCCTGGACGAGGTGTTTCCCGCTGCATCGCCGAACACGCTGTTGATCGATTGCTCAACGATCGATGTGGCCACCGCCAAGCGGGTTGCCGAAGCGGCGCATGCAAAGGGTTTGATCGCGGTCGACGCGCCGGTATCAGGCGGGATTGCAGCGGCAAATGCGGGTAGCCTGACCTTCATGGTTGGCGGCAGCGACGCCGGTTTTGATCGTGCGGAGGTGGTGCTGGCGGCAATGGGCAAGGCCGTGATCCATGCGGGCGATAATGGTGCCGGGCAGGCCGCCAAAATCTGCAACAACATGCTGCTGGGCGCGTCGATGATAGCGACGTGCGAGGCGTTTCTGCTGGCCGACAAACTGGGGCTGAGCGCGCAGAAATTTTTTGATATTTCCAGCGTTTCCTCTGGCCAGAACTGGTCGATGACCAGCTATTGTCCGGTCCCCGGCATTGGCCCGCAAACCCCGGCTGACCATGACTATCAGGGCGGCTTTGCCGTTGCGCTGATGCTCAAGGACTTGAAGCTGGCGCGGCAGGCGGCGCAGGGAGCCGATGCAGCAACGCCAATGGGCGAGCGTGCGGCTGAACTCTATCAGCTTTTTGCCGATCAAGGCCAGGGTGGCCTTGATTTTTCGGGCATTATCAAGATGCTGGCCGCAGGGGATGCGCGGGCAAGTTGATGCCGCATTGGGGCGATCTGCCGCCAAACTATTGCCCCCTTGCGCAAACCGTTTACGCATAACGCCAACAGGCAATGCTCGGGGGAGAGATGATGGCGATGAATGGGGCAGCGGAAGCGGCAATTGGGGCAACTGCACCCAGCCGCAAGGATATCCAGCTCGTCATCACTGCATCGTCGCTGGGCACGATCTTCGAATGGTATGATTTTTTCATCTATGGCACGCTGGCGGCCAGCGGCATCATTGGTCGCACCTTCTTTCCCGCGGGCAATGAAACGGTGCAGACGCTGCTCGCCTGGGCAGGCTTTGCGATCGGCTTTGGATTTCGGCCGCTGGGGGCGGTGCTGTTCGGGTTTCTGGGGGATCGGCTCGGGCGCAAATACACGTTCCTCGTCACGATCACGCTGATGGGCGTGGCGACCGCCGGTGTGGGACTGGTACCGTCGACAGAGGCAATCGGGCTGGCAGCGCCCGCAATCATCATCTTCCTGCGCATCCTGCAAGGGTTGGCGCTGGGCGGCGAATATGGCGGCGCGGCGATCTATGTGGCCGAACACGCGCCTGCGGGGCGCAGCGGCTATTACACCAGCTTTATCCAGGCAAGCGTCGCGGGCGGGTTCATCCTGTCGATTGCCGTCGTGCTCGCCGCCAAGTCCGCGGTAACGCCGCAGGCATGGGATAGCTGGGCGTGGCGGCTGCCGTTCCTCTTCTCGCTGGTGTTGCTGGCCGTGTCGCTGTGGATGCGACTGAAACTGTCGGAAAGCCCTGTTTTCAAGCAGATGAAGGCAGCGGGCGAAACCGCGGCGAACCCGTTTATCGAAAGCTTTACCTATCCGGGCAATTTGCGGCGGCTGTTCGTCGCGCTGTTTGGCATCGCCGCTGGGCTGACGGTGATTTGGTACACCGCGATGTTTACCGTCTTGTCGTTCCTGCAAACGACGATGCGGGTGGAGGAAACGACGGCGCAGCTGATCGTGGGGGCGGGTGCGGCAGCCGGGCTGTTCTGGTTCGTGTTGTTTGGATGGCTGTCAGACCGGGTGGGTCGCAAGCTGCCGATCGTGATCGGCTATGCGCTGACATTGGTGATGCTGTTCCCGATATTCTGGGTGATGGGCGCCGCCGCCAATCCGGGGCTGGCAGAGGCGGCGCGTCGTGCGCCGGTCGTCGTGTCTGGCCCTGAATGCAAATACAGCCCCTTTGCCAAGGAACAGGCCGATGAATGCGGCCGCGTGCTTGATTATCTGTCGAAAAAGGGCGTCACCTATACCACCGTCACCGCGCCGGTGACGGTTATCACCGTTGGCGGCGCGACGGTCGCCGATGACAGTCCTGCCCGGATCGACGCCGCGCTGATCGCCAATGGCTATAATCTGGACAAGGTGGTCCCGTCGGCTGGGAATATCGTGATTATTCTGGCCGCGATCATCCTGCTCAGCGCGCTATCCGGCGTGACCTATGGCCCCGTCGCGGCGTTGCTGGCGGAGATGTTTCCGCCGCGCATCCGCTATAGCTCAATGTCGATCCCCTATCATATCGGCACGGGGTATTTCGGCGGTTTTCTGCCGTTCATCAGCCAGTATATCGTCGCGCGATCGGGCAATCCTTACGGCGGATTGTGGTACACGATGGCAGTGGTGGCGATGGCGTTGATCGTCACGCTCATCTGGCTGCGCGATGAAAAGGCTGATCTGGCGGCATCCCCCCGGCGGTGATGCCACCAACGGGACTGGTGCTGGGCGGCTGCCACTTGTAACGCCGCAGGTGATGACCACTGCTCCGCTCCGCCTGCGCCTTGATAGCGCCGCCCTGACCGATAACTGGCGGCTGCTTGCCAAGCTGAGCTGGCATGCCGCCTGCGGGGCTGCGATTAAGGCGGATGGTTATGGTCTGGGGGCGACTGCGGTGGCAACGCGGTTGGCAGGGGCCGGGTGCCGGGACTTTTTTGTGGCCACTTGGGCAGAGGCGGCGGCCCTCGCGCCGCTTGGCCTGTCGCTGTCGGTGCTGCACGGGCTGCGCGTTGAGGATCAGGCAGCGGCGCAATCCGGCATTGCCCGCCCCGTGCTGAACAGCCTGTCCCAGGTGGCGCGCTGGCGGGCGATGGGCGGGGGGCTTTGCGACGTGATGGTCGATACCGGCATGAACCGGCTTGGCCTTTCCGTTGATGAAGCGCTGTCGGGTGCGCTGGACGGGCTGGAGATTGATACGCTGATGAGCCATTTGGCCTGCGCTGATGAAGATGTGGCGATGAACGCCGCGCAGCTTGCCGCATTTGCGCCGCTAAAGGGGCGGGTCGGCGCGTTGCGGTTCAGCCTTGCCAATTCGGCGGGCATCGCCCTGGGGCGCGATTACGCCTTTGATTTAACCCGGCCAGGATTGGCGCTTTACGGCGGTGTACCCCGCGCGGAACTTGCCGGTATCCGCCAGGTCGTGATGCCCCAGGCGCAGGTGCTGCAACGCCGCCGCGTGCCCGCCGGGGCCACGATTGGCTATAACGCCACCTTCACCGCGCCTGCCGCGATGGAAGTGGCGATTATCAATATCGGCTATGCAGACGGCTATTGGCGCGGATTCTCAGGTGTCGGCGCTGCGCGGATCGGCGATGCGGTGCTGCCCGTGCTGGGCCGGGTATCGATGGATTTGGTGGCTATCAACGCTGACGCAGCCCCTGATCTGGGCGAGGGCGACTGGGTGACGATTGATTATGCGCTGCCCGTCGCGGACGTAATGTCGGGCATGTCGCAATATGAATTGCTGACCGGGCTTGGACAGCGTTTCGACCGCGTTTGGGGTTGAGCCTCAGCCGCTGACAGCTGGGCTGCGCTGCACATATCGCAGGCCAAAAAAAGGGGCCGCTCGATCACTCGAGCGGCCCCAATCATTCTAGTTTGTCGTCCGATCAGAAACGTGACGTGATCGATAGCTGGAAACGGCGGCCGAAATTGTCAGCAATCGTGCCCGCTGCGAGCTGGAAGTCGCTGCCCAGCGTTGTTTGGTCAGTCGCATTCAGAATGTTGAACTGAATACGGAATTTATCGTTCACGTCAGCACCGATGACGATGTCAAAAGTATTGATCGATGGGCGGAAAATGGCTGGAACGACTTCAACTGTGGCCGGTGCGCCATTCGAGAAGAAGCGTGTACGATCCTGCCAGTTCCAGGTGCCCTGGGTAAAGAAGCCACCCTTTTGATACCGCACCGTCGTCTGAACTTCCCATTCCGGACGGGCAAAAGTGCCAGCCGAATTGATCACGTCAGAGAAGGTTCCGTTCGCGGACTCGGCGTAGGTAACGAGCTTATAAACGTTTGTCCGAAGCGTCATCTTGCCGAGTTCCTTCGGCAATTCAAAGCTGTAACGACCCGTTATGTTGAACGAACGAAGCTGAGTTGCCGACAGGTTGACGAAGCCCGATGCAAAACCGGGAGCAACCTGGAAGTCAGTGGTGTTACGTGTAAAGAAACCACATGCGTTTGAACCGGTCTGCGGTGAGGAGTCCGGGAAAGTCCGGCTGTCGAAGCAGAAGTTCAACGCCTGTGTCAGGTTGGTTGGCTGAATGATGTTAGCCAAATCGACATTGATATAATCCAACGACACCGACAGGCCGGGGATGTACCGCGGAGTCCAGATTGCGCCTGCCGTCCAGCTTGTCGCACGCTCTGGACTCAGGCCCGGCGCGCCCGAGAATGAACCCGGTAGCGAAGCACCGTTCGGAATATAGGTCGCAAGAAACGTATCTGCAGCACCGGCATTTGCCGCAATACCAAGCGATATCAGCGCGGCGCGGCAGTTCGCGCGGCGTTGTACCGCCGACGTACCGTTATCAATGTTCGCAGGGCCACAAGGATCGTTCGCCACTGCAAATGCGGGCTGGGTACCCAAGAACAATTCAACCACAGAAGGCTGGCGAATTGATTGGGTATAGTTGCCGCGCAAGGTGAGATCGAGCGCTGGAATTGGCGTCCACGTGCCGGGGATCGAGTAAATTACCGAGGGATCGCCCTGTGAGCTTGGGGTGATCAACGTACCGGCTAGGTTACGGAACGTGTTGGACGAGCCGTTCTGCCGTGACACACGGAACGCCGGATTGAGCTCGAGATTACCAAGGAATGACAGGAAGTTGTCGCCGAATACGGGTACGCGCGCTTCGACGCCGCCTTCTATCACCGAAATGCTGCCAACGGTGGTTGCCGACGGTGCCGAACGGCCGCGCCCCAGAAGCGTCAGGTCATCCGCAAAGAAGTTCAGCGATTCATGGCGATATTCTGCAGAGGCGTTGATCGAGAACAGGCCAGCCGGCAGATCAAATACGCCACCCCCAACGAAGCCCTGAATGAAGGTTTGCGTCGATGTGTTGTTGAAGGTCACATCCTGACGGACATAGGCCTTTGACGCATTCGACATCTGGTTAAAGCCGAACGGATTGAGCGGCTGACACCCGTCAATCTGGGCCTGGGTAATCGTTGGCGTGACAACAATATCAGTCGGGATGCCGTCCGCGCCAGGCAGACGGGTAAAGTTCGAAACCGTGCCCGTGGGCGTGCGCCCAAGATACTGAGTTGGGAACAACTGCGAACGGCAGCGAATTGTGCCGGTAGAGTCGCGGACGACGTCCAGCGCCAACTGATATTCGATATCCTTGATGCTGGTCGTGGTCGTTGTTTGTTGAGCGCGACCATAGGTTCCGGAGACTTCAGCGTTCCAGTCATTACCGAGGAATTTGAATTTTGAGCGGGCACCGACGACCAAGCGATATGTGTTCACCAGGTTGCGACTGGGGTTGTCGCCGAAGATATCCTGGTTTTGGCGGGTAACAGCGAAATTCTGTACCTGCCCAACGCCGGTGCCAATGCCAACCGCGCTGAGCGATGCCAGGTTTCCGGCCGTCAGAAACGGGTTATCCACATTGATATTCAGCGCCGAGTTTTCCGCGCCAGTCGACAGGAAATTCTGGCTGGGCGAATTCCGCAAGGCAATGGATTCAGTGCGGGAATACAGATTTTCTGTGAACAGCGTAATATCAGGCGTCAGCTCAAAACTAGCGTTCAGATTGAAAATCAGACGATCTTGCTGCGCGCGAAGGACGGTATTTTCCAGAGACCGCGAAAAGTTGCCGTCAGAACCGGGCGCTTGAGCGAATGTGCCTGCTTGACCGGGCCGAAGCGTTGTTGCGGTGTATTGGCGAATAGAGCCGTCTGGATTGAATTCCAAAGGAACGGCCACAAATGGCAAAACCTGATTAATCGGCACCTGCACACCGGCCACCGTCACCAGTGTTGTGTCGGTGTTGGCAATCCGGGGAACGCCCGGGATGAACGTGCCAATGAAATAGTTGATCGGCGTATTGGGGTTTGCGTTAAAGAATTCGCGCTGCGTTGGGCGATTTGCCTGCAGCACGTTAATTGCCAGCAAGCTCTGCTGCGCGGCTGTCGCTCCCACGGGTGGGGTGATACCAAACTGGGTAAAAACCTGAGCGGCAGTTACACCGGCTGGTAATGCGGTTGGCGCAAAAGTGGTGATTGGCAGATTGGTAATCGCGGTGGCGCGCCCATTTCGGCCGTTACCACTGAGGGCACCAATAGCAAGAGCAACGCCGGGCAATCCGTTGACCAACTGGCTACCGGTATTGAAAAATGCCGAACCTGCCAGCGTCGTTGTTCCATTGGTCGGCGTCAGCCCGTTTCGGAACGAAATGAAATTCTGTGCATTGGCCACATAAGGCGTTGCCGTTGGCTGGGAATTCAAATTCAGGATTGTACCGTTGAAGCTGATTGAGTTGTTAATAAACCCGAACCCGAACCCAGTGGAAGCAACGCCATCGTCAGAATTACGCAGGAATGCGCCATTGTTCGCACCCGTGACGTCGATGATGGCTGAGGCAAACGCAGGGTTGCGGAGCGAGCCGTTTGCAAAGTTGTTAGGTGTGCCACCACGGCGAAGCAAAAATTCGCGCGAATCGGCTTGAAGTCCTTCTTCTCGGGTATATTCGCCTGAAGCAACGACGTTCAGGCGACCGTCCATCAGGTTGCGCCCAACTATGCCGCGAATCTGATAACGCGCCAAATCACCCCGCTCGGAAACACCAGCAAGGGCGCCGAATTCATTGCCCTCATACTTGTCCTTCAGGATCACGTTCACAACGCCTGAGATGGCGTCCGACCCGTAAGCCGCCGCACCACCGACGGTGAGCACGTCAATCCGCTCAACGAGCGTGCTGGGGATCGAATTCAAATCGACCTGGCCGCCCGTGGTGTTGCCCTGCACGAACAACGAAGCGGCATTGCCCGACACAAAGCGACGGCCATTGACCAGCGTCAGTGTGCGGTTGGTGCCAAGATCGAGCAGATCGACAAAGGACGCACCCAGGCTGGCGGTCTGGCCGCCATTGGTGCCGTTCGGGCTGGCGCCAGGGCCGATCAGTGGCTGATCGTTCAGCGCTTCGAGTACGCTGGTAAAGCCGCGCTCTTGAATGAATTCGCCGGAGAGTTGCACGCCAGGGATAGTGCCTGAAAACTCAGGCCGCGCGATGCGCGAGCCGGTGACGGTGATGGCAGCTTCATCCTTGGCGGCATCATCTTCTGGCGACGGTGTGTTTTTTCCAGCGGGCGCTGTCTGCGCGGACGCTGCCATTGGAAAACCAGCCAAAATGCCAACGAGCGCGGTGGCGCTCAAAAGCTGCTTCATCTTCATCGATGTGCCCCATCTTTGTTTCTGGGCGTTAATGCCCTGATGTCCCATACAAACGCGGCGGGGCCGTCGGAGCAAGGCGAATATGAACATTTGCTGACAATTACGTTAAGTTTCGCTACGGCATGTGGCAATATTGCCACGCATTTTGCGTATCGAACACACGCCCAGTCACACGGTGATCCAATCCGGCGGCGAATATGGTCGCTGTGAAACAATCTTACGGGCCGTGCTAAAAGGCCGGGGTACAAAAGGCCGGTAGTTTTGGCCTGCTACCGCTCAACGCACAGTGCGATGCCCATGCCACCGCCGATGCACAGCGTCGCCAGCCCCTTTTTCGCGTCGCGGCGGCCCATTTCGTAGAGCAGGGTGGTGAGCACGCGCGCGCCTGATGCGCCGATCGGGTGGCCAATGGCGATCGCGCCGCCATTGACGTTGATGCGCGCCGCATCCCAGCCAAGCTCCTTGTTCACTGACAGCGCCTGTGCGGCAAAGGCTTCGTTCGATTCGATCAGGTCCAGGTCGCCGATTGCCCATCCGGCCTTTTCCAGCGCCCGGCGTGTGGCGGGCACCGGGCCGATGCCCATGATGGAAGGATCAACGCCTGTCGAAGCCCAACTGGCGATCCGCGCGAGAATGGGCGAACCGCGGCGCTCGGCTTCCGCGCGGCTCATGATGACGAGCGCGGCAGCACCGTCGTTCAGCCCGCTGGCATTGGCGGCAGTAACGGTGCCGTCTTTCTTGAATGCAGGCTTCACGCCCGAAACGCTGTCGATCGTCACACCAGCGCGGATATATTCATCGTCGGACACGATCGTATCGCCCTTGCGGCCCTTGATCGTCACGGCGGCGATTTCATCTTTGAAGCGTCCGGCGGCGCGGGCGGCTTCTGCCTTGTTTTGCGACGCGACGGAAAATTCATCCTGCGCCTCGCGCGTTACCTGATATTTCTCAGCCAGATTTTCGGCGGTGATGCCCATATGATAGCCGTTGAACACATCGACCAACCCGTCCTTGATCATCGTGTCGATCAATTGGATATCGCCCATTTTCTGCCCGCCGCGCAGAAACTGCGCGTGCGGGGCCAACGACATCGATTCCTGTCCACCAGCGACCATAATCGTCGCATCGCCCGCCAGGATCGCCTGTGCCGCCAGCGCAACCGCGCGCAAGCCCGATCCGCATACCTGGTTCACGCTCCACGCCGGGATTTCCTTTGGAATACCGGCTGCCATTGCGGCCTGACGAGCCGGGTTCTGGCCTTGGGCGGCGGTCAACACCTGGCCCAGGATCACTTCGGACACCTCGGCACCGGTAACCCCCGCCTGCGCTAGCGCTGCCTCAATCGCCACCTGCCCCAGCATATGTGCTGGCGTTGTGCCAAAAGCACCCATGAAGCTGCCAACTGGCGTACGCTTGGCGGCGGTGATGACGATATCGATCATGGCAAACTCCTGCGGCGTAAAGGTTAGGTCGCTATCTAGCGCCCGACACGCGGCTAATCCAGTCGTTGAGTGGCGACCATAACTGCGCTTGCGCGCCGCGCCCAACAATCATGCCGACATGCCCTGCTGCCAATTCATGGCGATCGGTAAACCCGGCAGCACTGGCGGCGGGCACAATCCTGTCATGCAGCGAGACGAAATCGATGCAGGGGCAGGCCAGGCGGTGCAGCGCAATCGGCGTGCCGTCGACCAGCCACTGGCCAGTGCCTGTGATATCGTCGGCAAACAGCCCTTCAAACATTTGTGCCGCTGCAGCATAGGGTAATGGCGCGCCCGCATTTGCCCAATCTTCCAGCGCTACAAAGCTGCGGGCGTCGGCGCTGCCCGGCGGCATTGCGGCGAATGCTTCATATTTGGCGATCGTGCGTGCCGGGTCGAGCTGCCAGAAGCCGGATTGCAGCACCTCCATCGGCACCAGCCCCATTGCGGTGCACGCAGGCTTGGCGGCTGCCCATAATGCTGCGATCCGGCTGCGCGCGACCGCGTCGAAACCGCTAAAGTGCCACGGTGCGGCAATCATCGCCAGACCAGCAACCGGGGCCAGGCACGCCGCCGCCGCCGCAATCGTACCGCCCAGGCAATAGCCGATCAGCACCGGCGGTTCGGGTAGTTTGGCGATCAGTGGCAGCAATAATTGCGTGACATGGTCGCCAAGGTCCATCGCGCGCGCGGCGGCATTGGGCGTGCCCCAGTCGACCAGCCAAACATGATGGCCCTGCGCGGCCAGCCAGCGCAGCAGCGATTTCTGGCGGGTAAGATCGACAATGAAAGGCGGGTTGATCAACGATGGTACCACCACCACCGGCCGCCCCGTGCCGCCATAGTCGCGCAGCATCGCCCGTCTGCGCCGATGCCTAATCCCGCCCAGCCGCCTGCGCGGACCGCGATCGGCCTGCTGATACGCGGTTAGGCCGGCCAATGCTGCACTGCGGCGTTCGGGCGATTGTGCAGTTTGTGTGCGCAGCATTTCCAGGAACAGCGGCAGCGGTCGCGGCCCGTGTTGCGGCGCGGCATGAAACGGTGTTACAGGGTTTTTACACACCCTCGGGGGATCTCCCATGAAAAAGACCGCTTCTGATGACGGCATTGTTATCATCAAAAAATACGCCAACCGGCGGCTCTATAACACCGAAACGTCGTCCTATATTACGCTGGAACATCTGGCAGCGATGACGCGGGAGGGCCGTGAGTTCAAGGTGGTCGATGCCAAAACCGATGAAGACATTACCCATAATGTGCTTACCCAGATCATCATGGAAGAGGAATCGCGCGGGCAGACGATGCTGCCGGTAAATTTCCTGCGCCAGCTGATATCAATGTACGGCGATTCCATGCAATCGATGGTCCCCGGCTATCTCGAAGCATCGATGGACGGTTTTCGGCGCAATCAGGCGCAGTTCAAATCAGCGGTAGAAGGCGCGTTTGCGCATTCGCCTTTCGCGGAAATCGCCAAGCGCAACATCGCCATGTTCGAGGCAGCAACCGCTGCGTTCAAGCCCGGCGGCGCACCAGACACCGCCGCGCGTAAAGATGACGAAATCGCCGCGCTGAAATCTCAGCTTGCAGAATTGCAGGCCAAGGTTGAAAAACTAGGCTGATCGACCCCTCCTGCAGACGGGCGATGCGGGGGACAAATAATCATGAAATTGATGATGATGGCGATGGTCACTACCGTGGCAATCGCCACGCCTGTGGCGGTTGCGGCCCAGGCAGCGCCGGCTGGCACCGACCCGCTCGTTTATGTCTATGCCGGCCATCTGCTTGATCGGCCCGGCAAGCCGATGCGCGGCCCCAGCACGATCATCCTTCGCGGCGGCAAGGTAGCAGAGGTGCTGGATGGGCTGGCGGAGGTCCCAGCAGGCGCAACATTGATTGATCTGAAGGATCATTATGTCCTGCCCGGGCTGATCGATTCACATGTTCACCTCGGCTCTGATCGCGCTGGTCAGGAAGGGCTGCTCGCCGGTTTTACCGAATCGCGCCAGCTGGCCGCATATGAAACCTATTGGAACGCCCAAAAGACGCTGCAAGCCGGGTTCACCACCGTTCGCAATCTGGGGGATGATGGCGCTACGATCGCGCTGCGTGAGGCGATTGCGCGCGGATGGGTCAGCGGCCCGCGCATCATCGATGCCGGTCGGTCGATTTCGACGACATCGGGCCATATGGACGGGCGGCTCGGCGTGGGCGATGATTTTGCTGACGCGATCCCGCACGACAATCTGTGCGATGGCCCCGATGAATGCCGCAAAGCGGTACGCATGCAAATCGGGCGTGGCGCAGACGTGATCAAAATCGCCACAACAGGCGGGGTCAACAGCCGGATTGGCGCCGGTTTAGGCAAGCAGATGTTTGATGATGAGGCGAAGGCCATCGTCGAAACCGCGCATCTTTACGGAAAAAAAGTTGCGGTTCATGCACATGGCGCAGACGGCATTATCGTTGCGCTGCGGGCCGGCGCAGATTCGATCGAACATGGCACATTGCTGGACGATGAAGGCATCGCGCTGTTCAAGAAAACCGGCGCTTATTATGTCTCCACCCTGTCAACGGTGAACGGGTATCTGGAGCGGATTGCGGCCAACCCCAATGCCTATTCGCCGGAGGTGCGCGCAAAGATTGACTGGCGGATCAGCATTACCGGCAAAGCGTTGGAAAAGGCAGTCCCCGCTGGCGTGAAGATTGCGTTTGGCACCGATGCGGGCGTTTCAAAGCATGGTCGCAATGCCGATGAGTTCGAATTGATGGTCAAACACGGGATGACGCCGACCCAGGCGATTGTGGCGGCCACCGTGAATGCTGCCGATTTGTTGGGCATTGCCAGCGACGTCGGCAGTATCGAACCCGGCAAAAGCGCGGACATGATTGCAGTCGCCAGCGACCCGCTGGCCGATGTGCGCATGTTGAAGCAAATTGGCTTCGTGATGCGGGCAGGCGTAGTTTACAAGCAATAGGGCAGCGCACCCCCGGCCCGCTACGCCGGCCGGGGGTGTTGGTTGGTGCCTATTTCTTGGGCTTTACAAATTTCAGCGTCATCCGGTCGCTTTCGCCAATCACGACGTATTTGTCCCGGCCCACTTCTTTTTCCGCGAAGTTGGGCGGCAGCGTCCAGACGCCCTTGGGGTAATCATGCGTGTCCTTGGGGTTGGCGTTGATGGCGCTTTCGGCCACCAGCTTAAACCCGGCCTTGGTTGCAAAACCGATCACCGACGAACGCTTCATATATCCGCTCTTCGCCTCGGTAATTCCCACCGCATTTTCAGGCAGATGATGCTCGACCACGCCTAGCGTGCCGCCGGGCTTCAGCATGGCATACATCTGGTCAAATGCTGCCTGTGTTTGGTCAGTTGCGCCAAAGCTCCAGTTATGGACGTTGCGAAACGTCAACACGACATCGGCAGTGCCCGCCGGGACGGCGGCGGTGGCGTCTGCGGTGGGGAAGGTGGCGAATTTGATCTTGCCGTACACATCGGGCTTGGCGGCCTGCAGCGCCATAACGCCCTTGCGCGATCCGACTGACGGGGTTGCCGCGTACAGCGTGCCCTTGGTCACATAGGAGGCCAGAATTTCGGTATACCAGCCACCCGATGGCCAGATTTCAACGACCGTCTGGTTCGGCTTCACCCCGAAAAAGCTGAGCGTCTGGGCGGGGTGGCGGTGCGCATCGCGTGCCAGATTGGCAGGCGTGCGGCTGGGGGCGTTAACAGCCGCCAGCAACGCAGGCGAAGGGGTCGGGGCGGTGGCAGCGGCAATCGCACCGCCTGCCAGCGCCAGGCTGGTGACGGCAACGGTGGCGATCAGATAGGGGTGGCGCATGACGGCTCCTTAAGTGCACAGGGGGGTGTTGGGTGCAGACGAGCCGCTTTTTGCCGCGCCGGGGGGAATGATGCAAGCAGGGCTTTGGGGCGGTGTCGGGCTGGCCATCGCGGTCGCGCTGCTCAGCGGCTGGCGAGACTGGCGCCGCGCCCGCCGCGATGATCCCGATGCCGTCAGCATGATCGACTGGCCAACGGTGCAAGTCTTCGCACTGCTGACGGCGGCGATACTGGGGGCGTTGGCGGTGCGGGGGTAGGGCTGGGCGCACGAATCAGCAATCAAATGCCCGATAGAGAAGCCTTCATAACAAAAGTTCAGCAGAGGATCGTTGTTTCCATACACTAATTCCCGCCAAAACCGCAGTGCGCCAGAATACGAATCGCTAGGCATTTTGACAAAGCTTGCCCTGAGATCCGGAGCTTGATTCAAGGCTGTCTGTTGGAGGCGACGTTGGGCGAGCGGATCGTGGTATCTGCCAAAAACCAACCGACCCCTTCTAGTAAAACAACCCAAGTTTCAGCCACCTTATCGTGCCACCGCACACCCCCAGCGATACCACGCGTCCTGGCTTGCCGACGGACCAGTCGCTGATCGCAGTGCCATTATAGCTGGCGGTGACCGGGGCACCGTCGATGGTGCAGATCGTCTCGCCCGCGCGCCAGCCGCTTGCTTCTGCGGGGCCGCCGCGCATCACGTGGAGCACGCGCAGTCGATCCTTTTCGGTGGCGATCAGCATGCCGCTGGTGGAACGCAGCGGTGGTTTGCCCGTCTGCGGGGTGGTGCCGAATACGATATGGCCCGCGCCGGGGTCCATCAGCACGCGGTATTGCTGCAAAAAGCCTGATCCGATCCGCCCTGCGGCACCAATGGCCTGCGAAAAGCCGCCGCGCCGTTCAATGCGTAGCTCAACCTCGCCGGTCAGCAATTTGCCCACCGCAACGCCCGGTAAAATCGCCAGATCGCTCACCATTGGCCCGGCCAGGCCAAATGCGATCGTTGTGGTGGTTGGCAGGCCGGGAATGCGCGCCGCGCGAAACGCATCTTGCGAGAGCGTGATCGATGATCCGTCGCCGGTATCCACCACCATCGGCGCCAGCCTGCGGCCGCCAAGCGTTATTTCAGTAACATAGACATTTTGGGCAGCCGCGATCCGCAGCGGTGCGCTCACGCCGCGAAACGGCAGCCGGCCTGACTGCAGCAGGCGAAGCTGCATTGCCTGATAATCAATTTCGATTGCATAGGCGTCGATCAGGTCATGCCCCACCAGCACATCAACCGGCTGGGTGCCGCCGGTCGCGGCGGCGGGGAGGGCGGTAACGGCCATGCCGCCGCCCCGCCGCGTCATGCCGCCCAGCGTGATGTTCTGCACCGCCGTCCACCCAATCGGCACTGCGCCGCCAATCGCACTGGCCAGCCCGCGCGGCTGCACCTTCAACCGCGCTTTCGCGGCAAAACTGCGCGAGATGACAGATGCGCTAACCCCGGTATCCAGTACCGCGACAGCAGGCAGATCATTGATTGTTATCGCAAAGCGTATTTGGTTGCCGGGGGTGAGATCAAACGGCACCCAGCGCACCTCGCTATCGGTGGCGAGGGTCGACACAGCTGTGCTGGGTGGCGGTGCGGCACCGATCAGGGCAATAGCCAACAGGATCAGTATTCGGCGCATCGGTATCGACCCTGGCCACCGACCTGCAACCGGCAAGCCGCTTATAATGTTGCTTCCAGATATGCCTGGTCGAACCCGTATTGGCGCGCCTTTTCCAGCGTATAGGGGCGCAGCCCCATTGACCGGTATTCACCGATGATCTTGCCGTCGGCGCTTTCATCGAGATATTCGAATTTGAACAGCTCCTGCGTGACGATGACGGGGCCTTCCATGCCGATCACTTCGGTGATGTTGGTGACGCGGCGAGATCCATCGCGCAGGCGCTTCACCTGGATGATCAGGTCGACCGAATCGGCGATCTGGCGGCTAATGGCTTCCTTGGGCATTTTGATGTCGCCCATCATCACCATGTTTTCCATACGGCCCAGGCATTCGCGCGGAGAGTTGGCGTGGAGCGTACACATGGAGCCATCATGGCCGGTGTTCATCGCGGCGAGCAGATCGAAACACTCTGACCCGCGAATTTCGCCCAGGATGATCCGGTCAGGCCGCATACGCAGCGCGTTCTTTACCAGATCACGAATGCTGATTTCGCCTTGCCCCTCCAGGTTGGGCGGGCGGGTTTCCAGCGGCAGCCAGTGCGGCTGTTGCAGGCGGAGTTCGGCGGCGTCTTCAATCGTCAGCACGCGCTCGCCGGGATCAATCATTTTGGACAGCGCGTTCAGCATTGTCGTCTTGCCCGAACCCGTACCGCCCGAGATGACAACGTTGAACCGGCACGCCCCGGCAATTTTCAGCGCGGTCGCCATTTTAGGGCTCATCGATCCGAACCCGGCCATCATGTCGAGCGTGATCGGGTTGGCGGAGAATTTACGGATTGAGATCGCCGTACCGCGCAAGCTGAGCGGCGGGACGATTACGTTCACGCGGCTGCCGTCTTTCAGGCGGGCGTCGGCAAGCGGCGTGGTCTGGTCGACGCGCCGGCCGACCGAGTTGCAGATGCGCTGGGCGATCTGGAACAGATGTTCCTCATCGCGGAACTGGATATTCGCCAGCTCCAGCTTGCCCTTGCGCTCGATGTAAGTTTGCTCAGGGCCATTGACCATGATGTCCGAAATGTTCGGATCGTTGAGCAGCTCCTCAAGCGGCCCAAGCCCCAACAGCTCGTCGATCAGCACCTTTTCCAGCGCGAACTGCTCGCGGCGGTTGAGCGTAAGCTTCAGTTCGGCCAGCACTTCGCCGATGATCGGGCGGAATTCCTCGGCCAGTTCATCCTTGTTCAGCGTCGCCGCCGCTTCAGGATCGACGCGTTCGAGCAGGCGCGGAAGCACCTGTTCCTTGATTTTGTGGATGGATGTTTCAAATCCCTCCATCCGCGATTGGCCGGCATCGCCTGATGACGCCTGCCGTTCCTGCAGCCGTGCCATCGCGTCCATCGCGGTGCCGGGCATGTTGCCCGTCATTGCCTCTGCGCCACCATCCAGTGGAGGCAGCGGGGCAAGGTCGATCGGTGGAAACTGGTCGCTACCCTGCAAGTCGCCGGGCCGAGCCGGACCACCGCCCTGCATTGGCCGCGCCACGCCGAAAGCTGGCCGCGCGGGCGTGGTGCCGCTGCCCGTTCCGGGGCGTCGTCCAAATGCGCTCATGATAGGGCAATCTTGCTGGTCACACCCTATGCGTAACCGCCAAGGTTTGACGTTTCCTTAACCGTGCGGGTTAGGAAATAATTTTGGTTGGAAATTTTGTATGATCGGGTTGGGACCGCCCCGTTCTCCCTGAACGGGCGGCGGCTGGCAAAGTCGTAAGGCCGGCGGTTCTCAGCCCGCCTGTTCGGCCAGCACCGTCAGCCCGCGCTCGTTCACTTCGGCAAAGCCGCCCTTGATGGGTAGCATTTCCGGTTCGCCCTTTTCGGTGCGGTAGATATGGAGCGCACCGTCACGAACGGTCGACATCAACGGCGCATGACCGTGCAGCACACCAAAATCGCCCTCGCTGCCGGGGACGACGACCATGTACACGTCCTCCGAACGGACGAGCTTTTCAGGGGTGACGAGTTCGAAGTGCAGCATTTCTTTCTTCCTTAAGCCCCTCCCCTTCAGGGGAGGGGTTGGGGGTGGGGACTCTCAGTCTCACCGAGTCCAAGGCCAGAGGAGAGCCCCCACCCCAACCCCTCCCCTGAAGGGGAGGGGCTTGATACGACTTACGCCTCTTGCGCCATCTTTTCGGCCTTGGCGATGGCTTCGTCGATGCCGCCGACCATGTAGAATGCGGCCTCGGGCAGGTGATCATATTCGCCGTCAACGACTGCCTTGAAGCTCTTCACCGTATCTTCGAGCTGCACGAACTTGCCCGAAATGCCGGTGAACACTTCTGCTACGTGGAAAGGCTGTGACAGGAACTTCTGGATTTTGCGGGCGCGGCTGACGGTCAGCTTATCTTCTTCCGAAAGCTCGTCCATGCCCAGAATGGCGATGATGTCCTGCAGCGACTTGTACTTTTGCAGCACGGACTGCACCGCGCGCGCGGTATCATAATGTACCTGGCCCACAACGCGCGGTTCAAGCACGCGGCTGGTTGAATCGAGCGGATCGACGGCCGGGTAAATCCCCAGCTCCGAAATCGCGCGGTTCAACACGGTCGTCGCGTCCAGATGGGCGAACGACGTTGCAGGCGCTGGATCGGTCAAATCGTCGGCAGGCACATAAATCGCCTGCACCGAGGTGATCGAACCCTTGTTGGTCGACGTGATGCGCTCTTGCAGCGCGCCCATGTCGGTCGACAGCGTCGGCTGATAGCCCACGGCCGAAGGAATACGGCCCAGCAGTGCCGACACTTCCGAACCCGCCTGGGTGAAGCGGAAGATGTTATCGACGAAGAACAGCACGTCCTGCCCCTCAACATCGCGGAAATATTCAGCGATCGTCAGGCCGGACAGCGCAACGCGCGCGCGTGCGCCGGGTGGCTCGTTCATCTGGCCGTACACCAGGGCAACCTTGGAACCTTCGCTCGTGGCGACGCCGTCCGCATCCTTGGCGATAACGCCTGCGTCGAGGAATTCATGATACAGATCATTACCCTCGCGGGTGCGCTCACCCACGCCTGCAAACACTGATGTGCCGCCATGGCCCTTGGCGATATTGTTGATCAGTTCCTGGATCAGCACGGTCTTGCCAACGCCAGCGCCGCCGAACAGGCCAATCTTGCCACCCTTTGCATAGGGAGCGAGCAGATCGATCACCTTGATGCCGGTCACCAGAATGGCGCTTTCGGTCGACTGGTCAACGAACAGCGGGGCAGGGGCGTGGATGGGCATCGTATCAACGTTGCCAACCGGGCCAAGCTCGTCGATCGGCTCACCGATCACGTTCAGAATGCGGCCAAGCGTCTTGGGGCCAACGGGCACGCGGATCTGCGATCCGGTATCGGTAACGGTCTGGCCGCGGGTCAGGCCTTCGGTCGCGTCCATGGCGATCGTGCGGACGGTGTTTTCGCCCAGATGCTGCGCGACTTCCAGCACCAGCCGGTTGCCGTTGTTGAACGTTTCAAGCGCGTTCAAAATGGCGGGCAGCTGATCTTCAAACGTCACGTCGACGACGGCGCCGATGACCTGGCTGATCCGGCCTACATTGTTGGTGGTCGCGACGGGCGCGAGAGTGTCGGGGGCGGTTGCCATTATCCGTTCCTTGGGGCTGAAGTCGCGGGGGTGGAACCCGCAGGCGTGAAAGTCAGAGAAATACGGCGGTGGTTCTTGCCGCCGGGAATTAGGTCGCGGGTCAGTGCATAGGCCGCGCCGTCGGTGGTGCCCTTGGTCGGGCGTTCGGACATGATGTTCTGCGTCAGCTTGTCGGCACCCGATACGCCGAGCTGCACGAAACGCTGCTCGATATTCTTGACGAACTGCTTCTTGGCGAACCCGTCATCGCTCAGATCGGTCAGATCGAGCGTGAAGCGTACGGCATTCAGCTTTTCGGCTGTTCCCGTCAGCTCGACATTGCCAACATTCGGTTTCGGCACATCGGAGCGTCCCAACATCGCCGGAATGCCAACGGCCCGGTAACCGTCCTCGGCGGGCGCATAGGCACCGATTCGGAAGCCGATCCGATTCATGATGTCGATTGTCTCGGCGGGTTTGGCAAAAACCTGGGTCCAGCCTGCGGGTGCAAGCGGGGTGGGGGCATAGGTCTCTTTTTCGGGCGCTTTCGGCCCGCACGCGGCGAGTGCCCCCGCCAGCCCCAACAGGGCAGCAAAGACAGTGGCACGCATCACAGGGCCTCGGCACCCGAAATAATTTCGACCAGTTCGGTCGTGATCGCGGCCTGGCGGCTGCGGTTATACTGGATCGTCAGGCGGTTAATCATGTCGCCTGCGTTGCGCGTTGCATTGTCCATCGCGGTCATGCGGCTGCCCTGTTCGGATGCAGCATTTTCCAGCAAGGCGCCGAAAATCTGGATGGCGATGTTACGCGGCAACAATTCGGCAAGGATCGATTCCTCGTCGGGCTCATATTCGACAGCGGCAAGGCTGGTCGATTTCGCGATGCTGGTGTCAATCGCCACCGGGATGATCTGGCGACCGATGGGCTCCTGCACCAACGCCGATTGAAAACGCGCGTAAAACAGGTGCGCCACGTCAAAATCACCGGCTTCGTACCGGGTGATCACATCATCAGCGACGGCGCGGGCATCGGCGAACTTCACCGCCTTGATATGGCCCATTTCGAAATCATGGACGATCTGGCTGGGGTAGAAACGGCGCAACACGCGGCCCTTTTTGCCCGCAATGTAGAAATTCACGGTCTTGCCGTCTGCCATCAGCTCTTCGGCCTTGCGGCGAGCCGCGCGGACGATGTTCGAGTTGAACGCGCCTGCAAGGCCGCGCTCGGACGTGGCAACGATGATCAGATGAACCTGATCCTTGCCAGTGCCCGCGAGCAGCTTTGGTGACGATGCGCTGACGGTAACTTTCGATGCCAGGCTGGCCATTACTGCTTCAAACCGCACGGCATAGGGGCGGCCGGCAACGGCAGCCTCCTGCGCACGGCGCAGCTTTGCCGCAGCGACCATCTTCATCGCCTTGGTGATCTTCTGCGTCGACTTCACAGAGCCGATGCGGACCTTGAGGGCCTTAAGACTTGCCATCGTACCTTTCTCTCCCTCTCCCTTGAGGGAGAGGATACGCAGACTTGGCGGCCTTGCCGCCTAGTCGGAGTTGGTGAGGGTGAGGTGCCCTATCGGGCAGCGCCGCCCCTCACCCAACCCTCTCCCCAACGGGGAGAGGGCTAGATTAACTACGCAAACGTCTTTGCAAATGCCGCCAGTGCCGTCTTCAGCGCTTCGGTCGTTTCCTTGGACAGGTCACGCTTGTCGCGAATGTCGCCCAGAATGTCAGCGTGGTTGGCGCGCATATCGGCCAGCATTGCAGCTTCGTACCGCGTCACCGCGTTCACCGGCACGGCATCGATAAAGCCGTTGGTGCCTGCAAAGATCGACACGGTCTGCTCTTCGAACGGCATCGGGCTGAACTGCGCCTGCTTCAGCAGCTCAGTCAGGCGTGCACCGCGGTTGAGCAGCTTCTGTGTCGATGCGTCCAGGTCCGAACCAAACTGCGCAAACGCCGCCATTTCGCGGTACTGCGCCAGCTCCAGCTTGATGCTGCCCGAAACCTTCTTCATCGCCTTGGTCTGTGCGGCAGAACCCACGCGGCTCACCGACAGGCCGACGTTGATTGCGGGGCGGATGCCGGCAAAGAACAGGTCGGTTTCAAGGAAAATCTGGCCATCGGTGATCGAAATCACGTTGGTCGGGATATAGGCCGACACGTCGCCCGCCTGCGTCTCAATGATCGGCAGCGCGGTCAGCGAGCCTGAGCCATTGTCGCTGTTCATCTTCGCTGCGCGCTCAAGCAGGCGGCTGTGGAGATAGAACACGTCGCCGGGATAGGCTTCGCGGCCCGGCGGGCGGCGCAGCAGCAGCGACATCTGGCGATACGCAACTGCCTGCTTCGACAGATCGTCATAAACGATCAGCGCGTGCATGCCGTTGTCGCGGAAATATTCGCCCATCGCGCAGCCGGTATAGGGTGCGAGGAACTGCAGCGGCGCAGGCTCGGATGCGGTTGCCGCAACCACAATGGTATATTCCATCGCGCCGCTCTCTTCGAGCTGACGGACGATCTGCGCCACGGTGGAGCGCTTCTGGCCGATCGCGACATAGATGCAGTAAAGCTTCTTGCTCTCGTCATCGCCGGCATTGGCGTTCTTCTGGTTGATAAAGGTATCGATCGCGACGGCGGTCTTGCCGGTCTGGCGATCGCCGATGATCAGCTCGCGCTGGCCACGGCCAACGGGCACGAGCGCGTCGATTGCCTTCAGGCCGGTCTGCACGGGCTCATGCACCGATGTGCGCGGGATGATGCCCGGTGCCTTCACTTCAACGCGGCTGCGCTGATCGGAAACAATCGGGCCCTTGCCGTCAATCGGGTTGCCCAGGCCATCGACCACGCGGCCAAGCAGGCCCTTGCCGATTGGCACGTCGACGATCGTGCCGGTGCGCTTGACGACATCGCCTTCCTTGATCTGGCTGTCCGACCCGAAGATCACGACACCGACATTGTCGGCTTCCAGATTGAGCGCCATGCCCTGCACGCCGTTCGAAAATTCGACCATTTCACCGGCCTGGACGTTATCCAGCCCGTGAATGCGCGCAATACCGTCACCCACCGACAGCACTTGCCCGGTTTCAGAAACCTGGGCTTCGGTGCCGAAGCTGGCGATCTGGTCCTTGATGACCTTTGAGATTTCAGCGGCGCGGATATCCATGGGGTGAACCTTTTAGCCTTTCATCGCGAGCGCGAGAGTATGGAGACGGGTCTTGATCGAGCTATCGATCATCTGGCTGCCAATGCGGACGACAAGCCCGCCCAGCAGCGATGGGTCAACCGACAGGTCAACCGAAACTTCACGGCCAATCCGCTGACGAAGCGATTGCTTCAGCGCGGCGACCTGATCATCAGAAAGGGCGTGGGCCGATGCGACCTCTGCCGTTGTTTCGCCGCGAAAATTGGCGGCAAGCTGGCGAAATGCGCGGATAATCGCGGGCAGTTGCGCCAAGCGGCGATTGTCGGCCAGCACACCCAGAAACTTGGTGGTCGTCGCATCCAGTTTCAGCATCTTGGCAACGGCGCCCACCGCCTTTGTGGCGGCACCGCGTGCGATCAACGGGCTGGTGGTCAGCGTTTTAAAGTCGGCTGACTGGTCGAGCGCGGCGCGCACCGTTGTCAGGCTCGCCTCAACCTTATCGATCACCTTTGCATCACGCGCCAGTTCGAACAACGCAGTTGCATAGCGCCCCGGTAAGCTAGCTTGAATACCGCCGGAATTCTCCACGCGATCGACATCCTCATTGGGAACAGAAAAAATTGGCCCCACGCAGAAACAGGGCCGCAAAGGGCCCTTGCTTGGGTTGCGCGGCTGCTAGCATCGGTATCGCGGTGATGCAAGCGGGGTGGTCAATCAAGTTCACAGGGGTGGATGATGGAGCCGTTGGCGAACCCCGAACGCGCTGAATTCTTTTCTTTTTCATCAAACAGTCACATCTGGTTAACCCCGCATTGGGGATTTCAGCCGCATAGATTGCGCGCCTGGCCAATGCTGGGAGCAGCTGGATGTTACTGATGCGCATGGATTCCTCTTCATTTTTCCGATTATCTCTGGCGGCATGGCTGACCGAATGGTTCAATGGTCAAACCACCAGCATTGGTGTCGCTTTGCGCCGCGTGTTGGTTGCGTTGCTGGCTATTCAGGGCGTGCTCGCGCTGACGCTGATCATCGGTGCTTTGTCGACCAGCAACGGTATGCGCGTTTTGGTACGCGAGAAGATCTATCCCATCGCGCAACTTCAACTGGTGACGGACAATTATGCCAAGGCACTGGCCACCGCGCATAAGGTGGTCAGCGGCAATACCTCGAGCGCCGGGGCGCTTGATGTCATCACTACCGCCCGCCAGGAGATTGCACGCAACTGGAAGCTGTTTCGCGCCCATGATCTTGATCCCCGCCATGCCGCGATGATCAGCCGGGTTGATGCCGCGCGCGGCAATGCTAACCGGGCGATAGACGGCCTTGATCAGCTGATCCGCGATCGCCAGACTGAAAAGCTCGCTTTCTTTGTCAGCGGGCCACTGAACGCTGCAATTGATCCGCTCACGGGTGCCAGCGATTCGTTGATTGCGGCGCTGCGCAAGGATGTCGGCGCTGAACAACGCACCATGCAAAACCGGTATCTGCGCGCCTATGTTGTCGTGGCCATCGTCACGGTGATGGCTATATTGGTGGGCTGGTGGGGAATGCGAATCGTTTCGCAACGCATTACGCGCCCGCTTGCGGCTGTTGCGGTGGCCACCCACCATATTACTGATGATAAGCATGATGCCGTCATCCCCGGGTTGGACCGCGATGATGAGATTGGGGCGATTGCCCGTGCGCTGGCCTTTGCCCGCCAGCGATCGATCGACGCGCGCCGCCTGAGCGAGGAATCGCTGCGGGCCGGCGAAACGCTCCACCGTCGCGAAGTGAAGGACCATGCGGCCAAAGCAAAACGTGCGGCCGATCTTGATGCGCTGTTTGCGATCTTCGAAGGCCAGGCAGGCGGTGTCGTCGCCGGGCTGAAATCGGCCGGGCCGCGCCTGCGCGAAACCGCAGCAGCCATGTCAGGCGAGGCGGCGGAGGCTGAGCATCATGCGCTTGCTACTGCTGCGCTGGCTGAACAGAGTGCGGCCAGCGCACGCACAATTGCCCAGTCGAGCGCCGCGCTTGCCAGTGCAATCGACAATATCAGCCGCGCCGCCAATGATTCGCGCAGCGGCGTTGGCACCGTTCGCACCCGCACGCTGGCCGGGCGTGATCATGCCGAATCGCTTGGCGAGCTGGTGAACGAAATCGCGTCAGTGCTTGATTTTATCGCGATCATCGCCGGGCAAACCAATCTGCTTGCGCTGAACGCGACGATAGAGGCAGCGCGCGCTGGCCCTGCCGGGCGCGGATTTGCGGTGGTTGCTGAAGAGGTGAAGGGCCTTGCCCGGCAAACACAATTGGCCGCTGGCAAGATCGAATCGCGCCTTGCCGCTGTGCGGGAAGCAAGCGCCACGGTGCTGTCAACAATCGAATCGATTGATTCGTTGGTCGCCGGGCTTGATCAGTCAGCCACCAATGTTGCCGATGCCGTAGAACAGCAGCGCGATATGACGCGGCGCATCGCCAGGGCCATTGCCGAAGTGGAAGGTGGCACAGCGGATGCCGCCGCCAGCATGCAAACGCTGCATGGCCGCGCCGAACGCACGCGGGGCACCGCTAGTGATCTGGCCAGCACTGCCGATGCGGTTGCGGGCAATGTTGATCGGCTGCGCGGCCACATCAACCAGTTGATCGCCGACGTGCGCGCGGCCTGATTGGCCTGACCCGGCTTCCACTGTCCGTTGCTGCCGTTAAAAGGGCGGGGCAAGCAACGCGGGGGAGAAGATGATGGCGGACGGCACGATGACGCGGATGATGATGGCCGATGGGGTGGAGGTTGCCGTCTATCACGTCGCGCCAAGCGGCGCGCGGCGCGGTGGGCTGGTGCTGGTGCAGGAAATTTTCGGCGTTACCGATCACATCCGCGATCTGTGCGATGAATATGCACAGGACGGTTATGAGGTTCTTTCACCAGCCCTTTTCGACCGTGAACACCCCGGTTTTGAGGCTGACTATACCGGAGAGGATTTCGCCCGCGCGGTGCAACTCGCGCGCGAACTCCACCCGTTCGACCAGAGCCTTGCCGATGTGCAGACCTGTATCGATGCGCTCTCCCCCAAAGGCCCGGTATTCGTTGTTGGCTATTGCTATGGCGGCTCCATCGCATGGTTCGCCGCAACCCGGATGCACGGCGTTACCGCGGCATCGGGCTATTATGGCAGCTTGATACCAGGCGCCGTGGCTGAGGAACCCAAAGTGCCGGTGGTCCTGCACTTCGGCCGGTTCGATAGCGGCATCCCCATGGAAGGCGTCGACAAGCTAACCGCCCGCGATTGGCCCAACGCCACTGTCCATGTGTACGAAGCCGGGCACGGCTTCAATTCAGACCGCCGCAAGGATTACCACGAACCCAGCGCTGACCTGGCCCGCGAGCGCACGCTGGAATGGTTCGAGGCGCATGGGGGGTAGGCGCCTGCGGTTGCGGGTTTTGATCGCAACGCGCGGGATGTGACGCGTCGTCACACCTGCTAATTCGGTTGCATGAGCACAACAGACACCATCAACGCAGACGCCGCCTGGGCCGCCTTCATCGCACGTGACCGGCATAGCGACGGGCGGTTTGTCGGCGCGGTGAAGACCACCGGCATTTACTGTAAGCCAAGCTGCCCGGCGCGGCACCCAAAGCGGGAGAATGTTGTGTTCTACCGCGATCCGGCTGAGGCACTCGCCGCCGGATATCGCGCCTGCCTTCGATGCAAGCCCGATGAGGTGGGGCGCGACCGGGTTGCCGTTGCCCGTGCTGTTGCGCTGATCGAGGCGGCTGAGACGCCGCTCGGCTTTACCGAATTGGCAGCAGAGGTTGGCTATGCCCCCCATCATTTCCACCGGTTGTTCAAACGCGCCACGGGCGTGACGCCCGCCGCCTATGCGCGCGGGCTGCGGGCACAGGCGGCGGCTCACGCGCTGACAAACGAAGCGACCGTTACCGGGGCGATTTATGAGGCCGGCTATTCCGCCCCCAGCCGCTTTTATGAAGGCGTCGGCAAGCGGTTGGGGATGACGCCCAGCGCCTGGAAGCGCGGCGGGGCGGGGGCCACGATCCGCTGGGTGCTGGCGGAAACCAGCCTAGGGACATTGCTGGTCGCGGCGACCGATAAGGGGTTGTGCCGGGTATCGTTTGATGAGGGGGAGGCGGCGCTGCGGGTGCGTTTTCCGCATGCAGAAATTGTGCCCGGTGGCGCGGCGCTGGCTGATCTGGCCGCGCAAGTGGTGGCAAGCGTTGAATCGCCCGACCGCGATCTTGATTTGCCGCTCGATGTGCAGGGTACGGCGTTTCAGGAAGCGATCTGGCAAGCCTTGCGGCAAATTCCGCCGGGCGAAACGCGCACCTATACCGAGCTTGCGACCGTCGCGGGCAATCCGCGGGCGGTGCGGGCTGCGGGCACTGCCTGCGGGGCGAATCATCTGGCCGTCGTCATCCCCTGCCACCGCGCCCAGCGCAGCGATGGCACCATGGGCGGCTATGCATATGGCGTGGACCGCAAAATCATCCTCAGGAACCGCGAAGGAGTGGAATAATGCCCTATCAGATCGAAGGTTTGCCGGTGGAACGCTTTGCCGGCCTGTTCGGCGCAGATACGGCAGCGCTGGCGGCGCAGGGTGTTGTTCGCGTTACCGCGCAGCACAAGCCGGGCTATCCCTGCCGCATCACGCTGGAGGATGCCGAGCCGGGCGAGACGCTGTTGCTGGTGAATTACGAGGATCATCCCGTCGCTACGCCGTATCGCAACCGGTATGCGATTTACGTGCGCGAAGCGGCGCTCGCGCCCGCAAAACTGGTTGATACGCTGCCTGCGATATTTGAAAACCGCCCGATTGCGCTGCGCGCATTTGATGCCAACGGCATGTTGCAAAACGCGGCGCTGGCCCTTGCGGGGGATGTTGATGCGCAGATCAAACGGCTGTTTGCCGATCCCGCAATTGCCTATCTGCAGGCGCATAATGCCGCCCATGGTTGCTTTGCGGCGCGCATTGATCGCGCGGCGGCTGATTAGGGTCACTCGCCCGCAAATGTCGGCCCATCCTTGTAAGGCCCGCTGCGGCAGCTAAGGATAGCGGCTGCACTAGGGGAACCACTATGGACGACATCGCCACCAAGCCGCGCGGCAAAAGCCTTGTGTGGCGGATCATCCATTTCCCCCCGATGACGCTGGTTGTCGCCTTTGGCGTGATGGCGGGGGCCAGCGTGATTGCCACCGGGCTTGCCGCCGCGGTGGGCGCGCGAAGCAATGGCCAATGGGCAATCATTGGCGGGTCGATCGTCGCGGCGGTGTTCATGCTGGCCTATATCGGCTTTGGCCGGTTGGTCGAACACCGACAGCTAAGCGATGTGTCGCTAAAGGGCGCCCTGGTTGAACTGCTGGCGGGCTTGGCAATCGGCGCGCTGCTGTTTTCGTTGGTGGTCGCGGTGATCGCGTTGCTCGGCGGGTATCAGGTGGTCGGCACGCGGCCTGCCAGCGTCCTTTACCCGATTATCGGGCTGTCAATCGTGTCAGGCGTGACAGAGGAAATCATGCTGCGCGGGCTGTTTTTCCGCATCATCGAAAACTGGTTGGGCAGTTGGGTGGCGCTGGCGCTGTCAGCTGCCCTGTTTGGCGCGCTGCACCTCGGCAATCCCAACGCGACCCTGGTGGCGGGCGGTGCGATTGCGATCGAAGCGGGCGTGATGCTGGCGGCGATTTATATGGTCACCCGGCGGCTATGGGCGGCGATTGGGCTGCATGCGGCGTGGAATTTTACCCAGGGCGGCGTGTTCGGCATTCCGGTTTCGGGTTTTGATGTGCAAGGGCTGCTGGTGCCGCGTATTACTGGCCCTGAGCTGCTGACCGGCGGCGATTTTGGTGCCGAAGCATCGCTGCCCGCCATGTTGATCTGCACCGCCTTCGGCATTGCGCTGTTGGTGATTGCCGCCCGCCGGGGGCGAGTGATTCAGCCTTATTGGCGGCGATAGCGGCGCGACTGCCGCCAATTTACCGTTCGCCCTAAGTGCAGGTGCAAGGGACGTCTGCTGCGTGCATCGTAAACGAGGGCTTCGATCTCGCAGCCCCGAACAGGCGTGCTGCATCATGGGCCCTGACACAAGTTCAGGGTAATGCCGCGCTTTTGAAACCGATTACCGTTCCATCAAACTAGCTTGCCTTGGGCGGCACCACCGCAGGCGCGCCCATATCCACCGGCGCGCAATCATAGACCAGCCACTCATCGGGCCGGGCGGGCAGGGCATCACGGATCAAGGTTTGCTGCCGGGCGAGCAATTGGCGTTCGGCCTCGCTGGAGGTGCATGCCTTTTGCTTTACGGCCCCGCGCAGCGCCCGCGCCTTGCTCATCTGGGCGGCGTTCAACAGATACCGGCTTTCCGAATAGCTGCGTGTGGCCAGATCATATTCCAGCACCGACACGGTCTGTTCGTCGTTGGGCACCAATATCCGGTCCCACTTCGCGCCGTTTTCGGCATATTGGGTGCGCCCGTTCATACAGCCATCTGGCTGCCAGTCGATCGTCAGATCGGTGGGGTTCGACAGGTTGATCCGGCTGCGGTCAGGCGCGATCTTGCACAGCATCTTGCCAAAACTGGCCTGCGCTTGCGTGGCAGGCAGCGCAACCGGCGCTGCTGCGGGCACCGTCACATCGCCAAATGGCCGGGTGAGAAACACCACTGTCGCGGCGATAATCAACACGCCGCCCCCGGCAGCCGACCAGATGGCGCTGCGCCTGCGCCCGCGCGATTCGAAGATGCCGGCACCCCCAACAGCCAGCGCGCCCAGCACCAGCAACACGCCGGCAATCGCGATCACATTCTCGCGCTTGCGTTCGGCGGCAAGCTGCGCCTTGTCGAGCGCAATGCCGCGTTGCACCGCCTCTCGCGTGGCGACGGCCTGCGCATCGGCGGCGCGTGCTTCTGCTGAGCGGAGCTGCGCGTCCTGCCCCTGACGCAGACGTTCCTCTCCGCTGACGCAGGTGGCGGTGGTCTGGGCAAAGGGCTGCTTTGCTTCGCGCAGGAACGCCGCGATTTCGGAAAAGGCAACCGCAAAGCCAAAGCTCGAATCGCCTTCTTCCGCCTTTGTCACTGCCGAATTGGCGCCGATCACCCGACCGCAAACATCCATCAGCGGTCCGCCCGAATTGCCACGTGCGATACCGGCGGTATGGAGCAGAACATCAACGCCCGTCAGCTTGCGCGTGCCTGAAAAGCCGCCCTGGGATCGCACCGGGCTAAGCGGGCGGATGTAATCAGCAGCGCTCTGTGCGGTCGCGACATCGACATTGCCGGGATAACCAAGCGCGATCACGGTCTCGCCATCAGTGGCAATGCCGGGAAACATCGTGAGCGGTGGCAGGCGGGTGCCAGTAAATTCGATCAATGCCAGATCGCGCTGCGCATCATAGGCGATCAGCTTGCCCTGATAGGATTTGTCACCTTCTGAAGGGACAACGCCGATCACGACATTGTCGGGGTATCGCGCCGCAAGCTCCACGACATGCGCGTTGGTAACAATCCGGTTTGGTGAAACGGCAAAGCCGCTACCATGCCCAAAGCCGACCACTTCGCCTTCTGCCGATGCAATCGTTACCACGCGCACCACGCCGCGCGCCGCCGCCGAAATGTCATCAGCGCGGGCGGGGGCAGAAAAAGCCATGATCGACAGCAACCCTAGCAGCGCCGGAAACACGCGCATTTCGGGTAGTGAGAATCGGAACGGGAGGGTCATCTTCATGACTGACTGTCTGGCACCAAGCCGACCGTCATAAAAGCGGCAATCGCCTTTGCCATTGCTAATCTTGGCGGATGGTCAATCACTCGCGGGCGAACCAGCTTTGGCATTTTCGGCACCGTCGGGCTTGGTGTTGGTGTCTTTATTTTTATCATGAGGGGCTGTGGCGCCGTTCTGGCCACCATTTTCGAGCGGACTCGACGAACGGCCTTTGGTCATGAACGCCAGCGCCGCCTTTGGTCCGTTCTTGTCCAGAACGTCGATCGTGGCGCTCGCCAATGCGGCAAGCCCCCCGCCATGCGGGCTGAAGGCTACCGGACCAAGCGCCAAGCGCGCGATAGCGGCGTTGCCCTGGGTCAAAAACATGCCCGCCGCCGTCATCCGCAGCCCGGGATCGAAGGGAGCAAGCTCATAGGCATAGGCCAGGGCGTCTTGCGCATTTTTGGTGGGCGTCTGGCCCGCCGCCAGAAAGCTTTCGTAAAACAGAAACAACGCCTCGGCATTTTCCAGGTCAATCTTGTTGGCCGCGAGGAAAGAGCGCCGCACCGCCGTCCAACGCGCCGGATCTCTTACGCCATTGCGCACCGCCACAGCCATCGCGGTCCTCCCTTGGTAAATCAGCGCCGCAAAGTTGCGTGGATCAGCGGCGATGGCACGGTCGGCAGCCGCTTTGGCCGCATCAAATTGTTCGGCATCATGCGCGGCCTCGGCTAACACCGCCTGCACAACAGGATCTTTGGGAAAGGGGGCGGCCAGCTTGTCGGCCAGCGCATAAACGGCAGGCGCTGTGGCGCGATTGACACCGCGCGTCGAGCGCAGGAGCGCTGGCATCACCGCAGCCGCACCGGGCGACAAGGGAGTCACTTCAACCGGCCCGATACCAAGCGCAGCAGGCTCCAGGACAAATCCTGACAGGCGATTGGCCGCATAACGATTCAATTGCTTATCGAGCGCGCCGAGATCGCCGAATACGGCAGCAGCTTCGATCGTGCTCTTGCCACTGTTCAGGGCCTTCACATAGGCCGATAACAGCGATCGGCGTTCGGATGACACCATCAAGTAATGCGTCAACAGCCAGCCGCGCCCATAGATTTGTGTTTTCTTGTCCAGCGGCAATGCATTGATGTCTGCAGCGATGATCTGCTTCATTGACATGCTAGGCAACAGGATGTCGCGAGCGCGGTACTGTGGCGCAGCGCCAATGGTGATCCCGCCATCCTTGTTGAATAAGGCAGTGGCGGTGAATTCGGCGAATCCTTCTGTATACCAGGCCGGGAAGGCCAGATTTGGCCAGCTTGAGATCATGAAATGATGAGCATATTCGTGCAGAAGCACCGTTTGTGCGCTTAGTCCAAGCTGGCCTTCGCCCACGCCCTGGCGCGGCACAAAGGCGACTGCCCCTGTCGCGCGCGGCAGGTAAAAGCCGGCGGTGCCGCTCTGCCCCTTGCCCGCAAGCTTGGCCACATCGCCTGTATCATCAACAACATAAACGGTCAGTCGACGCGAAGAAGAAGCACCGTCATCATCCTTGCTGAATAAGACGCGCAATGCGCGGTCAAATCGTTCCAGCTTGGTCGCAAAGGCACGTAGCCGTTCGGGCTTGTCATCGGCATAAACGACAAAATGGGCAGACCGCGCCTGATGCCAATCGGCGCTGGCCGGGGCGGCTGGCGCAATAACCAGTGCAACCAACCCAGCAAACCAGCCCCGCGCCATGCCGCGAATAGCCATCGCCTTACCCCTCCCGATCAACTTTCTTCGTTTAGCATGCTGAACTTAGACGAAGCTATACGGATCGACATCAACGGCAATCCGCACCTTTGCCGGATAGCGGAGCACGCCCAGCCAATCGCGGATTACATCCTGCACGTCCAACGCACGGCGAGCATGCACCAGCAGGCGAAACCGGTGGCGACCGCGCAGCATCGCCAGCGGCGCGGGGGCGGGGCCATAGACGTACATGCCGTCGCGGTCGGGTGCGGTGCGCTTGATTTCGCGTGCCAGTTCCTCGGCGGCCTGGCGATCTTCGGATGAAATGATAATCGCGGCGTAACGACCAAAGGGCGGGGCATCCGCCTCGCGCCGGGCCTCGGTCTCTGCCGCGTAAAATGCATCGGCATCACCCTTTACCAACGCCTGCATCACCGCAGCCTGGGGGCTGTGCGTCTGGATGAAAACATGGCCGGGCTTGCGTTCGCGCCCCGCGCGGCCGGCAACCTGGCTGATCTGTTGAAAGGTGCGCTCCGCTGCGCGCAAATCGCCGCCGCCCAGCCCCAGATCAGCATCAATCACGCCAACAAGTGTCAAATTGGGAAAATGATATCCCTTGGTCACCAGCTGGGTACCAATGACGATGTCGATATCGCCTGCCTCCATCCGCTGCACGAACTCGGCAGCCTTGGCGGGCGACCATAATGTGTCTGAGGTGACGACCGCGCGTTTTGCGTCTGGCCAATATAGCGCCACTTCGTCCGCGATCCGCTCCACCCCCGGCCCGCACGCCACCAGCGTATCGGGGTTGCCGCATTCGGGGCATGCCTCTGGCACCTGCTCCACATGCCCGCAATGATGGCAGGCAAGGCGACGGACGAGCCGGTGTTCGACCATCCAGGCGGTGCAATTGGGGCACTGAAATCGATGTCCGCAGGTGCGGCACAAGGTAAGCGGGGCATAGCCGCGCCGGTTGAGGAACAGCAGCACCTGTTCGCCGCGCGCGCGCGTTTCATCGATCGCGCGCACCAGTCGCGGCGCGATCCAGCGGCCGCGTTCGGGCGGCTCGGCGATCAAGTCAATCGCCTCGATCACCGGCATTTGCGCGGCACCATATCGGCCCGGCAATTTCAGTTCGGCATAGCGGCCAAGCGCCACCTGATGCCGCGTTTCAATCGCTGGCGTGGCGGACGCGAGCACCACCGGGCAGCCCTCAAACTTCGCGCGCATCACCGCCACATCACGGGCGTGATAATGCACCCCATCTTCCTGCTTGAAGCTGGTTTCATGCGCTTCATCAACGATGATCAGCCCCAGTCGGGCATAGGGCAGGAACAGCGCAGATCGCGCCCCCACCGTCACCAGCGCCTCGCCACTGGCAATCGCCCGCCACGCCCGGCGGCGCTGCGACTGGCGCAGGTCCGAATGCCACGCCACCGGCGCGCAGCCGAACCGTGCGGCAAAGCGCGTCAGAAATGGTTCGGTCAGCGCAATTTCGGGCAACAGCACCAATGTTTGCCGCCCCGCACGAATTGCCGCCGCAATCGCTTCAAAATAGACTTCAGTCTTGCCGGAACCCGTTACCCCGTCGAGCAAGGTTGGCGCAAAGCCCTGATCCGTCACCGCTGCCGCCAGCACGCCTGCCGCTGCTGCCTGATCGCTCGACAAAGCGGGCGGGGCAAAATCGGGATCGGGCAGCGGATAGGGGCTGTCGATCGCCACCTCCACCGCCGCAATCGCGCCCGCCTTCACCATTCCCCGGATGACCGCATCACTCACCTGAGCAGCCGCAGCGAGCTCGCGAATCAGGCCCTGCCGGTCGCCAATCCGGTTCAGCGCCTGTGCGCGCTGCGGCGTCATGCGTGGCGGCATCGTGCCGGTTGCGCGATACTCGGTCACCGTCCGCGCGCCGTCTAACGCCGACGTGGAGGCCAGCGCCATCCGCAGCACCGATGCCGGCGGCGCGAGATAATAATTGGCGGTCCATTCGATCAGGCGGCGCAGCGGGGCGGGGATGGGCGGCGCATCGATGATGGACACCAGATTGCGCAGCCGGTTATCGCCAACCTCCGCATCCGAAGGCATCCGGTCAGCCTCCCACACCACCCCGATCAACTGGCGCGGCCCCAGCGGCGCGACGACGATCGACCCCGGCGCGACGACCATCCCCTGCGGCACCCGGTAATCGAGCGGCCCCAGGGCAGAGTTCATGATGATGACGCGGGCGCGGGACATGCACCCTAAATCAACACTGCGCACCGGCAGTGCAAGCTTTCGGATCGCGGCCGATTGGGTTAGGCGGGCGCAACAGGAGCAGGAGCCACCTATGAAATTCTTCGTCGACACCGCAGACACCGCCGAAATCCGTGACCTTACCGATTCGGGCTTGGTTGACGGTGTCACCACCAACCCGTCGCTGATCGCCAAATCAGGGCGCAAGTTTCTGGAGGTGGTTGAGGAGATTTGCGGCATCGTTGACGGGCCGGTTTCGGCTGAAGTCGTCGCGCTCGACCATATTGGCATGATGCGCGAAGCGGAAATCCTGCGCAAAATCGCGGATAATGTCGCGGTGAAGGTGCCGCTGACGATTGACGGGCTGAAGACGTGCAAGGCGCTGACCGATGATGGCACGATGGTGAACGTAACGCTGTGTTTTTCCGCCAATCAGGCGCTGCTGGCGGCAAAGGCGGGGGCGACCTTCATCTCGCCCTTCGTCGGGCGGCTGGATGATATCGGCCTCGACGGGCTTGATCTGATTCGCGATATCCGCCTGATTTACGATAATTATGCGTTCGACACCGAAATCCTGGTCGCCAGCGTGCGCCACCCGGTGCACATCCTCGAAAGCGCGCGCATTGGCGCTGACGTGATGACGGCACCGCCTGCTGTGATCCGCCAACTCGTCAAGCATCCGCTGACGGACAAGGGCATCGAAGGCTTCATGGCCGATTGGGCGAAGAGCGGCCAGACGATCGGGTGATGGAAAACCTTCTCTCCGCTGGGGAAAAGGATACGAAGCCTTATGAGCGCAGCGAATTAGGCGCAGTTGGATGAGGGGCGGCAGCGCGGCGTGACGGACGGCGCTTCCCCCTTACCCAGCGGCGACTAGGGCCGCATGATGAATGCGACCCAAGTCTGCGCAACCCTCTCCCTGCGGGGGCGAGGGGAAATGCAGATAGCCGTTTTAAGCTCCGTCTCGCTGTGTCCATTGCGCGGCGACGCACCTTGCCCTCCCCAAAGCGTCGAGAGACAGCTAGACGGACGCTATGGCGCTTCCCGATGCTCTCGCTCAGGCATTTGCTGATCACCTGCGCCGCGACCGGCGGCGATCGGTGCATACCGTGCGCGCCTATCAGGCGACCGCTGAGCGGCTGATGGCTTTTCTGGCGGGGCATTGGGGGGAGGCGGTGGATGCCGCTGCGCTTGCCCGCATTTCCACCGCTGATTTGCGCGCCTTCCTCGCGCTGCGGCGGGGGGAAGGGCTGACCAATGCTTCCGCCGCGCGCGAACTGTCTGCGGTGCGCGGTTTCCTGACATTTGCGAGCGAGGGCCATGTCGCCCCCACGCTGAAAGGGCCGCGCGTGAAAAAGGGTGTGCCGCGCCCGGTTTCCCCCGACGAAGCCGTTGCGCTGGCCGAGGATGTGGCGGAAAGCGCCGCCGAACCCTGGATTGCCGCGCGCAACTGGGCGGTGCTGATGCTGCTCTATGGTGCGGGTTTGCGGATTGGTGAGGCGGTGGGGCTTACCGGGGCAATCCTGCCGCTGAGTGAGGCGATGCCAGTAACCGGCAAGCGCGACAAGACCCGCATCGTGCCGCTGCTGCCGCAAGTGCGCGCGGCGATTGAGGATTATGCGCGGCTCACCCCCTGGCCAATTGATCGCACCCAGCCGCTGTTCCGCGGGGCCAAGGGCGGGCCGTTATCGCCCGCGATCATCCGGCGATCGGTGCAGGCGGCGCGCACCCGGCTGGGCCTTTCTGAACGCACCACCCCGCATGCGCTCCGCCATTCGTTCGCAACGCATTTGCTGGGGCGCGGCGCGGATTTGCGGTCGTTGCAGGAGCTGCTGGGCCATGCCAGCCTCAGCTCAACGCAGATTTATACGCAGGTGGATGCAGCGCATCTGCTCGACGTGTACCGGAACGCCCATCCACGGGCTTGAGAAGAGCCGCCGCGTCACCCCTCCCTTTCGGCAGTTATCCCCTTCAGCCAAGGAAGCGCGCCAGTTCCAACAGAATGCCGGGTTCCTTGTTCCCCCGCGAAGGCGGGGGCCCAGACTGGACTCCCGCCTTCGCGGGAGAACACCAAAGTTGTCCTTGGTTGAACGCAATAACTACCCTCCCCTGAAACGGAGGGCCTTTTTAGGTAACGAGTCTTGAGCTAACGTAAGAGACTGTGCGTCGAAAGGCTCAGCCCAAACGGTTATATGATTGAAAAAAAATCATTTTTTAGCCTCACCCACTCGCCCGCCACCGCACCACCCGCCACACATACGCCACAACCGCCAGCACCAGCAGCACCGTCGCTGCAGGCCCCACATATTTATCAAGATCATGAAACCGCATGCCCAACCAGTAACCGGCCCCCACCAGCACCGCATTCCAGATCGTGATCCCGGCGGTGGACCACAGCAAAAACCGCCCGCGTGGCATTCGCGCCAGCCCGGCGGGGATTGATACGACGGTGCGGCCAATCGGCATGAACCGGAAAAAGAACACCACCCACTGGCCATGCTTGACGAAAAACCGCTGGAGCGCCTCCACATCACGCCATTCCACTGTCAGCCAGCGGCCATAACGGTCGATAAAGGGGCGAAACCGTTCATGCCCCAGTCGGTGGCCAATCTCATACCAGAAAACATTGCCCAGCAAGCTGCCGACGGTGCCCGCGATCATCAGCGGCACGACGTGCATCTGCCCATGCGCCACCGCGATTCCGCCCAGCCCCATCACCACTTCGGATGGCACCGGCGGGATCACATTTTCCAGCACCATCAGCAAAAAAATGCCCAGATAGCCGCCGGTGTTGAGCAAATTCAGGAAAAATTCGGTCATGCCGGGGCCAGGGTTCAGCAGAGGCTAGGCCGCCGCTGCAACCTTTGCCTCAATCGCGTCCCAGATCAGCCCGGCGACGTCGGTGCCATCAAACGCCGCAATCGCAACGATGCCGGTCGGTGAAGTGACATTGATCTCCGTCAGCCATTTTCCGCCAATCACATCAATGCCGACGAACAACAGCCCGCGCTTTTTCAGCTCAGGCCCCAGCACCGCACAGATTTCGCGCTCTTCAGGCGTCAGCTCGGTTTTCACAGCCGATCCGCCGACCGCCAGGTTCGAGCGGATCTCGCCTTCGCCCGGCAAGCGGTTGATCGCGCCTGCCACCTCGCCGTCGACCAGCACGATCCTTTTGTCGCCCTTTGCCACATCGGGCAGGAACGCCTGCACCATATGCGGTTCGCGCCAGGCGGTGTTGAACACCTCGACCAGCGCCGACAGGTTGGCACCGTCAGCCCCCACCTTGAAGATAGCCTTGCCGCCATTGCCGTGCAGTGGCTTGATGACGATTTCGCCGTGCTGCGCCAGAAACCTGCGCGCCTCGTCAAGCGAGCGGGTGACGAGCGTGGGCGGCATGAATTGCGGAAAATCGAGCACGAACACTTTTTCGGGCGCGTTGCGGACATTGGCGGGGTCGTTCACCACCAACGTCCGGTGCGCGATCCGCTCTAACAGATGCGTTGCGGTGATATAGCCCAGATCAAATGGCGGGTCTTGCCGCATCAGCACCACATCAACCTGCTCGCCCAGATCAAGCCGGGTTGGCTCACCGAAACTGAAATGGTTGCCGGCTTGGCGCTGCACCGTGACGGGGTGGGCGTGCGTCCACACATGACCGTCGGCATAGTTCAGGTCTTCGGCGGTGTAATGGAACAGCCGGTGCCCCCGCGCTTGCGCCGACAGCATGAGGGCAAAGGTCGAATCGCCAGCGATATTGATGCTGTCGAGCGGGTCCATCTGGACAGCGACGGTAAGCGACATTCGGTTTGTTTCCTGAATTCCGTTTGCCCTGAGCTTGTCGATGGGGTGCCCTGCTTTTCGGCGGCGGAAAAGAAAGGCAAGGCGTCGACAGGCTCAGCCCAAACGGGGTGGGAGAAGGTTGCCCGTTATCTAGGACGGCGCGGACCGAAAGTCACCCGATCCACGCATTTTCGATATGGCGGGGTCGGGTACCCGGCGCGATCAGGATCACGTCGACGCGGATGTCTTCACCCGCCGTCGCATAAACGGGCATCAGCATTTCAGCCGCGGCGGCCACTCGGGCCAATCGCCGCGCATCGATTGCAAAGTCCAGTTCGGCAGCGGTCGCCCGCACCTTCACCTCAACAAACGCAATCAGGTTTGATTTACCGGCAACCAGATCGACCTCGCCCAGCGGCGTGCGCACCCGGCGCGCGAGTATCCGCCAGCCCTTCAGCCGCAGATACCACGCCGCCAACCGCTCCCCGCGCCGCCCGCGCGCTTCGGCGGCCTGGCGCGCTGCCGTCAAGGTTTCAATTCCAGGGCCCGCGCATACAGCGCCTTGCGGTCCAGCCCCAGCTTCTTGGCGACCTCGCTCGCGGCCTGCCCAGTCGACAGGCGGGTAAGTGCCTCGGCCAGCGCTGCATCACCATCGGCGGCGCTGGCGGCTTCGGGCGGCCCGGGGGGAGCAACGACCACCACAATCTCACCCTTTGGCGGGGCATCGGCATAGCGGGCGGCAAGGCTGGGCAGGGTGCCCGTCACCGCTTCCTCGAAATGCTTGGTAATCTCGCGCGTTACCGCCGCCTCGCGATCTCCCAGCCCCTGCGCCAGCGCGGCGAGCAGTGCGCCCAGCCTTGGACCCGATTCATAAATCACCAGCGTGGCGCGTACCCCGGCAATCTCCGCAATCGCCTCTGCCCGTGCATGCTGCTTGGGGGGCAGAAAGCCGAGATACAGGAACCGGTCCGTCGGCAATCCCGCCAGCGTCAGCGCCGCCACCGCCGCGCACGGGCCGGGCACGGTGACCACATTATGCCCCGCCGCGCGGGCATCGCGCACCAGCTTGTATCCCGGATCGGAAATCAGCGGCGTCCCGGCATCAGACACCAACGCCACGGCTTCTGTCGCCATGCGGGCAACCAAACCGGGCCTAACCTGTTCGGCATTATGATCGTGATAGGGCGTCATTGGCCGTTTCACGCCGATATGGTTTAGCAGTTTGCCCGTCACGCGACTGTCTTCGACCGCGATTATCGCAGCATTCGCCAGAACATGCGCGGCGCGCGGTGACAGATCACCGAGATTGCCGATCGGGGTGGCAACGATATAGAGACCGGGCAAGAGTTCAGCGTTCATCGGGGATCGTCATGGCAGAGGCAGTAAGCAAACCGCAACTGGGCAAAGCGCAAAGGCTGGTTGGCCGGTTGCGTAACATCGCTTTGGCGGCAGGCGCGGCGATAGTGCTGGCGGGCTGCCAGACGGTGGTGCCACGCGGGCCTGTTCAGCCCGTCAACCGCCCGGCAGCAACGCGCCCGGTGCAGGCGGTGCAACCCCGCGTCGATGCTGGCATTCCGCAGGATGTGGCGCGTCAGCGCGTTGCGCTGCTGGTGCCGCTGACCGGGGGCAATGGCGGCGTTGGCCAGTCGATTGCCAATGCAACGCAGCTTGCCGTGCTGGATACCCGGAATGATCGTATCCGCATTACCAATTACGATACCAATTTGGGTGCCGCAGCGGCGGCGCGGCGCGCCATTGCGGATGGGAACAAGCTGATTCTTGGGCCGCTGCTGGCTGATGATGTCCGCGCAGTTGCGCCAATTGCGCGGGCGGCGGGCGTGCCGCTGATCGCGTTTTCAAACGATACCAGCGTGGCCGGCGATGGCAGCTATGTCATGGGCTATGCCCCGGCCGAATCGATCGCGCGGGTGGTTTCCTTTGCGCGCAGCAAGGGATTGACGAGCTTTGCCGGGCTGGTGCCCAACGGGCTATACGGCGAACGCGCATCCACCGCATTGCTGCGCGCTGTAGAGGCTGCGGGCGGACAGGTGGTGACGCTGCAAACCTATGATCGCGCACCGGGATCAATCACCGCCGCGATTACCCGCATGTCGAAAAATTCATCCTATCAGGCGGTGCTGATCGCCGATAGCGGCGGTACGGCGGCAGTTGCCGTCCCCATCCTGCGAAAAAATGGCGGCGCGACCGCGCAGATTCTGGGTACTGATTTGTGGAATGCGGAAAGCGCGATCACCAGTGCGCCCGCACTGAGCGGTGCATGGTTCGCCAGCGTATCGGACAATCTTTACCGGCAATATGCGGTCAAATACCGTGCGCGCTTTGGTGTGGCACCTTACCGGCTGTCGAGCCTGGGCTATGATGCGGTGCTGCTGACGGTGCGGATCATGCGCGATTGGGCGATTGGCGCGCCGTTCCCGACTAACCGGCTGGATGATCGCGGCGGTTTTGCGGGCATTGACGGCGCGTTCCGCTTTGGCCGCGACGGCGTGGCCGAACGCGCGCTGGAAGTGCAGGAGATCCGGGCGGGCACAACGACGGCGGTGTCGCCAGCCCCAACGGGGTTCGCGCGGTAGCGGTTGGGACTAGGGGATCATTAACGTTTATCGTTACCCCGGACTTGTTTGGTAGTTATCCCGTTCAACCAAGGACAGCTTTGGTGTGTGGCGGAACAAGAGGCTCGGAATTCGATTGGAATTGGTGCGCTTAATGAACAGGCCTCAATAACTCCCCATCACCCAATCAGGGCAGCGATCACCGCGTTCAGCACCGGCATCCCGGCGTCTGTCGCGCGCAGGCGGTGGCCCTCGCATATGATCAACCCCTCCGCCTCCAGCAGCGTTGCAGCGCGCGCATCGACCACGCCGTCCACCTTGCGCCCGCCCAGCGCCGCGACCCGCGCAAGATCAACCCCCTCGCGTAGCCGTAATCCCATCAGCATCGCCTCGGTCAGCCGCATATCGGGGGCAAGCGGGGTTTCGCTTTCCGCCCCATGGCCGTTGCGGGCCAGCGCGCTTATCCAGTTTTCGGGCTTTTTGTGGCGCACCGTCGCCACGCCGCTGCGTCGGCCATGCGCACCGGGGCCGATGCCGACATAATCGGTGTAGCGCCAATAGGTCAGGTTATGGCGGCTTTCGCAGCCGGGCCGGGCGTGGTTGGATATTTCATACGCTGGCATCCCCGCCGCCGCCGTCATCGCGCGTGTTGCCTCAAATAAATCAGCACCCGCATCAGCATGCGGAATGTGCAAGCGCCCCGCGGCGGCATCCGTGGCAAAGCGCGTCCCCGCCTCAATCGTCAACTGGTACAGCGACAGATGTTCGGTGCCAAAGCTGATCGCGCGCGCCAGTTCGGCCTCCCACGCGGCCACTAATTGGTCCGGCCGGGCATAGATCAGGTCAAAACTCACCCGCGCGAAATGGGCCTGCGCGGTGTCCAGCGCGGCCAAGCCCTCCGCCACGTCATGCGCCCGGCCCAGAAAGTGCAAAGCGGCATCGTCCAGCGCCTGCAGCCCCAGCGACACCCGGTTGACCCCGGCGACGGCCAGATCGCCAAAACGCGCTGCCTCCACCGATGACGGGTTGGCCTCCAGCGTAATTTCAATCCCCGGCGCAAATCCCCATGCCTGTTCCGCCGCTGCAATGATCGCAGCGACAGTGGCAGGTGGCATCAGGGAGGGCGTACCCCCGCCAAAAAAGATCGACCCCAGCGGCGCGCCCTGGCTCAGCCCAGCCTCATAGGCCAAATCGGCCAGCAACGCCGCCCGCCATGCCTCTTGATCAACCGTATCGCGGACATGGCTGTTGAAATCGCAATAGGGGCATTTCGAAACGCAAAACGGCCAGTGGACGTACAGGGCGAGGGCGGTGGCGCTGCTCAAAAAACCGCCGCGACCAATTTTGCAAATGCCCGTGCGCGGTGGTTGCTCGCCTGTTTTTCGTCGAACGACATTTCGGCAAAGGTCCGCGTTTCGCCCAGCGGGACAAATACGGGATCATAGCCAAAGCCCATCTCGCCGCGCGGGGGCCACACCATCGTTCCGTCAATCCGCCCTTCGAACCATTCGACATGGCCGTCGGGCCAGGCGAGCGCGAGGGTGCTGACGAAGTGCGCAGCGCGGCTGGCATCCGGGCCAAGCGCGGTGAGTTTATCCTCCACCTTGCCCATCGCCATCATCCAGTCGCGGGTGCCATCAGCGGTTTCGGCCCAGTTGGCGGTGTAAACGCCAGGATCGCCGCCAAGCGCATCCACGCACAGCCCGCTATCATCGGCTAACGCTGGCAGACCCGATAGATCAGCAGCGGACATTGCCTTCAGCTCGGCATTGGCCATGAAGGTGGTGCCGGTTTCCTCTGGCTCGGGCAGGTCGAGTTCGGCGGCGGACACGGTTTCGATGCCATAGCTGCTGAGCAGATCGGCAATCTCGCGCACCTTGCCCGCATTATGCGTGGCGATGACGAGCTTGCCCGTCTGCAGCTTGCGAATCGCCTGTGGCGGCACCGGGTCAGTCACCGACCGACAGCCTTTGCCTGTGCCGCGAAAATATCAGTGCAGCCGATGCGGGCGAGGCGGAGCAGGCGGAGCAGGCCTTCTTCGTCATAGGTTGCGCCCTCTGCGGTTGCCTGCGCCTCGGCAATGTTGCCGTTTTCCAGCAGCACGAAATTGGCGTCGGCGTCGGCGTTTGAATCCTCGTCATAATCCAGGTCGAGAACGGGCGTGCCCTGATAAATCCCGCAGCTGATTGCCGCGACCTTTTGGCTGAGCGGATCGGCGGTCAGCTTGCCGCTGGCCATCAGACCATCAATCGCGAGTCGCAGCGCAACCCATGCGCCGGAGATGGACGCGGTGCGCGTACCGCCATCGGCCTGGATAACGTCGCAATCGAGCACGATCTGGCGCTCGCCGAGCAGCTTCATATCGGTGACAGAGCGGAGCGAGCGGCCGATGAGCCGCTGAATTTCCTGCGTGCGGCCCGATTGCTTGCCCTTGGCCGCTTCCCGGTTGCCGCGGGTGTGGGTGGCGCGGGGCAGCATGCCATATTCCGCCGTCACCCAGCCTTCGCCTTTGCCGCGCAGGAAAGGCGGCACTTTTTCTTCGACGCTGGCGGTGACGAGCACCTTGGTGTCACCGAAACCGATCAGCACCGATCCTTCGGCGTGCTTGGTGAAACGTGGTTCGATGCTGATCGTGCGCATCTGATCGGGGGCGCGGCCTGATGGGCGCATGGGGTGTTCTCCTGGAAATGGTTTGGGTGTGCCTTAAAGGATCGGGGGGTCGGTGCAACCGGGGGAGATGGGGTTCACGCGGAGGCGCGCAGATGAAGGGCGAACACCCTTATTTCGGTTCCGTGTGTCCGCGCCGCCGCGTGGCGCCAATCTCGCTCACCGTCGTGTGAACCATATCCTTGCCGCCGCACCGCCAAAGCCATAGCTATGTGGGCATGAACGCACCCATCCTTGAATTGAACGACCGTGCCCGCGACGTTTTTCGGTCGGTCGTGGAAAGCTATATCGATTCAGGCTCGCCCATCGGGTCGCGCACCATTTCCAAGCTGGCGGGCATAAACCTGTCGCCCGCGTCGATCCGCAATGTGATGCAGGATCTGGAGGAGCTTGGCCTGCTGGCGGCACCGCATACTAGCGCCGGGCGGATGCCGACCGATATCGGCCTGCGCTTGTTCGTTGACGGCATGATGCAGGCCATGGCCCCCAGCGCAGAGGAGCGCGCCGCGATTGAGGCGCGCATTACGCATGCCGGCCCGGTGGAGGAGGCGATTGCCGCCACCACCGCTGCGCTATCTGGCTTGTCCGCCTGTGCCGGGCTGGTGTTTGTGCCTAAGCGCGAACTGGTGCTGCGGCAGGTTGGCTTTGTGCCGCTGTCGGCCAATCAGGCGCTGGCGGTGCTGGTGGCAGAGGATGGATCGGTGGAAAACCGCGTCGTTGATCTGCCCCCCGGCGTTACCGCACCATCGCTGATCGAGGCGGGGAATTATATGAGCGCGATGCTCGCCGGGCTGACGCTGAGCGAGGCGCGCGCCAAGGTGGAGCGCGAAATCGCTGCTGAACGCGCGGCGCTGGACGGGGCGGCGCGCGCGCTGGTGGAGCAGGGCCTTGTCGTCTGGAGCGAGGATAGCGGTCGCCGCCCGGTGCTGATCGTGCGCGGGCAGGGCCGGTTGATCGATGCCGCCGCCGCCGCTGATCTGGATCGCATCCGCGATTTGCTTGATGACCTTGAAGGCAAGCAAGAGATTGCCCAACTACTCGATAGCGCGCGGGAAGGTGATGCGACGCGGATCTTTATCGGGGCGGAAAACAAGCTGTTCGCGCTGTCTGGATCTTCTGTCATCGCTCGGCCGTTTAGCGGGCCAGACGGGCGCGTGGTGGGCGTGGTGGGCGTGATTGGCCCGACACGGTTGAACTATGCGCGCGTTGTGCCAATGGTTGATTTTACGGCCACGACACTGGCCCGGCTGATGTCGTGACAAAGAACGGGACAAGACGGAAACGTGATGACGCAGGAAGATAATATCGAATCGCCCGAAACCGCGACAGAAGCACGTGATGAGGCACCCGCGCTTGATCTGGGCGAAGCCGAGCTGCTGGCAGCGCGCATTGCGGTGCTGGAGGGTGAACTGGCCGACGCAAAGGCAGCGGTCCTCTATGCCCATGCAGAGGCGCAGAATGTGCGCCGCCGCAGCGAAAAGGAAGCGATTGACGCGCGCGCCTATGCCGTAACGGCGTTTGCGCGCGACATCCTGTCAGTGGCGGACAATCTTTCCCGCGCGCTTTCGGCCATGCCGGATGATCTGCGCGCGGATGAAAAGATGAAGGGTCTGGTCGGCGGGCTGGAGGCCACCGGGCGTGAACTCGACGCCATCTTTACGCGCAACGGCATCACCAAAATCGCCGCGCTGGGCGAAATGCTAGACCCCAATCGCCACCAGGCGATGCTGGAAATGCCCGGCAACGAAGAACCCGGTACAATCGTGCAGGAAATGCAGGCAGGGTACATGATCCGCGACCGTCTGCTGCGGCCCGCACTAGTGGCGGTGGCAAAAAAACCGGAATAGGTCGGCCCGGGTGATCAGGGTGGCGTTTTCATGTCGTTAAGGCCGGAATTCGAAGCTGCCCTGCGCCTGTTTGCGCAAATCAGCCGCGCTGTCGTCGCACAGGGATATCCAGCACCTATCCTGGTTGGTGGCGGGGCGGTCGAGTTGTTCTCCGTAAGCGCTGTAATGACTGGAGATTTCGACATCTCGGTTGCGCGGCAGGATGTGTTTGAAAAAGTGGTGGTCGGCCTGGGGTTCGTAAGGCCTTCAGGTCCCGGTATCATTACACGCGGGTGGGTTCACCCCGAACTTAAACTGGGTTTTGAAGTCGTGTCGTCAAATTTGCTCGACGGTCTGGCGGACCATGATCGGGTGGTGCTCATTGATCTGGATGACGACGGCGTTGCCGCCGTGATTTCTGTGGAAGACCTCATTGCCGATCGAATGGGGCAGTTTGCGTCGGGCGCCGCCCCCGAAATGCGCGCGCAGGCGCGGCAATTGCTGCTTCTTCACAACAATGTTGATCGCGTCTATCTGGAACGCCGGATAAGAGAAGAAACGGGAAGCCAATATGGCATCGACGATATCAACGCCCGTTCCGCTTAACGAATTCGTTCGCCGGATAGAGCAGCGCAAGGCTGAAATGAGGATCATCGATTTGCCCCGCAATGCAGGCAACCGCCGCACCGCGAGCAAAGCTGCACTGCTGAAGGCAATCGACGACGTTGGCGGTAAGTGGTGAACCCCAACCTCACCGCTGATCGCCCGACGTTTGTCACGCATCTGGAATGTTCGATGACTGGGGAATGCTACGCAGCGGATCAGCTCCACGGCCTGTCGCGCGTTGGGCGGCCTTTGCTGGTGCGCTATGATCTGGCAGCTATTCGCGCGGCGATCCCGCGCGCGCTGATCGACGCGCGGCCGACCGATATGTGGCGGTGGCGCGAATTGCTGCCGGTGCGGCACACCGCCAATGTCGTCAGCCTGGGCGAGATTGAAACGCCGCTGGTGCCGGTGCCCGCGTCAGGCGGTGCGAACACCTGGGTAAAGGATGAAGGGCGGCTGCCGACCGGATCGTTCAAGGCGCGCGGGCTGGTGATGGCGGTCAGCATGGCCAAGGAACTGGGCGTTACGCGGATCGCAATGCCCACCAACGGCAATGCCGGGGCCGCCCTTGCTGCCTATGCCAGCCGCTGCGGAATTGAGACGATCGTTTTCTGCCCCGATGACACGCCAGAGATCAACGTGCGTGAAATCGCGCTGCAGGGCGCGCGCGTGTACCGCGTTAACGGTCTGATCGATGATTGCGGGGCGATTGTGGGCAAGGGCGCGGCGCAAGGGCGCTGGTTCGATTTCTCCACGCTGAAAGAACCTTACCGGATTGAGGGCAAGAAGACGATGGGGCTGGAGCTGGCCGCACAGTTCGGCTGGACGCTGCCCGATGCGATTTTCTATCCCACCGGCGGCGGCACGGGGCTGATCGGCATGTGGAAGGCATTTGATGAGCTGGAAAAGCTCGGCTGGATCGGCCCGAAACGCCCCAAGATGTTCGCGGTGCAAGCCAGCGGCTGCGCGCCGATCGTGAAGGCGTTTGACGACGGCGTCGAGCATGCCGAGCGCTGGGAGGGTGCCCATACGATCGCCAGCGGCATCCGCGTGCCGCGCGCGGTGGGCGATTTCCTCATCCTGCGGGCGGTGCGTGAAAGCGGCGGCATCGCGATGGCGGTGGATGATGATGTGATTGAAGAGGCGGTTGCCTTCTGCGCGCGTGAGGACGGGTTGCTGCTCTGCCCCGAAGGCGGGGCGACGCTGGCGGCATACCGGCTGGCGCTGCAGCGCGGGCTGGTGAGCAGCGATGACAAGGTGGTGCTGTTCAACTGCGCAACTGGGCTGAAATACCCAATGGCGGCAGCAGAAGACGCTATCGACAAGGATGGCGAGATTGATTTCGACGCGCTGTAAGGGCCGGGCGGCGAACGGCTAGGGCGGGCGCCGGATTGGTGTTTTTGACGGCGCGTTTTGCACGCGTCAGCCCAACCGCTTCATCTTCACCAAAGCGGTATCAAGCGCTTGCAGGAACCGCGATCGATCTGTCTTGCCGAACGGGGCGGGGCCGCCGATCACGTCGCCGCCTGCGCGCAAATCGGCCATGATCGCGCGGGTGGCGATGGCGCTGCCGATGGAGCTGGTGGTGAAAGGCTTGCCGGTGGACGAGATCACCACGGCCCCTGCCTTCAGGCAGCGATCCGCCAGCAGGATATCGGCGGTTATCACAATCGACCGCGGATTGGCGCGTTCGGCGATCCAGTCATCAGCGGCGTCGAAGCCGTCGCTCACCACCACGCGCTCCACCATTGGCCCCACCGGCACGCGAAACGCGCTGTTGGCAACGATCGAAACAGGCACCGCGTGCCGTTCAGCGACGCGGTAGATTTCGTCCTTCACCGGGCAGGCATCAGCATCGACCAGGATGCGGATCATGGGATACGGATCATGGGACACGGATCATGGGATACGTACGGTGGTGATAGTCATGCGCCTATCCTGCCATTTTCTCGTCACCCCGGGCTTGACCCGGGGTCCCGCTCCTTACTGCCACTGTCGAGCAGCGCGCCCCCGAATCAAGTCGGTAGCTATTCCGTTCAACCAAGGACAGCTTTGGTGTTCTCCCGCGAAGGCGGGAGTCCAGTCTGGGCCCCCGCCTTCGCGGGGGAACAAGAGACTTGGAATTCGGTCGGAATTGATGCGCTTCCTTGGCCGAAGGGGATAACTGCCGATCAAGTCCGTGGTGACGCAGAGCAGCGGGCGCGAATGGGAAGGGGGTGGTGCGCAGGATCGGAGCGTGCCGCTTATTTCGGGCGGAACGACGGCTTTGGTCTGCCACCTGGACCACCCGGCCCAGCGGGGCGCGGACCACCCGGTCCAGCGGATCGCGGACCGGACGGGCCAGCTGGACGCGCACCATGTGGGCCACCGGGGCGACCACCTGAACGGGCACCCGGCGGGCCACCTGGCCTGCCGCCCGACGGTTTTGCGTCATAACGTTTCACCGGCGGGCCACCGCGCTTGTGACGATCATTGCCGCCTTCAGCCGCAGGGCCAGTCGCCGATGCTTCGATTTCAACGCCGCCATCATCATCGCTGCCGCCAGCGGTGCGCTTCAGCGAATCCTTGAACTTGGCAGCGGCGGCGCGCGGTATCTGGAAGAAGGTTTCGTTCGCGCCAATCCGGATCGCGCCGATTTCATTTTTGGTAATGTGCCCGCGACGGCAGATCAGCGGCAAAATCCAGCGCGCATCGGCGTTTTGTCGCCGACCAATCGCCATCTTGAACCACACGGTATCCTCAAAACCCGCACGGTGGCCATCGGCGCTGCCCATTGGCTGCTTTGATCGGTCGATCAATTCTTCCGGCGCAGGCATTTTGGCGCGGAAGGCGCGGACCAAAGCTGCGGCGATTTCCTCAGGCGACTTTTCCGCCAGCAGGCGCTGCGCCAGCTCGCGGTCCTCCTCATCAATTTCGACGGGTTCGAGCAGCTGGACGATCAGCCGTTCGCGATCATTTTTGCGGATGTCCTCGCTTGATGGCGGGTTGATCCAGTCGGCCTCGATCTTGGCATTGCGCAGCATCGATTCGACCATCCGGCGGCGCGGATAGGGAACCACCAGGATCGCGGTGCCCTTTTTGCCTGCCCGCCCGGTACGACCCGAGCGATGCTGCAACGCCTCGCCATCACGCGGCAATTCGACATGGATGACCAGCGACAGCGTGGGCAAATCGATGCCGCGTGCGGCAACATCGGTGGCAACGCACACCCGCGCGCGCTGATCGCGCAGTGCCTGCAATGCGGCATTACGCTCATTCTGGCTATGTTCGCCCGAAAGCGCGACGGCATCAAAGCCGCGCTCGGTTAGCCCGGCGTGAAGGTGGCGCACATTATCCCGCGTCGCGCAGAACAGCATGGCAGTGCCCGCTTCGTGAAAACGCAGCAGGTTGACGACGACATTTTCGATATCGGCCGGCGCAACGGTGACGGCCTGATAGCTGATATCGCCGTGCCCGCGATCCTCACCCACCGTCGAGATGCGCAGTGCATCGCGCTGATACCGCTTGGCGAGCGCCACGATCGGCTTGGGCATCGTGGCGGAAAACAGCATCGTGCGGCGTTCATTGGGGGTCGCGTCCAGAATCTGTTCCAGATCTTCGCGGAAACCCATGTCGAGCATTTCATCGGCCTCATCGAGCACCGCGACCTTCAGCGCGCGCAGGTCGAGCGAGCCGCGCTCAAGGTGATCACGCAACCGGCCCGGCGTGCCGACCACGATATGCGCGCCCTGCGACAGGCTGCGGCGTTCCTTGGCGGCGTCCATCCCGCCCACGCACGTGGCAATGCGCGCGCCAAGCTTGCCGTAGAGCCACATCAGCTCGCGGCTAACCTGCAGCGCCAGTTCGCGCGTTGGCGCCACGACGAGCGCCAGCGGTTCGCGGATAAACGGCAGCGCGCCATTTTCGTCGAGCACTTCGCCCGCCATCGCGATGCCAAAGGCAACGGTTTTGCCGGAGCCGGTTTGCGCCGACACAATCAGGTCGCGCCCGGCTGCGTCAGGTTCGATTACCGCCGCTTGCACAGGGGTTGGGGCTGCATAGCCACGGGCGGTGAGCGCTTCGAGGAGAAGCGGGGGCAGGGTGTTGAAAGGCATGAACGTCCAATTGGGGTACGCCGCAAAAGGCGGCTAGGCGGGTCTTAGCGTACACGCCAGACGAGCGATGCTGCAATGCGCCATATGTGCGCATCCGTCAAGCGGGGGTGCCCCATTGCCAGCGCAGCGCCAGCCGCGATAGGGGCAAGCTGCGCCATTGTGACGCACCGGGAGCGTGCTGCATGATCTATATTCTGCTTAATCTGGTGCCGATCCTGGCGGCAACGGTGCTGGGGCTTGTGCTGGGCTATCTGCATCACCGGATCGCCGGGGGCGGCGCACGCCCGCCCGCATGGGGGTTGATCGTAACGACGGCGTTGGGTGAATTCTGGCTGGCGGCGATATTGGCCGGCGCGCTGATCCTGGCCCCGCCAAAAGCTGATCCGTGGGTAATGGCCGTGGGCAGCGCGGTGGTGATCTGGGCAGGGTTTGTGCTGCCGTTACTGGCGATCACGCTTGGCTATCGCGGTGTGCCGGTGCGGCTGATTGCGCGCGATTGCGCCCATTGGCTGGTGTTGATGGTCGCGCAGGCGGTGCTGATGAAATCAATGGGGCTGGTGCCGCCGCCGGTGTGAGGGTGGTAACCATATTCGGTTCCGTCACTTCGCTGCGCGCGCAATAACGCAAATGAGATGACAATCACCCGCATGGCCGTATTGTTGCGGCGATTTGGCGTGCTAATACACTGCCACCCTCGATCACCGGATAACCCGCATGCGCCACCCCACCCCCGATCCCGTTCGCCCCGGCCAGGAAAGCGTATGGGATTATCCACGCCCCGCAATTGCGGAGCTGACGGACGCGCATTTGCGGATCATGTTCGAAGGGCAGGTGCTGGCCGAAACCCGGAACGGCGTCCGCACGCTGGAAACGAGCCACCCGCCCAGCTATTACTTCCCGCCCGCTGATGTCGATCAGGCGATGCTGGCGCTGGCGGGCGGCGGATCGAGCATCTGTGAATGGAAGGGGCAGGCACGCTATTTCGATGTGATCGGCCCGACGCGGCGATTGTCGCGGGTCGGCTGGGCATACCCCGCGCCAACCCGGGCTTTCGAGATTTTGCGCGATCATATCGCTTTCTACGCAGCCCCCATGGACGCCTGTTTTGTCGATGGTGAACAGGTGACCCCGCAACCCGGCGGCTTTTATGGCGGCTGGATTACCAGCGCGGTTGCCGGGCCGTTCAAGGGCCCGCCCGGAACGCAATTCTGGTGAGCGCCCCGCTTCTCAATGTCACCGGGCTTGCCAAATCCGTGCCGGGCGGGCGCACGCTGTTCAGCGGGCTTGACCTGACGGTTGATGCAGGCGGACTGATCGCGATTGTCGGCGAAAGCGGGGTGGGTAAATCGACCTTGCTCAACATGCTCGCCGGGCTGGACCGGGCGGATAGCGGATCAATAGCGATTGAGGGTACCGCGCTGGACGGGCTGGATGAAGCGGCGCTGACGGCGGTGCGCCGCACCCGCATTGGCTTTGTTTTCCAGGCTTTTCATGTGCTGCCCTATCTGACGCTGCGGCAGAATGTCGCACTGCCCCTCGCGCTGGTATCGAGCGACCGCGCGCAGGTGAGCGCACAGGCGCAGGCCATGCTGGAACGGGTCGGGCTGGGGACGCGGGGCGATGGCTATGCGCGGGATCTGTCCGGCGGCGAACTGCAGCGGGTGGCGATTGCCCGCGCGCTGGTCCACCGCCCCGCGATCATTTTGGCGGACGAGCCGACCGGCAATCTTGACCCCGAAACGGCGGCGCGGGTGTTGGCGCTGTTTGCGGATGCTGTGCGCGAAGGCGGGGTGGCCGCCATCATCGTCACCCATTCCGCCGCTGCCGCCGCGATTGCGGATCGCACCTTGACGCTCACCCCCGCCGGGCTGGTTGAGCGCGCGCGTGGCTGACGGGGGAATTGCCCCGGCAAGACTGGCGTTGCGCTGGCTAATCATCGGCGAATGGCGCGCGCACCCGGTGCGGCTGGCGCTGACGGCGGTGGCGATTGCGATTGGCGTGGCGCTGGGCTTTGCGGTGCATCTCGTCAACGGATCGGCGCTGGGCGCGTTTGCCGATGCGATAAAGACCGTAAACGGCACGGCGGATTTGCGCGTGCGCGCCGCCAGCCCTTTGGGGTTTGATGAGGCGCTCTATCCCCGCATCGCAACCGCACCAGGCGTGGCCGATGCCAGCCCGGTGCTGGTGCTGGCGGCGCGCGCAGGCAAGGCGCGGCTTCGGCTGATCGGGCTGGACGTGATCCGCGCGGCGCAGGTTACCCCCTCGCTTATCGGCTTTCCCGCGCGCGGGCTGGATAGCGCGGCGGACACCGCCTTTGCCGATGATGCGCTGTTCCTGTCAGCCAGCGCGATGCGCGATCTGAAGGTGAAGCCGGGCGATCCGGTTCGGCTGGTGGCGGGCGGCAGGGCGGCGGCTTTTCGCGTGGCGGGCGGGTTGCCGGGCATTGCCGAGGGGCAGTCGATTGGCGTCATCGATATCGCCGCAGCCCAGTGGCGGTTTGATCGGCTGGGCAAGATCGACCGGGTTGATGTGAAGCTGATCAAGGGCGCAGATGATGCCGGCCTGCGCGCGATCCTGCCGCCCGATGCGGTGATCGATACCGATACCAGCGCAGGCGCGCGCAGCGATGCGCTGTCGCGGGCATATCGCGTCAATCTGGAAATGCTCGCCCTTGTCGCGTTGCTGACCGGCGGGTTCCTGGTTTTTTCGGCGCAGTCATTGTCCGTCGCGCGGCGGCTGCGCGCCTTTGCGCTGGTGCGCACATTGGGCCTGCCACGCGCCGGGATTGTCGCCACGGTGGCATTGGAGGGGCTGGCCATCGGGGTGATCGGCGCGCTGCTCGGGCTGATGCTGGGCTATGCGCTTGCCTTTGGCGCGGTGGCGAGCCTGGGGGGTGATCTGGGTGCAGGCTATTTCAATGGCGGTGCGTCGCGGCTGGGATTTTCGCCTGTTGGCGCGACCGGGTTCTTTGGGCTGGGGGTGCTAACGGCGGTGCTGGGCAGCGTGGTGCCCGCGCGGATTGCTGCCCAGGCTGCCCCGGCGGTCGCGCTGCGCAATGCAGGCGATGTTGTTGATCCGCGCACGCCCGTGAATTGGGGGCTGGCGGCCGGGTTGATTACCGGCGGCGGGCTGATGGCGTTTCTGCCAGCGATTGGCGGTCTGCCGCTGTTTGGTTTTGGCGCGATGGCCTTGATTTTGGCGGGCGGCATCGCCGGCATGCCGTGGCTGGCGCGTGCGCTGCTGGCCCCGCTGGCGCGGCGACCGGGCGGGTGGGTGCCGATGGATCTGGCGATCCGGCACCTGCACGGCGCACCGGGACAGGCGGCGACGGCGCTTTGTGGCATTGTCGCCAGCACCGCGCTGATGATTGCGATGGCAGTGATGGTCACCAGCTTTCGTGGCGCGGTCGATGGCTGGCTGGGGCAAGTGCTGTCTGATGATCTCTATCTGCGTGTCGACGGTGCGGGTGGCTTTGACCGGGCAGCGCAGGCGCGGCTGGCGGCCACTCCCGGCGTGGCGCGCATCGCCTTCAGCCGCCAGATTCCGATCACGCTCGCGCCGGATCGACCACCGGTGTGGTTGATCGCCCGGCCCGTGCTGCCCGATGATCCAACGCTGATCCTGATCGACAAGGCCGCCACATTGCCCGCTAGCGCGATGCCGGTCTGGATATCGGAGCCCGCCGCCCGACTGTACGACTGGCGGGTCGGGCAAACGGTGGCGCTCCCGATCGGCGGGCGGTTCGTGGTGGCGGGTGTGTGGCGCGATTATGCGCGGCAACAGGGCGCGGTGGTCATCCGCGATAGCGATTATGATCGGCTGACGGGCGACACCACCCGTAGCGAGGCGGCGGTTACGCTTGCCCCCCGTGCGGGTGGCGAACAGGTCGGCAAGGCGCTGATCGCGCGCGCGCCAGAAGCGCTGCGCGGCGCGGTGGATGTCGCCGCACCGGCCACGCTCCGCCGTTTTGCGCTGACGCTGTTTGATCGCAGCTTTGCCGTTACCTATTTGCTTGAGGGCGTCGCGATTCTGGTGGGGCTGGCCGGGGTTGCTGCCACCATGTCCGCCCAAACCATCGCACGCGCGCGTGAATTCGGCATGCTGCGCCATATCGGCGTGTCGCGCCGCCAGATTGTGGCGATGCTGGCGAGCGAGGGCGCGCTGGTGGGGCTGGTGGGGGCCGCAGCGGGCATCGCACTGGGTGGCGTGCTGGCGCAGGTGCTGGTCCACGTCATCAACCCGCAATCGTTCAACTGGACGATGGACACGATTGTCCCCTGGCCAACGATTGCCGCGATTGCCGTGGCGCTGGTGGTGGCCGCGGCAGGCACGGGGGTGCTCGCCGGGCGGCAGGCGCTGAGCGGGGATGCGGTGCGCATGGTTCGGGAGGATTGGTAATGCGGCGGGTGATGCTGGCCGTGCTCGCGCTGATGCTCATTGCTGCGACGGGCTATCCGGTGGTGCGGCCGGGCGCGGTGCTGCGCTTTCCGGCTGATCACGGCGCGCATCCGGCGTACCGCACCGAATGGTGGTATGTGACGGGCAAGGTCAAGGCAAAGGATGGCCGCGATCTGGGTTTCCAGATCACCTTTTTTCGCACCACGCCAAAGGCTGGAAACACCAACCCAAGCCGCTTTGCCCCGCGCCAGATATTGTTCGCGCACGCCGCTTTGTCTGATCCAAAAGTCGGGCATCTGCTTCATGCTGAACGCGCCGCGCGCAGCGGCTTTGGGCTGGCACAGGCGCGGGTGGGGGACACCGACATTGCCTTGCGTGACTGGCGGATCAGGCGGCTGCCCGATGGGCGTTTTACCACAACCGTGGCGACCCGCGATTTCTCCCTGTCGCTGATCCTGCGTCCCACCCAGCCGCCGCTCCCGCAGGGGCAGGGCGGCTACAGTCGCAAAGGGCCGCGCCCTGAACAGGCGAGCTATTATTACTCAATGCCGCATCTGGCAGTGACGGGGCAGTTGGTGCGCGACGGGAAGGCGCTAGAGGTAACAGGGCAGGCCTGGCTAGACCGGGAATGGTCGTCCGATTATCTTGGTGGGCAGGCCGTGGGGTGGGACTGGACCGGGCTGAACCTTGACGATGGCGCAGCGCTGATGGCGTTCCGGATCAGGGGTGCGGATGGCAAGGCGGTGTGGTCAGGCGGGTCGCTGCGGCGGGCGGACGGGCGTGTCACCCGCTTTGCGCCCGGCGATGTGCGGTTCGATAGCTTTCGGCAGTGGAAGTCACCGCGCACCGGCGCGACCTATCCGGTCGGCCAATTGCTGACGGTGCGCTTGCCGGAAGGGGTGCGGCGGTGGCGGCTCGATCCGTTGTTCGACGATCAGGAACTTGATGCGCGGCGCGGCGGGCAACCGGTATATTGGGAAGGGGCGGTAAAAACGCAGGGCGGCAGCGGTTATCTGGAACTCACCGGCTATGCAGATCGATTGCGGATGTGAGGGGGTGATGAGCGGGTGGTTAGCCCCCCACTCGGACGGCAATGGTGGATCAAACCCGGCACCCGCCCAACCGCCGCAAAATGGCCCATCGCCGCCTCCCGCAGTGCGGGGATGCGGTCGATATGCGTCAACGCCACCACGCACCCGCCAAAGCCGCCGCCGGTCATCCGCGCACCGCCAACGCCGCCGGCCGCCGCCGCCAGCGTGGCGACAAGCTGATCGATCTCCGGCAGCGTAATATCAAAATCATCGCGCATCGATGCGTGCGATGCGGCCATCAGCGCAGCGATCACTGGCCAGTCGCTGGCCGTCAGCGCCGCCGCCATCGCCAGCGTCCGCGCATTTTCGCTCACCACATGCCGCGCCCGGCGATATGCCAGCGGATCGAGCGTCGGCTCGGCTGCCTCGAGTGTCGGCAGATCAATGTCCCGCAGCGCCGCCACGCCGAGTTGCGCCGCCACCGCCTCGCACGCTGCGCGCCGTTCATTATAGGCACTGTCGACCAGCCCGCGCGTGATGCCCGAATGGACGATCAGCACCGCCATGTCGTCAGGCAGTGGTACGGGGTTTGTGGCAAGCGAGCGGCAATCGATCAGCAGCGCGGCATTGGCCTGGCCATGCGCGGCAATCAACTGGTCCATATTGCCGCACGCGCAGCCGACAAAGTCATTCTCTGCTGCCTGCGCGATCAGCGCCAGCGTCGTGCGATCCAGCGCCCCTTGTCGGTCAAACGCCGCCGCCAGTGCGACGCCCAGCGACGCGGATGATGACAGCCCGGCCCCCTGCGGCACATCACCCGCAATCGCGATCTGCGCGCCACCAATGGCAATCCCGCGCGCGCGGAACACAGCGGCAATGGCGCGAACATGGGTGCGCCAGCCGGGCGCTGTCTGAAAAACCTGTCCGGGATCGAAGCTGTCACCCTCGCCATAATCGGCGCTGGTGACAGCGATCATCGCGTCCGCTGCATCGCCAATCGCCACCGCCGTGCCCCGGTCAATCGCGCAGGGCAGCACGAAACCGTCATTATAATCGGTATGCTCGCCGATCAGGTTCACCCGGCCGGGTGCATAGGTCACCCGGTGGGGCTCCTCGCCGAATGCGGCAATATACGCAGCGGTGGCGCGCTCTGCCGGCCCCGTCATGCCAGCACGTCCGGCACTGCGCGTAGCATCGCGGCGGCGGCTTCGGGTGTCAGATCACGCTGCGGTTCTGCCAGCATCTCATAGCCGACCATGAATTTGCGCACGCTGGCGGATCTTAACAACGGCGGATAAAAATGCGCGTGGAGTTGCCAATGGGCGACATCGGCCTCCCCAAACGCCGCGCCGTGCCAGCCCATTGAATAGGGAAATCGGCACGCAAACAGATTGTCATACCGCGCCGTCAACCGCCGCAGGATATCGGCCAGCGTCTCGCGCTGGGCTGGCGCAAGATCGGGCATGCGCTGCACGGCAAAGCGCGGCAACAGCAATGTTTCGAACGGCCAGCTCGCCCAGTACGGCACAATTGCCAGCCAATCGCCGTTGCTCGCCACCGTCCGCTCACCCTCGGCTTCGCGCCCTGCCAGATCAAGCAGCATCGGCGTGCCATGCACCGCCAGATAGGCGCGCTGCGTCGCATCCTCCGTCGCCGCCTCATCCGGCAGATGCGCGGTCGCCCAGATCTGGCCGTGCGGGTGCGGGTTGGAACAGCCCATCATCGCGCCCTTGTTTTCAAATATCTGCACCGACCGGTACACTGCCCCCAGCTCGGCGCTTTGCGCGCACCAGCAATCGATAATCCCGCGCACCGCCGCTGGCGACAATTGCGGCATCGTCAATGCATGATCGGGCGAATAACAGATCACCCGCGCCACCCCGCGCGCGCTGGCGGCGGCGAACAGCGGATCGTCGCTCGCGGTATCGGGCGTATCGGGCAGCACAGCGGCAAAATCATTGTCGAACACAAATGTGCCAGCATAATCAGGGTTCGTTTGCCCGCCCGCCCGTGCATTGCCGGGGCACAGATAGCAGCCGGGATCATGCGAAGGCCCCGCATCGTCGGGTGCGTCCTGCTGCCCCTGCCATGGCCGCGCGAGCCGATGCGGCGATACCAGCACCCAGCGCCCGTTCAGCGGGTTGCGCCGCCGGTGCGGCTGGTCGGTCGTTCCCGTCACCGTTACCGTCCCCGTCACGCCGCTTTGCGCTGCCAGCCGATAAATGCTGCCTGCCGCCCCAGCACGACGCGATTATAGGCCAGCGCGAACAATACAGAGCTGACCAGCGTGACCACCATGAAATCGATATAATGCAGCGTCACGATACCCGCCGGTTGCAGCCCGAACGAATAGGCCGCGTAGAGCGCAACGCCCCAAATGACGCCAGCGGTTGCCGCACTGGCCCCCACACCACGAAACATCAGCCCCACGATAAACGCCGACAGGATCGGCATTGATGACAGGCCGTTCAGTTGCTGCAGCAGATTGATGATGCTCGTGGCGTTTTGATACATCGGCACCAGCGCGATGGATGATAGGGTGACGATCACCGTGGTGATGCTGCTCAATCGCCAGTTATCCGCTACCTTGCCAATGAACGGTTTGTGGAAATCGACCGCATACAGCGCAACGGTGGAATTCAGCACCGCGCTGGTATGGGCAATTACCGCCGCCGCAATCATCGCCGCGAAGGCGCCTGAAAGCCAGCCGGGCAGCACCTGTGCCACCAATAACCCGTAAGCCTTGTCGCCCACATTGCCCATCAGCTTGAACGCGACGACGCCGGGCACTGTGACGATGATGGGGATAATCATGATGCGGATCGCAGCCGCCGCCAGCACACCCTTTTGCGCTTCGCGCACCGTGGGTGCCGTCATCGCCTTTTGGGTGATGTTCTGGTTGGTGGACCAATAGAATATCTGGATGAAGATCATGCCGGTGAACAGCGTGTGGAACGGGATGGGCGATGTCGCGCTGCCAATCATCGTGGTGCGTTCCACCGGCACGCCGCCGAACAGATCATATTGTACTGCGGCCAGCGCCAGCACGACGATCAGCACCGCAATCGCCAGCACGCCGAACCCTGAATAGGTGTCCATCACCGCCACCGCGCGCAGACCCCCCATGATCGTATAGGTCGCGCTGATCACCGCAAGGATGGCGGCAAACGCCAGCAGCGGAATGCCGCCGCCAAACAGCGATTCCAAAAACAGCGCGCCGCTATACAGCCCGGCGGGCAGATAGATCAGGATATTGCCGAACAGGAACAGCCCCGAAATCAGCGTGCGCACGTTGCGGGTATCACCCTGATAGCGCCGGTCGAGCAGTTCGGTAACCGTGGTGCAATCGTTGCGATAATAAATCGGCACAAAGATGAAGGCCAGGATCAACAGCCCGATAAAGCCCGATATTTCCCACCACGCCAGCAGCAACATCTGGTTGCCGTTCATGCCGACCAGCTGATCGGTCGACAAATTGGTCAGGGTGATCGATCCGGCAACGAACACCCAGCTCAGGCCACCGCCCGCCAGATACACGTCCTTTTCGCTGCCATCATGGCGGGCGCTGCGCACTTTCAACCATGTCGCCAGCCCAATCGCCGCCAGCAGCAGCACCGCGACGCCCATTTGAAGCCCGTTATTGATGGCCATGCCCGGCAAATCGCCCCCCTTTGCTTATTTTGCGCCAACCATAGGCCGTCACACCTTGCGCGCAAGCGGGCCTGCGGCAAGGATTGGCGGATGACCTTTACCCCCATTCGTATTGACGGCGAAGCGATCACGATTGTGCTTGGCGCTTCAAACGGTGCGCCGCTGGCGCTGCACTATTTTGGCGCAAAATTGCCCGCTGATGAGGATTTGGGCGCATTGGCGGCAGCCGTTCAGCCCCGGCGGCACGGATCGCAGCCTGATGCGCCGCAACAGGCGACACTCTGGCCGCAGGCGGGGCGGGGTTATGCCGGTTTGCCAGCGCTTGCGGTTCGGCGCGGTGAAGCGCTGTTGCCGGTCGATCTGCTGGTGGAGGATGTGGTTGCCGGTGGATGCACGGCGCATCTGATGCTGGCTGATCCGGCCGCAGGCGTACGGGTAGCGATCAATTGGGTGATTGGCGCCGGCGATGTGGTGCGCGCGCGCAGCACCATCACCAATTTTGGTGCCGTTCCCCTGGCGATTGACCGGGTGGCCAGCATCGCGCTGCCGCTGCCGGGTTGGGCAACGCATGCCACGCGTTTCCATGGGCGCTGGGCCGGGGAAATGCATGAAGCGACTGCGCCCATTCCGCATGGCAGCAGCGGTGGCGAATCGCGCGGCGGTCGGCCGGGCTTTGGCGGGGCGAACTGGCTCATCGCCCATGAACCGGGCTTTGGCACTGATCACGGGCTTGGGATCGCGCTGCACCTTGCGTGGAGCGGGGACCACCAGATGACCATCGAACGCGATGCCGATGGGGCGATTGTGCAACTGGCGGCCCGGCTCGACGCGGGCGAAATCATCCTTGCCCCGGGGGAGGATTTTACCACGCCCGATGCGGTTATCGCGGTGGTGGATGGCGGCAGGAACGCGGTGCGACATGCGCTCCATACGCACATGCGCCGCGACGTACTGCCCGGTCGCGCCGATTGGCCGGTGCGCCGGGTGCACTTGAACAGCTGGGAAGCGGTGGCGTTTGACATGGATGAGGCCCGGTTGGGCGAGTTGGCACAAGCGGGCAAGGCAATCGGCGCCGAACGCTTCGTGGTGGATGATGGCTGGTTCACCGGGCGGCGGGGCGATCAGACCAGCCTGGGCGACTGGACGCCTGATCCGCAGCGTTTCCCGGCCGGCCTTGGCCCTTTGATCGCCAAGGTCAGCGACCTTGGCATGGATTTCGGGCTGTGGGTTGAACCTGAAATGATCAGCCCCGACAGCGACCTATACCGCGCGCATCCCGATTGGTGTCTGCACCGCACCGGGCTGGATCGGTTGACGCAGCGCCACCAGTTGGTGCTCGATCTAACCCAGCGGGCCGTTGCCGAACATTTGTTTGCGGTATTGCACAAGTTGCTGTCAGCCCACCCGATTGCCTATCTGAAATGGGATCATAACCGCGATCTGTTCCCCAATGACGGCGCGGGTTACGCCCAGACGGTCGCGCTGCATGGCTTGATTGACGGATTGCGCGCCGTCCATCCCGATGTTGAGATTGAAAGCTGCGCCAGCGGCGGCGGGCGGATCGATTATGCCATGCTGGCGCGCTGCCACCGGGTTTGGCCAAGCGACAATAATGACGCGGTCGAACGGCTGCGGATCAACCGGGCGTGGAGCCTGTTCCTGCCGCCGGAGGTGACGGGCAATCATATCGGCCCCAGCCCCAATCCGATCACCGGGCGAATGCTGCCTATGGCGTTCCGCGCCAAGGTCGCGATGTTCGGGCATATGGGGGTGGAGGCTGATCCGGCGGCGATGGGTGATGATGACCGCGCCGTGCTGGCCGCGCACATCCAATGCTACAAGGATCACCGCGATATCCTGCACCACGGCCGCGTCCATGAAATGGCCTTTGATGATCCGGGGCTGTTCGGGATGATGATCGTGCATCAGGGCAGGGCGCTGGCGTTGGTCGCGCGGACCGATATGGCGCGCGATTACAACGCACCGCCGGTACGCTTTGCCGGGCTGGACCCCAATCAGCATTACGCCGTCACCTTTCCGCTGGCCGGCGGGGGTGGCGCGGCTGTGCATACCAGGCTCAGCGGGCGGGCATTGGCACAGGCGGGGCTCGTGCTGCCGCTATCGCGACCGGCCACCGCTTGTCTGATCCACCTCGACCAAAGGGATATTGCACGATGATGCGCCTGGGCTGCTGCTATTATCCCGAACATTGGCCCGAAGAAATATGGGCGGAGGATGCCCGCCGCATGGTCGAGATGGGGCTCACCCGCGTCCGGATCGGCGAATTTGCGTGGAGCCGGATTGAACCGCAGCCATGGCGGTATGACTGGGGCTGGCTCGACCGTGCGATTGCAACGCTCCACGAAGCGGGGTTGGGGATCATCCTGGGCACCCCCACCGCCACGCCGCCCAAATGGCTGGTCGATAAAATGCCCGATATGATCGCGGTGGATGCGCAGGGGCGCGAGCGGCGATTTGGATCGCGGCGGCATTATTGTTTCTCGCACCTTGGCTATCGCGGTGAGTGCCGCCGCATCGTTGCCGCGCTCGCCGAACGCTATGGCAAACACCCCGGCATCGTCGCCTGGCAAACCGATAATGAATATGGCTGCCACGATACCGTCGTCAGCTATTCGGAAAGTGCGGCGCAAGGTTTTCGCCGCTGGCTGGCAGCGAAATATGGGGATGTGGGCGCGCTCAACATTTCGTGGGGAAATGTGTTCTGGAGCATGGAATATCGGTCATTTTCTGAAATAAACCCGCCAAATTTGACCGTAACCGAACCAAATCCTGCCCATTTGCTCGATTTTCGGCGCTTTTCGTCGCATGAAGTGGCCAGTTTCAACCGGATTCAGGTCGATATTCTGCGGGCGGAATCGCCGGGTCGCGATGTCGTGCATAACTATATGGGGTTCTTCGATCAGTTTGATCACCACGCCGTATCGCGTGATCTGGATGTGGCGACATGGGATAGCTATCCGATTGGTTTTCTGGAACAATTCTGGTTCAGCCGGGATGAAAAACTGCGCTACGCGCGGACTGGCCACCCTGATATCGCTGCCTTCCACCATGATCTGTACCGGGGCTGCGCCAAGGGGCGATGGTGGGTGATGGAGCAGCAACCCGGCCCGGTGAACTGGGCCGCCCACAACCCTGCGCCGCTGCCCGGCATGGTGCGGCTATGGACGCTGGAAGCAGCAGCACATGGTGCTGAAATGGTTAGTTATTTCCGCTGGCGGCAAGCGCCGTTCGGACAGGAAATGCATCACGCCGGGCTGCTCCGTCCCGATAGCGTGGACGATGTCGGCGCGCATGAGGCACGGGCGGCGGCGAGCGATCTGGCGACGCTTGGCGATCTGGGTTTGTCCACAAAATCAGTGGCTTTGCTGTTTTCTTATGAAGCCGCATGGCTGTTCGATACACAACCGCAGGGCCGCAGTTTTCGCTATATGGAACTGGTGTTCAGCTTTTACACGGCGCTGCGGCGCCTGGGGCTGGACGTCGATATCCTGCCCGCCGATGCGGCGCTGGATGGCTATGCGATGGTCATCGCGCCGTCGCTGCCGATCGTTAGCAGTGAACTTACAGAGCGCCTTGTAAGCCTAGCTATTCCCGTGCTTTTTGGTCCTCGCAGTGGCAGTCGAACGCCCGATTTTCAGATACCCGAACGGCTGCCGCCGGGCAATTTGCGTGCAGCGATTCCCGTCACTATCCCCCGCGTAGAATCCTTGCGCGAGGGTTTGGTCGAACAGGGCGATGGGTTTGCCGTCATGCGCTGGTTCGAGCATGTTGAGAGCGATTTGGCCCCTGAAGAACGGCTGACTGACGGGCGCGGGGTTGTGTATGCCAGCGGATCCTTCCGCTATCTCGCGGCTTGGCCTGACGAAGCTTTGCTGGCGCGCGTGCTTCGCCGAATGGCGGGCGAGGCGGGGCTGGTGACGGTCGATCTGCCCCCGGATCTGCGCCTGCGCCGCGCGGGCGATGTGACTTTTGCCTTCAACTATGGGCCGGATATAATTGATCTGGAAGGTATTTTTAGCGGTGAATTGGTGATTGGTAATGGCTCGGTGCCACCGGCTGGCGTGGTGGCCTGGCGGTGAACCCGGCGGGCTGATCGCCAAACGAATGGCGAACGGAGATACGCATCACCAATTGAATCCCGCTCTATCCCTAACCCCCCAAACCTGCTTTTCTGCGGTGATGGGGCCTGGGGGACAAGCCGATGACGACACAGACACGGCCATTTGGCTTTTGGACGGCAACCGCTTTGGTGGTCGGCGGGATGATCGGGGCGGGCATTTTCGTTCAGCCAGCGCAGCTTGCGCCGTTCGGCTGGACCGGGGCCGCCGCCTGACTTGTTGCGATCCCCGGCGCGCTGTTACTGGCCTATGTGCTGTCTTGCCTGACGGCGGCGCGCCCGGAAGCGACTGGGGCGATTGCCATCGTTGCCGAAGGGCTGGGGCCGTTGCCGGGGTTGCTGGTTGGCTGGAGTTATTGGGTCGGCATTTGTTCGGCCAATGCCATCATCGCGTTAACGGCGGTGCGATACGGCGCGCAGTTTTTCCCGGTGCTTACGTCCACGTCGCTTGCAACTGCGATTGCGGCCTCGGCGTTGATCTGGGCACTGACCGCGCTCAATTTCGGCGGGGCAAAGGGGGCTGGCCGGTTTCAGGTGCTGACAACAGTGTTGAAACTGCTGCCGCTGGTGGCGGTCGCGGCGATCCTTGCCGGTTTGGCGATCGTCGAACCCGGGCGCTTTTCGGCCAATCCGCATACGCCGTTCGATTCGACGAAATTCACGATGGTGCTGACGCTCGCCTTTTTCCCGTTGGTGGGGTTCGAATGCGCGTCGTTGGCGGCTGAGCGCGTGCGCGATCCGGCACGTAACGTGCTGCGCGCGACCCTGGTCGGCACACTCTTGACGGGTATTCTCTACATCATCCTGTGCAACGGCATCGTGTTCGCGCTGCCTGAAGCGGTGGTCGCTGCGTCCGACGCACCGATTGCGATGTTTGTTGAAAACTTCTGGGGGCGGGGCGCCGGGCTGGTGATCGCCGCTTTTGCCGCGATTTCGGCGATCGGGTGTCTGAATGGATGGGTGTTGATGCAGGGCGAATTGCCACTGGGTATGGCCCGCGCGGGCATATTGCCCGCCATTCTTGGCCGCACGACTGAGCGGGATGTGCCGACAATCGCCATGATCCTGTCGAGCGCTGTCGCGACTGCGCTGGTCATGTCGGGCGCGATCCCGGGCCTTACCGACGTGCTGACGTTCATGCTGCAACTGACGACGGCGGCAACGGTGTGGTTTTATTTCGGTGCCTGTGCCGCGGCTTTTGCGTTCGGCATCGTGCGCCCGTTGGCGGTTGTCGGCATGGCGTTTTCGGCCTGGGTATTATGGGGATCGGGGGTGGAGGCGCTGCTTCTGAGTATCGTGCTGATGCTGACGGCGCTGCCGCTATACTGGCTCGCGCTACGTGGCCGTGTGCTTTCGGAAAAGGCGGCCTAGCAGACTGCGGTCCTTCAAAATCTCATGCGCGGCATTGTGCCCCGGCGCGCCTGTCACCCCACCACCCGGATGCGTGCCCGATCCGCACATATACAGGCCGGATATGGGCGAGCGGTAATCACCATGCCCCAGTACCGGGCGCGCCGCCCATAGCTGGTCCAGGCTCATCCGCCCATGGAAGATATCGCCGCCGATCAGCCCAAACTTGCGTTCCAGATCGAGTGGAGAGTGGATTTGCCGGGCGATGATGCTTGCCTTGAAATTGGGTGCATGCTGCGTGACGCAATCGATGATGTGATCGGCGGCGGCCTCGCGCTCGTCATCCCATGACCGACCATCTGGCAGCTCCGGCGCAAATTGCTGGCAGAACAGGCTGGCGACATGCATGCCGGGCGGCGCGAGCGAATCGTCAACGGTCGATGGCAGTTTCATCTCGACGATCGGTGCCTTTGACCATCCAAATGTGCGGGCATCATCATAAGCGGCGTCCATATAATCCATGCCCGGCGCGATGATGATCCCGGCGGTATGGTGCTCGGCCTTTTCTTTGCCGGGCAATACCGAGAAGTCAGGAAGTTCGCTCAGCGCAACGTTCATTCGAAACGTGCCTGAACCCGTTTTGAAGTTATCGATCCGGCGCTTGAAATCGGGCTTCAGGTCAGCGGGCGCGATCATCTGCCGATACAGCAGGGCAGGGCCTACATTAGCGGCAACGATATCGGCGGCGATTTCCTCCCCCGATTCCAGCCGCACGCCAACCGCTTTGTTGCCATCGACCAGCACCTGCGCAACCGGGGCTTCAAGGCTGATCTTGACGCCGTGCTCGGCGCACGCTGCTGCCATCGCGGTGGTGATCGCCCCCATGCCGCCCACTGAATGGCCCCATGCGCCCTTCTTGCCGTTCACCTCGCCGAAGACGTGGTGGAGCAGCACATAGGCCGAACCCGGCGTGCTGACCCCGGCGTAATTGCCGACCACCGCATCGAAGGCGAAGGCCGTTTTGACGTGATCGTCCTCATACCAGCCATCGAGGAAATCGCGCGCGCTTTTGGTGAACATGTCGAGCACATCGGCCTGCGCATCCACGCTCATGCCCGCCAGCTTGCGCCCCTGCGACGCGGCGCTGAGGAGGGCGGCGATCCCGCCGCCGGCATTGGGTGGCGTCTTCAGCGACAGGTCGCGCAGTACCTCCGCCACACGCTCCAGCGCTGTTTCATAAGCCGGGAAGGTCTCGGCATCCTTTGCCGAGAAGCGCGCGAACTCTGCCTGCGTCCGCGCGGTGCCGCCGCCAAGCTTCAGATAGGTGTCGGGAAAGGGGAAGAAATTGCTGATCGTGCGCTCGATAATGCGAAAGCCGCGGTCGTGCAGCTTCATGTCGGCAATCACCTGCGGGCGCAGCAGCGACACGGTGTAGCTGGCGGTGGAATTGCGGAATCCGGGGTGAAACTCCTCGGTCACGCACGCCCCGCCAATGATGGCGCGGCGTTCGAGCACGCGGACTTTGAGTCCAGCGCGGGAGAGGTAGAAAGCGCAAACAAGGCCGTTATGCCCACCGCCGATGATGATCGCGTCGTATCGTTTCGTCATGGGGAAGTGGTGCCGTGGCGGCGGTCGATTGTCGAGGGGGGACGAGAGGGCCGGGTCGGGCGCGCAATGGTTCCTTACCCGAATGGGAAAGATGCGCTACGACGCCGCTGATCTGCCGGGTGACGCGGCCTGCCCCGCATAGACAAAGCGAGAAATCGATGTTCGATGAAGTTGGTTTTCCACGCGGCCCTGACTTGGGCCACGCCGTCCGCGTCCTCGACACCTTCGTTTACTGTAGCCGTGCCGCCGAGGGCGTGGACGACGCCGAGGTTGATCGTATCATTGAATGGTCGCAACGCCGCAATGTCGAACGCGACATTACCGGCGTGCTGGTGTTCGGCAGTGGCGTGTTTTTCCAATGGGTTGAGGGACCGCCCACCGCAGTCGAGAATCTAATCGCGAGCCTGTACGGCGATCCGCGCCACTATGACATCGTCCCGCTGGACCGCAGTGTTGACGAGCGCGAGCGGCTATATCCGAATTGGGAGATGGAGCGGGTCGGTGCCGACGACATTCGCGCGGTGCTGAACGATGCGCTGGAGAGTGCCGAAGACGAAAATAACATCGCGGCCCTCAGGCGTATCCTGAAGCACCTCGATTCGGGTCCGCTGGACACGCTTGGGCGACGTTAACGCGGTCAGCGAAAGGCGGTTCGAGCCAATCCGCCTTCGCGTTGAACGGCAATTGGCGCTTCCTATATCTCGCCTATGGTATTCGATCTCGGCCGTGCGATGCGCAAGAAAGAGGAGTTTGAATCAGCACGTCTGATGGACTTCGCGTTCCGCCGCCACGCGCGGGCCAGTCGGTTGCTCGCCAAGTCGTTGGGAGTCGATCCTGTTATCGCGGCGTCCTTGGTCGCGACGGTAAACGAAGAAGCGATCCCCCTTCGCCTTGCCGAGCTGGCGGGCACGACAGCCGAGGAAGCGGATGCCGCGTTTCGAAGGTTCCTGTCGATTGCGCATGCCGAGCTGGTCACCGAACGTGGCGACCCAACCCCGCATCGGTTGGCGTAAAGGGCACGGGCTGTCGATAGCTTGCGTTAGCGGCGCTTGCCCCACCCCGGCGGTGGCGCGTGATTCAGCCGCGCCTCCGGGATCGCCGCGCGGATCTTCGCGGCGAAGCTGCGAAGGCACACCTCGCTCCGCCCGATCGGCCCCACCGTAAAACTCTCTGATGCCATCCCCGCCTGCACGCGGGTGATCAGCCAAGTGTCTTCGGCATTCACATGGCGGTTGATGCGATCATTGGCATAGCGCGCCAGTTTCATCTCGCGTCGTTCATCGGGCAGCGCAAACGCCATCATCCGCAGCACCGATTGGGTCGGGCTGATCGGCAGCCACTGCATGAAATCGACCTGATCGGGATAAAGGTCGAAGGCCATGTTCGGCCATAGCTTATAGTATAGCCATAATCGCTGGTTCGCCTCTGGCAGATGGTCTGCGCGGGGTACGTATGTCTGGTAGAAGCGTTCCCACCAATCGGCGGAGGGGCGATCGACCAGATAGCCCGACATCTTGTCGGCAAAGGGCTGCGCTTCGATCGCATAGCTTTTGCCGAACAACCGGGTGAGGCCGGGATGCGCGACCGGGATGTGGAGATTGTCCGAATAATTGTCGCCAATATTCTTCCAGTTGACCGCGCGGTCACGGGTGTAAGCGGGGGTGATCGTCCGCAGGTCTTCAAACCGATATGGCTCGATCTCATGCGCGTAGGGAGCCATCATGTCGGCCACCGATGGCCCGCCATCGTCCTTCAGGCGAACGAACACGAAGCCGCGCCAGATTTCTAATCCGACCGCAAACAGCCCCTGTCCGCGCTTGTCGAGCATGGGATAGTCGGCGCTCACGGGCACACCGGTAAGGCTGCCATCAAGCTCATAGCTCCAGGCGTGATAGGGGCAGATGATCTTTTTGGCGCAGCCGCCATTGCCCTCCAGCAAGCGCATCGCGCGGTGGCGGCATACATTGGTGAACGCGCGCGCCCTGCCGTCCTCGCCGCGCACGACGATCACGCTCTCTCCCGCATAATCGATCGACCGCCACTCGCCGGGGGTCGCCAGATCGCTCTCGTGGCACACGATCTGCCATGACGGGCGGATGACGCGGGCAATCTCTGCGTCCAGGAAATCGGGGTCGGTATAGGTCCAGCCGGGCAGGCCCCAATCGGCATCCGGGTCGGTTTCGGCAATCAGTGCGGCAGGCGCTGGCTGATCCTGCATTGGCGGCGCTCCCCCGGCCCATGGAACGGCCCGTTGCACTTGTTTAGCGCCGATTTGACGCCGCTGTCAGCAGCGATGTCAACCGCCAACCGATGCTTGTTGCAACCATTCCGACCGGCCTGCCGCTTGTCAAACCTGTTGCGTAGTGCGCGCCACGAGCATATTCAGGCGGTGCGTCAGGTTCCCCGAAAGGGGAATAATAGGGAACGCGGAACCAGGGATTCTCCCTGTAAACCGTGGCTGTCCCCGCAACTGTGACCGGTGAGTGGTCGCCTGTGAAATGCCACTGGGTGCATCTGCATCCGGGAAGGTGAGGCGAACATGATGATCCGGGAGCCAGGAGACCTGCCTGACGCCGTCGGTCCTTTGCGCGGACGGGGTGTTCAGCGCGATCGAGGTTTTTCCTCGTGTGACGACATACGGTCGGGGTGGCGCGTGTGGGGGTATCCCCGCCGTGACGCGGTGGTGCCTATGCGCGCGCTCGCCCCTTGTTGTTGGTCAAGGGAGAACGCCCATGGTGCGCCTATATTTTTCAATCATTCTATCTGTTGTTTCGTTCGTTAATGCGGCTCCCGCAATTGCCGAGGACACCGCTTTGCCGCCCAGCGATAACGCTGAAGACATCGTCGTCACCGCCAACCGCGCACCCGAGCGACTATCGCGCATCGGCCAATCAGTGACGGTGATTGACGCAGAGACGCTGAAAACCCGACAAACCGCCATTCTGACGGACATTTTGCGCGACGTGCCGGGGCTTAGCGTGGCGCGCAATGGCGGTGTCGGCGGTACAACGTCGGTGTTTATTCGCGGTGCCGAAAGCGCCCAGACCGTGGCGCTGATCGATGGGGTGAAGCTCAACGATCCGTCGTCGCCCGGCGGCGGTTTCAATTTCGGCAATCTGCTGGTCGGGAATATCGACCGGATAGAGGTGCTGCGCGGGCCATCATCGGTGCTGTGGGGCAGCCAGGCGATTGGCGGCGTGATCAACCTGATCACTACCAAGCCGACCGAGAAGCTGACGATACATGCGCGCGGCGAATATGGCTATCGCGGCACTGGTCAGGTGGTTGGCAATGTTGCGGGCAAGGCCGGGCCCCTGTCGATCAGCGGTGGGGGCGGATATTTCACCACTGACGGCATATCGTCATTCAGCGAGGCGCGCGGCGGGCGCGAACGCGACGGCTATCGCAATTTCGGTGCAAACCTGAACGTCAACTTGGCGCTGACCAACGATATCTCGCTGGATGCGCGGGGCTATTATTCTGACGGTCGCGTTGGGATTGACGGTTTCGCGCCGCCAACTTTTGCGTTCGGCGATACGCGCGAGGTTAGCTTCACCCGCGAATTTGTAGGGTATCTGGGGGGCAATGTTGCGCTGTTTGACGGGCGATTCCGCAACCGCTTTGGTTTTGCCTATACCGATACCACGCGCCGTAACGAGGATCCGGATGGCGCGCCGGTCGTGACCTTTACCGGCAAGGGACGCAACGAGCGGTTTGAGTATCAGGGGGTGGCCGATGTTACAGACGCGGTACAGGCGACCTTTGGGCTTGAACGCGAAACGTCGCGCTTCAATTCGACCAGCTTTGGCGGGCCGCTGACGGTCGGCCGGGCGCGGTTGGACAGCATTTATGGCCAGATTGGCGTCACACCGCTGACTGGCCTGACCGTCACCGGCGGGGTGCGGCATGATGACCATGATCGTTTTGGCGGTGCGACCACATTTGCAGCGAGCGGCGTATATTCGCCAAATGGTGGCAAGACGACGGTGCGGGCGAGCTATAGCGAAGGTTTCAAGGCGCCGTCGCTGTTCCAGTTGCAAAGCGATTTTGGCAACCAACTGCTCCGTCCAGAACGCGCCGCGGGCTGGGACGCTGGAATCACCCAGCGTGCGCTTGGCGGCGCATTGGAGGCGAGTGCCACCTATTTCCATCGCAAATCGACCGATTTGATCGACTTCATTTCGTGCCCCGTCCAAACCGGTATTTGCGCCAATCGACCCTTTGGAACCTTCGACAATGTCAGCCGCGCGGTGTCGCAGGGGGTGGAGGTGGGGCTAAAGCTGCGCCCGGTCGAGGCGCTGCAGTTTCAGGCCAATTACACTTATCTCGATGCCCAGAACCGGTCGGTTGGTAGCGCGACCTTTGGCAGGCGGTTGCTGCGCCGCCCGAGCCAGAGCGTGAATGCATCGGTCGATTATCGCTGGGATTTTGGGCTGACAACGGGGGCGACAGTAACCTCAATCGGAAACAGCTTTGACAATGCGGCTAATACCCGGCGCATCCCCGGCTATGTTCTTACCGATATCCGTGCGGCCTTCCCGGTCTTCAGCCAGGCAGAGGTTTATGGGCGGATCGAAAATCTGTTCGATGAACGTTATGAAACGGTGCCGCAGTTCGGGTCGCCCGGCCGTGCGGCATATGTTGGGGTGCGGGTTCGATATTGATGCGCATAGCAATCCTGGTGCTGGTGTTGCTGGTTGGCGGGTGCGGGGCGGCGGGTTCTGCGCCCGCCCCAACCCGCGCCGATTCGAGCAAGCGGGCGTCGCGGATTGTGTCGATTAATCCGTGCATCGACGCTGTGTTGATGCGCGTTGCCGATGCGGCACAAATCACCGCGATCAGCCATTATTCGCGAGACCCGCGCGCAACATCAATCCCGATCGCGGTGGCCCGGCGGTTCCGCGCCACGTCGGGCACGGCAGAGGAGATATTGGCGCTTCGCCCTGATCTGGTGTTGCTGAGCGGGGCATTGCCCCCCGCAACGGCCGTGGCGTTGGCGCGATTGCATGTCCGCACACTGGAACTGCCGCTGCCACAAAGCCTAGCAGAAAGTGAGGCGCAGGTTCGAACGATTGCCAATGCCGTTGGGCAGCCGGAGCGCGGCGCCGTGCTTGCCGGGCGAATTGCAACGGCGGTGCGCCGGGCCCAACCACCGCAAGGGGCACCGGTGCCTGCGCTCATCTGGCAGGGCGGCGGGCTGGTACCAGCTGGCGGGACATTACCCGATGAAATGTTGCGCGCGGCGGGTTTCGTCAATCTGGGGGCGGCTTATGGGCTGAAGAATTGGGACATCCTGCCGATGGAATATCTGGTGGCAAAGCCGCCAGATGTGCTGCTGACGGCGCAACATTCGGGGCGTGATGATCGGCAGCTTGGCCACCCGGTGATGCGGCGGCTGCGTGACCGTATTGCGGTGCGCGATTTTCCTGAACGGCTGCTCTTCTGCGGCGGGCCGACGATTATTGATGTCATGAACCGGCTGAGTGCTGTTCGGCGGTCGCTATGAAGCGTGCGCTCAGCCTGAACCTGCTGCTATGTGTCGGCATCATGCTCGCGCTGTTGCTGTCGGTGATTGCCGGAAAGGTCTGGGTGCCGTGGACCGCATGGCTAAGCGATGACCCGCGCTGGTTGATTATCCTGGAATTGCGCCTCCCGCGCACAGTTTTGGCCGCGGTGGTCGGGGCGGGCCTGGGCCTGTCTGGCGCGGCAATGCAGGGCTATTTGCGCAATCCGCTGGCGGATCCCGGGCTGTTTGGCGTGTCATCGGGTGCAGCGTTGGGCGCGGTGATCTCGCTTTATTTCGGCTTTGCTGCCCAGGCTTGGCTGTTGCCGCTGTTCGCGCTGGCGGGCGCGGCGGGGGCGATGGCTTTGCTCGCCTTGCTGGTGGGGCGATCGGCAAGTCTAATCGTGTTCACGCTCGCGGGGGTCATCCTGTCCAGCCTGGCGGGGTCGTTAACGGCGTTGGCGATCAGCCTGTCACCCACCCCCTTTGCAACGTCAGAGATCGTAACATGGCTGATGGGCGCCCTTACCGATCGGAGCTGGGATGATGTGTGGATTGCGCTGCCGATCACTGGGATAGGGGCGGCGCTGCTGGCGATAACGGGGCGCGCGCTCGATGCGCTGACGTTGGGGGAAGGTGCAGCGCGATCCATGGGGGTTGATCCGTTGCGGCTGCAGATACTGATCGTCCTGGGCGTGGGACTGTGCGTTGGGGCTTCTGTGGCAACTGCAGGCGTGATTGGCTTTGTGGGGTTGATGGTGCCCCACCTGGTGCGTCCGTTTGCCGGGAACCGCCCATCGGCGGTGCTGCTGCCATCCGCGCTTGGCGGTGCGCTGTTGCTTCTGCTCGCCGACAGCCTGGTGCGCGCCATGCCAATCGTCACCGAATTGCGGCTGGGGATTGCGATGTCGTTGCTCGGCGGGCCTTTTTTCTTCGTTCTGCTCCTCAAGATGCGGCGGGGGCTCGCATGACGGCCGTTACGCAGGTACGCCCCCCTGAATCGCTAACCGCTGAATCATTGTCACTGACGGTGCAGGGCGCGGTGATCCTCAATTCTATCAGCGCGAGGTTTATGCCGGGGGAGGTAACGGTCGTTCTCGGCCCGAATGGGGCGGGCAAGTCGACGCTGCTCGCTTGCCTTGCCGGGCTGCGCGCTGCCGATGCGGGTGATGTATTGATCGGTGGCGTTTCGCGCGCCAAAATTGATCGACGTGCGTTGGCCAGGCAGATTGGCTTCCTGCCACAAAGCGCCGACGTCCACTGGGACATTGATGTGCAAACTTTGGTGGCGCTCGGTCGTTTCCCGCATCGCGGGCGGTGGGGCGAAACGGCGGCAGATCACGCTGCAGTTGCGCAGGCGATGGCGGCGACTGACGTGACGCGCTTCGCTGAGCGTCGGGTCAACACGCTATCCGGCGGGGAGCGGGCACGGCTGCTGCTGGCGCGGGTGCTGGCGGGTGAGCCGCAATGGTTGCTGGCGGATGAGCCGCTTGCCAATCTTGATCCAGCGCATCAGCTTGACGGGCTTGATTGCCTGCGCAGGGTTGCGGCGGCCGGGGCTGGCGTTGTTGTGGTGTTACACGATTTGAATCATGCCGCCCGCGTTGCAGATCAGCTACTGCTGCTCCGCAACGGTCATGTGATCGCGCACGGCCCACCGGAAAGCGTGCTGACCGAAGAATTGATTGCGAAAACTTACGGCGTCACCAGCCATATCGGCACGACACCAGACGGGCAGCGCTTCATCGTGCCCAGTGCGCGACAGACACTATCCGCAGCCAATACGCAGATCGCCTGAAGGTCTGAAAGAAGAAAACTGGTGCACCCGACACGATTCGAACGTGTGGCCTCTGCCTTCGGAGGGCAGCGCTCTATCCAGCTGAGCTACGGGTGCCTGTGGGTCAGCGCCTAGCAAAGGCAGCGGCGCAGCGCCAGATTTTTTCGGCAGTGATTGCCGGTGCCGTCGAATCGTCGGCAAAGCTGCATCAAGGCGTGTTCAGGGTAATTTGTTGAAAGGGGCCAATCGGGCAGCGAGCGCCGCTGCCGATCGGGTTCAAATACAATACGGTGATGATATCAGTCGCACACAGCCTGTCGAGTGCGGTTGAATAGCCAAACCGTTCCTGAAATCCAAGGCCAGGGCACCCGCCCTTGATCGTGGCGCGGTAGATTTTGCCGCCGACCAGCTTGAAATCAATCACCGAATCATTGCGGACATAGGTGTCGCGAATCAGGCGATTGGGAATGCAAGTTTCAGGTTTGCCAACCGGTGTGGCGGCCGGCGCGGCATTGCGATCACGCGCGCTGCCGCTGCCTGCCGCCAGCCCCATGCCGCCGATCAGCGTCAGCCCGGTGGCGGCAGCAAACAAGACCCGGCGATTCATCGATTACTCCTTTTGCCCGGCCAATGCGTTCTTTGCCCGTTTGGCGGGCAGGGGCGTTTTAGCCTTGAACGCGCACAAATCGCTGACGCCGCACCGCCAGCATTCGGGAGTGCGCGCCTTGCACACATATCTGCCGTGCAAGATTAACCAGTGATGAGCGTGAACCCGGAAGGGTGCGGGGGTGCCCTTGTCGAGCTTTTTCTCCACCGCGAGCGGGGTTTTCCCCGGTGCGAGCCCGGTGCGGTTGCCAACGCGAAAGATGTGTGTGTCGACGGCGAATGTTTCTGCGCCAAAGGCTACGTTCATCACCACATTTGCGGTCTTTCGTCCCACCCCGGCAAGCTTTTCCAGCGCATCACGGTCAGCGGGCACCACGCCGCCATGGTTGGCGATCAACGCTTCGCTAAGCGCGATGACGTTTTTGGCCTTGGTGTTGAACAGGCCAATCGTTTTGATGTGCTCCTTCAACCCCTCCTCGCCCAGCGCGACCATTTTGGCGGGGCTGTCGACGGATGCGAACAGCGCACGGGTGGCCTTGTTGACGCCGACATCGGTGGCCTGTGCGGACAGCACGACGGCTACCAGCAGTTGATAGGGGTTGCCTGATTCGAGCTCGGTTTCCGGGTGCGGGTTATCCGCCGCCAGCCGGGCATAGAAATCGATAATATCGGCCTTCTTCAAATGCCGAGAACCTGCGCCATCGAATAGCTGCCCGCGGGTTTCCCGACGAGCCACAGCGCGGCGGTGATCGCCCCGTGCGCAAATATTGCTCGATCCTCGGCACGGTGGCCAAGTTCGATCCGCTCGCCATTGCCCGCAAAGATCACGTGGTGATCACCCGCTACCGTGCCGCCGCGTAACGAGGACAGGCCAATCGTTCCCTGAGCACGATCGCCGCTTAGCCCTGCGCGGCTCATGACGCTGACATCGCCCAGCGCGATGCCGCGCCCGGCCGCTGCCGCTTCACCCAGCATTTGCGCAGTGCCGGACGGGGCATCCACCTTGGCGCGGTGATGCATTTCGATAATCTCGATATCCCAGCTTGCATCCAGCCGGGCGGCGGCTTCACGGACCAGTCGGGCGAGTAACGTAACGCCCAGCGAGGTATTGCCGGTTTGCAGAACCGCAATGTCCTGTGCCGCTTCAGAAATCAGCGTGCGGTGGCTTTGGTTGATGCCGGTGGTGCCGATCAAGATTGGCGTACCCGCGGCGCGAGCGGCGGCCAGGTTGGCGGGCAGGGCACCCGGCACGGTGAAATCGACAAGCACATCGGCAATTCTGGCCAGCGGTGCGGGGTCTCCGCCAGCGTCAATGCCCCCGGCGAGCGCGGCGCCATAGTCGGGCAGAGCCGCCGCGATGGCGTGCCCCATGCGTCCTGCGCTACCATAAATGCCGATTGCTGCCACGTGATGCTCCAATCCTCGATCTCATCTGCCCGCGCGGTGGTGCATCGCTGCGACACCGGCGCCCGGATTCAATTGTCGCCCCCGAGTGGCGCAAATGACAGAAAGCAGCGCGCGGCAACAGACCCATGTCATCGTATTTTGTCAAAAAACCGCCCAGTCCGGCCGCAGCATCGATGGCGTTGGAGGCGGCTCAGCGATATGTTTAGCGACATGAGCCCGCAATCAACGATCGTGATCCTGACTGGGGCCGGCATTTCCGCCGAAAGTGGTATTGCCACCTTTCGCGGACCAGGCGGCCTGTGGGAGGGGCACCGGGTGGAGGATGTGTGCACGCCCGATGCGCTCGCGCGTGATCCGGTGCTGGTCCACCGTTTTTATGATGCGCGACGTGCAGCGCTGGCCGATGTTGTGCCGAATGCGGCGCACAAGGCGCTAGCGCTGCTTGATGCGGCGTGGCCGGGTGATGTGTTGATCGTGACACAAAATGTTGACGATTTGCATGAGCGCGCGGGCGCACGGCGGTTGCTGCACATGCACGGCGAACTGTTGTCGGCGCTGTGCACGGCTTGTGCTGGTCGGCAGGAGTGGGCGGGCAGCCTGCCACCGGGCGGCCAGTGCCGGGCCTGCGGCGCTGCCGCGCTGCGGCCTGACATCGTGTTTTTTGGTGAAATGCCGTACCAGATGGACCGGATAGCGGCGCTGCTGGCGCGCGCTGATCTGTTCGTGTCGATCGGCACATCAGGCGCTGTCTATCCGGCAGCGGGCTTTGTTCAGACGGCGCGGAATTTTGGCGCACAGACGCTGGAGCTGAATCTTGAGCCGTCTGAGGGCAGCGTGTTTTTTAGCGAAACTCGGCTGGGCGCGGCGAGCGTGCTGGTGCCTGAATGGGTCGATGGCTTGCTGGGTTAATCCGCCGGCTGATCATTCTTCCGCCGCGACCGGGGCGCCAATCCATCCGCTGCATTGGCAACACCCGCACGAGCACGGCGATCAACCCGCAGTTCAAACACATCGGGCCGCGAATAATGGCCATCGGTATCGAGTGACGTCAGTCCCCGGCCAATCGCCGATAAGTCGAGGTCAGCAACCAACAGGTCTGGGCCATCCTCTGTGCCAACGATCACTTGGCCATCCGGGCCGATGATCGCGCTGCCGCCCGTTTGAAGCTGGCCGTCTGGCATGCCCATGATCAGCGCCTGCGCATCAACATCACCGCCAACGCGGGCTAGCCCTTCTATCAGGTCAGCGCGGTGCTGAATCGTGCCTGCCGCCAGGACAAAACAGCGTCCTTCAAACGCATAGTGGCGCGACGCGAGCAGATGGACGTCGCGCACCGTTGGCCAAGCGGCGACATGCACCGCCTCCCCCGCATGATGCATCGTTGCGCGAACCAAAGGCATCCAGTGTTCCCAGCAGATCAGCTGGCCCAGATTACCCCATTCCGCCTCATGCACGTCCAGCGTCGACCCGTCGCCGCGACCCCAGATCATCCGCTCACCATGCGTTGGCACCAGCTTGCGGTGAAGCACGGGCGGCAGGCCGGGGCGGAAGATGTACTGCGTGTTCGTCAGGCTCGATCGGACGCGCTCATGCCCGCCAACGCACACAAGAATGCCGGTCTTGTCGACCAACGTCTGCAATGGGACCAGCCGGGGGTCGTTCTTCCGCAGCGCCTGATCGAGCAGAATCGAATGCAGCGCCTGCGTCCCCCGGTGATCCCACATCGCGGCACCCGGCGCCTCATCCAGCCATAATGGATAGCCACCCAGAAATGTCTCGCCAAATGCCGCCACTTCGGCCCCGATGTCGGCGGCATCCGCAACAAATTCTACCAGCCGGTCGATCCCGTAGCTGATGTCCAACGGCACGGGTGCCGCTTGCAGGATTGCGGCCTTTACAGTCTTGCTCATTCTACCCAGTCCAGCCCCATGTCGCGGTATACACTGCGGTCGTCATCCCAGTTTTCTTTTACCTTTACGTGAAGATACAGATGCACCGGGCGGCCCATCAACGTCGATAATTCTGCGCGGGCCCGGGCACCGATTTCTTTGATGCGCTGGCCGCCCTTGCCGAGCACAATCGCGCGCTGGGTGGTGCGCGCGACCAGGATTTGCTGGTGAATTTCAACCGATCCGTCCTCACGCTCCTTATACTGCTCGGTCTCAACCGCGCTGGCATAGGGCAGCTCGGCATGGAGCTGGAGATATAGCTGCTCGCGCGTTACCTCAGCCGCCAGCATCCGTTCGGTCGCATCGGACACCTGATCTTCCGGGAAATGCCACGGCCCGGTGGGCATTGCCTTGGCGAACGCTGCCTTCAGTTCGGGCAGGCCATCGCCGGTTGATGCGCTGACGAAGAAAATCTCCTCAAACGGCACGGCTTCGTTCAGCCGTTTGGCATGGCCCAACAGCCGTTCCTTTTCGGCAATATCCACCTTATTGAGAATCAGATATTTGGGTTCGCGCCGGTGCTTCAGCCCTTCGGCGATGGCCATCACCTTGGGGCCAATGCCGCCCTTGCCGTCCACCACCAGCGCGATCACGTCAGCCCCTTCGGCGCCCGACCACGCGGCGGCGACCATGGCGCGGTCGAGCCGGCGCTTGGGCTCGAAAATGCCGGGCGTGTCGACCAGCAATATCTGCGTATCGCCCTCAATCGCGACACCCATCAACCGGGTGCGTGTGGTCTGCGCCTTGGGGCTGACGATTGCCACCTTTTGCCCGACCAGCACATTGACGAGCGTCGACTTGCCCGCATTGGGCGCGCCGACCACGGCGATAAGACCGCAGGATTGTGTTTGTTCAGTCATCAACTTTTTTCCGTCACCCCGGACTTGGTCTGAGGTTCACTGGGGTTTTCACGTAACATGCGTTGCTCTTGCGCCAGCGTGGGTGCCGGAACAAGTCCGGCATAACGATTAGGGTTCAAGCTGCGCCAGTAACGCCAGTGCCGCCGCCGTCTCGGCTTCCTGTTTGGATGTGCCCGTCGCGCTTGCTTCTGCCAGTTTGCCGATGCTGACGCGGACGGTGAAGACGGGTGCGTGCTGCGGTCCGGCGCGATCGATAATGGCATATTCCGGCGGGCGGCGGTTTTGGGCGGCGGCCCATTCCTGCAGCGCAGATTTGGGGTGCTGTGGCGCGCGGGCCTGGGTGGTGACGCTATCGCCCCAGAGCTTGCGAATCGCCGCGCGGGCAGCGGGCAGGCCGTGATCGAGGTACAACGCACCGATCAGCGCCTCCATCACATCGCCCAACACATTGTCGCTATCGGCAGCGCCATCATCGCGGGCTTGCTTGCCCAGCTTTAGCCGAGGCGCGACGCCATTCGCACGGGCAACCCCGGCACAAACCGGGCCGGTTACCAGCGCATTCAACCGTTTGGACAGCTGCCCCTCGGGCTCTCCGGCGAACAGCTCGTACAGCCATTCAGCAATCACCAGGCCAAGCACCCGGTCGCCCAGAAATTCAAGCCGCTCGTAATTTGCCGCTGCCTGGCTGCCATGCGTCAGCGCCCGGTGATACAGCGCGGCGTCCCCCGGCTCGACCCCGAGCAGTTCGGCGAGCCATGTACCGATATCGTGGTCGTTCAAAAGCCCCCCCCGATTCGCCCCCAGCGTGCGGCGGTGAACCACGTCCAAGGAAGGAACCAGTTGGCGGACCCATTGGTCGAGAAGAACATCATCACGGCCTTGCCTTCCAGGTTGCGCGTCGGGACGAAGCCGATGCCCTGGCCGATCACGGGTGGAAAGCGGCTGTCGGCGCTGTCATCGCGGTTGTCGCCCATCATGAACACGTGATCGGCGGGAACGGTATACAGCCCGGTATTGTCGGCAGGGGTGTCTCCGCGATCAAGCACGGTGTAGCTGCGCCCGCCCGGCAGGGTCTCACGATATTGCGGATAGCGGCAGATCGGCTTGCCCTTGTCGCTATCCTGAAATTCCACCGAGCATTGATAATTGGGCGTTATCGGCACAGTGAAATCGGCAATCCGCTGTTTTGGAACGGGAATTCCGTTCAGAATCAACTGGCCCTGCCGCATCTGGATGGTATCGCCGGGCAAGCCGATGACGCGTTTGATGTAATCCTCGCTATTGCCGGGGGGTGCCTTGAACACCGCGATGTCGCCGCGTTCGGGCAGCGTGGCAAAGATATGGCCGGGGATGAGCGGGAGGCTGAACGGCAGGCTATAGCGCGAAAAGCCGTAATTCCATTTCGATACGAACAGATAATCGCCAATCAACAGGCGCGGAAGCATCGATTCTGACGGGATATTGAACGGAGAAAACAAGAAACTGCGGAAAATCGACACGATAATGACGAGTTTTACCAGAAATGTTACCGTTTCGCGCGTTTCGGTGCGAAGCGGTGCCCTAATGGCAGCGGCGGTTTGCGTATCGCTCATATGCAGGCTTTGCTTGGGGGCGATTGCGCCGTCAAGCGTGGCGTTTCATGTGGTGCGGGCTGTTATGGGACGCTAGAGCCTGTCCGGGTCAGCTTGGCCTAAGCATCGCCAGCGTCGAATTGGAGAAATGCCGATGTCCTCCCCCGAATGGCGCGCGATTGAGGCATTGCAGCCGCCCCGCCTGGAAACGCTGTTCGCGCAGGATGCTGGCCGAGTGGCGCGGTTCGGGGTTGATGTCGCCGGGCTGCATTTCGACTGGTCGAAAACCCACCTGACGACAGAGGCAGTCGCGGTGTTTGAGGCGCTGGCCACGGCGCAGAATCTGTCGGGCAAGCGCGAGGCGCTGTTCCGGGGAGAGGTGATCAACCAAACCGAAGGCCGCGCCGCTGAACACACCGCCGAACGCGGCGAGGGCGCACCGGAAAGCGTGGCGCGCGCCGGCATGCTCCACGCGCGGATGCGTGCGCTGATCGATGCGATTGAGATGGAGGCGCTGGGCCCCATCGCACACATTCTGCACATCGGCATTGGCGGATCGGCGCTTGGCCCCGATTTGCTGATCGACGCGCTGGGGCGGGACGAGGATCGCTATGAGGTGGCGGTCGTCTCCAACGTTGATGGCTGCGCGCTGGAAGAAGCGTTTGCGCGGTTCGATCCCACCGCGACCCTGCTCGTCATCGCATCCAAAACCTTCACGACCACCGAGACGTTGCTCAACGCCACCAGTGCGCTGGAATGGATGCGGGAAGGCGGGGTTGAGGACGCCTATGGCCGCGTGGTTGCGCTGACGGCGGCACCCGATACCGCGCTTGAATGGGGCGTCGACGAAACCCGCATCCTCCCCTTTGCCGAATCGGTGGGCGGGCGATACTCGCTTTGGTCGTCGATTGGTTTTCCGGCAGCACTCGCCCTCGGGTGGGAGGCGTTTGAGGAGCTGCTGGAAGGAGCGGGCGAGATGGACCGGCATTTCCGGTTGGCCGCCGCGCATGAAAACGCGCCGATGCTCGCTGCCTTTGCCGACTTGTTCTACACCCAGGTGAAGGGCGCGCAGACGCGGGCCAGCTTTGCCTATGATGAGCGGCTGCGGCTGCTGCCCAGCTATTTGCAGCAGCTTGAGATGGAATCGAACGGCAAAAGCGTGGGCGCCGATGGCCAGTCCGTTGGCCGCGCCACCGCGCCGGTTACCTGGGGCGGGGTGGGCACGGATGCGCAGCATGCGGTGTTCCAGCTGCTCCATCAGGGCACGCAGCTGATTCCGGTAGAATTTGTTGCGGTGGCAGAACCCGGCGACGCGCTGGACGATGCGCACCACGAACAGTTGCTGCTCAATTGCTTTGCGCAAGGGGCCGCGCTGATGAAGGGCCGCGCGAATGAGGCGGACCCGGCGCGCGCCTATCCCGGCGACCGACCCAGCGCGACGATATTGATCGAGGCGCTTGATCCACGTTCGCTGGGCGCGCTGATCGCGTTTTACGAACAGCGCACCTTTGTGAATGCGGTGCTGCTGGGGATTAACCCGTTTGATCAGTTCGGCGTGGAGCTGGGCAAGGAAATGGCCAAGGCTGCCGCACAAGGCGGGCTGGACTTTGATCCATCGACCACTGATTTGATCCAGCGGGCTTTGGGGTAAGCACCCTTGATTGACTGTCAGCCCCGCCTTAGCGGCGGTGACGAATAAAAGGAACAAGCATGACCACCTACGACTATGATCTTTTCGTCATCGGGGCCGGTTCGGGCGGCGTCCGGGCGGCGCGGGTTTCCGCCGCGCACGGGGCCAAGGTGGCGATTGCCGAGGAATACCGCGTTGGTGGCACTTGCGTTATCCGGGGGTGCGTACCCAAGAAGTTGCTCGTCTATGGTGCGCATTTTGCAGAAGATTTGGCAGATGCCCGGCGCTTTGGCTGGGATGTGCCCGAATGCGCGTTCGATTGGCCGCGCCTGCGCGATAATGTGCTGTTCGAAGTTGACCGGCTGAACGCGGCCTACACGACCACGCTCGACAGCCATCAGGTTGAGGTGATCCTGGAGCGGGCCGAGGTTGCCGGGCCCAACGAGGTGCGCCTGGCCAGCGGCAAAACGGTGACGGCGGGGCGCATCCTGATCGCCACGGGCGCAACGCCGCAATTGCTCCACTTTCCCGGCAGCGAGCACGCAATCACCTCAAACGAAGTGTTCCATTTGTCCGCCCTGCCCAAGCGGGTGTTGATTGCCGGCGCGGGGTATATCGCCAATGAATTTGCAGGCATTTTCCACGAATTCGGCAGTGCGGTGACGGTGGTGAACCGCAGCGACGCCATACTGCGGGGATATGACGAGCAAATCCGCGACCGGCTGCTGCAGATATCGATGGGCAAGGGGATCCAGTTCCGGTTCAACACCGTTTTCAAATCGATCACGAAACAAGACGATGGCAGCATGGTGGTGGAATTCACCAGCGGCGATCCGATGACGGTCGATTGCGTGATGTTCGCCACGGGCCGCGTGCCGTGCACGGACGGGCTGGGGCTGGAAGCAGCGGGCGTGGTGCTCGACAAGGGCGCGATCAAGGTGGACGATGATAACCAGTCCAGCGTGCCCAGCATCTATGCCGTGGGCGACGTGACGAACCGGGTGCAGTTGACCCCGGTCGCGATCCGCGAGGGGCAGGCGTTTGCCGACACGATCTTTGGCAACAAGCCGACCCGTGTCGATTATGGCTGCATCCCCAGCGCCGTGTTCAGCCACCCGCCGATTGGCGCTGTTGGGCTGACGGAGAGCCAGGCCAAGCAGAAATACGGTGCGGTACGGGTGTACACATCCGATTTCCGCCCGATGAAGAACGTACTGGCCGGCCGCAACGAACGCGCGCTGTACAAAATGGTCTGCGACGCCGCGAGCAACCGCGTCGTCGGCCTCCACATGATTGGCCCGGAATCCGGCGAGATCATTCAGGCGGCCGCCGTGGCGGTAAAGGCCAGGCTGACCAAGGATGCGTTTGACGAAACGATGGCGCTGCATCCGACGATGGCGGAAGAACTGGTGCTTATGAAGTAGGGGGGGGTCCGCCCCATTTTTTCCTATAGAAGGCGACTTCGGCCAACCCTTAAAGCTGTCGCCGATTATGCACGCTTAGCGCGAAGCCGACGGTGATCGTCGGACATTCGCGACTGTCCGGTTTTGGGTAGGTTTTTAGAACCGCAGACATTTGCGTTGATGTCCGTTGGTCGCCGACTACCGTTCATTCTTCTTTCTCGAGAACTTGACGGAAACCGAGGCGTTGCCCTTGGTAACTAGACCTACGCTCAGGCCAGCCTCAATGCCGACATTGAACTCGATCTCGTCGAGCTCGAATTGCGAAGCGACCGCTGCGACCTGAGATTGCGCGGCGAGGCTGGTGAGCTTCGTTATGACTTGATCCCAAATGCCTTCAAGTTCGTCGATCCGATCGATTACCGCGCCCGAGCCGCGCGAATGTCGATTGACCGCGAACGGCGCCTCTTCGCCATCGGGCACGTCCATGCCGAGCGTCGACCGCACAATGGTCACCTGGAAATCGGAAATGAAAGAATCACTCAAGGAAATCTCCTTTCAAGCTGCGCGCGCCAAGAAGGGCCGCAGCTTGTTTTAAGTCGAGCCCATAACCGTAGGTGACAAAAGCTCCGTTCGGTTCTTGGCAATTGGCGTCGCCAAGATAAATCCCGATTAGATCAGCGCGTTGGTGATCGTAATCTGATGCTGACACAAGCGAGCCGCTGTCGCCGGGATGGCCATTCTCGTCGATCAGGAACTGCTTTGGCGTAGCTGCGCTGCGTATTTCCGAGGGGGACGACAGCGACATCATCACAGTGCTCGCTTTAAGCCCAGTATTACCGAGGTGGACGTGCACTGTTTCTCCCTCGATCGCGCTGCGCACATTGGATTCATCACGGTGCCAAGTCCAGCTGGGCCCTCCACAGGGGAATTCGACAGTCGCAGCGTCAATGAAGCCGGGCGCACGCGCGACGAGCCGCGCGCCATCGCCGCATTCCGAGCATTCGATCGGGACGCGCTGTCCCGGACGATAGCCCTCGACGACATGACCCGCAGTAATTCCGAAATGGTTTCCTATATCGTTTTCGAAAATCGCAGCGACGTATCCGTCCGGGATTCCGTGCTGATTGAATATTGCCACGCGCTCTAGCAGCGGGGCTCTTGATTGACCATTTTCGAGTACGACTGTCGGTTCTTTGGCATCTTTTAGTCGCGCCCCGCGAAACAGGATCGCGCCGAACTGATATCCGTACACGATTGGAAATTCTGGCGAGGCCTTGCCTTCCTCGCGGTCAGTAACGCGAAAAATACCGGTTGCTACCAACCCCGTTTGATCCAGCGCTTCGGAAAAATAGTCTTCGTCCGCCATGCGTTGAAGACGAAAGCGCAGATATGTGGACCAAATCCCGATCCAACGCTCCGGTCCCTCGCGCGACAAACCATAGGATGGTAAAGACCCTCTGAAGCGGTCGTCGGGAAATCGGTTCGGCACTAGCTCACGCAGAATTTCCGGTGGAATCATCAGTCACCCCCAAATTTTTTTATTACACAGTCTTGTCGACCGGTAAAGTCTGCGATGTTCCATTCGTTGAATGCTTACGAGCTCTTTCGAGGAACTTGCGGATATGATGCGAAGTCAAGTGCCATCGATCCCGGCTGCCATTCACCCGGCACTGAAATTCCCCACGCATCGCCGCGCTGGATTGCTTCGCTGCGCGCGCCATTGCGATGCGCGGTACAAGCGGATGCGCTAAAGCCCCGCGTTCAGGAATTGCGCGCGTAGGTTCTGGAGTACCCGGCCTGATACCGGGGCCAGATCGCGGGCGTGTTTGCCGCGGCGCAGGCGATCACGGTCTTTGCTGGATGGCTCGACCCGCTGTACGCGGACGCGGGCGAGACCCTGGGTTTTTACTCCCAGAAGTTCCGCTGCGCCGCGCGACAAATCGATAATGCGTTTTGACGCACCGAAAGGGCCGCGATCATTAATCCGCACCAGAATGCGCCGCCCGGTATCGAGCGCGGTTACCTCAACATAGGTGGGTAGCGGCAGCGTTCGGTGCGCCGCGGTGATCCATTCCGGGCGAAATCGCTCACCAAGCGACGTCACATTGCCGCTTTCGCTGCCATACCAGCTGGCATAGCCCAGCATGTCATACCCCGGATCGGCTTCGGGGACATAGGTGGTGCCGCGTATTTTATACGGCTTGCCGATTTTGACCGGGGTATCGCTGACCGGGCGAACATTGCCGCCCGCGCACGCCGATAGCAGCAGCGCGAGTGCGCCTGCACCTGCCAGTCGTGATCCCCCGAGCCGCCTCATCCGCGCGACGCTAAAGCGAAACGATCCAAATGGGAATCGCCTTAGATCACTTGCGCGCGGTTTTCGTCGCGGTGTTTTTTCAGATATTTCATGAACGGGGTGCCGCCCGTGCCGACATCGGGATCGTTGCCGGCGGCGTTTGATGCCTGTTTGTTGATATAGCTGGCGGCATATTCGAGATGGCGGCTGCGGAACCGCGCGACCTGTTCAACGCAGGCGTTGAACGCGTCCTTCAGCGATTGGTGCTGGGTGCGGGCAAAATCGCGCAAATGGCTGGCGGCCTGCATATCTTCGATGAACATACGGTGCTGGCGCGGGCGATAATGGTGCAATTCCGCCAGGAAGGCGCGCAGATCATCGGTGGTGTGGGTGACCTGAAACAGCGCGTCCATGCTGGGCACGATGGAGCTTTGCGATCCGGTTTGCCCGCGCAGCGCCTGCGGCTTGCCGCCATATTGTGCGACACCTTCATAGATCAGCCCGTCGGGCATGGCCGGGTTGTTCTTCCAGCCGTTGATGTACGGGCGGACGCGGTTGAAATAGATATACGGGTCGCATTTCTCCACCATGCGGTCGAAAATCGCGTTTATCTCATCCCATACCGCGTTCATCTCAATCAGCAGCGCCTCGCAGCGGGGGGCATCGCCTGCATCGCTGGCGCGGACCAGATCGACGCCCAACGCCAGCGCACGACCCGCCACCGCCTCAATCGCGACATGCACCAGCACGAACCAGTTTTCATCCTGCCCACCGGCAAAATGCTGGTCCATCACCAGATTTTCGAGCGTGATTGGGCCCGCCTTGTCGAGCCGGAACCAGTTGTCGAGCACATAGCCGGCATAGTTCATCACCGGCGGAAAGCCGATCGCGTCGGACAGGGCGACAAAGGGCAAAGCGAGGTTGGCGGGCAGGGTGGTGATCGCGGTCGGCTCCCCCCACACATAGGCCTGGACGAGGAAGGAATAGCGCACCATCGCCACGCCAATCGCGGCGGTATCGCCGGTGGCGATCAGCGCGTCATAATCGGGGATCGGCAGCGCCCCCAGCCAGTGGCGGATGCGCCCGGTGGTGACGAGGCCAGACAGCATGGCGGCGGCGTCTTCGATGTCGGCGAAATCATCAGGCAGCACCACCTCGTCAATTTCAGCGGCCGACAGAAATCCCCGGTCGCGCGACAGGCCATAATGGCTCAGGTCATGCATGATATTGGCCCCTCAAACTGGTTTCATTTGAAACCACGTTAGCCGGTGTATCACGATGACGCCAGCGGGTGCGGGCTACGCGAACGGCAAAATACTCTCATACTGCGCCAGCGGCGGCGCGCCGGGCACGCGGGCACCGATGCGCAGCAAATAGGCGTGGCGGACGATTTCTGCCTGCTGCTCAATCCCGTAACGCACCAATGGCTGGCCGGGCTTGATCGCATAATCATAGCGCGCAAACGGCAACCGGCGCAGCGGCAGGAAAATGCCCGTCTGGTGCTGCCAGACATGCGTCATTTCATGGATGAACAGCCCCTGCGCATCGCGGTTTCCCGCGGCAAAATCATCGCAGTACCGGCAGCCCTTGGGATGGAAATGCATGTTACCGCGCGGGGCCATAACCGTCTCACGCGGCTGGAAAAATGCCCATTTGCGCTGGATGATCCGAACCGGTGCATAATTGATTGCGGTGCCGAACACGCTTTTTGCCAGCGTGATTTCCCCGGCAGTCAGCGGCCTGCCGGGCGATACGGCCATGGCTTACTGCTTCGGCGCGGGGTCGCCCGCGGCGATGACGGGGGCGTCATATTCAATCTTCACATTATTGGAGAAGGTGAAGATCAGCATCATCTTGCCACCCGGCTTGATGCTGGGGTTGATGGTGAACAGCATCACATGCCGGCCGCCCGGCGCGAATTTTAGCTCGGCACTGGCGCTGACGGGCACGTCCTTGATCGGGGCCATCGATGCCATCGATCCGCTCATCATGCTTTCGTGTAGTTCGGTTTTGATGACGCTGGGCGCGGTTACGCTGATCAGGCGCGTATCGGTGTCGCCGCCGTGCAACGTGAAATAGGCGACGCCGGGGTTGCCCGCCACCGCAGGCAAGCGCACATAACCCTTGTCGACATAGAGTTGAGCAGGCTGGCTGCAGGCACTCAACGCCAGTGCCGTTGCGCCCAGGGTAATCATCACTCGCATCGTCACTCTTTCCTAGCTTGCCCGATGTTCGGTCCGATACCCGGCCCACACTGGGATAAACGCTGCACTTCTAGAAAGGTCGCAATCTTGCGGCAAGCAAAAGCCCACCTATATCGCCTTCAACGATGCGGCGAAGCGGGGGGCTTTGCCGTGAGGGCATTCATTCAACTGGTAAGGGCCGAACACCACCATGGCTAAAGTAATCGGAATTGATCTGGGTACCACCAACAGCTGCGTGTCAGTGATGGAGGGCGGCAAGCCCAAGGTAATCGAAAACGCAGAAGGCGCGCGGACCACGCCGTCGATCGTCGCTTTTGCCAAGGATGGCGAGCGGCTGGTCGGCCAGCCGGCCAAGCGCCAGGCGGTCACCAACCCCGAAAACACCGTGTTCGCTGTAAAGCGCCTGATCGGCCGCCGTTTTGATGATCCGATCACCAAGAAGGACACCGAACTGGTCCCCTATCACATTGTGAAGGGCCCGAATGGCGACGCCTGGGTAAAGGCGGGCGGCGAGGATTATTCGCCAGCGCAGATTTCTGCCTTCACGCTGCAAAAGATGAAGGAAACCGCCGAGAGCTATCTGGGCGAAACCGTGACGCAGGCGGTGATCACCGTGCCGGCATATTTCAACGACGCGCAACGCCAGGCAACCAAGGATGCCGGCAAGATCGCGGGCCTTGAAGTGCTGCGCATCATCAACGAACCAACAGCGGCAGCGCTGGCTTATGGGCTTGAGAAGCAGGACGGCAAGACGATCGCGGTTTACGATCTTGGCGGCGGCACGTTCGACATTTCGATCCTGGAAATCGGCGACGGCGTGTTCGAAGTGAAGGCCACCAATGGCGATACTTTCCTGGGCGGCGAAGATTTCGACAACAAGCTGTTGAACTTTCTGGCGGAGGATTTCCGCAAGGCCGAAGGCATCGACCTGACCAAGGACAAGCTGGCGCTTCAGCGGCTGAAGGAAGGTGCTGAAAAGGCCAAGATCGAGCTGTCATCGGCAGCATCGACTGAGGTGAACCTGCCCTTCATCACCGCTGACCAGAATGGCCCGAAGCATTTGGTGAAGGCGATTACGCGTTCGGATCTTGAGCGGCTCGTCGAAGACCTGATCCAGCGCACGCTGGAGCCTTGCCGTAAGGCGATGGCCGATGCGGGTGTAAAGGCAGCGCAGATTGACGAGGTCGTTCTTGTCGGCGGCATGACGCGCATGCCCAAGGTGCGCCAGGTCGTGAAGGAATTTTTCGGCAAGGAACCGCATTCCGGCGTCAACCCCGATGAAGTCGTGGCCATGGGTGCCGCGATTCAGGCGGGCGTCCTGCAGGGCGACGTGAAGGACGTTCTGCTGCTCGACGTAACCCCGCTGTCGCTGGGCATCGAAACGCTGGGCGGGGTGTTCACCCGCATGATTGATCGCAACACGACGATCCCGACCAAGAAGAGCCAGACCTATTCGACCGCTGATGACAATCAGCAGGCGGTGACGATCCGGGTGTTCCAGGGCGAGCGCGAAATGGCCGCGGACAACAAGATGCTCGGCCAGTTCGATCTGGTTGGCATTCCGCCTGCACCACGCGGTGTGCCGCAGATTGAAGTGACGTTTGATATTGACGCAAACGGCATCGTTAACGTGTCCGCACGCGACAAGGGCACTGGCAAGGAACAGCAGATCCGTATCCAGGCCTCTGGTGGCCTGTCGGACCGCGACATCGAGCAGATGGTGCGCGATGCCGAACAATTTGCCGAGGAAGACAAGAAGCGGCGCGAGGCGGCAGAAGCCAAGAACAATGCCGAATCGCTGATCCACACCACCGAACGCCAGATTGCCGAGAATGGCGACAAGGTTGACGCGGCGCTGAAGGGCGAGATCGAGGCGGCGATTGCCGAGGCCAAGACAGCCGTTGAAAGCGGCGATCCTGAAGCGATGAAGGATAAGTCCAATGCGCTGACGCAGGTCGCGATGAAGCTTGGCCAGGCCATCTATGAAAAGCAGGCTGCCGCTGAAGCTTCACCTGGTGCAGAAGCAGCACCCGAAGCCGCTGCAGAAGACGTGGTTGATGCCGAATTCTCGGAAGTCGACGACACCAAGGCGTAACTAATGCTGCACGCAAGCCGTTACCCCCGCTTTTGCTGGGGTGACGGCGGGCGGGGCGGGGGCCAAGCATGACCACCGAAATTGATTTTTACGAACTGCTGGAATGCGAACGCGGCGCAGACGATGCGACGCTGAAATCGGCTTATCGCAAGCTGGCAATGAAATATCACCCGGATCGCAACGCCGGATGCAAGGATTCCGAAGGTCGCTTCAAGGCGATTTCGGAAGCCTATGACGTCTTGAAAGATCCGCAGAAGCGCGCGGCCTATGACCGGTTCGGCCATGCGGCGTTCCGCCAGGGTGGTGGCCATCCGGGCGGCGCTGCCGGCGATGATTTCGGCGCGTTCAGCGATATATTTGAAAATATCTTTGGCGAATTCATGGGTGGCGGTCGCGGCGGCGGCGGTGGTCGCCAGGCGGCACGGCGCGGCGCGGATCTGCGCTATGACATGGAGATTTCGCTGGAGGATGCCTTTAACGGCAAATCGAGCGAGATTACCGTCGACGTATCGGGCCTGTGCGACAGTTGTTCAGGTACGGGCGCGCGACCGGGCACCAGTGCCAAGGGCTGCAATACCTGTGGCGGCCACGGCAAGGTGCGCGCTCAACAGGGATTTTTCGTGGTGGAGCGCACTTGCCCGTCGTGCCACGGCGCAGGCCAGGTGATCGCCGACCCTTGCCCCAGCTGTCGCGGCGATGGCCGGATCGACAAGACCAAGACGCTGACCGTCAACATTCCGCCCGGCGTGGATGAGGGCACCCGCGTCCGCCTGAGCGGTGAGGGCGAGGCGGGCGCGCGCGGCGCGCCGTCGGGCGATCTTTATATCTTCCTGCACATCACCCGCCACGCCATCTTTGAACGCGATGGGACGACGCTGTTCGCGCGCGCGCCCATCAGCTTTTCAACCGCCGCGCTGGGCGGTGAAATCGTGATTCCGGGGCCTGACGGCGCGCATCACAATATCCGCATCGCGCCCGGCACGCAAAGCGGCCGGGAACTTCGCCAGCGTGGCGCGGGGATGCCGGTGCTGCAGGGGCGGGGGCGCGGCGATCTGGTCGTGCGGATTGAGGTGGAAACGCCCACCAAGCTTTCAGCGCGCCAGCGCGAGCTGCTGGAGGAATTCCGTGCGACGGAAACCGGCCAGGAAAGTCCGCAATCAAGTGGGTTCTTCGCCAAGCTAAAGGGTGCCTGGGGGTAAGGGCTGCTGCAAGCCGGGCGCCGCATACCCATTTTGGGCTGTTTGTGCTCCCGATCAGCCGTTTTGCGGCTGAGCGGTCCGACATTAACCTTAGCGTGATGCGTTTCGTAAACCCGGTATGTTTTATGCCAACGCTTAGTTTGTTTTACTAAGTGGTGGGCAATGCGGATGAAATTCGGATCATCGAGGGATTCTGACAGTCTGTTGCAGGGCGAGTGGCGGCAGCCGGGTACGGCCAGCCCGGTCGCACCCGATGGCAAACGCCCGGCGGTGCGGCGCACGCTGGGGCCGGCGGCGCTTCACCTGGGCGCGCGCCGGGCATCGGTGGCGCAGGAACGCAATCGTGCTCGTGACATTGTCACAACCGCCAAACAGCAACTCGCCAGTGCATATGATGATGTCCGGTTTGGCCGGGGGCTTGATGTCGACAAGCTGTGGCCGTTGGTGAGCAGCATTCAGGCATCGATTTCACGCCACCCCAGCGCCGTGATGGGCGTAACGCGGCTGAAAGATCGCCACGAATATACCTATGTCCATTCAGTTGCGGTTTGTGGCCTGATGATCAGCCTTGCGCGACAGATGGGGCTCGACCCTGCGCTGCATCGCGAACTCGGTCTTGCCGGAATGCTGCACGATATCGGCAAGGCGCGCGTGCCGACGATGCTGCTCGACAAGCCCGGCCAGTTGACGCTGGAAGAGCGCGATATTGTTCGCAATCATCCCTATTGGGGTTTTGATCTGCTGACCAAAGGAGACCAGCTGCTAGGGTCGGACCAGCGGTTGTCGCCAATTGTGGTCGATGTGTGCCTGCACCATCACGAACGGATCGACGGCACCGGCTATCCCGATCAGCAGCAGGGCGAGCAGATCTCTGTCTATGCGCGGATGGCAGCGATTTGCGACATTTATGACGCGATGACATCTGCGCGCGTTTACAAAGCGGCTTCATCGCCCGCAGAGGTGCTGGAATATCTGGTGGCCAATCCCGGTAAGGTGGATGCTGATATTCTGCGCACATTTTCGGTGATGATCGGCATTTTTCCGGTTGGATCGCTCGTGCGCTTGCAGAGCAACCGGCTGGCGGTGGTGCTCGATGAGGCTGATGACGACGCCATCGGCCCGGCCGTCTGCCCCTTTTTCTGCATCCAGACCCGGCAATCCTTGCCGCTGCGCAGGACCGCACCGGGGCTCGACCCGATCGTTGGTATTGAGCTGCCGAGCCGCTGGAACTTGCTGTGCTGGCCCGAAACCCGGTCGGCGATTCTGGCGCAATTCAGTGAAGAGGCGCTTGGCAGTGGCAGCGACATGGAAGATCTCGGCTGAATGCCAGGCGCGATCAGCGCCGCCGCGATAATAGCTGTTGCCGCCGCTTGCCGCCCTTGGCCGCCCCCTTGCGGCATGTGCAGTGACCGGGGGGCGGCGGTTGGTGGATCAGAGGATCAGGATCGCCCCGATCACTAACGCCTGAGCTGCAATGGCCACAACGCCTGTGGCGACGGCTTCAAAGCTACGCATGGTTTAGTCTCCAACGCCGGATCATTCCGGCACCGTTCAGATGGAGATTATTACGCAGTCACGCAATTTTATTACGCGTAATCGTGATTGCGCCCCACGCAATTCGCTTGCCCTAATCGCCAAACACCCGCGCAAATATCGTGTCGACATGCTTCAGGTGATAGCCAAGATCAAACTTCGCCTCGATTTCAGGTGCTGGCAGGGCGGCGGTTACATCGGGGTCAGCGATCAGCAGGTCGAGCAGCGATAGTTCGCCGTCGCTTTCCCACACTTTCATCGCGTTGCGTTGCACCAGCCGGTACGAATCCTCGCGGCTCACCCCGGCTTGGGTCAGCGCCAGCAGCACGCGCTGCGAGTGGACCAGCCCGCCCATCTTGTTCAGGTTCTTTGCCATCCGCTCGGGATAAACGAGCAATTTGTCCATCACTCCGGTCATCCGCGCCAAGGCGAAATCGAGCGTGATCGTCGCGTCTGGGCCGATATAGCGCTCCACGGAGGAATGGCTGATATCGCGTTCATGCCATAGTGCGACGTTTTCCAGCGCGGGCGTAACATAACCGCGCACCATCCGCGCCAGGCCGGTCAGGTTTTCGGTCAGTACGGGGTTGCGCTTGTGCGGCATGGCAGACGACCCCTTTTGCCCCGGGGCGAAATATTCCTCCGCCTCCAGCACCTCGGTACGCTGCAAATGGCGGATTTCGGTCGCGAGCCGCTCTATCGAGCTGGCGATCACGCCCAATGTCGCAAAAAACATCGCATGGCGATCACGCGGGATGACCTGGGTGGAGACGGGTTCAACGGTCAGCCTCAGCTTGGCCGCAACATGCGCCTCCACTGCCGGATCGATATTGGCAAACGTGCCGACCGCGCCGGAGATGGCGCAGGTGGCGATATCAGCGCGGGCCGCGACCAGCCGCGCGCGGTTGCGATCAAATTCGGCATAGGCCTGGGCCAGTTTCAGCCCGAAAGTGACCGGTTCGGCGTGGATGCCGTGGCTGCGGCCGATTGTCGGCGTCAATTTATGCTCAAGCGCGCGGCGCTTCAGCACCACGAGCAGCGCGTCAAGATCGGCGATCAGCAGATCGGCCGCGCGCGCAAGTTGTACCGCCAGGCAGGTATCGAGCACATCGGATGACGTCATGCCCTGGTGCATGAAGCGCGCTTCATCCCCCACCTGTTCAGCCACCCAGGTAAGGAAGGCGATCACGTCATGCTTGGTGACAGCCTCAATCGCGTCGATGGCGGCCACATCGATCACCGGGTTGGTCGCCCACCAGCGCCACAGCGCGGCGGCGGCTTCTTTTGGCACCACGCCCAGATCCGCCAGCGCGTCGGTGGCATGCGCTTCAATCTCAAACCAGATGCGGAAACGCGCCTCGGGCGTCCATAGGGCGACCATATCGGGGCGGGAGTAGCGGGGGATCATCGGCTTTCCTTGATCATGAAACGGCAGATCGTCGCGTCCGGCGAACGGACTCGGGACGAGCCGCGACCTAGCAGGGACGGGCCGTGCCGCCAAACGAGCAAATGATGCAGCCAAATCAACGCTGCGGGGTTGGTGGTGATGAGGAAGCTCGCCGATGTCCCCCTGTATAATGCGGGCCACCTCGCTGAAGTTACGTGATAAACTGGAGAAAAATCATGAAGAAGTTCACCCTTGTTGCCGGTGCGATGCTGATGGCCGCGCCTGCAATCGCCCAACAGGCACCAACCGGTATGCAACAGCTTCCACCGTCATCGGCAGCCCCAGTGCAGATGCAGACGCCGCCATCAACCGCCCCTGCCGAAGTGCCGGCAACACCTGCGCCTGTCACCGGTACTGATCAGATTGCACAGGTCGTGGAAGCTGAATTCCCTACCTATGACAAGGATGCCAATGGCAGTCTGAACACCGCCGAATTCTGCACGTGGATGGTCGCGTTACGATCAGCCACCGACAAATCGGTAACGGCCGAAAGCAAGTCGATGAAGGCTTGGGCGAAGAGCGCCTTTGCGCAGGCCGACGCCGATAAGAGCAAGTCAATCACCAAGATCGAGCTGACCGGATTCCTTGCCCAGCCCAAGGGGTAATCCGCACCACAACGCCGGGCATGTAACACCCGCGTGCGGCCGCGATACTTCCCCTGGTATCGCGGCCGCTTTTTTTGGGCGACCAGCGTCAGGGAGCCGCAATGCCGACGAAACTAGCCCATTCTTCCGGCGTGCGGGGCTGTTCGTCCATGGCTTTCACGCCATCTGGCAGGGTGATCCACGCTTGCTTGCTGCCCACCCACAGATGGGCGACCGGCACCACATCTGCGCTGTTTTCCAGCGTACCACAGCGCAGCGACGCTAATGCGGGTCTCGAATCATTTTCTGCAAAAATGCGCGTCTTGCATTTGCTGCAGCCGGTAATCTGCGACATCGCCCCGCTGGGCTGTGCATAGCTGCCAACGTCCAGATCACCCTCAATCTGGATATCCTTTTTTGCAAACAGCATGTGCTCGCTGAACGCGCTGCCTGTACGGGTCTGGCAGTCGGTACAATGGCAGGCATAGGGGTTGAAGCGGAATCCGGGTCGCAGGACATAGCGAACGCTGCCGCACAGGCATTGGCCCCGAAGTTCACCTTGCATTGCTCAACTCCTTTCGATTGATCGTTATTGCACGGAACACCGCCCGTTCCGCCTTTCTACATCAGTCCCTGCGCCCGCAGGCTTACATGGCCGGTCGCGCCGATGATCAGATGGTCGTGGACGGTAATGCCCAGCCTTTTGCCGGCCTCAGCGATCTGGCGGGTCAGCTCGATATCGGCGCGGCTGGGGGCCGGATCACCGCTGGGGTGGTTGTGGACCAGAATAATCGCTGCTGACCCCAGATCAATCGCACGGCGGATCACCTCACGCACATGCACCGCCGCTTCGTCGATCGATCCTTCGCTAATCAATTCGTCGCGAATCAGCATGTTGCGCGTGTTCAGGTGGAGCACCCTGACGCGCTCAATTACATGGTGGGCCATATCGGCCTGCAGGTAATCGATCAGCGCCTGCCAATTGCCAAGCACGGGCTGTTCCGCGACTTGCGCGCGCAACAGCCTCAGCGCGGCTGCCTGGCCGATCTTGATGGCGGCAGCGGCGGTTTCGCCCATGCCATTAACGCGCATCAACGCCTCTGGTTCTGCCGTAAACAGCCCGCCAATGCCGCCAAATTCCTTCAATAGCGCCTTGGCCAGCGGCTTGGTGTCACGCCGGGGGATCGCAAGCGCGAGCAGATATTCGATCAGTTCATGATCAAGTAATGCCTCACCGCCATGACCAAGCAGGCGCTGGCGCAATCGCGCGCGGTGGCCGCTATGGCCTGGGTCGGGCGATTCGGGCGCGCGGGCCTTAGGGCCGTTCTGGTCGTGATCGGGAACACTCATGCGGTTTAAGGATTAAGCTTTGTTGGGGAATCAGGCAATTGCGCCGATGCGCCGGGGGCCTATGATCAACGCTGCGCGCCTTTGGGAGTGAAGATTGCCGTGACGGTTGAACGCGATGCAGCGGATGACGCAGCGCCGACACCGGTGCGGCGTGCGCGGCGCTGGTATGGCGGCGCGTCGCGCTGGGCGCTGGGCATCGCAGGCGTGACGCTGGCGGGGCTGCTGGTGGTGTGGAGCCAGCGTAAACCGATTGCGGACAATTATATCGCCAGCATTTTGACAGAAAGTGGCGTCACCGCGCGCTACCGAATCGCCGATATCGGCTTTAACCGCCAGCGGCTGACGAATGTCGTGATCGGCGATCCGGCGCATCCTGATCTGGTCGCTGACTGGGTGGATGTATCGACGCAGATTGGCCTGAATGGCGCAACCGTTACGGGGTTGCGGGCAGGTAAGGTGCGGGTGCGCGGGTCGCTGGAGAAGGGGCGGCTGGTGCTGGGCAGTCTTGACCGGCTGTTGCCACCGCCCAGCGGTGCGCCGTTTACGCTGCCGGCAATCGACCTGGACATTGCCGATGGCCGGATGCGGCTGGCGACCCCGCAAGGCGTGGTGGGCATCAAGCTTGCCGGGCGGGGGCGGCTGGACAATGGCTGGACCGGGCGGATGGCGCTGATCAGCGAAAAGCTGACGGTGGCGGGCTGCGCTGCGGACCGTGCGGCGGCGAATTGGGCGGTGCAAGTTACCGATCGTCAGCCCCGGCTGAGGGGGCCGCTGCGCGCCGCGACAATCGTTTGTGGCGGCACAACCGCTCGCGGCGCGGGCGTAGAGCTTGATGTGCGGCTTGATGCCCGATTTGATCGCTGGCAGGGCAAGGGTAATGTGGCGTTGGCATCGCTGCGGGATGCGGCAGGCCGGATTGAACAGATTGGCGGTGCAATCGATTTTACCGGATCTGCGCGGCAGACGCTGGGGACGGTTGATCTGAACAGCGGGCGATTTTCAACATTGATGCTGGGCGGGCGCGAAGCGACGCTTGCCGGAAAGTACCGGCTTGGCGGCCCGGATAGCGGCCTGCAGGGGCGCGTGACGGTGACGGGTGCATCAATCACGTCGGGCACGCGCAAGATGCTTGCCGGGCTTGGGGGCGGGGCGACGGGGACGCCAATCTCGCCGCTGATACGCCATGTTGCACAGGCGGCAATATCGGCTGGCCGTGACCTGAGTGTTGCGAGCGATGTCGCGCTGACCAGCGCTGGCAAAACCTTTGGCGTGGTGCTCAGCAGCCTTCAGGCACGATCCGCCAGCGGCGCCCAAGTGTCGCTGAATGGCGGCGATGGCGTGGAGATTGGCGCGGCGGGCGTGCGGATGAACGGCATATTGGCGGTGGTTGGCGGCGGTTTGCCAGAGGCCGTTGTGCAGCTGTCACAGGTGGCGGCCGGGTCGCCGATTACCGGCAGCGCCATCGTCAGGCCCATCGCAGCGGGCGGGGCCAGGCTGGCGCTGGGTGCGGTCGACTTTACGGCGATCCCAGGCGGATCAACCCGCCTGACCACCGTCGCCACGGTATCTGGCCCGATCGCAGGCGGGCGTATTGATGGCGCGCGAATGGCGCTGCAGGCTGATTGGGACGGGCATCAACTGTGGCAGATCAACCGCGATTGCGCGCCGCTGCGGTTCGATCGGCTGGCAGTTTCGGGCATGGTGATCGATAAGGCGCAAGTCAGGCTGTGCCCGCAGGGTGGCACGCTGGTGCGGATCAACGGCAATGCGGTCAGCGGGGGCGGGCGGGTTGCAGCGCCGCAACTCGCTGGCACGCTGGGTGGTGCGCCGCTGATGCTGGCGGCAACATCTGCCGAGTTTGGCGTTGCCGCGCGTGATTTCCGTGTCGCCGGGTTCGCCGCGCGGCTAGGTGCGCCCGATCACGTCACCCGGCTTGATGTGGCGATGCTCGACGGGCGACTGGCGCGCGGGGGCGCGGCGGGGGTCTTTGGTGGTGGGGCGGGGGAAATTGCCCGCGTGCCGTTGCTGATGTCCGGCGGCGCGGGTTCGTGGAAACTGGACGGCGGCACGCTGTCCCTCCAGGGCGGGCTGCGGGTGGCCGATGCTGATGCAGCGCCGCGATTTACGCCGCTTGAGACCCGCGACATGGCCTTTACGCTGGCAGATAATCGCATCACCGCTGTGGGGAGTTTGCTGCACCCGACAACCGGCATTCAGGTGACGAACGTTTCCATCGAGCATGATCTGGAAAGTGGTAGCGGCCAGGCCGATCTTGCCGTGCCCGGCATCGCCTTTGGCGAAGCGCTGCAGCCGCGCCAGTTGACGCGTTTTGCCGACGGCGTGATCGCCGATGTGGTGGGCACCGTGACCGGCAACGGTCAGATCCGCTGGACGCGGGATGGAACCAAAAGCGACGGCGTTTTTCGCACCACCAATACCGATCTGGCAGCGGCATTCGGCCCGGTAACCGGCCTGTCGGGCGAGATTCGCTTCACCGATTTGCTCAACCTTGAAAGCGCGCCGGGCCAGACCGCGACGATCGGAATCGTTAATCCCGGTATCCCGGTGGTGCAGGGGCTGGTGCGGTATCAAACGCTGCCTGGGGGGCGGGTGGTGGTGGAAGGGGCGCGCTGGCCGTTTGCGGGCGGATCGCTGGTGCTTGAACCAAGCGTGCTCGACTTTGGCGAAAGCCATGAGCGCCGCCTGACGTTTCGGGTCGAAGGCGTGAATGCCGCGCAATTTCTGCAGCAATTTGATTTCAAAAATCTGGACGCGACCGGCACGTTTGACGGCGAACTGCCCATGATATTCAATCAGCAAGGCGGGCGGATTGAGAGTGGTAGGCTGACGGTGCGCGAAACCGGCGGCACCATCGCCTATGTCGGTGAATTGTCGCAGGAAGATTTGGGATTTTGGGGAAATATGGCGTTTCAGGCGCTGAAATCGTTGAAATATCGCACCTTGGCAATTGCGCTGAACGGGCCGTTGACCGGCGAAATGATCACCGAGGTGAACTTTGCCGGCATTAGCCAGGGCACGGGTGCCAAAAGCAATTTCCTGATCCGCCGACTGCAGAAACTGCCGCTGGTGTTTAATGTGCGAATTCAGGCACCGTTCCGCCAGCTGATCGATTCGGCGCAATCCTATTATGATCCGCGCCGTCTGATCGAACGCAATCTGCCCGCATTGATCGATGCGCAAAACAAGTCGATCCGTGATCGGGCTGCGCCTTTTTCCAAAACAACGGCTGACAAACCCGTTCAGCCCCCTGCAAGCGAGCCTGTGCCATGACACAAACTGCATTGACGAACGACGCCGGGAGACCGACCAAGGGTGATATGAGCAGATTGATGAAACTGGCGCTGATTGGCGCAACCGGATTGGCCGGGGGGTGCGTGAACGTAACCGCGCCTGACAAACCGATCATCATCAATCTGAATATCAACATCACCCAACAGGTCGTCTATCGGCTCGACGGCGAGGCAAAGGCGCTTATCCAGAGCAATCCAGGGATATTCTGATGACCAAGTTTTCACGCAAACCCACAACGCTGGCGATTGCCGCTGCCGTATTGCTCGCCACTGGGCTGACGGCAACGGCCGCACTGGCGCAGCGCGACCCTGAATATCAGGCGGCGCGATCATCGGGCCAGGTGGGTGAACAGACCGATGGCTATCTGGGCATTGTGGGCGGCGAGACGGCTTCTCTGCGTGCGCTGGTCAACAACATCAATATTCAGCGCAAGGCAGCCTATACCCGCAGCGCGGCAGACAGCGCCACGGTGGAGCAGTTCGCCTTCACGTCAGGCTGCAACCTGATCGCCAAAACCGTGCCGGGCGAAAAATACCAGGCACCCGATGGCGGCTGGAAAACCCGCACCGCCGCCCCACCGGAACGCGATTCGCGCTGTATTTGACAGTCATCTGACGGCGGTCACCGGGCGCATAACCCACCTGTTGTCGCAGGTGCGAACGCGCCCGGTTGACTTGCTCGCCCCCCCTTTCTAAACGGACCCCGCATCGGGGGTCTTTGGCCTTCCGGCGCTTTTCGTCGCCCGCTTCTTGCGCGGCGGCGTTTTCTTATCAGGATGTGCTCGCGTTGGCAGACGATCGCCAGAACGGACCCGATGATCTTGCGGCCCGAATTGCGCGTGCGAAGCTGGCGCAGGATGGAGCAGCGGGGATCGCCGCGGCACCGACCGGCAAGGGGTACAAACAGGGCAGTCGGGTGCTCGCGGAATTGATCGGCGCGCCGATCGGTGGGGCGGTTATCGGCTGGGGCTTTGATAGCTGGTTTGGCACTTCCCCCTGGGGCTTGCTCATCCTGTTATCGTTGAGTGTGGTTGTTGCGTTCCGCAACATCTTCAGAATTTCAAAGGAGCGGCCCGAATGATGTTGGCTTCTTCTATCGTTGGACAAGGGTAAGCGGGCGTGGCTGGCAAGATAGACCCGATGGAACAGTTCCTGGTCGAACCATTGTTCGGCCATATGAAGCTTGGCGGCTTCGATCTGTCCTTCACCAATTCGGCGCTGTTCATGTTCATCACGCTGGGCGTGCTGTATGTGTTTATGCGCGGCGGCATGAAGCGCCAGCTGGTGCCCGGCCGTTGGCAGGTCGCGGTTGAATCGGTGATCAGCTTTATTGACGATATGATGCGCGTGAATATCGGCCCTGAGGGGAAGAAGTTCGCCCCCTATATCTTCTCGCTGTTCATGTTCATTCTGCTGTCGAACCTGATCGGCGTGCTGCCGCTGGCGATCGTGCCGGGCGTTCACGCCTTTGCCGTGACGAGCCACATCACCGTCACGGCGGTGCTGGCGTTCCTGTCGTTCGGCATCGTGCTGGTGGTGGGTTTTTGGAAGCACGGCCTGCATTTCTTTTCGCTGTTCGTACCGCACGGCGCGCCCGGCTGGCTGATGCCCGTCATCATCCCCGTCGAGTTCGTGTCGTTCATGGTGCGCCCGTTTTCGCTCGGTCTGCGGCTTTTCGTCGCGATGACCGCCGGGCACATCCTGCTTGAAGTGTTCGGCAGTTTCGTCGTGCAGGGCCTGAATGCCGGCGGGCCGCTGGGCATCGTCGTCAGCGCGCTCAGCTTTGTGATGATCATTGGTGTCAGCGCATTGGAACTGCTGGTTTGCGCCATTCAGGCCTATGTGTTCGCGCTGCTTACATCGCTTTACCTCAACGATGCAGTGCACCTGCACTAGGATCGGTTGGTTCGTTTCGTTTCGCGTATTTTCAATAAGTTACGATTATCTAGGGAGTTTTCTACATGACTGATCTTGGTGCAATGTACATCGGTGCCGGCCTTGCGGCGATTGGTATCGGCCTTGCCGCGCTCGGCGTGGGCAACGTGTTTGGCTCGTTCCTTGAAGGCGCACTGCGCAATCCAGAAGCAGCCGATGGCCAGCAGGGCCGTTTGTTCATCGGTTTCGCTGCGTCGGAACTGCTGGGCCTGATCGCGTTCGTTGTCGCGATCCTGATCCTGTTCGTCGTCAAGTAAGGCATCGGCCGCCATGCCCCAGCTTTCCCAGATCGGTGAGATCTACGCCTCGCAGCTATTCTGGCTCGCGATCGTGTTCGCCCTCATTTATTTCGGAATCGGCCGGGGCATGGTGCCAAAGATTGAAAAGACCATCGATGATCGCAAAGGCAAGGTATCGGGCGATCTCGCCGCTGCCGATGCTGCGCGATCAGCGGCGGACGTGAGCGATCAAGCCTATAATGCGGGCCTTGATGGCGCGCGGGGGCAGGCGATGAAGTCGATTGCCGAAACCAAGGCGCAAGCAAGCGCACGGGCAGAGGCGGCGTCGAAGCTGGCGGATGCCGATACGCTTGCAAAGCTGACGGCGGCAGCTGAATCGATTGAGGGCCGCAAGCAGGCGGCGCTCGATGAGATCGAAGCATCTACGGTCGAAGCCGTTGAGGCGATTGTTGCCAAGCTTTCGGGCGTGGCCACCGATCGTGCAATGGTTGAACAGCAAGTAAAGGTTGCCCTGGCGCATGGCTGAAACCCACGCAACAACGCTCGCCGACGGCAAGGTCGCGCCAGAGCATCACGATATGCCAGCAGCGTTTGGCATCACTGCACCCGGCTTTGTCGCACTGTCGATGCTGGTCGTGATTGGCCTGATGATCTGGCAAAAAGTACCGGCGATGATTGCCAAGGCACTCGACGGCCGGATCGGTACGATCCGCATGCAGTTGGATGAGGCCAACCGCCTGCGCGCCGAAGCTGAGGCCCTGCTGGCCGATGCAAAAAAGCGCAGTGCCGCCAGCGCGGGCGATGCCGCCGCGATCATTGCGCATGCCGAGGCGGAGGCCAAGACCATGCTTGCCAAGGCTGAGGCCGACGCCGCCGACCTGATGGCACGCCGCGCCAAAATGGCCGAGGACAAGATTGCCGCTGCTGAACGCGGTGCGATTGCAGAGGTTCGCGCAAAGGCGGCTGATGCAGCCACCCGCGCTGCCACTGCCATCATCATGGATCGCCATGATTCAGGGGCTGATAAGCCGCTGGTTGATCGCACCATTGCTGGGCTTGCCCGCGTAAACTGATCTGCCCGGGGTCGCCCGGCCTAGCTATTGCCGCAATTTTGCGCTTTTAGGCGGTAGGGCGATTCGCGCCCTCTCATTCTAGAAAGTCGCCCCCATGAAGCTTTTTGCTGTTGCCGCCCTGCTGACGCTGACCGCCGCTCCCGCCATGGCGCAAACCGCCCCGGCTGCGCCCGCGACCACCACGCCTGCCACCACCACCCCTGGTGCTGCCAAGCTGACCATTGATTCGCCGATTGAAGCGCTGGTTGCCGATCCTGCTGCCAAGGCAGTTGTTGAAGGCACCATCCCTGGCTTGTCGGCGCACCCGAGCTATGATCAGTTCAAGGCGATGAGCCTGACGGCAGTGCAGCCCTATTCGGGCGGCGCCATCACTGACGAAATCATCAAGAAGATCACCGACGGCCTTGCCGCGATCAAGTAATCGACCGACGAGATTTGCGCGCCGCCGGTGGCTTTGGCCATCGGCGGTTTTTTTGTGGGATGCGCTACTGCTTTAGGGCGCGATGATTTTACGTTGGATCAACTCGTACACCGTTCGCCCTGAGCGCAGTCGAAGGGCAGGCGCAACGCGTGGGCTTCGACTTCGCTCAGCCCGAACGGAGGTAACTTCAGTCAACCTAAAGCCATCATACTCATGCAGGCGGCTAGGCGCTCCGCAGGCGTTCGCCAAATGAGACGCTTGCCGAGTCAAGCGACTGTGATTGTAGCGAAACGCCAATCGCCACATCAGTGATATTTTGGGCTAGCGCCATCGCACCATTGGCCTGTTCTTCGAGTACCAGAAGGTCGCTACGGACCGTCTGCGCACCGTCTGTGGCCAGATCAACGCTCGCAAAGATGCCGTCGGTTGCCGCGCTCTGGGCATTAATCGCGCGGGCGATGTCGTTTGCACCGCCTGCGATCCGGCCAACGTCATGGGCAATCGCCTCAACCGATGCCGCGACGTCGCCTGCGTTATTGTCCATATCGACGATGTGGCGGGCAATATCGACCGCGGCGCTTCTGGTTTGTGCCGCGAGCGCCTTTACCTCGCCGGCAACGACGGCAAACCCGCGCCCGGCCTCGCCTGAATGCGCGGCTTCAATCAGGGCGTTCAGCGCCAATGTGTTGGTGCGCGCTGCAATTCGTTCAATTTCTGCGGTGATGCCGCGAACAGAGGCGCTGCTTACCGCTAATGCCTCAGCCTGGGCGCGCGCGCGCTCCGCGACGATCTCGGCCGTTGCCGTCGCGTTGACCTGGCCTGCGACTTCACAGGCAATCTCGCCAATGGCAGCGCGCAGGCGCGCGGCTGCTGCATGCACCTGGTTCATCGATTCAGTAACCATCACGGCGCGTTCGCGAACGGCACCGATGTGGCGCGCGCTGGTGCCGCCAAGGTCTGCAAGCGTCGTCGTTGAGCCGCGCAATTGCTTGACGGCATCGCTCAGCGCGCCGACCGTGGCAATGACCGAGGTTTCAAAGCGCTGGGCATGATCCGCCATTTCGGTTCGGCGGCCAGCGGCGATTTGCTGAACTTCCACTAACCGCAAGCGTTCATGATCGCGCTCAAGCGCGTGACGCGCTTTCAGGGCCTGCTGCTCCTCGTCGCGCCGCCGCACCTCCAACGCGGCGAGGTCGATGCTCGCCCGCAAGCGTTCGGAAAACTGGCGCGCCTGAACGCAGCCGGTAGCGACAATCGTACCACCCAATAGCGCGATCGAGGCTGAGTAGAGCCACGGAGCGCTGACCATTTCGCTGAGCTGGACGGACAGCCCGATCCCAAACAGTGAAATGGCAATAATGCCCGCAACCGGCACCAGCGCAAAGACAGCACCACCGGTACAGAGAACAGCCAGGTTGACGCAAACCAACCCCACTTCATCGCCGCCGATCGGTAAGTTGGCCAAGACGGTGAAAAAGACGATCCACGCAATCCCGATTGCAAGGGCGTAAATATTGATCGCAGCGCTTGTTTGTTCAGGGCGCAGCGTCCAGCGCCGCGTGAATTTGCTCTCTAGAAAAACCAATGCCGACCCGCCAGCCACCAGAAACACCGGCGCCGCTGCCAAAATTACGGACGGGTCCCCCGTCTTGATCGCGAAGAATAATGCAAAAACAAACGAGGTGGAAAGACCTAACGGTAGGTACCAACAGATCAGCCGAATGGTGGCATTGATCCGCTCGGCGCGGCTCAGCCGATCAACACCGAGCGCTTCCCCCCAATGCTCCACGAGCAGTGGCAGCCTTGCCCCCCAAGGTCTCTGATCGATGCCCATCTCCATAGGGGGTAATTAGCATCAAGATGGTTGCCCAATTCTTAATTGTGGTGGCGGGGCTTGCGGGCAGTTATCCCCTTCAGCCAAGGAAGCGCGCCGGTTTCAACAGAATGGAGGCGTGCTCGCCCCCCCTAAAACCTTAGCATCACCCGTCGGGCAATCGCCGGGGAGATGTTGTGGACCAGGCTCAGCAGCTTGGTCATGCCGACATGTGCCTCTGCCCGATCAGCCTCGATCGCCGCCACAATCTCTCGGGCGCAATCACGCACCGACATTTTCTTGCGGGTTTGCGTTGCCGTCATCCGGGTGTCGACGACGGGGGGCAGCACTTCCATCACATGGACATTGCTGCCCGCCAGCTGCGCGCGCAGCGCTTGCGTGAAACTGCGCAGGCCCGCCTTGGTCGCGCAGTAAACGGGCGCCCCTTTGCTGGGCGCAATGGCCAGTCCTGACGTGACGTTGATGATCATCGCGGCAGGGCGTGCGCGCAGCCCGTCCATCAGTCGGGTGATCAGGTGGATGGGCGTCGTCAGGTTCAGGGTAATGCAATCATCAACGCTGGCCAGATCGATCGCCGCCGCGCCATCTGCGGGTTCAAGATCAAAGCCGGTGCCCTTGCCCGCATTATTGACCAAGATGTCGATGGGCCATTGCCGCACGGCATCGACAATCCGGTCGCGTCCTGCGTCAGTCGCAAGGTCCGCTGCAATCGCCTCCAGCCCCTCGGCATGGGCTGCCGCCAGCCGCCCCGGATCACGCCCGCAGATAATCACCCGCGCGCCGCGCGCCCGCATCGCCAGCGCAAGCGCCAGCCCGATGCCGTCGGTGCCGCCGGTTACCAGTGCCGTCTTGCCGTTCAGGTCCATTCAGTCGTTTCCGATTCACATAGGTTTTGATCAATATAGCCGTTGTTGCGTCCGCTGTGCCGCCCTAACTGAAACAAATGCGCGAACCCAACCAACCCGATCGCTTCCATGAAGACAAGGCTGCGTTTGCGGTGCGTGGCGCGGATGCGCCCGATCTGGATGCAGGCGTCGCGGCGATCCGCAATGTGCTGGCCACCCTGCCCGCGCGGCCGGGGGTATACCGGATGAATGATGCGCGCGGTGACACGCTGTATGTCGGCAAGGCGCGGGCGCTGAAGAACCGGGTAAACAATTATACACAGGTTGATCGACTGTCGCGGCGGTTGCAGCGGATGGTGGCGCAAACCCGCAGCATGACCATCGTGACGACAAATAATGAGGCGGAGGCGCTGCTGCTCGAAGCGCAACTGATCAAGCGATATCGCCCAGCCTATAACGTGCTGTTGCGCGACGACAAAAGCTTCCCCTTCATCCTGTTGCGCGCCGACCATGATTTTCCGCGCATCCAAAAACATCGTGGGGCACGGCGGGCAAAGGGCAATTATTACGGGCCGTTCGCCAGCGCAGGCTCGGTCAACACCACGCTGAATGCGCTGCAGAAACTGTTCTTGCTGCGCAGTTGCACCGACAGTTTTTTCCGCAACCGTGATCGGCCATGCCTGTTGTATCAGATCAAGCGTTGCTCGGCGCCGTGTGTGGGGAGGATTGACGCGGGCGATTATGCAGAGCTGGTGGACGACGCCAAGGCGTTCCTGGCGGGCAAATCGACCGAGGTGCAAGCCAAGCTGGGCCTGCAGATGCAGGCTGCAGCCGAGGCGATGGATTTTGAGCTGGCCGCCATTCTCCGCGACCGGCTCCGTGCGCTGACCTTCATTCAGGGGTCGCAGGCGATAAACGCTGACGGGGTGGGCGATGCCGATATCTTTGCGATGGCCAATCGCAACGGCGTGATTGGTATTCAAGCATTTTTCATCCGCGGCGGGCAGAATTGGGGGCATCGAAGCTTCTTCCCCGCGCATACCAATGACGTGCCAGAGGATGAGGTGCTGGCCAGTTTCCTCAGCCAGTTTTATGAAGAAGTGCCGCCGCCACGCGCGATTTTCCTCGATCGTGATCTGGCGGAGGGAGCGTTGCTGGGCGAGGCGCTGGGCGCAGCAGCAGGGCACAAGGTTGCGCTGTCGACGCCGCAGCGGGGCGTGCGCCGCCGTCTGCTCGATCAGGCAAAGCGCAATGCGGAGGAAGCGCTGGAGCGGCGGCTGGCGGAAAGCACCACCCAGGCCAAATTGTTGCGCGAAGTGGCCGAGCTGTTCGATCTGGGCGAACCGCCTGATCGCATCGAGATTTACGACAACAGCCATATCCAGGGCACCAATGCGCTGGGGGCGATGGTGGTTGCCGGGCCGGAAGGGTTTCGCAAGGGCCAGTATCGCAAGTTCAACATCAAAAACCCTGATACCGCACCGGGCGATGACTTCGCGATGATGCGGGAGGTGTTTGCGCGTCGCTTTGCCCGCGCGCAGGACGAAGACCCGGACCGTGATGCCGGTGACTGGCCCGATCTGGTGCTGATCGACGGCGGGCGCGGGCAACTGAACGCGGTGAAAGGCGTGCTGGAGGAAATGGGCATTGAGGATGTGTGCCTGGTTGGCATTGCCAAGGGGCCGCATCATGGTCGCGATGGGCGCGAGGTGTTTCACCTGATGGACGGGCGCGAATTCCAGCTACCCGTGAATGCGCCAGTGCTATTCTACCTTCAGCGGCTGCGGGATGAAGTCCACCGCTTCGCCATCGGCGCACACCGGGCAAAACGTGCCAAAGCGATTGGCGCTAGCCCATTGGATGATGTGCCCGGCATTGGCCCGGCTCGCAAAAAGGCGCTGCTGATGCATTTCGGCACCGGGCGCGCGGTGCGCAATGCGAGCCTTGAGGATCTGCAAAAAGCCCCGGGCGTCTCCGTCGCGATGGCGCAGGGGATTTACGACTTTTTTCATGCGCGGTGAAAATTCGGGCGCTGGGACATATAATGTTACAAAACGTTACCCGCACAGTTCGGACTTTCTTCACTCTGTGCAGCTAAACCACACCCATGCCGACGCCCGTCTTCCTTACTGTCGACACTGAAATCATGTGGCGGCACCATGTTGCCGGCCATGATGCAGAGATATTATATTCCCGGTCGTTTGAGCCGGGGGGGGTGGGGATTTCTTATCAGCTTAGCGTGCTGGCACGTTTTGGTCTGAAAGCGACCTATTTTGTCGATCCCATGCCCGCGCTGGTGTATGGACTTGATCCGATCAAGCGGATCGTCGCGACGATTTTGGCGGCAGGGCAGGAGGTGCAGCTTCACCTGCATCCCAATTGGACCGGTGCGAAACTGGGCGATGGCGGCGCCGCGAACGGCCCTGCGAACATCAATGATTTATCACAAGCCGCGCAGCGCGATCTGATTGGCGGCGCGTGCGACTTGCTGGTCGCCGCTGGTGCCCCGATGCCGATTGCGTTTCGCGGCGGCAATTACGGCGCAAATGATGATACCCTGGCCGTATTGGCCGAACTGGCCTTTTGCTATGACAGCAGCCATAATGGTGCAGCGCATCCATCGCCTAGCGCGATTGGCCTGCCCGCTGACCAGATTGCGCCGATCGAACACCAGGGGATCGTGGAAGTGCCGGTAACGCTGATCGAGGACGCGCCGGGCAAGTTGCGCCATTTCCAGATTTGCGCGCTTTCCGCCGCTGAAATGCGCGCCGCACTTGATCACGCCGTCGCCAATGATCACGCCGCGCTGACAATCGTCAATCACGGGTTTGAGCTTGCCAATCGCCAGGGCACCGCCCCCAACGCCGTGCATGTCGCGCGATTTGACGCATTGTGCGACATGCTGGCGGATCAGCGCGATGCCCTGCCGACGACGCATTTTTCTGATCGGCCTGCACTGGCACTTGGCCAATCCGACTGGCCCGTCCATCCCAACCTTGTCCGCCGCACCTGGCGGCAGGCGGAACAGCTCTGGTCCAATCTGGTGGCGGAGCGCGCCGCATGACGGCGATGCCATTACCCCTGCGATTTCAGGTCGGCGCGCGCACATTAATGGCGGTGCAGCGTCAATTGGTGCGGGTGCCGTTGTCGCTGGATGAGGCGATGGAGGGCAGATTACCGCTGCTGCCGGTGCTCGACCGGACCGCGCATGGCTATTCAATAACCTCGCTGCCGGCTGATCGCCGCGACGCAATGGCGTTTGCGGGGGGCGGCATGATTGCCTTTGTCCGCCAGAGCTACACGCGCAATTACATTGATTTCACCATTGGTTTTGAGGCGTATCAGGCCGGGCTGTCGGCCAACACCCGCTCAACAATGCGGCGCAAGGCGCGCAAAGTGGCCGATGTTTCGGGCGGTGCGCTCGACATTCGCCGGTTTCGCACCCCTGATGAGATGACAGCATTCCACGATATCGCGCGGCGCATTTCGCTGCGGACCTATCAGGAACGGCTGCTGGGTGGTGGACTGCCCGATGACGATGCTTTCCTGCGCCAGATGTACAGCGCGGCGGCGGCGGATTCGGTGCGCGCCTGGCTGCTATATGTCGCGGGCGAACCGGCGGCCTATCTTTACTGTCCCGTTCAGGGCGGTGTGGTGCGCTATGATCATGTCGGGCACGATCCGGCGTTCAACGATCTGTCGCCGGGCGGCGTGCTGCAAATGGCGGCGCTTGAAGACTTGTTTGGCGAGGGGCGCTTTGCGCGATTTGATTTCACCGAGGGCGATGGCCAGCACAAGCGCCAATTCGCCACCGGCGGGGTGCCGTGCATCGACATGTTGTTGCTGCGCGCGTCGCTGGTCAACCGGCTGACCACGGTGGCGCTGGGCGGTTTTAACCGTAGCATGGCGCTGGGCAAGCGCGCGACCAACCGGCTGGGTCTGCAAAAAATGGCTAAGCGGCTGCGGCGCTGATTTCGCACTGGGCATTTGGCCGCGTATAGCCCGCCAAATGCATATCCGTGCCGAAGCCCTGATCCTGTCGATCCGATCGCATGGCGAGCACGGCGCGGTGGTGCGCGCGCTAACCCGCGATCACGGGGTACAGCCCGGCTATGTCCGCGGGGGGCGATCGCGCCGGATTAAGCCGATTTTGCAGCCATCCAATCTGGTGCTGGGCGAATGGCGCGCCCGGACCGAAGAACAGCTGAGCGGTCTGACCGTGGAGTTGATCCATAGCCGTGCGCCGCTGTTTGCCGAACCGCTGCCCGCAGCGGCACTTGATTGGGCAACGGTGCTGACATCGGCGGCGCTGCCAGAGGGGCAACCCTTTGCGCACCTGCACGACGCGCTGACCGCACTGTTTGAGGCGATTGAGGCAGCACCGGCGGCGCGGGGCTGGGCAGGGGCGATGGTGCGGTATGAACTGCTGCTGCTGGCGGAGCTTGGCTTCGGGCTGGATCTCGATCGCTGCGTGCTGACCGGCGCGACCGATGATCTTGCCTGGGTAAGCCCGCGCTCTGGGGCTGCGGTGAGCAGCGCGGCGGCGGGGGACCATGCCGCACGGCTGCTGCCGCTGCCGGCGTTTCTGGTGCGGGGTGGTGCGGCAGATTGGGATGATGTGCTCGCCGGATTGCGGATCACCGGGCATTTTCTGGAGCGCGATGTGCTGGTTGATCGCCGCGCCGATGCACTGGCATCGCGCGCGCGGCTGATTGACCGGTTGAAGAGAGCGGTTGCGTGATTGCCAGCGGCTGGGCATGGCGGGCTGGGCAGGGCGGGAATGCTTGTGGGTGCCGGGGGATGATTGGTGAGCGCAAAGGCCGAACTGCTCGAACTCGCCGTTGTAATTCCGACCTTTAACGAGGCGGCAAACGTGCCGCTGCTCGTCGCCAAGCTTGATGTCGCGCTGGCCGGGCGGGCGTGGGAAGCCATTTTTGTCGATGACGACAGCCCCGATGGCACCGCCAATGCCGCCCGCGACATTGCCCGCACCGATCGCCGGGTGCGCGTGATCCAGCGGATCGGGCGGCGGGGGCTATCGTCGGCCTGTATTGAGGGGATGTGCGCCACCGCCGCGCCGCTGGTCGCGGTGATCGACGGTGATTTGCAGCATGACGAGACGCTGTTGCCCAAGATGCTGGATGCGCTCCATGCGGGGCCTGCGCTGGATGTGGCGATCGGATCACGCTTTGTGGGCGATGGCGGGACGGGTGATTGGGACAAGGACCGCGTTGCCAAATCCGCCTTTGCCACACGGCTGTCGCGCCAGGTGCTGAAAGCCGATCTCACCGATCCGATGAGCGGATTTTTCATGATCCGAACCGATCTGGTCCGCACGCTTGCGCCCAATCTGGCCGCGATTGGCTTCAAAATCCTGCTCGACATCATGACAGGCAGCCCGCGCCCGCTGCGTTTTGTGGAACTGCCCTACACATTCCGCGTGCGCACGGCGGGGGAAAGCAAGCTCGACCATGTCGTGGCGATGGAATTTCTGATCGCGCTGTATGACCGCATGTTCGGGCGCTACGTGCCGGTGCGCTTTGCGATGTTCTGCGCGATCGGATTGGTCGGGCTGGCCGCTCATATGGGTGTGCTGGCGGTGGTACTCGCGCTGGGTGCGACTTTCCTGATCGGCCAGATGGCGGCGGCGACCTGCGCGATGACGCTGAATTTCTTTTTGAACAATGCGCTCACGTACCGCGACCGCCGTTTGCGGGGCTTTCGTGCGCTGCTGGATGGATGGGTGTCGTTCGTGGTGGTCTGTTCGGTGGGGCTGGTCGCCAATATTGGCATCGCAGCGTTCCTGTATGACGCGCAGACCGGCACCTGGGCGGCATCTGCGATGGTCGGCGTGCTGGTGGGCGCGGTGTGGAATTATGCGCTGTCGTCGCGGTTTACCTGGGGGCGGTATTAGGCTGTAGACTTATAAAAAGTAGCCCGTCGGGTTTCGCCCGGTTGCGGACGTTGACATTGTGCTCCCGCGAAGGCGGGAGCCCAGACTGGGTCCCCGCCTTCGCGGGGACACAACCGAAGCTGAAGTTGCCGCAAACCAACACCTATCGCCGTTCGGAACGCTCAAGCCGCGTCGGTTCTCCTGAAAGCTGACCGGCAGGTATCGGGTGAAAAAGCGGCCTGACCGCTGCCGCCCACAAGCGGACATTGGCAGCTTGCACTATCCAGGCCATATCAACCTATGGATACCACGACTCAACCGAACGAAGCCGCGCCGCTCTCCATTGTTTTTGCACCGTGGAAAACGCCAGTTGAGAACGATGAACTCAGCCTTGTCAGCTTGAGTTACGGCGGAGTTTCAACAATCGTCGATTGTCATAGCGAAGGCTTTTCGCTGGAAGTTCCTGCAAGCGGGTCACTCGGCGCCGGTGACTTGGAGGCCGTGTTCCTTTCCGTAGAGAAGAAAAGCGTAGTCGTCTTTCGGTTCGAGAGCCCGATGGCGTTCCGTGTTCTTGACGAGCATGGGCTGCTGGACATTTGGACCGCCTCCGGGGAAACGCCACGCCCAGCCCAAACTACTTTCATGGTCAAAGGTCATAAGTGGCAGCAAGAAAGTGAGCTTTCCTGGTTCATGGGCGGAATAGAGTTCAGCCTGATGATCGCGACGGACTGGAATTGCCTCGAAGTGGTCGGGCAGGAACCGACCGTCGAGCTACGCCCGGCGATTGTTCATCTGCATGCGGGCAAGTAGCCGACGTCCGCTGTCCACCCACACCCGGCCATTCGGCCCTTGTGACGATAGCGGTCGTTTATGGGTTCACGGCCCAGGCCCGGCCGTTACCGCCAGCTGAAAAACCACATCCAGTGCAGAAACGCCTGATCATTGGGGAGCGCTTCGGCCGAAATGATCGGGTAGAAATAGAGGAACAATACCCCCGCCAGCCCGGCGAACCACGCGTCGGCTTGCCGCATTCGGCCCTTGCCGAAATGGTCAAACGCGGCGGCCAGCGCCAGGCACAGGAAGATGCTGGGCAGGTAGTAATAATAAAAGAAGCCGATTTTTTTGGGGATGATCACCCAGGGCAGATAGGCCGCGATCCATAACCCTGCCATCACGCCCGCCGCGCGTGACTTTGCCTGGTAAGCGGCAAAAACACACGCCACCACCGCCACCAGCCCGCCCCACATGATCGCCGGATTGCCGACCAGCAAAATCCCCCGCACCGCGCCGTCGACGGGCTCATACAGATACCAGATCGGCCGGATATCGAGCGGCCAGGTCCACCATGCGGATTGATAGGTGTGCGGCGGCAGCGCCTGGGTTTGCTGGGCATACATGGTTGCCTGAAAGGGCAGCAGCGTCGCCAGCGTGAGCGGATCGCTGGCATAGAAAAACGCAGGCGCAAAGGTGATGAAATAGGCAGTCAGGCTCAACCCGCCGAACAGCAGCACCGCTGTTACCCGGCGGCGGTGCAATGCGGGGGCGTCATCAGCGGGCACGAACATGATCGCCAGTACGGCAAATGCCACGAATGGCACCGCCGCCCATTTCGCGCCCACCGCCAGCCCGAACAACACGCCCGCCAGCGCCAGTCGTCGCCATAGGCGCGCGGGCTGCTCTGCTGGGGTCTGCATTCCCCAGATCAGCGCCGCAATGCCGGTAACCGTAAACGCCGCCATAAACCCGTCGAGCATCGCAATCCGCGCCTGGATGAACACGGTGAAGTTCAAAATGGCAAACAATGCGGCAAAGGCGGCGGGGCGCACTCGCCCAATCACCAGCCAGCCGATGGCGAATACCCCCATCACCACCGCCGTTGCGGCAATGGTGGAGAAAAACCGCCATCCAAAACTATTGTCGCCAAACAATATGATGCCCAGCGCGATGATCTCCTTGCCCAGCAAAGGGTGTTCGATGTTCAGCGGGCCATTGAGCCGCAGCAGATAATTGGCGGCGGTTACATAATGCGTCTCGTCAAACACCGGTTTTGTTGGGCGCGCGAGGTTGATCAGGAACAGGATTTGCGCGGCCAGCCCGATGACGAGGGCGGTTGGCCAGGGCCGGTAGATACGCGAATCGGTGTTCATAAACCCGCTCCTTTCATCCCGCGCGCCCATGTTCAAGCCTTGCCCCCCATTGACGGCATATGCCCGCGCCCGGCAAAGCAGCTTCCATGAAACGCCGCACCGGACAAGACCGCGAAATCACCCGCCACTGGCGCCCGGCAACACAGGCTGTGCGCGGTGGCACCGCGCGTTCCGAATGGGGCGAAACCAGCGAGGCTTTGTTCCTCACCTCTGGCTATGCCTATGATTGTGCGGCTGATGCCGCGGCGCGCTTTGCAGGTGAACAGGATGGGATGACCTATTCGCGACTGCAAAACCCCACCGTCCAGATGCTGGAGGAACGCATCGCGCTGATGGAGGGCGCAGAGGCGTGCCGGACGATGGCAACGGGCATGGCGGCCATGACGGCGGCCTTGCTGTGCCAGTTGCAGGCGGGCGATCACGTCGTGGCAGGGCGCGCGGCGTTCGGATCATGCCGCTGGTTGGTCGATACACTGCTGCCCAAATTTGGCATTGAAACGACAACGATTGATGCCCGCGATCCGCAGGCATTTGATGATGCGCGACGCCCCAATACCAAGGTGTTTTTCTTTGAAACGCCCGCCAACCCGACGATGGATATCGCCGATTTGGAGGCGGTGTGCGGGATTGCACGCAAGCACGGCATTATTTCTGTCGTCGACAATGCCTTTGCCACTGCCGCGCTGCAGCGTCCGATGGAATTCGGCGCCGATGTCGTCGCCTATTCCGCCACCAAGATGATGGACGGGCAGGGGCGCGTGCTGGCGGGTGCCGTGTGTGGTTCTGCGGACTGGATTAACAACACGCTGCTGCCCTTCACCCGCAACACCGGGCCAACGTTGAGCGCGTTCAACGCCTGGGTGGTGCTGAAAGGGTTGGAGACGCTGGACCTGCGCATCCGCCGCCAAAGCGAGAACGCGCTGAAAGTGGGCCGGTTTCTGGAGGGTCGCGTGCCGCGCATCCTGCATCCCGGCTTGCCCAGCCACCCGCAGCACAACCTGGCCATGCGCCAGATGGAGGCGTGCGGATCAATCTTTGCGTTTGAAGTGGCGGGTGGCCGCACGCAGGCGCACGGGTTGCTCGATGCGCTGGCGCTGGTCGATATCTCGAATAACATCGGCGATTCGCGCTCGCTGATGACCCACCCGGCCTCGACCACGCATTACGGCGTGGCTGAGGAAAAGCGGCTGGAAATGGGCGTGACCGAGAATCTGTTGCGCCTGAACGTGGGCCTGGAAGACCCGGCCGATGTGATCGACGATCTTGATCAGGCATTGACGGTGGTGGGGCTGTGAGGATGCTGCCTCCTTGTGCTCCTGCGAAGGCAGGAGCGCCGCGTAATAACGCGCGACATCCGCGACCCAGGGCTCCTGCCTGCGCAGGAGCACAACGGGGCCGGTTGCCATGAAGGCGCTGTTCCCCCATGTCGCTGAAACGCGCGGCGTGATCGTGCGCGTGTCGGTCAGCTATCTGCCCGAACAGTCTGATCCGGTGCGGGGGCGGTGGTTTTGGGCCTACCATATCCGGCTGGCTTGTGCTCCTGCGAAGGCAGGAGCGCCGCGTAGTAACGCGCGACACCCGCGACCCAGGGCTCCTGCCTGCGCAGGAGCACAACGGGGCCGGTTGCCATGAAGGCGCTGTTCCCCCATGTCGCCGAAACGCGCGGCGTCATCGTGCGCGTGTCGGTCAGCTATCTGCCCGAACAGTCTGATCCGGTGCGGGGGCGGTGGTTTTGGGCCTACCATATCCGGCTGGAAAATGTTGGCGATGTGGCCGTGCAGTTGCTGACGCGACACTGGATCATCACCGATGGGCGCGGCCACCGCCATGCGGTAGAGGGCGAGGGCGTTGTCGGCGAACAACCGCTGATCGCGCCGGGCGGCAGCTTTGATTATGTATCGGGATGTCCGCTGCCAACGCCTGCCGGGTCGATGCAGGGCAGCTATCACATGATCGATACTGACGGCGCAGGGTTTGACGTCGACATCCCCAAATTCTCCCTCATCGCGCCTGCGGTGACGGGATGAAGCGGACGCACCTGCCGCTCAATGGCTTGCGCGTGCTTGATGCGGCGGCCCGCCATTTGAGCTTTACCCGTGCTGCTGACGAGCTGGCGGTAACGCCCGCGGCCGTCGGCCAGCAAATTCGCGCGCTGGAGGATACGTTGGGCACGGTGCTGTTCCGCCGCACGACCAAGGGGCTGGAATTGACGCCGGAGGGTGAGGCTGGACTCGTCGCGCTGCGGCAGGGTTTCCTGCAGTTTGAGGAAGCGGTGCGCGCCATGCAGGCCGGGCAAACATCAAAATCGCTGACGATTGCGGCACCCCGCGATCTCTCCGAAAAATGGCTGCTCCCGCGCCTGGCGGAGATTGCCCGCGGCGACCCAGAACTGCGGTTCGTGCTGGTCAATGCAGACGAGGCAATCGATTTTACCGAGGCCAATCTCGACCTGGCGATCCGCTGGGGTGAGGGGCCGGGCGAGCATGAGGGCGAGGCGCTCGAATCCGACGGCATGATCACCGTTGAGCGGCCCGGCGGCGGTGTGGATACGCGGATTTCATGGCCCGGCTGCCTGAACGACCCCGAACTGTCTCTCGTCACCGTGGGCGATGCTGGGCTGGCGATTGATGCCGCGGCACAGGGGTTGGGCCGCGCGACGGTGCCCGAACTTATCGCCGCGCGCGATGTCGCGGCGGGGCGCGTTACGGTGATTGGCGATCCGAAGCCGTACCGGATGGGCTATTGGCTGGTCGCCCCACTGCCGCAATGGCGGCAGAAAAAGGTGAAGGCGCTGGTCGAAGCGCTGACCGGGTGATCGATACACCCGTAATTGATGGACTCAGGGTTCGGCTTCGCCCGCTGGTGATCGAGGACGCGGATGCGCTCCACGCGATCTACAGCGATGTCGAACTGATGACCTGGTGGTCGCACCCGCCGCACCAGACGCGGGAACAGACGCTGGACCGCGTCCAGAAGACCGTGGCGGCCGATGATTGGTATCGCTGGGCAATCACGCTGGCCGGGGATGATCGCGCGATCGGAACCTTGGGCGCGCACGAAAAGCGGCAGGGCGGCGTGGTGGAGATCGGCTATTCGCTTGCCCGCGTTCATTCGGGGCGCGGCATCGCGCGTGAAGCAGTGGCCCTGATGATCGATTATCTGTTCGAGGTGGAGGGGCACCGCCGTGTCTTTGCCGATACCGATCCGGATAATGCGCCGTCGAACAAGCTGCTGACCCGGCTCGGCTTCACGCTCGAAGGGCGGCTGCGCGGCGAATGGGAAACGCATATCGGCGTGCGCGACAGCCTGATCTGGGGTCTGTTGCGCGAAGAATGGTCACGCCCGGTGTAACCGATCAGCCTATTCGAACGAATGGTGGGCAGTTCATTCGTTCCAAAGGGGCTTTATCATGACCAATCGTTTTCCCGTTCCCAGCGAGGCCACTGCCATTGCTGCTTTGCGCTGGTCGCTCGTTTTGATCTTCTTCTTCTTCGGTGTTGCAAAGTTCGCGACTTATGAGGCCGAAGGCGTTGCCAAGATCGCCAGCCAATATCCGCTATTCGCCTGGATGTATCCCATTTGGGGCGCGCAGGGTGCCAGCAACGTGATCGGCACGATCGAATTGACCACTGCCGCGGCCCTCGCCATCGGTGCCTGGTCGGCGCGCGCCAGCGTGATCGGCGGGCTGATGGGCATGTGCACCTTCTTGATCACGCTTAGCTTTCTGCTCGGCGCGCCGATCTGGGAACCGGGTTATGGCGTGCCATTCATCGGCGGCATTGCGCAGTTTTTGCTGAAGGACGCGGGGTTGCTGGCGGGTTGCTTTGCCATCGCGGTTGCGTCAGCGCGCAAGGCCGGGCTGGCACGCGACTGAGCCTGCATGGCCCGATTAACCGGGCGTCAGATCCATCGTCGCAATTGTTGCGTTGATGCTGCGGACCCGCTGACGCCCGCCGCTGATCGTTATAAAGGGCGCGGTTAGCGTAAATCTTTCTATCCGGTATCGGCCCTGAGTGTCCGTGCCGGGTGCCGAGGGCGATGGACTATAGCGCCGCGATGCGATTGATTTGGTAACCCGCTCACCCCAATCGCCGGCAAATTTGGTGCTTTTCCGGACAATTTCTATGTCACGTACGCTGCCCGCTGGATCGATCAAGAAACCAACGTCGATCCATTGATTTTCCACGTCGATCAGCGAAACCATGTCGCGGGGGTTATCGCAGGCTAGCGGATTTGGGTTGGCAACATTGTCTGCGCAACCAGACGCGGCAAAGCTGACGAGCTTAATGGGCGTTGACGACAAAAGGATCGGTGGTGGTGTAAGCCCCTTGGGCAGCGAGGCAAACACACCATCAACAGCACCCTTTGCGCCGCGTTTCTCCGCCAACCTTGCCTTGTATAATCGGGCTATGAAATCATAGCGGGCGAACACGGGATCGCTTGATCCGATCAGTGGCGCCAGAATTTTGGCAACTTCCTTTTCATCACCGCTGCTTGGGCCATTTGGGTTGCGCCGTGCGATGACGCCCGCCAGCCGATACCGAGCGATCGCCTCTATCTGGTGGTTATTGGCTTGCGCGGCACGCGCAATGGCATCGGTGTAATGCTCTTCAGCATAAATCCAGTAGCCAAGCTGAAACTGCGCATCACCCAGTTCGATCAGGCCACCCAAAACGTTGGGATCGTCGGCGGGCAGTCCATTTTTGAGCACCCGGTACGATTGAATCGCTCCGCTGCGAAAGTCTTCATATTCGCCAAGATGGGTATCAACCCGCGCCTTGGAGCGCCACAATGCCGCAACGGGCAGCGGATAAGCCTTTGCCTGCTTCGCATTGCGGCCAATTGATCGCCGCAACGTTTCGCGTGCGCCGCGATATTCACCGGCTAAAAACTGCATTTCTACCACTTTGATTGTGGCAGCAACGTCCTGATCGGTTGGGCATTTGCGCTTGATGCAGTCTTCAAGTTCATCGCCTGCGTCGTTTAGCCGTTTTCCAATGACCACGATGTCGGTTTCGATGCGCCGGTTAGTGTCCTCAGCGGCCTCCTGATACGATAACGCCAAAAAGAACAGGGCAGCCAGCATGTCAGTTAACCTCGCTGAGTCATTCCATGAAAATTATGTACATTGAGATTACAGGCAATCATTACTTCGTCTGTTGGTCAACCAAATTGGCGCCGAGCAATTAAGCGTCAATCGCTTCTTCGTCCACCCGTGCCGCGTTTTCCTGGATAAACGCGAAGCGGTGGGCGGGATTATTGCCCATCAGCCGGTCTACCAGATCTTTTACGCCTGCGCGCTCCTCATATTCCTGGGGCAGGGTGATGCGGATCATCTGGCGCGTCTTGGGGTCCATGGTCGTTTCGCGCAGCTGCATCGGGTTCATTTCGCCGAGCCCTTTGAAGCGCGACACGTCAACATTTTTTCCCTTGAACGGGCCAGCCTCAATCCGGGCGCGGTCCGCATCGTCCATGGCGTAGAGCGACTTGGCCCCAACGGTGAGCCGGTATAGCGGCGGCTGGGCCAGGTACAGGTGCCCGCGCCGGACCAGATCGGGCATTTCCTGGAAAAAGAACGTCATCAACAGCGTTGCGATATGGGCGCCGTCAACGTCTGCGTCGGTCATGATCACGACGCGCTCATAGCGCAGATTATCGGGCACGCAGTCCTTCCGGGTGCCGCAGCCAAGCGCCTGGATCAGATCGGCAATTTCGGAATTGGCGGCGATCTTTTGCGTTGTCGCGCTGGCAACGTTCAAGATTTTACCGCGAATGGGCAGAATCGCCTGCGTCTTGCGATCGCGTGCCTGTTTGGCGGAGCCGCCTGCGCTGTCGCCTTCGACGATGAAGATTTCGGTGCCCTTGGGGTCATCCGACGAACAATCGGTCAACTTGCCGGGCAGGCGCAGCTTGCGCGCCGATGTGGCGGTTTTGCGCTTCACCTCGCGCTCGGCCTTGCGCGCGAGCCGCTCTTCCATGCGCTCGATCACATAAGCGAGCAGCGCCTTACCGCGTTCGGTGTTGTTGCTCAGGAAATGATCGAAATGATCGCGCACTGCCTTTTCGACAAGGATCGCCGCGTCGGGACTGGTCAGGCGGTCCTTGGTCTGGCTCTGGAACTGCGGCTCGCGGATAAAGACGGAGAGCATCAGCTCGCTGCCGGTCATGATGTCCTCGGCAGTGATCTCCTTGGCCTTTTTCTGGCTGACCATCTCGCCATAGCTGCGAATGCCCTTCACCAGTGCGGCGCGTAAGCCTGCCTCATGCGTGCCGCCGTCGGGGGTGGGGATGGTGTTGCAATACCAGCTATAGCTACCGTCGCTCCATAACGGCCATGATACCGCCCATTCGACGCGGCCCTGGTCGACACCCGGAAAATCCTGCGTGCCCGAAAAGAAATCAGCGGTCGCGCATTCGCGGCCCGAAATCTGTTCGCGCAGGTGATCGGCAAGCCCGCCGGGAAACTGGAACACCGCTTCGGCCGGGGTATCGTCGCTGATTAATTCGGCTGCGCATTTCCAGCGGATTTCCACGCCTGCGAACAAATAGGCCTTGGAGCGGGCCAGCTTGTGCAGCCTTGCGGGTTTGAAATGCAGCTCGGGGCCGAAAATCTGATCATCGGGCACAAAGCTGACCGATGTACCGCGCCGGTTTGGCGTGCCACCCAGATGCTCGAGCGGCCCTAGCGTGATCCCGCGCGAAAATCGCTGGCGGTACAGCGCCTTGTTGCGGGCAACCTCCACCACCGTGTCAGAAGACAGCGCGTTGACCACGCTGACACCCACACCGTGCAGGCCGCCCGATGTTGCATAGGCCTTGCCATCAAATTTGCCGCCCGAATGCAGCGTGGAAAGAATGACTTCGAGGGCGCTTTTGTCTGGGAATTTCGGGTGCGGATCCACCGGGATGCCGCGCCCATTGTCGACGATGGTCAGCCGATTACCGGGCTCAAGCGATATTTCAATCCGCGTTGCATGGCCGGCAACCGCCTCATCCATCGCATTATCAAGCACTTCGGCGGCAAGATGGTGCAGCGCGCGCTCATCGGTGCCGCCCACATACATGCCAGGCCGTCTGCGGACAGGCTCAAGCCCTTCGAGCACTTCGATTGAGGAGGCGTTGTAATCAGCGGAAGCTTTTTGCTGCGAAGCGAACAGATCATCGGACATCGCATGGCTATACCGGGTGTCGGCACCCGGTGGAAGCGCTACGCACCGCGCATTTGAGGTGTTGCATTTATGCCACGGGGGCAGAATTTTCGATGGTGCCGTGCATACAAAAGGCCGTTCATTCGTCATTAGGCACGTCATCTCAACGCAGGGAGTATACCAATGCGCGCTCAAACTGTTTTTGCCCTTTCGACGGGCATTGCCGCCCTGGCTTTTGCCACCCCCGCCGCTGCCCAGTCCGACGACAAGCCTTTCGAGGGCGTTTATGTCGGCGCGACGCTCGGCTTTGACATGCAGCCAAATGATGTTGGTGAAGCCATTTCGTTTGATCGTGGCCTCGACGGTCGCTTTGGCGACACGCTAACAACCGTTGGCGGTGCTGACGCCTTTTCGACCGGTTTCTGCAACGGTCAGGCACGCGCTGCCACTCGCAACCCCGGTTGTCTCAACGACAGTGACTCGGCCGGCTATACCGGTCGCATCGGGTATGACCGTCAATATGGGCACATGGTTGTCGGTATTGTCGCTGAATTTGGCGACAGCCAGATCCGCGATTCGGTAACCGCTTTCAGCATCACGCCTGCAAGCTACACGATGAACCGTGAAATCAACTTCACGGCTGGCATCCGTGGCCGCTTGGGCTACGCCGCCAACAAGACGCTGTTTTATGGCACCGGTGGTGGCGCCTATGCTCGTGTGAACAACTATTTCCGCACGACGAATGTCGTAAACGGCTTCACCGCGAACGGCGACAGCAACGCGTTCGGTTTTGCTGCTGGCGGCGGTATCGAGCAAAAAATCTCCAAGAACGTGTCAATCGGCCTGGAGTTTCTGCACACTCAGCTGCAGGACGATGATTACCGCGTCCGCGTGACGGGCGGTCCGGCAACCAGCCCGTTCACGATCGGTGGCGGTGGCGGCACTGATTTCCGTCGCTCGTTCGAGAAGTTCCGTTACCAGTCGCTGCGTGCGACGGTGGCTTACCGCTTCTGATCGTCCTGGGGCGTAAGCCCTGACGCGTTCAACAAGGGCGCCGGTGACAGTGATGTCGTCGGCGCCCTTTTCGTTGGGCATGAAAAAGGGCGCGTGATGAGCGCGCCCCTTTCAACATCGGATGCGTAAGGGTTTAGCGGACGCGTGGGCCGCCAAAGGGCAGCGGCGGGGGTGGACGGCGATCACGGCGGGGCAGCTGCGCCTGATAGGCATGGCCGCAATGGGCGATGCAATAGGGGAAGCCAGGGTTCACCTTTTCGCCGCAAAAGTGGAAATCAGGCTCGCCTGGATGGCCAAGCGGCCATTTGCAAATTCGGTCGTTCAAATCGAGCAAGGTGGTTTTGCCGACCATGTCGGCCGATGGCCGGGCGGGGACCAGCCGGCGTGGCGGCGCGGGCGTAATGGGCGCTTGTTGTTCGCCAGGGGCCTGGCGCAGAAAGCCGCCGGGGCCGACCGAGCGCAAGATGACGGTAGGGGCTTTTTCAACCGCCGCTTCCGCAGCAGGCGCTTCAATGTCGATGTCGTCTTCCGAGGGTTCGTCAACCGGTGCTGCGGCGACCGGGGCGGCAGCAACCGGGGCGGCGCGTGGCACGGGCGCTGGCTTTGGGGCGGGCGGCGGTGCGGCGACCAGGTCTGCCTTTGGCGCGGTGGTCTTTTGCGCGGCAGCCGCCGCCTTTGCGTCGGGGTCATTGGCCTTTACCGGCGAGGGGCGCGCTTGCAGCCCCAGCCGGTGGGCCTTGCCAATCACCGCGTTGCGGCTGACCCCACCCAGCGATTCAGCGATCTGGCTGGCGGTCAGGCCCTTTTCCCACATCGTTTTCAGCGTATCGATCCGCTCGTCGGTCCAGCTCATCAGGTATCCCTATTCTTTATTGCATTCGTCATGGCGGGTTGCGGGCGGCAGCGGCAGCGATTACGCGCCATTACCATGAGCATCCAGCCCCCAACCGGCGACATGCCGTCGGCAATTGCGAACGCCCCTGGCGTTCCGACGATTCGGAACGTCAATTGGGGCGGCCTTAGAACCCTCTATATCAAGGAGGTGCGCCGGTTCTTCAAGGTGCAGCTGCAAACGGTTTGGGCACCTGCGGTCACTACTTTGCTGTTTTTGGTGATTTTCACGGTCGCAACGGGCGGAAAGCGCCCGGTAAATGTTGGCGGCACCGATGTTCCGTTCGCTGATTTTCTGGCGCCGGGGCTGATCGTGATGGGGATGTTGCAAAACAGCTTTGCCAATTCGAGCTTTTCGCTGCTGGTGGGTAAAATCCAGGGCACGATCGTCGACTATCTGATGCCACCGCTCTCCACGGGCGAGCTGCTTGCCGCCATGGTGGGGGGCGCCGTCACCCGCGCATGCTGTGTCGGTGGGGCGGTGTTCGTTTTGATGCAGTTCTGGCCGGGCGTGCACCTGTTCCCGCAGCACCCGTTTGCCGTTTTGTGGTTCGGACTGCTCGGCGCGACCTTTTTGGCGTTTGTTGGCGTGCTGACGTCAATGTGGGCGGAAAAATTCGATCATGCCGCAGCGGTGCAGAATTTCCTGATCGCGCCGCTGACATTGCTGTCGGGCACTTTTTATTCGGTGGATAAGCTGGCCCCGGCGTTCCAGGCGTTCAGCCATATCAATCCATTTTTCTACATTATTTCGGGCTTCCGCTACGGGTTTTTGCTGAATGCCGATTCCAACGTGCTGGTTGGCGGCATCGTCATTTTGGTGATTGATATCGTGATGGGGCTGATCTGTTACCGCCTGTTACGGTCGGGCTGGAAGTTGAAGAACTAGAGCATATTGCTTGAAATATGAATCGTCATTGCGAGCGCAGCGAAGCAATCCAGTGGCGTGCTCGCGGATAGGCTGGATTGCTTCGCTGCGCTCGCAATTGTCTGTTTGGT